>JGI24125J20156_1000150_pt1 | contig 19697 bp, 23 predicted proteins | sample Subbio12Aug_8Bad_FD_20156 | JGI IMG/M metagenome (IMG submission 20156) | reverse complement strand
CACTTCGACGAGATCGTCGCGCTCTACAACCAGTGCACCGACGACACCGAGGCCATCCTGCTGCGCCTGCAGCAAGACTACGGCTCGCAGCGCCTGCGCGTCGTGCACTACCTTGACCGCGTCCACCCGCCCGGCAGCGAAGGCCACCGCCGCACCCCGCCGGACTCGCCGCACAGCCTCGTCAACTACTACAACGCCGCGCTGGCCGCCACCCGCTGCCGCATCGCCACCAAGCTCGACGACGACCACCTCGCCATCGACGCCGCGCTGGCCGCAGTCACCCGCGCGCTGCGTGCTGCGCCGGCGCTGGCCGAGATGCGCTGCTTCTCGGGCCTCAACCTGATGCGCGGCCCGCAGGGCGAGCTCGGCATCTACGCCAGCACGCCGATTTCCGGCGGCGGCGACATCGGCTTCTTTCCGGTGCGGCCCGACACCCGCTTCGTGCACGACCGCCGCTTCGAGCGCTTCGAGCGCGCCGGCCTGCCGCGGCGCTTCGTCGGCTTCCTGTACTGGCACCTGAAGTACCTCAAGGCCGAGCTGGGCTTTGCCAACTACGAGCTCGAGGCCAACCCCGACAGCCGCTACGCCCGCCGCCGGCGCGCGCTGGCCGGCAACCCGCACACCCTGCTGGCGCTGCGCGACCTGCCGCAACGCCTGCGGCCGACCTGGGCCCGGCGCCTGGCGGCCCTCGTCAACCCCAAGCAGCGCCTGACCCTGGCCCGCGACGCCGCCGTGGCCGCCACCTTCCCCGACGCCGACGCCCTGGCCGCGCTGCGCCGCAGCAGCGCCGCGCCCTGGGTCGAGATGGTGCTGGCGCAGCGGCCCGGCCCAGCGGCCTGACCCGGGGCCCGGTCGCAGCGGCGCGTCAGCGTGCACGAGCGAGCGGGTCGTCCGGCGCCGGGAACCGCTGCGCGACGTCCAGCGCCAGAAAGTCGGCCGGACTCACGATGTGCAGCCCGTGGCTTGCACGAAAGCCCGCGGCGAGCACGAGCAGATCCTGGTCGCCGGTCACGAGGTAGCGGGCTTCGCCGTTGAGGGCCACGTGCAGCAGCCGATCGTCCTTGGGGTCGCGGCAGATGCGAACCTGGTGCCGAATCGGCACCATCCGGACGACCCCGCCCAGCATGCGCAGGAACTCACGCCGGTCCTCGATCGACACGTAGCGGTCGAACTTGCGGCGCGACAGCACGTCGGCCAGTTCCGCCAACGAAGCCTCCGACGCCAGCAGCGTGCCCGCAGCCAGTGCCTTGTCCACTGCCTGCCCCGCCACGCCTGCGGGCAGCAGCATGCGGCTGACCAGGGTGTTGGTGTCCAGCACCAGGCGGCACTCGGCAGCGCGCACGACAGCAGCCAGACGGCGGTTCAGTCGTCTTCGGCGAGCAGTTCGGACAGTCGGGTGTCGTCCAGCCCGGCCGCAGCAGCTTGGGCGCCGACGCGGTCACAGAAGCGCTGGAACTCGGCGATGTTGAGCCGCGTCAGGCGTTCGTACTCCGCCATCGACAGCACGACGGCCACATCGCGCTTCTGCCGCTGAATGACCACGGGCTCCCGGCTCGCCATGTCGATCAGATTGGCAAAACCCTGCTTGGCTTCGCTGGCAGTGAGGGTGCGCATGGTCGGCCTCGAAAATAGATCAATTCGTCCATTCTAGACAATTCGACAGGCCGACGGGCGGCCGTTCGGCGGGAGCTTGCGCGCACAGCGACGCGCGGCGCCGAGCGCAGGCACGCCCGCGCCTGCGCCACGAGACCGCTCAGCTTGCCGCCCGCAGCGGCAAGCGCGCGATCGCCTGGTCGACGTTGGCGAGCGTCGCACCGAGCTGAGGGACGAAGGCCTGGGCGGCGCCCAGGTTGGCCGCCAACTCGGCGCGGTCCTCGACGTACTCATGAACCAGCCGGTTGCGCAGCTTGCGCGCCGCGAGGAACGCGTCGGCCGATGCGACCAGCCCCTCGCGCAAGGCCCGCTCGTGGACGGGCTGACGCCGCGTCTGCGGCCCGACGACGAGCACGTCGACCGGGCGGCCGTCGAGCGCGCGCAACAGCTTGACGCAGAGCTGCCGCTGCAGCGCCGCGGCGTCGTCGGCTTCGCAGGGCAGCTCGACCAGCAAGTCGACGTCGTCACCGCGCAGCGCGTCGTCCAGGCGAGAGCCGAACAGCCGCACCCGTGCCTGCGGCCCGCAGGTCTCGCTGACCACCCGCACGATGGCCTCGCGGTATCGTTCGTCAAGCCTCATGGCTGCTGCCATGCCAGTGGCCTGCATGGTAGTCCGATCGGCGAGCGGGCAGCACCTGCGCTCCAGGAAGCCGCTCGGCGCTGGCGCGCCGACGTCCGGCGCCGGACAGCCTGCCGGACTGACGATATGCAACCCGTGGCGGTGAGGGTGCGTATCGTGAGCCCCATCAACCAGCGCTACGCCCTCGCTGCCATCGACGACGTGGTCGTGCGCGGTCGCTGGCAGGATTCATGCAGAGCGTCCCCCGCCCCGGCTCCGGTCGGGTGGCGGGTGTCGCGCGCGGTGGGCTGCCTGCCGCTGCGCGTTCGTCATTGCGGTGCCGCTGCGCGGCCTGCCGCGCGGCGCAGCAGGCCGGGTCCAGGGCAGGCCGCGGACACTCTCGCGCGCCACGATGTCCATGAGTCCGTAGGCCATGGCCAGGCAAGCGTACCGCGCCATCGCGCGCGGGGCCACCCGGGATGGCACACCGATGCGTACAGCGCCCCAGTCACCGGCCTCGCGCTCGATGTCGGCCGAGCCTTGCACAAGCACGACGGGGCGCTCGGTCCAGCGCCCGCTCGCGCGACAAGGTGCGCCGGCTCGCTCGAGCAACTCGCGCAGGGTGACGGCGCCGCGGGTATCGAGTGACGAAACGATGCGCGCAGGCGGAAAGTTCGGTTGCGTACGACGGCATGCGGGTTGCCTCGCTCGAGCACCTGCTGGTGCTCAAGCTCGAGGCCTTCGCCGACAGGAAGGGCTCGGCCAAGGGCGACAAGGATGCGAAGGACCTGCTGCGCATAGCGGCCGTGGCGAAGCACTCGAGCACCGGCCTGAGGCCGGAGCTGGTGCTGCCCTACCTGCGCGAATCGCACCTGAGGTTGCTGGAGCTGGTCGAGCGGGGTCCCCAGGTTCTGGCGCTGGCGCACGGCAACGCCATGGACGCCAAGCGACTGCGCCGGCAGTTCGCCGAGCTTGTCGAGGCCATCAAGGCAGCCGCTGTCGATAAAGAAAGGGACGAAGGCGCGCAGCGCCTGAGCAGATGAGGCCGCGTTGAGCGACGGCCTGAGCGTCGTCTACTCACACTCGGCAACTTCCGTCGCGTACTCGCCGGAGCCGACCTTCGCGCGCACGGCCTCGGCCATCTCGAACATCACCGACAATCGCCCCCGCCGGGCGCGCCGCCGCCCGGCCCGCGGCAGGGCATGGCGCCCGGCCGCTGCCGGGACGGGTCGCAAGGCCAGCAGAGGGTAGCTCGGGTGTCGCAGCCGCAGGTGCATGTCGTCGTCATCAGTTGGCAGGGCCGCGGCGACGCCGCGCGCGCCATCGCCGCGGCCGTGGCGCCGGTGGCCGACGGCCTGAGCGTCGTCTATTCCAACGCCGCCGAGCAACCCGAAGCCGGCCCCGGCGACTGGGTCCAGGTGCCCAACAGCGCGTACTTCGGCCCCAAGTTCGAGGCCGCGCTGGCCCGCACGCCCCCCGGCGCCGTGCTGCTGCTGATCCACGCCGACACCACCTGCGACGACTGGCCCGCCGTCGTCACGCGCTGCCGCGCCGCCTACGCCCGCCACGCGCGCCTAGGCGTCTGGGCACCCGAAGTGGGCGACACGCCCTACCGCACCGCATGGGTGAGCCTGCTGCCCCAGCCCGGCGACCCGGCGCTGGTGGCCGTCATGCAGACCGACGCCATCGTCTTCGCGCTGGCCCCCGCCGTCCAGCAGCGGCTGCGCGGCATGGACTACGCCTGCAACAACCTCGGCTGGGGCATCGACTGGGTCGCCGTGGCGCATGCGCTGTGCAGCGGCTACCTCGTGCTGCGCGACACCGCGCTGCATGTGGCCCACACCCGCGGCAGTGGCTACGACACCCAAACCGCCGAGGCCCAGATGCGCGCGTTCCTGGCGCAACTGACGATGCCCGAGCGCAACATGGTCGGGCTGCTCAAGCAGAACATCGCGGCACGGCGTGCGGCGAGCAAGCCGGTGGTCACCTTGCTGCGGCGGCTGCTGCGCTGGCTGCGCGGGCGCTCGGGGGAAGATCCTCTGGTGCTCGCGCTGGGGCGCTTGCCGCCGGTGGGGTGAGGCGGCGGGGCAGTGCCAAGTCTGAAGTGCAATGGGCTGGCGATGATCAGCATGGCGCATGGCGAGCTGGTTGTGGACGGGTTCGGTCTAGACCCCGCGAGGGGTTCGGAAGCCGAGGACTTTGCGCGGCCGGTCGATAGGCAAGGATTCGATGAAGGCGGGTCTATGTGGAGTGATGCTGGACAGATCACTGCCTTTGGGCAGGAACTGGCGCGCCAATCCGTGGAGTTTTCCGTTGGAGCCACGCTGCCATGGGCGGTGCGGCTCGCAGAAGTGCACTGGCCTGTCCGTGGTCCCGGCGAGTTCGCAGTGGTGCGCCATCTCGTTGTCGCGGTTGTAGGTGAAGCTCGCCCGCAGTTCGGGGCTGACGCGCCGTTGAAGCGACGGTTGAAGCCGCTCAGCGCGTGCGAGGCGATGAAGCCGTTCATCTGGGTGAGCAAGACGAAGCGGCTGGTGCACTCGACGGCGCCGCCGATGCTTGGCGTTGCTCCTAGTCTTGATGAAGCCGTCCTCCCGGTGGCCGGGCACTTGGCGCGAGTGGGTTTCGGTAGGGCGCTGGCATGGATACTTCTGACGCGACTTCGTGGCCTCGCGAGGCGAGATAATTCGCACCACTGAGGCGAATCGCACGACAGACGGCATCCAAACGGAGAGTTTATGAGCATTCACGATTGTCGACTGATCAAGCTGCCAAAAATCTCGGACCCGAGAGGAAATCTGACCTTCATAGAAGGTCACAACCACATCCCCTTCGATATCCAGCGAGTCTATTACTTGTATGATGTCCCGGGCGGCGCCGAGCGTGGGGGGCATGCTCACAAAGCGCTGCAGCAGCTTGTCATCGCCATTTCTGGATCCTTTGACATTCACATCGATGACGGGGCCGAACGAAAAACCATCCACTTAAACCGTGGTTACGACGGCCTTTTGATACCAACTATGATATGGCGGGAGATCGACAATTTTTCATCTGCCGCCGTATGCTTGGTCATGGCATCGGAGCCCTACGATGAGTCCGATTACTACCGCGACTACGATGAATTTGTGCGAGCGGTCAAACTGAAACATAAACCTGTCTGATGCAGGAGTTCCGGTGATAGCCAACATCCCATTCGTCGACCTGACACGCCAACACCAGCGCATCTCCAAGAACCTGGAATCTGCCATGACCGGAGTGCTCGCCTCGGGCATGTTTATCCAGGGGCCGCAGTTGGAGGCGTTCGAGCAGGAGTTCGCCGACTACTGCCAAACAGAGCATTGCGTGGGTGTTGGCAATGGGCTGGACGCACTGGTTCTGCTACTGCGCGCCTACGGCATTGGGGCTGGCGATGAGGTGATCGTCCCTACCAACACCTTCATCGCCACTTGGCTGGCCGTGACCGCCGTCGGTGCCACCATCGTTGCGGTCGAGCCTGACGAGCGCACCCACAACCTCTCTCCCGAGCGGATTGAAGCGCACCTCACGCCCCGCACACGCTGCATCATGCCGGTGCACCTGTACGGACAACCCGCCGACATGGACCTGATCATGGCGCTGGCCGAACAACGCGGCCTAGTGGTGATCGAAGACAGCGCCCAAGCGCAAGGAGCCCTGTATAAAGGGCGCCCAACAGGCTCGTTGGGTCACGCAGCGGCCACCAGTTTCTACCCCGGCAAGAACCTGGGAGCACTCGGAGACGGGGGCGCCGTCGTCACCCGAGATTCCGCCATCGCGCGCCAAGTTCGCATGCTGCGTAACTATGGGTCAGAGAAAAAGTACGACCACCAGGTCCTGGGCTGCAACAGTCGCCTCGATGAAATCCAGGCTGCCGTCCTTCGGGTGAAGCTGCGCCAACTAGACGCCTGGAACGAAGAGCGCAGAGCCATCGCCGCGCGCTATGATGCGCTCTTGGCCGGATTGTCCGTGACCTTGCCCCAGATTCCTGAGTGGGCTACACCTGTATGGCACCTCTACGTGATCCGCAGCCTTTATCGGGATGCCCTTCAGGCCCACCTGCAATCAAAAGGTATTCAGACAGTGATCCACTACCCCGTTGCGCCCCATCAACAGGCCTGCTACGCCAGCCAGTTCATTGGCTCGACATACCCCGTGGCTGAGGCCCTCTGTGGCCAAGTATTGAGCCTGCCGATCTACCCTGGCCTGACCGAGGTAGAACAACATCGCGTAGCCGACGCCCTTGCGTCATTCCAGGACTGAGCCTGACTCGGGCGGCACAGTTTCGCGCACAGCATTCCTCCTGAAACCTTTGAATAGTAGCTAAACGTCTGCCCGCCAATCATTCTGTCAACGCAACATGCGCGCAAACTTTTTCAACCGCTTTTGAAGAATAACAAGGCGGGTAAAAAGGGCGGCCTGCTGTGCAGGCGCAGCCGAGTGCATGGAATAACCTAGGACAACCCGCTGCGGATGATCAGAAGCTTGGTGCGAAGGATCCAGAAAATACTGAAGTGATCAGCATTGCTACCATAATCACATGCCAAACGCACCTTTCATCCACCCACTCTCTGACGTTCAAACACGCGCCATTGGCGATGGCACCCGGATTTGGCAATTCGTCGTGATCCTCCAGGGCGCTCGCATTGGTGAGAACTGCAACATCTGCTCGCACTGCCTTATTGAAAACGACGTGGTATTGGGCAACGGGGTCACAGTCAAGTCCGGCGTGCAGCTCTGGGATGGCATACACCTCGAAGACGGGGTCTTCGTCGGCCCGAATGTGACCTTCACAAACGATCGGCATCCTCGCAGCGGCAATCGCGCCTTTAAACCGAGCCGCACCATTGTTGAGCGGGGCGCAAGCATTGGAGGAGGAGCTACTATCCTTCCAGGGCTGAGGATTGGCGCCGGCTCCATGGTGGGCGCTGGCGCAGTGGTCATGCGAGACGTCCCTCCTGGAGCCACAGTGGTGGGCAACCCTGCGCGGACCGTGCCGACGTCACAAGAATGACGCGGGACCTCAACGCTCGCTTAGAGGGCTTTGTCAATGACGTCCTGGACAGACTGCGAGCGGAGCAGGACATCCCGTCTGCGTTTGCGCTCGGGGGTTGGCTGGCCACACTGCTCTGGAAGAATCATAGCCGCATCTACCGCCTCGACGAGCTGGAAACGGTCCTGCTTGAGAAACTGTTCCCCTTGCCCAGTGAATTCACCGAACCAAGGGAGGCGGTAAGCGCGGAAATTCACTTGGCCACGGCGGTCTATCGCTCGGGTGGACACACACCCTTGCTGTGCCACCTGATCCAACAGTCTGATCTGCCTGTGAACGTGGTGCTCACACGCATGACGGATGTCAAGCTCGCGGCACAGGTGCTGAATTTGCCCGCAGACAGGGTGTGCAGCGTAGGGCCGGAAAGCAACCCTGTGTCTCGTGTGCATGCCTTGACGCGACAGTTGCTGAGGGGCGCGCGGGTGATTGTCTCCATCCACCCCAATGACGTGCTAGGTGCAGTTGCCCTCAGACTGGCCAAGAGGATTCGACCGAGTCTCCCGCTCGGGTTCATGAACCACGCCGATCACGTTTTCTCGACGGGCATAGGCATCTGTGACCATGTTTTCGAGATCAGTGCCTACGGGTGGGAACTTCGGGAAGCACGCGGCACCACCGAGCGGTCCTCCTTCGTCGGTATTCCGATTCACCCTCGCGCCGCGCGACCTTTCGCCGCATCCCCTCCCAGTCGCCAGCCGACTTTCCTGACTGGCGGTTCACCACACAAGTTTCGCCCCCTGCCTGGGCTTTCGCTTCGACCGGTTCTCGCTGAATTGATGAGGCGTCATCCGACCGCGCGGTTAACGGTGCTCGGCCCCAAGCCCATAGACTGGTGCTGGTGGTCCCTGCGAACAGGTTTCGGCCGTCGCGTGCGTGTCCGTAGGCGCATCCCCAGAGAGCAATACCAACAGCTCCTGCAAGATTGCTCGGTCTATATCGACAGCCATCCCATCCCCGGCGGCACGGCATTGCCAGAAGCCCTGATGAATGGCTGTAACATTGCGGGTCTGCGAGGTGTAGTGTGGGGATACAGTTGTGCTGATGATTTGCTCGACACTGACTCCGATGCTTTTCTGGCAAGCTGCGCACAATTGCTTGAAGGAGCCAGCCAGGCCTTGGCCAGACAACAAGAGATGCGGGCACGCTGCGCTGAATGGCATGCGCCAGCCTCCGTGCGCCGCCGCCTTGATGCATCGTGGTCAGGCTTGCGGAGCACTCTACCGATAAGCACCGACACGCCCTCAGCGCAGAACCGGCCACTCGAACGACTTTGGCTTGAGGCCAACAGCGTGATCCACCCAGGCAGAAAGGAATGCCAGCTCAACCGCGCGGACAAGCAGTGGCTGGCGCGGCGACACTTGGCTCGTTTCGGTTGGCGCCAATGGTCAATCCTGAAGATCCTGTTTTGCGCGCGCGTTCGATCGTGACCTGACTTGGTTAATAATCCACCAAATAGACGAAAGACTGTCGCCCCGGCGACTGGCACTTCAAAGTATGACCTCCACGCAAGCTCCAATGCATCGGGGTGGCCCGACCTATGTGGCTCTGACGGTTTCCGAACTGCGTGCCAGACTACATCGTAAAATTCTACGTTCCAAGAAGCTCACGCGGCTCCTTCTGCCCTCTGCGGATCGACTTCGACTGGTTTCCCAAAGCGAGTTTCTTCAGTCAGACGGTACCTGTGTCGTCACTTTGCTGCCTAGCGCCTCGATCCCTGCACCACCGGCACTTCGTTGCATTGGAAATCCATTGGTTCAAGTCGATGTGCCCAGGGATCCAGATCACTTTCCTCCAATCCGGGTCATCAGAATGGGTCCGGCGGATGTGTTATCACATTCAAACTTTGTGAAAACCTCTCGCGGACAGCTGGTTCACCACGACCTTTTCAGCCCGACCAGCCACAAGGCCAGCGAAGAAGACCATCAACGTCTGCACATCGAACCAACGCACCTCACGGCTGATCTCATCAGGCCCCATTTTTTGACAGAAACGCTGCCGGCAGCAGCAGTGTTCACCGACGCGGTTGCCTCGAATTATGCGCACTGGTTGACGGAAGTGCTGCCTCGCATCGTGCTTTATACCCGACATGCCTGCTCAAAAGATATACCATTGATCGTCGATGAGGGGTTGCACAAAAACATCTATGAATCGCTGTCCATCGCAGTCGATGAGAACCGGCTGGTCTACACCATTCCAAAAGATTGCAGCACAAGGGTCAGACACCTTGAGGTGGTAACACCCGCCGGCTATATTCCTTATGCATCACGCGCGCCCAGACGCCCAGGGCACTCTCACGGCGTCTTTTCTCCACATGCACTGCGGGCGGTTCGAGAAGCATTCAGACACCTGATGATACGGCCAGCTGACAGCGCCTCTGGCAGTCACATTTACGTGCGCCGGAATGCTCGGCAGCGCAGGCTGATCAACGACCAAGAGATCAGTCATTTGCTTGCAGATGCTGGCTTCACAATAGTTTCGCCGGAAGAGCTGTCGTTCTCCGAGCAGGTGCGCTTGTTTTCGCAGGCTGAGTTCGTAATTGGCGCGACCGGGGCGGCCCTAGCCAACTTGATCTTCTGCCAACCTGGGGCTAGGGTCCATGTTCTGATGGCGCAGCACGAGGAAATGCCTTATTGGTATTGGCAGCGGCTCTCTGACTGCGTGGGAGTGAGCCTCAGCTACGGTCTGGGTGAAATTTGTGCCGTCCGCGATATAGGTTTTCATGCCGACTTCAGGGTTGCCCTTGACGCCATTCGGGAAGCACTCGGTGATTTCCACGCCTCGCACGAGGCGCAGCATCAGCGCTCAGCGCCTTGACTGACCCACTTGATGCCGTCGCTGTCTCTAGGCCCAGTACACGTCAAGCTACTTGTCGCCTCCGGCAAGCAGCCATCGGCCGAGTAGCTCTTCGGCGGGCACGTCGCACCGCCGCGAGGCTAGACTGCTGCCCTTTGGCCCCCCGCCCACCCGGCCCATGCCCATCCCCGCCACCGGCGCGCCCGACGGCGCGCAGCAGTTGCAAGGCTACGTCTTCCACCCGGGCGACCTGGCCGTCGGCCAGCGCCTGCCCGGCATCAGCGGGTTCATGCGCATCCGCAACGGGGCTGACTTTCTCGAGCCCACGATCCGCAGCCACATCGGCCACTTCGACGAGATCGTCGCGCTCTACAACCAGTGCACCGACGACACCGAGGCCATCCTGCTGCGCCTGCAGCAAGACTACGGCTCGCAGCGCCTGCGCGTCGTGCACTACCTTGACCGCGTCCACCCGCCCGGCAGCGAAGGCCACCGCCGCACCCCGCCGGACTCGCCGCACAGCCTCGTCAACTACTACAACGCCGCGCTGGCCGCCACCCGCTGCCGCATCGCCACCAAGCTCGACGACGACCACCTCGCCATCGACGCCGCGCTGGCCGCAGTCACCCGCGCGCTGCGTGCTGCGCCGGCGCTGGCCGAGATGCGCTGCTTCTCGGGCCTCAACCTGATGCGCGGCCCGCAGGGCGAGCTCGGCATCTACGCCAGCACGCCGATTTCCGGCGGCGGCGACATCGGCTTCTTTCCGGTGCGGCCCGACACCCGCTTCGTGCACGACCGCCGCTTCGAGCGCTTCGAGCGCGCCGGCCTGCCGCGGCGCTTCGTCGGCTTCCTGTACTGGCACCTGAAGTACCTCAAGGCCGAGCTGGGCTTTGCCAACTACGAGCTCGAGGCCAACCCCGACAGCCGCTACGCCCGCCGCCGCCGCGCGCTGGCGGCCAACGCGCAGCCGCTGCTGCCGCTGCGCGAGCTGCCGCAGCGCCTGGCGCCGGCGTGGTGGCAGCCGCTGGCCGCGTGCGTCGACGCCAAGAAGCGGCTCACGCTGGAGCGCGACGCCGCCGTGGCCACCACCTTCCCCGACGCCGACGCGCTGGCCGCGCTGCGCCGCACCAGCGACGCGCGCTGGGTCGAGGCGGCGCTGGCGCCGCGGCCGGCTGCGACGGCCAGCCCGGCCCGTGCAGCGCCTCAGGGCACGAGCGGGCCGCTATGATCGCTGCCGGCACGGCCGCTTTGCGGCCAAGCCCGGCCGCGCGCAGGCACCCCGGTCTGACATGCTTCATCGCCACCTCAACCACCAGCGCTATACCCTTGCGGCGATCGACGATGTGATCGTGCGCGGGCGCTGGCAGGATTGGGCCGAACTGCGCCAGGCCATCCTGACCGACCGCGCGCTGCTGGACAAAGTCGAGCGGGTCTGCCGCCCCTATGCTGCCGACCCTTACGCCCAACGGCACCGCTTCTGGCTGAACTATGTCGAAAGCCACCGCACCGCTGCCTGACTGGGAACTCGTCCTGTCAGCCGCCGCGCGGCTGCAGCGCATCTTGCCGGATGCCGTGCTGGTGGGCGGAACGGCCGCGGCGATCCATGCCCGGCATCGCCACTCGCATGATGCCGACCATGTCTTGACGGACTTGCGCGCACGCTTCGACGACGTCCTGGCCCAGCTCGAATCGGTGGCCGGCTGGCGAACCGCCCGCGTGCAGCGTCCGGTGCAGATCCTGGGCAGTCTCGACGGCATCGAGACCGGCATTCGCCAGCTCATCCGGGACGAGCCGCTGGAAACGACGGTGCTCGACTACCATGACCAGAAGATTGTCATTCCGACCGACGCCGAAATTCTTCGTATCAAGGGCGTTCTGATCGTCAGGCGCAACGCCACGCGGGATTACATCGATTTTGTCGCGCTGGCCGACCACATGGGCGATGAACGCGTGGCTGGTGCACTGCAATCTTTCGATCGGCTTTACCGGCAGGCCAGCGGAGAATCGCCGCTGCAGCAGTTGCAGGTGCAACTCGCCAGCGCCCTGCCTTACGACCTGGAAGAAACCGAACTCAGCGAGTACAGGGATCTTGATCCGCGCTGGCACGATTGGACGACGGTCAAGGCCGCCGGCGCCCGGCTGGCCACTGTCATTTTCGATCGGGTATGCGCCAGCGGGGATGGGCCCTGGCGCTGAGCGTGCCCGCCGGCCGGCGCGAGGCCTGCCGTTGCCACTCTTCTCCCTTCACGTTCGCCAATGCTCGCCCTCCTGATCAACCTCGACCGCTCGCCCGAGCGCCTGGCGCATTTCGCCGCGCAGGCGCAGCGCTGCGGCCTCGCGTTCGAGCGGCTGCCGGCGGTCGACGGCCGCGCGCTGGGCGCGGCCGAGCAGCAGGCCGCGGTGGCGGCGCGGTTCGAGTTCCAGCCGCTCAACGCCGGCGAGATCGGCCTGTTCATGAGCCACCGCCGCGCCTGGCAGCGCATCGTCGACAGCCAGCAGGCCTACGGCGCGGTGTTCGAGGACGACGCCGCGCTCGCGCTGGCCCTGCCGCAGGCGCTGGCCGCGCTCGAGCGGCTGGCGCCGGCGGGCGATGTCTTCAAGCTCGAGACCACCGGCCGCGCCGTGGTGCTCGACGCTGCCGCGCAGGCGCTGGGCGACTGCGGCTGCAGCCTGCAGCGCCTGCGCAGTTGGCACGGCGGCACGGCGGCGTACGTGGTGTCGCGCGCGGGCGCGCAGCGCCTGCTGGCCGCCACCGCCCCGCTGGCCGACCCGGTCGACCAGGTCATGTTCAACCCCTTGTCGCACGTGTGTGCCGCGCTGGCGGTCTGGCAGGTGGTGCCGGCGCTGGCGATGCAGATGAACCGCCTCGAGCGCGTGGGCGAGGGCAGCGCCTTTGCCACCACCATCGGGCGCCAGCAAAGCGGCGGCCGGCTGCTGCGCCACGGCCTGTGGATCGACCTGCGCCGCGCCTGGCTGCGCTGGCGCGAACGCCGCCGCCGCCTGCGCCTGGCCCGCACGCCGGGCTGCCACCTGCAGCGGGTGCCGCTGCAGCGGCCGCTGGCCTGAGGGCTTGAGCGGGCCGGCGCGGTGCGTGGTCTGCGCCGCTCGCGGTCACCTCGGCGGCCAGACGGTCGTGTCGTGGTCGGGGTGCTGGTGCGAGACCAGGCTGGCGAGGAACGGTGCGGCGGCGCTGTCGTCGAGCGACTGGCGCATGGGCAGGGCCGGGATCGTGTCGACGTAAGGGAGCTTGCCTTCGCTGCCGAACTGGATCACCGGCGCAATCCTCCCCGGCTGGTCGAACGCCGCGATCGCCAGCGCGATGCCGTCAGGGACTTCATAGGTGAGGGGCGTGCCGCAGGCTTCGCAGAAGCCGCGGCGGACGACATTCGACGAGGCGTAGCGTTTCGGCTGCCCGCGCGTCCAGGTCAGCGTCGTGCCCGTGGTGTTGACGAGCGGCGCGTAGAAGTTGCCGAAGGCTTTCTGGCACATGCGGCAGTGGCAGACGGAGGCGTCGCGCAGCTCGCCTTCGACGCGAAAGCGGACAGCCCCGCACTGGCAACCACCGGTGTAGACCGTGTTCGTCATGGCGCTCTCTTGCTGGCCCTTGCGGCGGCTGATGATGGGAAAGCGTGCCGGCCGCTGTACAGCCTGTCGGCCCGCACATCACGATTATCCGCACCGACCCCGCCGAGGCAGAGCCTGGGCGGGATGCTCAACCAGGTGCGGCGCCGCAGCGACGGCATCGTCATCAGCAGAGACGGCAAGCCGGTGGCGGCGCTGGTCGATGCCGAGCTGTTTGCCCGTATCCGGCGGATGCGGGAGCGGTTCGACGCCCTCACGGCGCGGGTCGCCGAGTCGTACGCCGAGGTGCCGGCGGATGTGGGGCTGGCATGTTGCGCTCGCCGAGCATCGCGCGGGCATGTTCCGAGAGTTGGTAGTCGATCATGCGCAGGCGTGAGCCTACTCCAGCGCCTGCGCGTTGACCATGCCGGCGTAGAGGCCGCCGCGGGCGAGCAGTTCGTCGTGGTGGCCCTGCTCGACGACGCGGCCGCCGGCGAGGGGCGTAGATGCGGTCGGCGTTGTGCATGCCCTACACCTACAAGGGCGCAACGACCACGATGCCGGCCGTGACGGTCTGACGCAACGGCGCAGGACCAGGCCTTCGACGCGGCCCTTCTCGCTCGTGCACGACCGCCCCCCGCTGGCCGACCCGGTCGACCAGGTCATGTAGGTGGTGCCGCGTGCCCGGATGCGGGGCGCAGGCCCCCTGCTTGCCGGCGCCTTCAGGTCAGCAGCGTCACCGGCGGCGACAGCGCCAGACGCTCGGCCCGTCTGGCCAGTCGGCGGTCGAAGGTCGCGAAGCCCGACGCGCGCGAGCTGCGCGCCAGATGCAGTGCGTCGGCGAAGTCGACCCCCTTGTCGAAGGCATCGATCGCCGCCCACACGGCGTCGCGATCTTCGAGCACGATGTGCGGGATGCTCGCCAGCGCCCGCAACACGCGGGCGACGTCCTTCGGCGGCAGCTCGTAGAAGCCGCGCAGGACCCACTCCAGCTCGAGCAGCACCGTCACCGCGACGAACGAGCGCTCGGCGAGGGCGGCAGCCGCGGCGGGCCGCTGGCTGGCGGCCTGCGCATCGTCGGCGTCGTCGACGAAGAAGCGCGCCAGAACGTTGGTATCGAGGGACCTCATGGCCGGCCGGGCCGCCGCCGGGCCACCAGCGATGCCGGGTCGAAGTCCGCGAGCCGGCGCGGGACGCCGCGCACTGGCGCCTTGACCATCCCCGCCAGATCGCTGACCGCTGCAGTCGCGACCGACCGCACCACGCGCAGCTTGAGTCCGTCGGGTTCCTCGATGGCTTCGAGCCTGGCCCCGGCGCCCATGCCCAGCCGGCGCCGCAAGGCCGCGGGCAGCACGATCTGGCCTTTCGAGGAGACGAGCAGCGTCGACATGGCGGCTCCGGATGCTGTGGTCTGTCGGGGCGAAAGTTTACATGGTAAGCCAGGAGGCCAAATCCGGCCGCCAGCCGGGCGCCGGGCCCCGCCTGGCCGGGTGGGCGGCGCTGTGCCAGGCTGGCAGCCGATGTTTTGCCGCGCTGCTCGCGGCGCCTGCGCAGTGACCGTCGCGCTTTGGTTCGATAATGATCGAGTCGGTCATTTCGGACGGTGGTGGTGACCATGATCACCGAAGTCAGTGCTGTCGAGTTCCGCCAGAACCTGGGCGAGATGCTCAACCAGGTGCAGCGCCGCAGCGACGGCATCGTCATCAGCAGAGACGGCAAGCCAGTGGCGGCGCTGGTTGATGCCGAGCTGTTCGCCCGTATCCGGCGGATGCGGGAGCGGTTCGACGCCCTCACGGCGCGGGTCGCCGACGCCGAGTCGTACGCCGAGGTGCCGGCGGATGTGGGGCTGGCCGAGATCGACGCTGCGGTAGCTGCCGAGCGCGGCAAGCGCTGATGCCGGGCTTGCGCGTCGTGCTCGACACCCATGTGCTGGTGTCGGGTCTGGCCTATCCGGGCAGTGCGCCTGGGCGCATCGTCACGGCGTGGCGACGTCTACCTGAAGCTGACGGTCATCGACGACGTACTGATCGTGTCCTTCAAGGAGCTATGACCATGAAATGCCCATGCTGCGGCGCGGCGGAACTGATCCACGACACGCGCGACATGCCCTACACCTACAAGGGCGAAACGACCACGATGCCGGCCGTGACGGGCGACTTTTGCCCGGCGTGCGGCGAGGTGCTGCTCGACCGCGAGCACGGGGATCGCTACAGCGAACTGCTGGGGCAATTTCAGCGGCAGGTGAATGCAGCCTACGTCGATCCGAGCTACATCCTGCATGTTCGGCGCAAGCTGGACCTCGACCAGCGTGACGCGGCGGAACTCTTCGTCGGTGGCGTCAATGCCTTCTCGCGCTACGAGAACGGCAAGACCAAGCCGCCGTTGGCGCTGGTCAAGCTGCTCAAGCTGCTGGATCGTCACCCCGACCTGCTCAGCGAGATCAGAACGGTCTGACGCAACGGCGCAGGACCAGGCCTTCGACGCGGCCCTTCTCGCTCGTGCACGACCGCCCCGCTGGCCGACCCGGTCGACCAGGTCATGTTCAACCCCTTGTCGCAGGTGTGTGCCGCGCTGGCGGTCTGGCAGGTGGTGCCGGCGCTGGCGATGCAGATGAACCGCCTCGAGCGCGTGGGCGAGGGCAGCGCCTTTGCCACCACCATCGAGCGCCAGCACAGCCGCGGCCGGCTGCTGCGCCACGGCCTGTGGCTCGACCTGCGCCGCGCCTGGCTGCGCCGGCGCGAACGCCGCCGCCTGCGCCTGGCCCGCACGCCGGGCTGCCACCTGCAGCGGGTGCCGCTGCAGCGCCCGCTGGCCAACGGGTGAGCGGCCCGGCACGCCGCAAATGAGCGCGCCCCGGCGCGTGGGTCACGCGCCCTGACTCCAGCGTTCGATCGGCTCAAGGCCGCGCCGGACCACGCCTTTGCGGCGCCGCAGGCGGCTCGCCGGCCCTTGTCCGCAGCGGAGGTGATCGAGCGCAACGCTGCGGCAAGCGCCCAGTCCGCTGCGGGCGCCCGGGCGATTTCCGCCGTCAGCATCCAGGCGGCGTCCTGGCGCCTGGATGAGATTTACCGCTACGCGCGCCGGGGGCGGCCGCATGAAGGCGGATCTGCACCGCCGCCAACAAGCGCGCCCGCGCGGCGCAGGCCGGTGGCGGTTTGCAGCACCGCGGCAAGGCTGAGGGAGCACTTCATGCCGGCCCCTTATTGCACTGCCAAGACAGAAATATGCCCGTCGCCGCTGGCTGCCTGCCGTGGCCGGATGATGATTTCCACGTCTTGGTTCAAGGCGGTCAGGAATACCAGCAAGCGTTCGACCGAGAACTGGTCGAGCCGGTAGTTCTTCAGAGCCGAGACCTTCGGCTGCGGAATGTGCAGCAACTCGGCAGCTTCGCGCTGCTTCAGCTTGCGCCCCTTCAGCAGGTTGTTGACCGCCAGCGCCAGGCGCGTCTTGGTCTGGCGGTCAGCGGCGTCCGGATAGCCGAGGTCGGCGAACACGTTGGTTGTCCCACGGGTGATCGCGATATCGTGCTTCGTGCTCATGGTGCCCCCTTGCTCTCGTAGTCCTGTTGCGCGCGTTTCAAGCGTTGCGCAATCAACTTCACGTCATCCTGCGGCGTCTTGATGCCTGCCTTCGACTTCTTCTGGAAGGCGTGCAGGACGTAGACCACACCCGCGAAGCGCACCGTGTAGACCGCCCGGTAGGTGTCGCCCCGTTGATCCTCAACGATTTCGAGGACGCCGGGGCCTTCGCCCTTCCAGGGCTTGGCGCGCGGATGCTTGGCGCCCAGTTGCGCCAGACCGAGCGCGTAGCCCATCTCCGATTGAACCGCTGCCGGAAAGTCCAGGTAGTCCTTCTTCGCCGATCCGACCCAATGCAGGGGCTTTTCACGCGGTATGCCGTGCAGTGGCTCAGTCACGCCGACGAATATACCAAGTCAGAAATAAATTGGCAAGACCAATCCTGGGCGTCCCTGCTTGCGCGCCACCACAACCAGCAGGCCGGGTGTTGCGCGCTGCGCGCGCCGAGCCCCCAAGGCGCTGTCGCTTCGCGACGGGGTCTGGGCCTGCCGGTAACGCCCCCTGACGCGAACAGCCGCAGTCAGCGGCACCGGCCGCACCTGCCAGGAGCAACAGGTCGTGCGGGCTACCGCATCACCTGTCCGTTGACCAAGGCTCCCGGCCCCACGGCTGCGCCTTCAGCGGCTTGACCGTGGCGTCCATGCCCGGCACCCATCGCCGATCCAGCGCCTTGCGCACGCCGGCCATCAGCATGGCGGTCGTCGTCATTCCATCGCCTGGGCTGTCACCATGCCGGCGTAGAGGCCGCCGCGCTCCATCAGTTCCTTGTGGGTGCCGGCTTCGACCACCCGGCCGCCCGAGAGCACGCAGATGCAGTCGGCGTTGTGCACGGTGCTCAGGCGGTGGGCGATGAGGATCAGCGTCTTGCGGCCATGCCACTGCTCGATGGCCTGCTGCACGGCGCGCTCGCTCTCGGTGTCGAGCGCCGAGGTGGCTTCGTCGAAGACCCAGACCTTGGCGTTCTTGTAGAGCGCGCGGGCGATCGCCAGGCGCTGGCGCTGGCCGCCCGAGAGCTTGCTGCCGTTGGTGCCGACGGTGTACTCGAGCCCCTCGGGCTGGGCCTGCACGAAGTCCCAGAGGTTGGCTGCGCGCAGCGCGGCTTCGAGCCGGGCGTCGTCGCGCGGCTGGGCGTAGGCGACGTTGTCGGCGAGCGGGCCGTCGAACAGCACGATGTCCTGCGAGACGACCGCAAACTGCCGGCGCAGCGAGGACTTGGTCAGCTCGGCGATGTCGACGCCGTCGAGCCGGATGCTGCCGGCAACCGGGCTGACGAAGCCGAGCATGGTGTTGATGGCGGTGGTCTTGCCCGAGCCCGAGGGGCCGACCAGCGCGATGGTGCTGCCGGCGGCGATGTCGAGGTCGAGCCCGGCCAGCGCCGGCTGCTCGCTGCCGGGGTAGACCACGCGCACGCCCTCGAAGCGGACTTCGCCGCGGGTCTGCGCGGGGTCGAGCACGCGGCTGCCGTGGTCGGGCTCGGGCGGGGTGTCCATCAGCGCGAAGGTGGCCTGCGCGCCGATCACGCCGGTGACGATGGGCATGGTCACGTCGGTGAGGTGGCGCATCGGCGTGATGGTCATCAGCAGCGCGGTGATGAAGGCGACGAACTCGCCGACCGAGGCGCCGCCGCGGTGGGCGTCGAGCAGCGCCAGGGTCAGGATCAGCGCGATGCCCAGGCTGGCGACGATCTGCGTCAGCGGCGTCATGGTGGCCGCGGCGGCGACGCTCTTGAGCGTCTTGCGGCGCAGTTCGAGGGCGACTTTCTCGAAGCGCTGCCGCTCGAAGTCGCCGGCGTCGAAGGTGCGCACCACGCGCCAGCCGCGGGTGGCGTCGTCGACGATGCCCACCAGCTTGACCTGGGTCTCGTAGAACTCGCCGCCGACCTTCATCACCCGCTTGCGCACGTAGTTGACGACCAGCGCCAGCAGCGGGACGGTCAGCAGCGAGATCAGCGTGAGCTGCCAGTTCAGCCAGAACAGGTAGCCCAGCAGCGCGACCAGGGTGGTGCCGTCGCGCAGGATGGTGGTCAGCGCGCTGGCCAGCGAGTTGGTGGCGTTGTGCGGGTCGAGGATGGTGCGGGTGGCCGCCACCCCGGGGCTGAGCTGGGTGTAGAGGGTGGCCTCGGCGCGCATGAGCGCGCCCATCAGGTCGGCGCGCATGCCCAGCACGGCCCTGGTCGAGGTCCAGCTCATCATGTAGGTGCCGCCGAACGACAGCGCGCCGCGCACCGTGAACAGCCCGATGACGACCAGCGGCACCAGCCACACCGGAAAGCCGATGTCGGCCCGGAAGCCGTTGTCGAGCAGGGTCTTGAACAGCGCGGGCACCAGCGGCAGCATGGCCGCGGCCAGGAAGAAGCACACGACGCCGGCGACCAGCCCGCGCAGGTGCGGGCGCACGTAGGTGAACAGCCGGCGCAGCGTCGCCTTGACGTCGCCGACGGGGGGGAGGACGGGGCGGTCCGACATGGGGCGGGGTGGCGGGGCCGCGG
>JGI24125J20156_1000148_pt1 | contig 19710 bp, 24 predicted proteins | sample Subbio12Aug_8Bad_FD_20156 | JGI IMG/M metagenome (IMG submission 20156) | reverse complement strand
CAACGGCCTTTGCATGGCCCGGAAAATCGCCCGCGGTCCGCCAGCGCCCGACCCACAGGAGCGCACGGCAGGCCGCGCGAAACATTTCCGCAACCATGCCGCGCGGTGGCGCGGGCCGGTTGGTGGAACGGTCATAGCGGATGTGCAGTCCGGGCTTTTGCAGTTCGGGGGTTACGGCCATTTTGCAGGGGTCCTTGCGGGAAGTCTGCCGGGCTGGGGCATGTTCCGATCCTCCGTAGCGCAGGAACNGGAAAGCCGCGCAGAAAGGCAAAGGGTCAGAGCGGCCGCCCTGATGCAGAAAGGGCGGCGCCCGTCTATTTCAGCCGTTCGGCGCCCTGTCCAATGCTTGCATTGTCGTTGGCGATCTTTCGGCGCTCGCTCAGCAGGGCCAGCACTTCACGCGTGAACAGTTCCGCCATCAGCTGGTTCAGAATCCCGATGCCGGCTTCGGCCATGTCTGCTGCTTCCAGTTCGCCCACATGCGGGGCGACGCGGGCGAAAAAGTCCTTCACTTCAAGTTCCGCCAGGCGGCGCATCACATCGGCAAGGCGACCAAAGCCCTGGCCTGCATAGCCCCGCTCGCGGGTGAAGCCGATCTTCATGCCGTCGATCAGGAGGCGCAGGATACGCGCATCGCGCGGCGAAATCGTGCCGTCTGGCGCCACCTGGACAAGGCCGGCCGCGACCGTGTCCGCCAAATGATCCGGGTCTCCGCCCAGATTAATGCAGAGTTCGACGGCATTCACCCGGTCTCCGTCTGCATCCAGCCGGGTGCGCAGCAGATGGTCGATTTCCGGCAGCATCTGCGGCTCCAGCCAGTCCGGTTCCTCGCCTGCGAACAGGGAGCGGATCACGGACAGCGGCAGGAAGCGTTCGTCCTTCAGGCGGCGGATCGTGAGAATGCGGGCCAGATGTTCGGGCGTGTAGATTGCGCTGTTGGGATGCGTACGCGCAGGCGCTGGCAGCAGCCCCTCGCGGATGTAGAAGCGGATCGTTTCCCGCGAAACCCCGGAGGCCTTTTCAAGATCGCGCATTCGCATGAGGCGGCCCTATCACCCCGCGGGGGGCTGTGTCACCCTTGCCGGTTCGCGGGGACTGTCGGGCAGGGTCGACCAGGAATAGAGGTTGAGCAGGGTAACGGCTGCGGCCAGCAGCATCAGCAGCGATCGCTTCCGGTCGCGGTTCCACAGCCGCAGTCCGCCGCCGATCAGCGCGAAGGATACGAGCGCTGCAAGAGCGCCCGCCCAGCTCATGAGCGTATCCGTCATCAGTTGCCGATCCCGGCGAGGGTCTGGGCGACAGCCCTCTGCCAGGCCGCCCGGCGGGCGGCGCGGGCGTCGGCCGACATTGTCGGCTGGAACTGCCGGTCGGCGTGCGCCATCGCTTCGCCGGCTTCTGCCAGCGATCCGAAGAGCCCGATGCCGACAGCGGCCAGCATTGCAGCGCCCAGCCCCGTTGTTTCGATGTTTCGCGGCCGTTCGACCACAAGGCCGGTCGCGTCCGCGATATCCTGGCAGAGCCAGTCATTGACGACCATGCCGCCATCGACCCGGAGCCGAGCGGGGACAACGCCATCAGCGCCGAAGGCATCGACCAGATCGGCTGTCTGCTGGCCCATGGCTTCCAGCGTTGCCCGCACGATATGGGCCCGCGTGGTGCCGCCGGTGATGCCTGTCAGCGTGCCGCGCGCCAGCGGCTGCCAGTGCGGCGCGCCGAGCCCGGCAAAGGCCGGCACGAAGGTGAGGCCGCCGCTGTCGGGCACGGATTTCGCAAGCGCTTCGGATTGGGAAGCGGCGTCGATGATCCCGAGCCCATCCCGCAGCCACTTCAGCGCATCGCCGCCAACGAACACGGAACCCTCAAGGGCATAGGCGCGCGGGTCCGAAGAAAGGAAGGTGGCGAGCAGCCGATGGCGGCTGACGGGGGGTGTCTGCCCGGCGTTCGCCAGCATGAAGATGCCCGTGCCGTAGGTGCATTTCGCCATGCCGGGCTCGTGGCAGCCCTGGCCGATGGTGGCGGCCTGCTGGTCGCCGGCCATGCCCGTGATGAACAGCGGGCGGCCGAACAGGCGGGTTTCCCCGAGCAGCCCGGCGGTGGGGGCGATGGCGGGGAGCGCAGCGGCCGGAACGCCGAACAGGTCGAGCAGGCGGGGCGACCATTCAGCGGAGCCCAGATCCATGAGCAGCGTGCGCGACGCATTGCTGGGATCGGTCAGATGGGCGGCGCCCGACGTGAGTTTCCAGAGCAGCCAGCTTTCGACCGTGCCGATTGCAAGATCGCCGCTGTCCGCTGCGGCTTTCACCGCCGGCCAGTGGCTGAGCGCCCAGCCGATCCTGGTGCCCGAAAAATAGGGATCGAGAAGCAGGCCGGTGCGGCGCTGCACTTCGGCTTCGTGCCCGGCCGCGCGCAGCCGCGCGCACGCATCTGCGGTGCGCCTGTCCTGCCAGACGATGGCCGGGGCCAGAGGTTCCAAGGTGCGGCGCGACCAGAAGACCACCGTTTCGCGCTGGTTGGCAAGGCCGATGGCGGCGACCCTGTCCCCCACCTTTGCCAGCACTTCAGCGGCAGCGGCGTGGGTCAGGTTCCAGATTTCGGCGGCGTCATGTTCCACCCGGCCCGGCTGGGGAAAGTGCTGCGTCAGCGCATGCTGGGCGACAGCGACGATCTCGCCCGCCAAGGTGAAGGCGAGCGCGCGCGTGGAGGTGGTGCCGGAATCGATTGCGAGGAGCAGGTCGGCCATGCTGGCATTGCTGGCGGGTTGTCTGGCGCCTTGCAAGAGCCGAACAGGGGTTCCTGACGAATGAAATCGAGGAGAAGGCGAATGCGGTTCAATGGAAAGACGGCGCTGGTCACTGGCGCAGCATCGGGCATCGGGCGGGCGGCTGCCCTGCAGTTCGCGCGCGAGGGCGCGGCTGTCGTTGCCGTCGACTGGTCGGACCGGGTGGCTGAAACCGCAGCCGCCATCGCGCAGGCGGGTGGCCGCGCAGTGGCGTTGCAGGGCGATGCAGCCGACGAGGCCTTTGTGGCTTCCGCTGTCGACCGGGCGGTTGCCGATTACGGTCGGCTGGATGCGCTGTTCGCCAACGCCGGAATTTCCGGCGGAATGAGCCTGCTGCGCGATGCCCAGGTGGACGAATGGGAAAAAGTGCTGCGCGTGAACCTGATCGGCGTGTTCATTGCCATCCGCGAAGGGGCGCGTGTGATGGTGCCGATGGGCGGCGGCGCCATCGTTGCGACCGCCAGCGTGGCCGGCATCCGCTCGGGGGCGGGGGGCATGGCCTATTCGGCTTCCAAGGCGGGCGTGATCAACCTGGTGCAGACGAGCGCCAACCAGTTGGGCGGCACCAATGTGCGGGTGAACTGCATTTGCCCGGGCCTGACAGAAACCGGGATGACGGCCCCGATGTTCGAAGGCGCCCGCGCGCGCGGCAAGGAAGACAGGCTGGGGCAACTGAACCCGCTTCGCCGTTATGCCCCGCCCGAGGAACAGGCATCTGTCGCGGTATTTCTGGCGTCGACAGAGGCCAGCTATGTGAACGGGCAGGCGATTGCCGTGGATGGCGGGCTTTCGTCCAGCCATCCGACGGTTCCGGGGAAGTTCGTATAGGGCGGGTCCGGGCCTGACTGCATCAGAACAGCGGTTGTTCCCCGCCGTCAGTCCCAGCGCACTTCCGGCGGCAGGCTCATGAGAATTGCGTCGGTGTTGCCGCCTGTTTTCAGGCCGAAGGTGGTGCCCCGGTCGTAGACGAGGTTGAATTCGGCATAAAGACCGCGGTAGCGCAGCAGGGAGAGGCGCTCCTCGTCGGTCCACGGTGTCGCCATGCGTGATGCGGCGATCTTCGGGAATGTCGCAAGGAAGGTTTCGCCGACGTCGCGGGTGAAGGCGAAGCCGGTGTCGAAATCCGCCTCGGTTTCGGCGTTCAGCCAATCATAGAAGATGCCGCCTGCGCCGCGCATCCGCTTTCGGTGGGGAATGTAGAAATATTCGTCGCACCAGGCGGAATATTTCGCCCAATGTTCCGGATTGTGGCGATCGCACGAAGCCTGCAGCGCATTCTTGAAGATCCGGGTGTCGTCGTCGCGGGGAAGCGCGGGGTTGAGATCCGCCCCGCCGCCGAACCAGCGCTTTGTGGTGACGAGAAAGCGGGTGTTCATGTGGACTGCCGGCACATGCGGGTTCGCCATATGGGCGACAAGGCTGATGCCCGTGGCAAAGAAGCGCGGGTCGACATCCGCACCCGGGATGCTTCTGGCGAATTCCGGGTTGAACGCGCCGTGGACGGTCGAGATGTTCACTCCGACCTTCTCGAAGATCCGCCCCTTCATCACGCCCATTGTGCCGCCGCCTCCCGGAGCGCCCGAATGGTCTGTCCGTTCCCACGGAGTATAGATGAAGCGCCCGGGCGCCGAAGGCGCGCCGGGAAGTGCGGACAGGGTGGCGCCTTCATCCTCCAGGGCCTCGAACGCGGCGGTGATGCGGTCGCGCAGATCGCGGAACCAAGTCTGGGCAGCCAGTTGCTGCTGATCGAAGTCGTTCATGCGGCCTCACCTGCCAGCAAGTCCGGCGGGCGGCAATCGCCTGTGGCGTTGCCGGCTTCGGAACGATCGCTCCCCATTCCCCCATTCCGGTTTTTCCGCACGGGGTCTTTCGGTTTCCGTGATTCCGCAGACACGGAACATGTTTTAATATGGCCTTGCAAGTGCCACTAGTTTGCGGAACTCTCGACCTGAAGGAGAAGTCCATGCCCGTTCTCAGAACCCCCGATTCGCAGTTCGAAAAGCTGGAAGGCTGGCCCCATGCTCCGCATTACACCCAAGTGGATGGCGGCGCTTTGGGGCCCTTGCGCGTCGCCCATGCAGAAGCCGGGTCCGGCGATGGCCCGGTGGTGCTGCTGATGCACGGCGAGCCGAGTTGGTCCTATCTTTACCGCAAGATGATCCCGCTGTTCGCAGAGGCCGGCTGCCGGGTGCTGGCGCCCGATCTCGTGGGTTTCGGCCGGTCCGACAAGCCCGGAGCGCAAACGGACTACAGCTATGAAGGCCATGTCGACTGGATGCTGCAATGGCTGGATGCGCAGCATGTGAAGGACATCACGCTCTTCTGTCAGGATTGGGGCGGGCTGATCGGCCTGCGGCTGGTGGCGGCCCGGCCCGGGCTGTTTGCCCGGGTGTGCGCCGCCAACACTTTTCTGCCCACCGGGGAAGGCAAGGTGAGCGAGGCGTTCCGGCGCTGGCGCGAGTTCAGCCAGACGGTTCCGGATTTCGATTCGGGATGGATCGTGAACGGCGGGACGGCGCGCGGCATTTCCGAAGGCGTGCGGGCGGCCTATAACGCACCTTTTCCCGACGATGGCTTCAAGGCCGGTGCGCGGATTTTTCCGATGCTGGTGGTGACCGACCCCGACATGCCGGGCGCAGCCGGGAACCGCGAGGCCTGGAAGGTGCTGGAAGCCTTCGAAAAGCCGTTCCTGACACTGTTCGGGGACAGCGATTTCGTGACGCTTGGTGCAGAAAAGGTCTTGCAGGCGCGTATTCCGGGTTGCGCGGGCCAGCCGCACCGGATCGTGCAGCGGGCCGGCCACTTCATCCAGGAAGATGCCGGCGAAGAAGTTGCAGGCGACGTCCTGCGCTGGATGGGACGGTAGCCGGCAAGGCGGATCTGCGATGCGCCGGACTGCTTGACAGGTTCGGGGCGCGCGCATAAGTCCGCGCCTCCAAAGTGTGCGGGTGTAGCTCAGTTGGTTAGAGTGCCGGCCTGTCACGCCGGAGGTCGCGGGTTCGAGCCCCGTCACTCGCGCCATTTTGGAACAGGTCGGAGCGGGGTTTTCCCACCGCAGGCAGCGCCTGTCCGGAGGGCTGCCGCAGGCCGTCCCACAGATTTAGCTCGCAGGCGATCGACGCTTCCACCAGCGTTTCCCACAAGGCCCTGAAAAGCGCCGGATCAAGCCCCAGTGCTTCGGCTTCACGCTGCACATTGGCGATCACCTGGGCCTTCCTGGCTTCGTCGCGCACGTCGCTGCGTTCGGTCTTGATCCGGGCGGCGGCCGCCATGAAGCGCATGCGCCTCGCGATCAGAGCCACCATCTCCCGGTCGATCGAATCCACGCCGGCGCGCACTTCCGCCATGGTCCGGCAGGATTCGGCGGGGCAACTCGTCATGGTTTCCACTTTCCGGTCTCGATCCAGATGATCAGCGGCTTTACCGGAAACACCCAGCCGATGCCCAGTATCAGCCACACCGGCAGTTGCACGAGCGGATGCAGATACGCCACCGGCTCGAACAGCCAGACGACGAACAGGCAATAGGCAATGATGCCGACGAAGAGGGCGAGTATGCCGAGCGGGCGCCGAAGACTGGGGGTCATCCGCCCCGTCTAGCGCCGGGACCGGCAAGGTGAAAGGCCGCCGGTGTCGCAACTGCATCGAGCGGCTGGTCCCAGGGCTCGGCCCGGATATGGTCCGCGATCTGCACATCCCAGCCAAGGCCTATGGCGAGCAGCGGGCCCGACGCGCGCAGAACAGCCAGCGTGCGGTCGTAGAAGCCGCCGCCCTGACCCAGACGATTGCCTTTCCTGTCTGCTCCGATCAGCGGGACAAGCACTACATCGGGCCGGACGATCCGGCTTTCCGGCGCCGGCTCGGGGATGCCAAGGCGCCCGGGCAGCAGGCTGGCGCGGGCTGCCTCGTGGAACGAGAGCGGCGCGCCCGGCGTGATCCTGGGGTAAGCGATGCGCCAGCCTGCTGCCCGGGCTGCCTCCTCGGTCGCTGATGGGTCGAGTTCGTCGCCCATTGCGGCGTAGCTGGCGAGGATGCCCGGNGAGCCGAGGCGGGGAAGGATTGCGCTGGCCACGGCTCCCTCGAGGGCGCGCCTGACGGCAGGCGCGATGGCGCAGACGAAGGCGGCGCGGGCTTCGCGCATTTGCCGGCGCTGCGCCTTGCGGCACCTGCTTGTCCGAGCCTTGTTGTCCTGTGCGGTCATGCCCTGCATTCCAGCTGAAATGTTCGGCCTGGGTAGTTCGGCTTTGGTAGCCAGCGACCCTGTCTCTGTGCGGGCGGGGTGGCGGGCCCGCTCCGACCGTTTGCACGAAGATCCACTGACGCCAGAACGTCAGGTGGGAGCCGTATGGTCGGCACCAGGGTCCCGTCAGGGACAGCCCCCTTGGAATGTTAATCGCCTCAGGGATGCTCAATTGCGCGCATCGGGCAGAACCCGCCGCCACCAATTTAGGCGGCCTTGGCGGCTTCCTCAAGGGTCGATGCCAGCGATTCGACCCGGCGAGCCAGCGCCTCATAGGCTGCGCGGTTGGGAATCGGGCCGTTTGCCACAGCCCGAGCCACCGGCGGCGGCGCTTTTCCCAGAGATCCCGCGGCATTTCCGAGTTTGCGTTCCAGCAGTTCGCCGCTGACCAGAAGGGCTGCCATCAGCAGCAGTCGCGCCTCTCCGACAGAGCCGAGATTTTCGCTGAGGTCCGATACGCGCGAATCCAGCAGGCTGGCGGCGGCGCGCAGATCTTCATCTTCCCCGTCCCTGCAGGCAAGCCGGTAATCCCGCCCGCCGACATTCACAGTGACTTCAGCCATCAGCCATCAGCCCTTCCGCTTTCCGGCCTCGATAACCCTGTCCAGATCGGCGAGCGCATCGTTGGCGGCATCGCGCAATGCACGGTGCCGCCGTGTCAGCTTTTCCGCCGCAGCTTCGCTCCGGGCCAAAGCCGCCTCAATCCGCGCCAGCAGGTCGATCATAACCGGGACCTCATGGCCTGATGGCATGGAGCAGAATCATATCTCACGTCAAGTCCTCGTTTCTTCAATGCGTTGCGCTGGATATATAAGATTTTATCTCCGATCGTTCCAGTGCCCTTGCGCCCGACCTTCGTGACCGGCGGCGTTGATTTATGGGGCCTGCTTTGCAAGGAGGGGCCCGCACGGCCTTGTCGGAAGATTCGGACGCGTCACGAGTCGGGTGCTGTTGCCCGGATCATCACATCTTGCGAGGAACGGGCGCCTGATGGCATCTGACAGGTTGGCTGACGAAAATCCCGGCAGAATGGCCAACGCCATCAGGGCGTTGGCCATGGACGCCGTGGAGGCTGCCAACAGCGGGCATCCCGGCATGCCGATGGGCATGGCCGATGTCGCGACCATCTTGTGGGCCGAGCATCTGCGCTTCGATGCAGCCGATCCGGACTGGCCGGACCGTGACCGCTTCGTGCTTTCGGCCGGCCATGGGTCGATGCTGGTTTACGCTCTTTTGCATCTTTGCGGTTTCGCCCGGCCCACGATCGACGACATCCGCCGCTTTCGCCAGCTCGGGAGCCCGTGCGCGGGCCACCCCGAGCGACACGAGCTGAAGGGAATCGAAACGACAACGGGGCCGCTCGGGCAGGGCCTGGCGACCGCTGTGGGCATGGCGATTGCCGAACGGCATCTGAATGCCGCCTTTGGCGACGGGCTTGTCGATCACCGCACCTGGGTGATCGCGGGCGACGGCTGCCTGATGGAGGGCATCAGCCATGAAGCAATCGGCCTTGCCGGCCATTTGCAGCTGGGCCGCCTCAACCTGCTTTGGGACGACAACGGCATTTCCATCGACGGCCCGATCTCGATGGCTTCGAGCGAGGATGTGCCTGCCCGCTTTCGCAGCAGCGGCTGGCATGTCGTTGCTTGCGATGGGCATGATCCGGCTTCCATCCGCACAGCCCTGGCGCAGGCCGCCGCATCCGATTTGCCGAGCCTGGTTCAGTGCCGGACCGTCATCGGCTACGGCGCGCCGACCAAGGCGGGTACGGAAAAGACCCATGGCTCGCCGCTGGGCGCCGACGAAATTGCCGGCGCCAGGGAAAAGCTGGGATGGACCTCGGCCCCCTTTGAAATCCCCGCAGATGTCGCAGCGGCCTGGAAAGCAGCCGGTGTGCGGGGGGCAGCCGAGCGCATGGGCTGGGCTTCGCGGTTGGCCGCCCATCCCGAACGGGCCGAGTTCGAGCGGCGGATGGCGGGCATCGTTCCTGCCGCTTTTTCGCTCGACGGCTTCAAGGCCGGATTGCTGGCCGACGCAAAGCCGCTTGCCACCCGCAAGGCTTCTGAAATGGCGCTGGGCGCGATCAACGCGCAATTGGCGGACACTGTCGGCGGTTCGGCTGACCTGACCGGCTCCAACCTGACCAGGGCAGGCGGGATCGGCCTGCTTGACGCCGGTAATTATGGCGGCCGTTACATCCACTACGGCATTCGCGAGTTCGGGATGGCAGCGGCCATGAACGGGATGTCGCTGCATGGCGGCATCATTCCCTATGGCGGGACTTTCCTGGTGTTCGCCGATTATTGCCGGGGCGCGATCCGCCTGTCCGCCTTGCAGGGCCTTGGGGTCGTCTATGTGCTGACGCACGACAGCATCGGCCTTGGCGAAGACGGTCCGACGCACCAGCCGATCGAGCATCTGGCCTCGCTGCGCGCCATGCCGAACCTTGCAGTCTATCGCCCGGCCGACGCCATCGAGACGGCGGAATGCTGGGAGCTGGCGATCACCGACCGCAAGCGACCCTCCGTCCTGGCGCTCAGCCGGCAGAACCTGCCGCTGTTGCGCCGCGACATCGGCACGAACCGGAGCCTCGCGGGCGGTTACCGGCTGGTGGGGGCCACCGCCCCGCGCCAGCTGGTGCTGGTCGCGACGGGGTCTGAAGTTGCCATTGCCGTCGACACGGCGAAGCTGCTGGAACGGCAGGGAATCGGCGTTGACGTGGTTTCCATGCCGTGCTGGGAGCGGTTTGCCGATCAACCCGAAGCCGTGCGGCGGGATCTGCTGCCCGCCGGTATGCTGAAGGTTTCCATCGAGGCGGGATCGACCTTCGGCTGGGAACGGATGGTGGGATCCGACGGGTTGATGATCGGGATCGACAGCTTCGGCGCTTCGGCGCCGGCGCCCGATCTTTACCGGCATTTCGGATTGACCCCGACCGCCATATCGGAACAGGTCCTGAAGCGACTGGGCCGAACCGGCCCCTGACGACAAACGACGAGACAGGAGCGAACAGATGAAGCTGGCAATCAACGGGTTCGGGCGTATCGGGCGGCTGGTTCTGCGGGCGATCCTGCAACAGGACCGCACCGATATCGACGTGGTCGCGATCAACGACCTGGCCGACGCGAAATCGAACGCGATGCTGTTCAGGCGCGACAGCGTGCACGGCCGCTACCCGGGCACCGTCGAGGCCGACGGCAATGACATCATCGTCGACGGCAAGCGCATCCGCGTGACCGCCGAGCGCGATCCGGCCAATCTGCCCCACCGGGAACTGGGCGTCGATATCGCGCTTGAGTGCACGGGCTTCTTCACGGACGCCCATCAGGCGCGCGCCCATATCGATGCAGGGGCAAGGCGCGTGCTGATTTCGGCGCCGGGCAAAGGTGTCGATCTGACGGTCGTGTATGGCGTGAACCAGCAGAAGCTGACGGCTGATCATGTGATCGTGTCCAATGCGAGCTGCACCACCAACTGCCTTGCGCCTGTCGCCATGGTGATGAACAATCTGCTCGGCATCGAGCGCGGCCTGATGACGACGATTCACGCCTATACCAACGACCAGAAGATCCTGGACCAGATCCACGGCGACATGCGCCGCGCGCGCGCGGCCGCCATGTCGATCATCCCGACGACGACGGGCGCTGCCCGCGCGGTGGGCGAAGTCCTGCCCGAGCTGAAGGGCAAGCTCGATGGCTCGGCCATTCGCGTGCCGACCCCCAATGTCAGCCTTGTGGACCTGACGTTCGTGCCCGCCCGCGACACGACGAAGGAAGAAGTCAATGCTGCACTGAAGGCGGCGGCCGAAGGGGCGCTGAAGGGCATCCTTGATTATACCGACGAACCGCTCGTCTCGATCGATTTCAACCATTGCCCCGCTTCGTCCACGGTGGACAGCCTTGAAACGGCGGTCATCGGCGGGAAGCTGGTGCGGGTTGTTTCCTGGTACGATAATGAATGGGGATTCTCGAACCGGATGGTGGACACTGCGGTTGCGATGGGCAAATTCCTCTGATGTTTCGAACGCTGGATGATCTGCCTGCCGATCTTCGGGGCCAGCGCGTGCTGGTCCGCTGTGACCTGAACGTGCCGATGCAGGACGGGGCGGTCAGCGACCTGACCCGCCTCAAGTCGGCGGTTCCGACTTTGTCGGCGCTCGCCGACCGGGGCGCCAAGGTACTTGTGCTGTCCCACTTCGGGCGACCAAAAGGCCGGCCGGACCCGGCAATGTCGCTTCGGCGGATCGTTCCTGCGCTCGCTGGGGTGCTGGGCCGCCCTGTCGGCTTCATCGACGGCTGTGCGGGCCAGCATGTGGCGGTGGAAGCGCATAGGCTGCCCGATGGCAGCATCACGGTTCTGGAGAACACCCGCTTTCATGCCGGCGAGGAAGCAAATGACGCAGCGTTCATCGAACAGATGGCCAAGGTCGGCGACTGCTATGTGAACGACGCCTTTTCGGCTGCCCATCGTGCCCATGCGTCCACCGAGGGGTTGGCGCATGTGCTGCCGGCCTTTGCGGGCCGTGCGATGGAAGCAGAGCTGAAGGCGCTGGAAGCCGCGCTCGGCAAGCCGGATCGACCGCTTGTCGCGGTTGTCGGTGGCGCGAAGGTTTCAACGAAGCTCGACGTGCTGGCGAACCTTGTCGGCAAGGTGGATCATCTGGTGATCGGCGGGGGCATGGCGAACACCTTTCTGGCGGCGCGCGGAGTCGATGTCGGCAGGAGCCTGTGCGAGCATGATCTGGGCGACACGGTTCGTGACATCCTGGCCCGCGCCCAGGCGGCGGGCTGCACCGTGCATCTGCCCTATGACGTCGTTGTCGCCCGGGAATTCAAGGCGCATGCGCCGAACATGGTGGTGAACATTCACGAAGTGCCGGCCGACGCGATGATCCTCGATCTTGGCCCCGATGCGGTCGAGGCGCTGGGCGATGTGCTGAAGACCTGTGCGACGCTGATCTGGAACGGACCGCTGGGCGCGTTCGAGCTGCCGCCCTTCGACACCGCCACCGTTGCGCTTGCGTGTACGGCAGCGGCGCTAACCCAGGGCGGAACTCTCGTCTCCGTAGCGGGCGGCGGGGATACCGTTGCCGCCCTCAACCATGCCGGGGTTGCCGGCAGTTTCACATTCGTTTCGACTGCCGGCGGCGCCTTCCTCGAGTGGATGGAAGGCAAGCCGCTGCCCGGAGTCGAGGCGCTGAAAACAGGAGTTGCGCAATGAAGATGACCAGGACCGTCCGCACCATCCTTTCCCGATATGAAAGCGACAATCCCGGCACGAAGGCGAACCTTGCGCGGATGCTGACGGCAGGGCGCCTCGGCGGCACCGGCAAGATGGTGATCCTGCCAGTCGATCAGGGGTTCGAACATGGCCCGGCGCGCAGCTTTGCCGTGAACCCGCCGGCCTATGATCCGCATTATCATTTCAAGCTTGCGATCGATGCCGGTCTGAATGCCTATGCCGCGCCGCTGGGAATGCTGGAGGCTGGCGCCGACACCTTTGCCGGGCAGATTCCGCTGATCCTGAAGGCCAACAGCTCGAACAGCTGGGCAACTGGGGTGAACCAGGCGGTGACCGGCGGGGTTGACGATGCCCTGCGGCTGGGTTGCTCGGCGATCGGCTTCACCATCTATCCGGGGGCCGACGACTGCTTCGACATGATGGAGGAGATCCGCGAGCTTTCGGCCGAAGCCAAATCGGTTGGGCTTGCGACCGTGATCTGGAGCTATCCGCGCGGCGGCAAGCTGTCAAAGGACGGCGAGCTGGCGCTGGACGTGGGCGCCTATGCCGCGCACATGGCGGCGCTTTTGGGCGCGCACATCATCAAGGTGAAGCTGCCGAGCGCGCACATCGAGCAGAAGGACGCCCAGAAGGCCTATGCGGACGGCGACTGGAGCACCCAGGCCGCGCGGGTGGCGCATGTGGTGCAGAGCTGCTTCAACGGGCGACGGATCGTGGTGTTCTCGGGCGGGGCGACCAAGGGCGCTGATGCCGTGTACGAGGATGCCCGCGCCATCCGCGACGGTGGCGGCAACGGCTCCATCATAGGCCGCAACAGCTTTCAGCGCCCGCGCGAGGAAGCGCTTGCCCTGCTCGACCGGATCGTGCGCATCTATCTGAACAGGGAATGATGCCCGAAAGCGCAATGGAGCCGGAAGACCGGTTCGACGACATGTTCGGCCGGGATGCGCGGCCGCCGTGCCAGCTGTATCTGGTTTCGCCGCCGGCCTTCGATCCCGCCGCCCATGCCGAGGCACTGCAGGCGGCGCTGGGGGCAGGGGCTGTGGCAGCGTATCAGTTGCGGATGAAGGGTTCGGCCGACGCGGAGATACTGGCGGCTGCCGACATCCTGCTTCCTGTCTGCCGGGCGGCCGATGTTGCGTTCATCCTGAACGACCGGATGGATCTGGCGCAGGCCTGCGGGGCAGACGGGGTGCATCTTGGCCAGTCCGACGGCGATGCGCGGGCGGCCCGGGTGCTGCTGGGCGCGGATGCGCAGATCGGCGTGACCTGCCATGCATCGCGCCATCTCGCGATGGAAGCCGGCGAGGCCGGAGCCAGTTATGTCGCCTTCGGGTCCTTCTTTCCCACGCAGACGAAGAAGGTCGAGCATCACGCAGATCCGGCTATCCTGCGCTGGTGGACGAGCATCTCGCCCATTCCCTGCGTGGCGATCGGGGGGATCACGGCGGAAAACTGCCGGCCACTGGTGGATGCCGGCGCGGATTTCCTGGCGGTTTCTGCTGCGGTGTGGGGCGCAAAAGAGCCTGCGACCGCCGTTCTGGCATTGTTGCGTGCGATGCGCTAGGGCGCGCCCACACATCCAGACAAGATGCTCTTTCCAGCACCACAGGTGAACAGGCATGAAGATCAGCGGCGTGGACATCCGTCCCGGCAACATCATAGAATATGAAGGCGGTATCTGGCGTGCCGTGAAGACGCAGCACACCCAGCCGGGAAAAGGTGGCGCCTATATGCAGGTCGAGATGAAAAATCTCATCGATGGCCGCAAGAACAATGTCCGCTTTCGCTCGGCTGAAACAGTCGAGCGTGTCCGGCTCGATACCAGGGACTTTCAGTTCCTTTATGCGGAAGGCGACAGCCTCGTCTTCATGGACAAGACGACCTATGATCAGGTGATGCTTCCGCGCGATCTGCTGGGCGACGCTGCAGCCTTTCTGACGGACGGCATGGACGTTTCCATGGAGCTGTATGAAGACCGGGCAATTTCGGTGCAGCTGCCCGACCAGGTGGAAAGCCTGATCGTGGAAGCGGACGCCGTGGTGAAGGGGCAGACGGCCAGTTCTTCCTACAAGCCCGCTGTGCTCGACAATGGCGTTCGGATCATGGTGCCGCCGCATATCGGTGCAGGCACGCGCATTGTCGTGGATGTCTATGAACAAACCTATGTGCGTCGCGCCGACTGATGCCCGCGACCGGATGGGAGCAGCCGCGAAAACCCGCGACCGGATGGGAGCAGTCGCGAAAACCCGCGACCGGATGGGAGCAAATCTAGCATGTCGGCCCAATCCGCCATCATCACCGTCATGGAGCGGGCGTGCCGCAAGGCCGCGCCCAGGTTGCGACGGGATTTCAACGAAGTCGCGCAGCTTCAGGTCTCGAAGAAGGGGCCCGCCGATTTCGTGAGCCAGGCCGACAAGGCCGCCGAACGCACGCTGCTGGAGGAATTGCAGCGCGCCCGGCCCGGCTGGGGTTTTCTGCTGGAAGAGGGCGGCGAGATTGCGGGCGAGGAAGAGGGCAGCCCCCGCTTCATCATCGATCCGCTGGATGGAACGTCCAACTTCCTGCACGGCATTCCGCATTTTGCGATCTCGATCGCGGTGGAGCATCTGGGCACCATTGTTGCCGGCATGATCTACCAGCCGCTGACGGACGAGAGCTTCTGGGCCGAGCGCGGCCGGGGGGCCTGGCTGCAGAATGCGCGGCTGCGCGTTTCGGGGCGGCGCGACATGGATGAAGCGCTTCTTGCAACCGGCATTCCCTACAAGGGCCATGGCAAGCAGGACGAGTTCGAGAAGATTCTGGCGAGCGTGATCCCGGAAGTGGCCGGCATCCGGCGCTTCGGGGCGGCGTCCCTCGATCTTGCCTGGGTGGCCGCCGGCCGGTTCGACGGTTTCTGGGAACAGGGCCTCGAGCCATGGGACGTGGCCGCCGGCATCCTCATCGTGCGCGAAGCCGGGGGCTTTGTTTCGGACTTCCGCGGCGGCGAGAAGATGATCGAGCGCCGGGAGATCATCGCCGCCAACGACCAGCTGCACAGCAAGATCCACCGGATCATGGCGGGCGCGCTCAGATAGCATATCCGCCATGCAGCGGAATGACCCGGCGCGGCCGCGCTTGGGCTTGCCGCATCTTCCTGCCTTCCCTAGAGACACGCCCATGCCAGAGATTGCCGACATCGGGCGGGAGTATCTCCCGATTCTCCTCTTCTTCGGGGTGGCGCTTGCCTTCGCGCTGGTGTTCGTGGGCCTGCCCATTCTCGTGTCCAACGTCGTGGGCACGGCAAAGCCCTACGCCGACAAGCTCGCCGAATATGAGAGCGGCTTTCCGGCCTTTTCCTCGGCGCGCGGCCAGTTCGACGTGCGCTTCTATCTGGTGACGATCCTGTTCATCATCTTCGATCTGGAAGTGGCATTTCTGTTCCCCTGGGCTGTCAGCCTCGCCCACATGGGCCCCGACCTCGTGTTCGCCTGGGGCTCGATGATGCTGTTCCTTGGCATCCTCACCATCGGTTTCATCTATGAATGGAAGAAGGGGGCGCTGGACTGGGAATGAGCACTGCGCCTTCATCCCTTCTCGTGCGGCCGGACGGCACGTCGCTCAGCCGAGATCCGGCCGGGCAGGACGCCGCTTTCGCCGACATGGGAAGCGAGCTTTCGAACCGGGGTTTCCTCGTGACTTCGCTCGAGGATCTGTCCACATGGGCTCGCACCGGATCGCTCTGGTGGATGACCTTCGGGCTTGCCTGCTGCGCTGTCGAGATGATGCATGCCTCCATGCCCGATTACGACATGGAGCGGTTCGGCGCTGCGCCGCGCGCCTCGCCGCGCCAGTCCGACGTGATGATCGTGGCCGGAACGCTGTGCAACAAGATGGCGCCGGCGCTGCGCCGCGTGTATGATCAGATGGCCGAGCCGCGCTATGTGATCTCCATGGGAAGCTGCGCCAATGGCGGCGGCTATTATCATTACAGCTATTCGGTGGTGCGGGGCTGCGACCGGATCGTGCCGGTGGACATCTATGTGCCGGGTTGCCCGCCGACCGCTGAAGCTCTGGTCTATGGCATCCTGGCGTTGCAGCGGAAGATCCGCCGCACCGGCACGTTCGAAAGATAGGGGCGGTGTCGCATCTTCCTGCTTTTGTCGGCAACGAGGGCGTGGCCGAGCGCGCGCTGGCCCTTTTGGGCGAGCATGTCGTCGATGCAGCAGAGGCCGTCGGCGAGCTGACGCTTCTGGTGCAGCGGGACTGCATCGGCCTGGTTCTGCGCACCCTGCGCGACACGCCGGACTTGGCGTTCGAGCAGCTGCTGGATATCTGCGGCGCCGATTACCCTGACCGGGCCGAGCGGTTCGAAGTGAATTATCACCTGCTGAGCCTGCGCCACAATCGCCGCATCCGGGTGAAGGTGGCGACCGATGAGGAGGCGCCGGTTCCGTCCGTCACCAGCCTGTTTCCCTGCGCCGGCTGGTTCGAGCGCGAGACGTGGGACTGTTACGGTATCTATTTCGAGGGCAACCCGGATCTGCGCCGGATCCTGACGGACTATGGCTTCGAGGGGCATCCGTTCCGCAAGGATTTTCCGCTGACCGGCCATGTCGAGCTGCGCTACTCCGAGGAGCAGGGTAGGGTTGTCTATGAGCCGGTGAAGCTGCAGCAGGATTTCCGCAGTTTCGATTTCCTGAGCCCTTGGGAAGGGCAGTGGCAGTTGCCCGGCGATGAAAAGGCCAGCGATGAAAAGGCCAGTGATGACGGGGCCGGGGATGACGGGGCCGGGGACGCGGCCAAAGAGACGGGGCGCGCGAAATGAGTGATGCGCGCGCGTCCGGGGCAAGCCCCGGAACTGCCCATGACGGGAATCCCGTCGACCCGATGCTGGTGCAGTCCGAGACGCAGATCCAGAATTACATGATCAACTTCGGTCCGCAGCATCCGGCTGCCCATGGCGTCTTGCGGCTGGTGATGGAGCTGGACGGCGAGCTGATCGAACGCTGCGATCCGCACATTGGCCTGCTGCACCGCGGCACCGAAAAGCTGTGCGAATACAAGACCTACCTTCAGGCGCTGCCCTATATGGACCGGCTGGATTACTGCAGCCCGATGTCGATGGAGCACAGCTATGTGCTGGCGATCGAGAAGCTGCTGCGGGTGACGGTGCCGCCCCGGGCGCAGGTGATCCGGGTGCTCTGGGCCGAGTTGATGCGGATTTCCAACCACATCCTCAACACCGGCGCGCATGCGATGGACGTGGGGGCGCTGACACCGATCCTGTGGCTGTTTGCCGAGCGGGAACGGCTGTACCGCTTCTCGGAAGCGGTTTCGGGCGCGCGCATGCACGCCGCTTATTTCCGGCCCGGCGGGGTCCGTCAGGATATGCCTGCCGGCCTTGCAGAGGAAATCCGCGATTGGGCCGGCGGCTTCCCAAAGGTGCTGGATGAAGTGCAGGGGCTGGTGGCCGACAACCGCATTTTCAAGCAGCGCAACGTGGATATCGGCGTGATCTCTGCCAAGGATGCGATCGCCTGGGGTTTTACCGGGCCGTGCCTGCGCGGTTCGGGCATCCCCTGGGATCTGCGCAAGAGCCAGCCCTACGAGATTTACGCCGACCTCGCATTCGATGTGCCTGTCGGCAGGAATGGCGACTGCTACGACCGGTTCATGGTTCGCATGGAGGAAATGCGCCAGTCGCTCAGGCTCATAGAGCAGTGCCTGAACCGGCTGCAGCATTTGCAGGGCGAGCCCGTCGCCAGCCCGGACCGCAAGCTGGTGCCGCCATCGCGCGGAGAAATGAAGCGTTCGATGGAGGCGATGATCCACCATTTCAAGCTCTACACCGAAGGGTTCAAGGTGCCGCCCGGCGAAGTCTATGTGGCGACCGAAAGCCCCAAGGGCGAGTTCGGGATCTACCTGGTGTCAGACGGCACCAACAAGCCTTATCGCTGCCATATAAGGGCAACCGGCATGAGCCACCTTCAGGCGATGGACTATCTGTGCAAGGGCCATATGCTGGCCGATGCGCCGGCGGTTCTGGGCAGCCTGGACATTGTGTTCGGGGAGGTGGACCGGTGATCGATTTCACGGATTTTCAGTGGACTGCGAAGAACGCATCCGAGGCCGGGGCGATCATCGGGCGCTACCCCAAGGGGCGGGAGGCATCCGCCATCATGCCGCTGTTGTGGCTGGCGCAGTATCAGATGCGCGAGCAGACCGGGGTTGCCTGGCTGCCGCTGCCGGTGATCGAATATGTCGCCGCGCAGATCGGCATGCCGAAGATCCGGGCGCTGGAAGTGGCGACCTTCTACACCATGTACAATCTTGCGCCTGTCGGCCGGTTCCATGTCCAGGTGTGCGGCACGACGCCGTGCATGTTGCGCGGCAGCGACGATGTGCTGAAGGCCTGCGCCGACAAGGGGCTGAAGAAGGGTGAAGTAACCAACGACGGCCTGTTCACGCTGACCGAAGTGGAGTGTCTTGGGGCCTGCGCCAATGCTCCGATGGTGCAGATCAACGACGATAATTACGAGGACCTGACCTACGAGAGCATGGCCGCCATTCTGGAAGACCTGATCTCCGGCAGGACGCCGAGGGCAAGCAGCCAGATCGGCCGCACGGCAAGTTGCCCGCAAGGCGGGCCGACGACGCTGCGGGAAATGGCTGCATGAGCAAAAGCGCGAAGAACAGGAAGCCTTTGCTCGCGGTCATGCTGTCGGTGGTTGCGGTGCTGTCGATCCTGCTGATCTGGCAGGGATCCCTTGCCGTTGGGATCGCCATGCTGGTGATCGGGATCGCGTTGTCGGGCCCGCTGTTCCGCAAATCCGCGACGCCCGGCAAGGCTTCTCACGAGGATTCGAACTGATCATGCTCGCCGACAGCGACCGCATCTTCACCAACCTGTACGGCTTCCAGCCTTGGGGCATTGCCGATGCGATGCAGCGCGGGGACTGGGCGGATACCAGATCCCTGATGGCGTTCGGGCAGGATGCCATCATCCAGATGATCAAGGATTCGGGCCTTCGCGGGCGCGGCGGTGCTGGTTTCCCGACCGGCATGAAGTGGGGGTTCATGCCCAAAGAACCGAAGAACGGTCGCCCCAGCTTTCTCGTGGTGAACGCCGACGAGAGCGAGCCGGGTTCGTGCAAGGACCGGGAGATCATCCGCCATGATCCGCACAAGCTGATCGAGGGCGCGCTGATCGCCGGCTATGCGATGCGGGCGCGCGCGGCCTATATCTACGTTCGCGGCGAATATATCCGCGAGGCGGAAGTCCTGTTTGCGGCCGTCGAAGAAGCCTATGCCAGGGGCTTCATCGGCAAGAATGCCTGCGGTTCGGGATATGATTTCGACGTCTTCGTTCATCGTGGTGCGGGCGCCTATATCTGCGGCGAGGAAACCGCGATGATCGAGAGCCTGGAGGGCAAGAAGGGCCAGCCGCGCCTGAAGCCGCCGTTCCCGGC
>JGI24125J20156_1000143_pt1 | contig 19831 bp, 18 predicted proteins | sample Subbio12Aug_8Bad_FD_20156 | JGI IMG/M metagenome (IMG submission 20156) | reverse complement strand
TATCCATCCTTACCGCATTGAAAACCAGCCGAACGATCGACCTGAATGGAATTGGCTTTTTGCCCCAATACCAGGGACGGGGGGCAAATATCCTGGTTTATGCGGAGTTGGAAAAAACATTACGGCACTGCAAAACGGAGTATTGTAATCTGGTCCAGGTAGACGAACGTAACTACAAAAGCAAATCTGATATGGATAAAATGGGCGTAACCTGGAATAAACGTCACCGCTTGTACCGCCTGAAGATATAATAGGAATCAAGGAGAAGCTCATGGATTTCTATTCAACTCTGATAAAGTCTGAAGAACTGTTTGCCCATTTATCGGATCCAGATTGGGTGGTGATCGACTGTCGCTTCGACCTTTTTCAACCAGAATGGGGGTTGGAGAATTATCGCTTAGGGAGTATTCCAGGCGCGGTTTATGCAGATGTGGATAAAGACCTTTCAGGCCCTAAAACCGGTGATACAGGCAGACATCCGTTACCCGACCCTGAAAGTTTCTTATCAACCATGGGTTCTATGGGTGTCTCCAACCAATCCCAGGTCGTAGTTTATGATACTAGCTCCGGTTCATTTGCTGCTCGTTTATGGTGGCTGCTGAAGTATTATGGTCACCCTCGGGTTGCAGTCCTGGATGGCGGCTACACCGCCTGGGTCCAGGCGGGATTTCCGATAATGACCGGAGACCAACGCCGTTCGCCAGCTCACTTTACCGGATTCCCTAACGAGGAAATGGTAATAAGCAGCTCGGAAATGCTCACACTCCACTCTCATGAGGGATACCGTGTGATTGATGCCCGTTCGCCAGAAAGGTTTCGAGGTGAGATTGAACTCATCGACCCGATTGCAGGTCGGATCCCGAACAGTCTTAACCGCTTTCACCAGGATAATCTAGATCAGGCAGGTAAGCTGAAAGAGCCTGAAATATTATTCCATGAATTCAATTTGCTGCTTGGAGATGCTCCCCCAGAAAATGTTATTGTTTACTGTGGATCTGGGGTAACGGCTTGCCACCATTTGTTGGCTTTGGCATCAGCAGGGGTACAAGGCGTAAAACTCTACCCTGGGTCATGGAGTGAATGGATTCTTGATCCAAAGCGACCTCTTGCGAAAGGTTAATGGATTAGACCCTCGCTTATCTACAATGGTATATGCGATGGCCTAACATCCACGATCCTTTTAAGCCATGGATCGATTTATTTTGTCCAGCGATTCACGGCTGGGTCTAAGTTTATCAGCAGGCAGGCGGTTGAGGGGTTGATCGATGAGATGATGCATATCAACAATGGTTTCAACCTTAGGATTCACGTAAAGGATCCCCGTTATCATCATTTTTTGTTGCTCGGATTCTTCCAAAACCCGTAATGCATCGAATATGTTGGTCGGGTCATAATCTCTTTCCAACTTTTTCAATCGGATCACCGCACCATCATGAAGGGTAACTTCGCGAACCATTCCCGGGTCATATTCCTCCACAATAATCTCATCGCGATAAGGCACGAAGGAAATATCATGTAAAGGCGTTTCGTTTTCCTTGCCAAAGGCATACGAATGGAAGGCGTCATCTTTATTGTTAAACGTAACGCATGGGCTGATAATATCAATCACAGCAATCCCACGGTGGCTGAAGGCCGCTTTGAGGATCTCTTTTACCTGCTTGGGATCACCGGCAAAGGACCGTGCCACAAAGGTTGCATCAGAAACCAGGGCTTCCATGCAAATATCTACTGGAAAAAAGGGGTTAGTACCTTGATGTTTTAGCTCCAACCCTTTTTCGGCTGTTGCAGAAAACTGTCCTTTGGTTAAACCATACACACCATTGTTTTCCACAATATACACCATATTCAGGTTTCGCCTAACCAGATGTTTAAACTGGCCTAAACCGATGCTGACGGTATCTCCATCCCCGCTCACCCCAATTCCTTTCAAACTGGTATCGGCGAATAAACCTCCCAACGCCAGCGATGGCATCCGTCCGTGTAAACCATTAAACCCGAAAGAACGGCTCATAAAATAGGTCAGGCTTTTACTGGAACATCCAATTCCACTAAACTTTAATACCTTCTCCGGAACAACGTTTAAATCGTAAAGAGCTGCTACAATCTGGTTGGAAATGGAGTTATGTCCACAACCAGCGCACAAGGTCGTTGGTAGCCCTTTGTAATCATTGCGGTTTAATCCAGCCTGGTTAACTTGCACTTTAGGTGCAGTTGCAGTTTGAGTGGTCATGAGTTACTCCATCTCCAAAGTAAGAATCCGATTTTTGATCCAATTCGCAGATATCGGCATGCCATCCATATGCGAAACCTGGCGTAATGTAGATCCACATTCCGAATAGTTCATGGTGAGTAGTTGTTTCATCTGCCCATCCCGGTTTAGTTCAACCACATAAGTCTTTTGATGATCTTGTAAAAATTCGGATACATCATCATTAAAGGGCAGAGCGAGGATGCGCATGTAATCGCTTGGATAGCCTTCCTCTAACAACAGGTCTCGCGCCTCCTGGATAGCAGGATCAGTCGAACCAAAACCAATAATGGCAAATTTTGCCCCATCCATTCTCGCAACCGATGGTTTTGGTAGAATATGCTTGTTACCCTCAATTTTCCTTTTCAAGCGTTCCATTCCACGTTCCCAAATGACTGGGTCTTCACTGTAACGAGACTTTTCGTCGTGTCCGGTACCACGCGCAAAATACGCACTTTTCGGGTGGGTATTCCCTGGGAGTGTCCGGTATGGGATGCCATCCCCATCAACATCCAGGTAGCGCCCCCAATTCTCGTTAGTCTTTTCTAACATCTTCTGCAGGTCTTCTTCCCACAATACTTTTCCGCGATCCACAGGCAGATCTGGGTATTCAAAGCGTTTTACCATGTGCGTGTTCATCCCCAAATCTAGATCAATCAGAATAATCACGGGTGTTTGCAAACGTTCAGCGATGTCAAACGATTTCCAACCAAACTCAAAACACTCATGGATATCCCCAGGTATAAGGATTACAAACTGAGTATCGCCATGGCTGAGGAAATGGATAGAAGTCAAGTCCCCTTGTGCTGTTCGAGTTGGCAATCCCGTTGACGGTCCCACCCGTTGTACATCCCATACCACTACCGGAATTTCAGCGTAATAAGCTAATCCCAAGTATTCTGACATTAAGGAGATACCCGGTCCCGAGGTTGATGTCATCGCCCGCAGACCACCCCAGCCAGCCCCGATAGCCATCCCAATAGCGGCAATTTCATCTTCAGCCTGGATAATAACGTAGTCTGCTTTGCCGGTCACAGGGTCTTTTTTCAGAGAGGGATGTGCTCAATAACAGCTTCTGCCAAAGTGGAAGCCGGGGTTATAGGATACCAGGCCGTAAATTGGACCCCTCCATAGATCGATCCTAGTGCGCTGGCCGTATTCCCATCGGTCATAATGTAATCATCCAATGGCGGCATTCGCTCTACCCAGTAAGGATCCCGTTTAATTAAATTTTCTTCTGCCCAATCTGCGGCTGCTTTAATAACCTTCCAGTTTGAATCTATGGCATTTCTTTTTCCCTTAAAATGGAATTCTAGAACTTCATACAATATGGTCATATCCATTCCAAGCATTTGGGCTAGCACACCAACATAGACCATATTGGCGATATAGTCACGTAAATTCTGGGGCACATCCGAATCTTTGACAAGACTGCGAACGGGCATCGGGTAAAGAATCACATCATCCCGTTCAATATCCAACTTGAAATCGTCTGCATAAAAGAGCACCCCTCCAGGGGCCAAGAATTCCACCTCTGTTGCAATGGTTGCCGGGTTCATCGCAACCACAATTTGATCTTTTTCCACCCGAGCCAGATAACCTTTTTTACTCAATCTTATCGAAAACCAGGTCGGCAAACCCTGGATATTGGAGGGGAAGATATTTTTTCCGTTTACCGGTATCCCCATCCGAAAGAATGAGCGCAGAAGGATGGTATTGGCGGTTGCACTCCCCGAGCCATTAACCGAACTGAAGGTAATACAGCAATCATTAACGATTCGTTCTCCGACTTTGCCATTTTCGATTACAGATGCAGGCTGTACTTGGGACATTGGGTCTCCTCTTCAAAAATGAGCAACAATGGTTACATTGTCACTCAAAATTCTGGTAATTAATTTTTTTCGTGCGTTGAAAGATAAGGTCCATATGTTCCATCAACGCTTCGAAACCAACATCGAAATTGTGACTACAAATTGCCTCAACCAATCGGTCGTGGTATTCCCACACATGTTCCTGATAAGCTAAATCGGTGTAAACATCTAAGCCGATTGCTTCATACACTTCCCAAAAGGCCTCCAAAAGACCGTTCACAAATGGGTTGTTTAATCGTCGATAAATCAACAAATGCAATTGGCGGTGCTCAAGATGTGGGATTTGGATTGGATTACCGTGTAATTTTTCTTTCGCGCGAGAAATTAAACTCCGCAGGGATTGATGATCTTCTGGAGTAAGCAATCCTACCGCTTGATACCAGTATGTGGCCTCGATGTGGTTGCGCAGGTCCGAAAAGGCACGGAAGGCTTCCGGTTCGGTTGATAAAGCGTAGAACAAACTACGTACAACCGAGGGTTTAAAGGTGTAGGGCAAGCGCCGAATGCCCGTCCGGGGGCGGACTTCCACCAGCCCCATCGCTCGAGCCACTTCCAATTGCTCGCGTAGGCTTGCGACACTGATTCCTAATTGTCGGCTGAGCTCCGAGAGTGGCGGTAATCTGGCTCCTACGTGCGTTTCACCGGAAACCAGATAGCGCATGAACTCAGAAAATTGGTAGGTTGGGAATTGTTCACGCACCACAATTGCACTCAATCCATCCATTAAAGTGATTAATCGGATTATTCAGATAATAAGAGTATAGCATGCTATGATTTCTCAGTCAAGCATGACTTTTGTCCCTTCAATCGACTCAGACGATGTAGGAAATCTGGGAATGCCTTGAGACCTAAAGGATTAATCCCCCCAACTCTGCCAGGGCTTTTCCGATCCAGGTGCCATGCCAGGTAATCAGGCTTCCATCCATTCTAATTACGTTTTCATTCTGAACGGCAGGGGTCTCACTCAATTCAGCAGCCAAGAAATTTTTTTCTTTTTCAGAAAATAGGTAAGGTTCACTCGGNAGAAAAATGATTTCCGGCCTGGCNGCCACAATTTCTNGTGAAGGTACGCAGGGATAACGAATATCCCGATCGCCAGGTTCCTCGCTTTCTGCCATCCCTAAATCGGCGTCGAGAGGATATTTTCGGTCGCGGTTATGAAAAATGTTAACAGCTCCCAATAAACGCACGACATCTCCGGCATAGGTGTGACCATTGAAAGTCATCCACCAGGTTTGACCACGATGAGATCCCAACCAGATCGGGATAAATACCCTCTGAGGGGTGTGATCCACAAGCGCCATTTCTGCGAACTCCACCGCGGTTTCCATGGTACGAATACGCATAAAAGAGTGTCCGTTTCCATAAAGATGGACGAGGTCCCACAGATCATCCAAGGCAGCGCGAACCGATTGAGGAAAAACCAGCCAGACATCTGCATTCCTCGCCAGGTCTTCGATACCCGCCCGAGTATTTTCTTCTTGGTTGGCTATCACCAGATCCGGGTTTAACCCAATAATCTTACCCACGTCGAAATCTTTGGTTCCACCAATTTTGGGGATTTTTGCGGTCTCCAATTTTGGATAGACACAATCATCCGTAATACCCACCAAGTGCTGCCCCATTCCAAGATCAAACATACTTCCCGTCATAGACGGTACAAGAGAAACCACTCGCGTTGGAAAAGTGCGGATGAAGTCTAAATGGCGGTATAGCGGCATGGTATAAAAATTTATTCCTCAGTTAACCGAATGGCGGTCGCAGCCATTACCGCCGCAGCAATGGGCAGGACGGTTTCATCAAAATCAAATTTTGGGTGGTGATGGCTGAAAACGAATATCATCCGCTCGGCTCCACCTAATCCTTCCTCTGCGGGCTGAAACACGAATTTAAATGTACCTGTCAAAGTGTTTTTTCTCGCCTCCAAAATCCGCGCAACTGTCAACCCAATCGCCATATGCCCGTCATGACCACAGGCGTGCATCACACCCGGGATTTCAGAAGCATAATCGGTCTGGGTTTCCTCAAGAATCGGCAGAGCATCCATATCAAACCGCAGCATTACGACTCGACCTGGTTGCTTTCCTTCCAACAACCCCACAATTCCGGTTTCGGCCAGCCCACTCTTTGCTTGAATACCCAGTTGCGATAATTCCCGCGCTACGATCTTGGCTGTACGGATTTCTTTATACCCCAATTCTGGATGGCGGTGAAAATTCCGTCTTAATAAATGGCTATACGCATAATATTGTTGGGCCTGATCAACTAATTGCGCCGGCTCATTCATTTAAATTTGATCCTTCGAAATTTTTCTATGTATCGTGGGTTTTCCAGGGTGCTATTTGCGCTTCGCCGGCTGCGTTGATTTTCTTCGAGGGTGTCCGCATCTGGTACCTGGCTGTGATGCATCTTNAGGGCATTGATCCGTTGCTCCCACCATTCGGTTACATCGAGGTCAACATTTCCCTGGGTGGTTAAAGTCAACCATAATTCCTTAACCAGGTGGGGTTCGTAACCCGCCTTCAGTAGGTCTGGAAAATATAACGGGTTTCCACTGGCCGGAAAGACCGCCTCTGTTACGATTTGACCGGCTATCCGGTGATCCGGATGGTTAATCCGGTTTTCTCGAGGGAAGTAGTTGGTCGGGTCGCTGGTAACTAAAATATCCGGCTTCTCTTCACGAATGATCCGCACAATGGCTTTTCGCGCCTCCATTGTCGGTTGCAATCCCCCATCTTCGAAATCTAAGAAGCGTACCGCATCCACGCCTAATATTTTTGCGGCATTTCGCTGTTCATTTTCCCGCTGATTCGCCAATACTACAGGATCCTCGAGGATATCCTGCACGCCTTTTTCACCACGGGTGAACAAACAATAGCTTACGTTGTGGCCAGCCTGAGCCCACCGGGCAATCGAACCGCCACAGAAATATTCCGGATCGTCGGGATGCGCCAGAATCACCAAAATATTCTTTCGGTCATTCCACCCTTCCGTTATGCCTGATTCAACGCTTTCTTTTTCCCGAGCGGCCGCCAGGTCGTTGTTCATGGAAAGGTTTTCTCTGTCGACTTTGGTCATGTTGATCAACCTGCCCATGATCCGTACTCCCGCTGAAAATTTCCGGATCACGCGCCTTATTTTCCACTGAGCCAGGTTGGCTACCTTGAGATTGCAAAAAGGCATATAGTTCTTCACGGGAAATTTCACGCACCCCAACTTCAGGAATATCCACTCGAATAGTCCCGGCTAATGGCGATACATCGACGACCTTTCCCTCCCCGGCCGGGGTTAGGATAAGTTTGTTCCGTTTGGGAAGACCTTTACGGGCTTCTTCGTAAGTCGCATATTCATAGATCAAACAGCACCTGAGCCGTCCACACATTCCGGTAATTTCTGTGGGTGTCAGTGAAATTCCCTGTTCTTTCGCCATTCGGATTGAAATTGAACTAAAGTCGGTTAAGAATTGCGAACAGCATCGTGTCTCTAGGCCACATGCACCCATTCCACCGATGATTTTGGCCACATCGCGTGGGCCAATTTGACGTAATTCAACCGCTGTTGGCGAAAATTGGCGCTGCATATCCTGGCGCAATGATTTAAGATCAACCTTTTCTTCCGCTTCGGTTGAATATAGAACCGTCAACCGGGCCCCATCGAAGCTGTATTCGGCAGCCACAACCTTCAAATTGTGGATGCGAAGTTCAGAGACTCTTTTTTTGCACGCCTCGACAACATCGAGTTCGCGCAGCTGCCATAATTGGCGAAGGAGTAAATCCCGAGGGGTCGCCAACCTGACCACTGACTTCCAACCACCATCTGGTGCCTTTTCAGGCGCATCGATGATCTGAACAACTTCACCAATTTGCGATCCACGGGTAGTTTCAACTACCACAGAATCCCGGACTTTGGCCGACACAGATTGTTCGGCCTTGAAATGGTAGATTTTGCCCACTTTAGAAAACCGAACCCCGAGAATAGGATCTTTCGTTAACTCAATCATAAATTAACCAACCATCTCGATCTTGAGGCCGGCCTGGCTATTGAATGCAGCAACACTTAAGCGGGCAGCCAGTTGTTTGGCAATTTCTTGCAGCGCGGTGGCTGGAGCAGAATCAGGAGCAGATATTACAATGGGCGAACCATGATCGCCACCAATGCGCACTTTTGGATCCATTGGTATATGCCCTAAAAATGGAACCCCCGCTTGCTGGGCTAATCTTTCTCCTCCACCTTGGCCAAAAACATCCATCCGAGTTCCATCAGGTAGTTCCAAATAGCTCATATTTTCAATCACACCTAAAATTGGGATGTTCAACTGTTCAAACATTTGCATTCCACGGCTGGCATCATCACAAGAAATGGCCTGCGGTAGAGTAATAATGACCCCGCCGCTTAATGGCATCGATTGAGCCAGGCTGAGTTGGGCGTCTCCTGTTCCAGGTGGTAAATCAATGATCAAGTAGTCCAGTTCGCCCCACTCTACATCGCCCAAAAATTGCCGAATGGCAGAATGCAGCATCGGTCCACGCCAGATCAAAGCTCGTCCGGGCGGAACCATGAACCCGATCGACATAAATTTTACCCCAAAAGCCTCGGCCGGGGTGAGTTTCTCACTCCGAATCGGGGGTAAATGATCCACACCCATCATCCTGGGTACATTTGGACCATAAATATCCGCGTCCAGCAGCCCTACTTTGGCACCGCTGTGCGCCAAAGCCACTGCCAAGTTTACTGCAACGGTGGTTTTACCTACCCCGCCTTTACCAGAAGCAACAGCAACAGCATTCTTAACCTGNACCTCCATGACTCCCCGAGCTTTGCCATCCGAGGGGACGTTGGCGTCGAAATGGATCTGAACGGTTTCAACCCCNGGGACTTTTAAAACAGCATCNCGAGCTTCCTTTTCAATTTTTCCTTTCAAAGGGCAGGCCGGAGTGGTTAAAATAATATCGAACTTGACAGTGCTATCCTGAATCTCCAAATTTTGCACCATATTTAAAGTAATTAAATCCTGGTGAAGTTCGGGTTCCTGTACTTTACTCAACGCGGCTATAACAGCCTTGCTAGTAATTTCACTTTGGCTCATTGCGATTGTGCCTTTCTTGAAGCGAACAAACAATAAAAGAATTAATGTGATTCCAGGAATTTTTCAACCTCAGCACACGACTGTCGATAGAGGTTAATAAGATCCTGATCTGTACCGCGAAATCGCCGGATGGTTTGTTTGGCACAGGCTGTGCAGCCGCGCATTCCACGAAACGAATCGATGCTGCAACCTTGACAACCCCCTAACCGTACCATCATTAAGGTAAATCCAGTACGCTCAACCAGGGCGTTCTCCGACGACTCGATTTCTAATACCAATTTATTCCAGTCAACTCCACGCAGCTTTTTTAAGTGCGGTATCACTCGTGGAGGAAACATTAAATCTGTATCACTATTATACATGCTGGTTATTTTCCCTAATAGGGTGAATTAAGTTCGTTCTCATGAAACGGGCTTTTTAGCGGCAGCCCGGTGGGCTTCTTTTTCGGTCCTGGCCGTTTCTTCACGATGAAAATTCGCCGGCCGAATCGAGGCATAATATGATAAAGGTCTACTTAATTTTTTTATATCATAAATATGCTCCCGAATTCGATCATAAGAAGCGATTTCATAATCATGGTCCATTTTGATCGCATCGAATGGACAATATTCAGCGCAAAACCCACAACTCATACAAATATCAACATCGATGTAGAACTCGGCAGGTTGTGGAATCGGTTTATTGGTTTCCGGGTCGTTTGTTCGCACAATCCAAATACATTGTGGTGGGCACACTTTTGCGCAAATCCCACAGGATGTGCATCTTAAGTCTTTGTCACCATTTTCCCCTTCTTCATAAACGAGAAAAGGTAAATATCGAAACTCCTCTGGTACTGGCAATTTTTCTTCAGGATACTGGATGGTAAAAATTCCTTCAACACCCGTATTGCGCCGCATTTCGATCCCCTCATCGGTATAATAACCCCTCTTTCCTTTCCGTAAGTCTTCAACATACGTCATTATCAAATGCCGAAAAGTGGTCCATAATCCACGAAAAATTCCAAAACCAATCATCCCAACCTCCAATTTCCTCGCCTTAGCGGTCTACTTCACCCAGCACGATATCGATCGAGCCTAAAATCGTCACCACATCCGCGATTTTTTCATTCCGGCTCATATCCGCCAGGCTGGTGAGATTGATCAAGGATGGCGCTCGAACATGATATCGCCACGGATTAGGTTTGCCTGTCGAAATAACATAAAAACCCAATTCACCCTTCGGCCCTTCGACCCGCCCATAAGATTCCCCAGCCGGAACTCGAACTTGATATTGCGGCTTTCCCGACAAAATTGGGCCTTTAGGGAGGTCGCGGACAGCTTGCTGGAGAATCCGAACACTTTGGCGCATTTCATCCATCCGAACCAGGTAACGATCATAAATATCGCCATGGAAACGAACGGCTACATCAAAATCAAACCGATCATAAATGCTGTAGGGATCGGCTCGCCGCAAATCATAGGGTACCCCAGAAGCCCGCAAAACAGGCCCGGAAGCCGAATTGGCAATCGCCTGTTCGGCTGTTATAACCCCGACCCCTTCACATCGTCCGAGGATGATATCGTTTTTGGTCAAGAATTCATCCATCTCATCGATCTTACGTGGTAAACGATCGAAGACCAACCGGCGCATTTTTTCCTCTGAGCCTTCCGGAAAATCGCGGGCTAAGCCTCCGAAGCGGAAATAATTACACATCATCCGCGAACCCGAAACCTCTTCAAATACATCCAGGATCAGCTCCCGCTCTTCTAATGCATATAAAACCGGAGTAAAAAAAGCTCCAAGGTCATTGAGGAGAAACCCTACCGCGATAAAATGGTTCATTACCCGAGTCAGCTCGGCCATAATGACCCGGATGTATTCGGCCCGTTCTGGGGGTTTGACCCCCATTAACTTTTCGACCGCCAACGCATATCCAAAATTATTGCTCATGGAGCATATATAATCGAGCCGGTCCGTAAACGGCATGTTCTGTAAGAAAGTGTTCCGTTCAGCGATTTTTTCATGATTGCGGTGTAAATACCCCATCACCGGCCGGAGGTCTACAATGGTTTCACCATCCATCACCACAACCATTCGGAACACCCCATGAGTCGAAGGGTGTTGCGGACCTAAATTTACGATTACCTGATCCGTATGAAGATCATCGGTTTTCTTGATTTTTTTCAGCCCTGAATACAGCAATTCCTCGCTATGAGGGATCCAGGTCTCCGGGTCAAATTCATTGGGGTATTGGAGGTTATCTTTAAAAGGATTCTTGTCTTCAATCCGTTGAACCTGCCCTTCTGGCCAACGGCTCTTGAATGGTTTAGTTTCTTCTTCAAAAAATGGCTCTTTCCAATCCTTCCTAAGCGGATGACCGTGAAACCCTTCCCAAGTAAGAAGCCGGCGTAAATCTGGGTGTCCTACGAAATGGATACCCAACAGATCCCAGATTTCACGTTCTTGAAAATTTGCGCCGCTATAAAGTGGAACAAGGGATGGAACAACGGCTTCCTTACGCGAAACCTGGACTTTCAGGTTCAGACCACTACCTCCAGTGGTTTTATAAAAATGGTAAACCACTTCCAATTTGCCTTCCGGCAGATAATCCACCCCGGTGATTGAGGAGAGGTAGTCATAACCCATTTCATCGCGCAATGAGCGGACGATATCCACCAGGTGCTCCGGATTAACCAAAAATCCACTATAACCAGGTCGTTCATCCGCGGCGACCCATTGAGGAAAACGTTGAACGAGTCTATGAGCAGGTACGATGGTCGTTTGATCGATCATCCCTCCACCTCGGGCTTTTCTGGGCTAAAATTTTCTTCGACTTCTGAAACTCGGTGGGTTACCTCACGAATAAGTTCGAACTTCCTCAGGTCCATCAAATCAGGCCCTAATACCGGAACTGGAATCGGCTCACTTACTCCTTTTTTATACCAGGCTACTTCTTTGATCGATTCGCGCTCAATTTTCTTCATTAATGCCAAAAACCCATGGATCAACGCTTGGGGCGTGGGTGGACAGCCTGGTATATACACATCCACAGGGATAAATTTATCCACCCCAGATACAACCGTATACCCCTCTTTAAATGGCCCCCCTCCGGAGGCGCATGCGCCCATCGCGATAACATACCGGGGCTCGGGCATCTGATTAAATAGCCGGACAATCTGTGGGATCATTTTTTTGGTAACGGTACCGGAAACAATCATCAAATCGCTTTGCCGAGGACTGGGGCGCATCACCTCCATACCGAAGCGGGAAATATCATAGCGGCTGGCGGCTGCCCCGATCATTTCAATTGCGCAGCAAGCCAGACCAAACATCATTGGCCAAATAGAATTTTTCCGGCTCCAGTTGTATATTTTATCCAGGGTGGTAATCGCCACCTGACCTTGCATTTCAGCAGGCACGTCGTATCCGGGGAGGTGGATATCCTTAGATCCCATTAGGATGCCTTTCTGGTGGTTAAATTAATCCATTCTATTAATTTACGCTTTAAGCCTGAATTGTGGATGGGCAATTAATAATTTAGCATGGATTTAAAGCCCTGTCAACAATTAATTAAGATAAAATATATTTGCTTAATTGTTTCGAAAATGGATGGTCATGACCCAAAAATCGACCAGAGACCGGATCGTATTATATTTGGGCAAGGTTCGCCTTGCTTCGGTGGCCGAACTAAGTCGTGCCTTAAACTTCACCCATGCCGATATCCGCTACCATCTCCACGACCTGATCAGCGAGAACCAGGTTTCATGGTTACCAATCGGGATGATCAAATCTATTACTGGGCGCGGCCGACCGGCACGCCAATATTTTCTGACGATGCAGGCTAAACAAGATAACCTTGCCCGTTTAACTTTGGCGGTCCTTAAAAATTATTTGCCCGATACAAACAGTGAATTGGTGCGTAATAAAAAATTTCGCCAACTAGCAGCCACTCTATCCCCGCCATTCACTCCTCCTTCAGCGAATATCACCATTAGGCTGAAAAAATTAATCCAGTGGTTGAATGAAAATCACTACCAGGCCCGTTGGGAAGCCCGCTCGAGTGGGCCATGTATTTTATTCGAAAACTGCCCCTATATCAAAATACTTGCTCAATTTCCTGAACTCTGTGAACTGGACCGGGCTATTTTAAGCTATCAAACAGGAGAAGAGGTAACCCTGGTGGAAACCATCGACCCACAAAAAAGTGAAATCAAAGCCTGTTTATTTACCCTCGAGAACAAATAGTATTTAGAGGTTTCCCATCTCCAAATTGCTATATAATTGCCGCAGGGTTGCTGATATGAATAGTATTAACCAAATATCCACGATTTGTGTGTTTGCTGGATCCGCTGATGGACTCTCTGCCACCTACCATCAGGCTGCCCATCGGTTAGGGGCTGAGCTAGCCCGCCGGAATATCGCCCTTGTGTATGGCGGTGGTAAAACGGGATTGATGGGCGCTGTCGCTAATGGAGCCCTTCAATCTGGTGGGTCAGTGATTGGGGTTGTCCCTGAAAATCTTTTTCAACCCCAATTAATTCACACCAACTTAACAAAATTGGAAATACTTCCCGACATCCACAAACGGAAAGCCCGGATGAGCGCGCTTGCCGATGCTTTTATCGCCTTACCAGGAGGATTTGGGACTTTTGATGAACTTTTTGAAACCCTCACCTGGTCTCAAATCGGGCTTCACAAAAAGCCGGTCGGTATCCTGAATACGGAAGGATACTTTGATGCATTTCTAAACATGGTTCATATAGCCCGCCAGGAAGGGTTTATTTATTCGGAGCATCGGTCGCTTTTTGTTACAGCCTTTCAACCCGATGCCTTACTCGATCAACTAGCTGCCCACCAATTTCCAGACGATATCGACCGCTGGGTCGAGCGCCCCGATGGGCAATAGCTAATAATGCGGCTGTCCAAAAAATAAGATCAGGCAGCTCCATTCCTGTTTCCATAATTTGTACTATTGAGCCAATCCTGCATTCGATTATTGCAGGACGACGGGTTCATTAGCAAAATTCCAAGAAATTTATATAAGATTATATTTATCTTTATTGTTATAATATTTTGATGCTGTTATTTTTTTTTCGCCCCTTATTTTCGGAACTAATCGGGCTTTCTACATATTAATTATTTAGTTTGTTAGGTAAGAATGAACANGGTGGGAAATGGATATTCAGACAAGAAAAAATAATCCCAAAATACATCGGTTTTCGGCAGTGATCATGTTNATTACCCTGGCTGNTGTGGCTATTCCTCTCGGCACAACCCAAGCAGACCATGCCGGGTTTGCCCTCCAATTTGATGGCACCACCGATTTGGTTNCACTTTCGAACACAGCCACTATTTTTGGTCCAGGTTGGGAGAATTCCAAAACCATCAGTGTTTGGGTAAAACCTACCGGCGTTGCCCCCGTTTGTCAATTCAATTCTGTCGCCTGGTGCGATGTGATTGTTGGCGACCGCCCACGCTGGTGGGGTATTTCACGCGGGAACCTTAACGGGGCCGACCAGTTGTGGATCTGGAATTATGACGGTAGTTCCAGCAGCCCGACCGACACCATAGCCATCCCTTACACCCCAGGGGAATGGGTCCACATCGCAATGGTGCATCATAACGGCATTCTACGCGCTTATAAAAACGGAATTGAAATTGGAGTCACATCCAGTGGGACCACCATGCAACCTTCCACAGGGGCATTGCCCGTATTGCACATCGGCGGGGTGATTATAAGCTCCAGTAGGAATTGGACCTACCAGGGAGAGATCGACGAGGTGCGCCTTTTTAATATTCCGGTTTCAGGTGTCGAAATCTCGCAAACCATGTTTACCGAATTAGCCGGCAACGAGGCAGGCTTAAGAGCCTACTACAAAATGTCCAATGGTTCGGGGACAACCCTGACGGATGACAGCGGAAATGGATGGAATGGCACACTGCTGGATGGGTCTGGTACGGTACCACCCAATGGAAGCCCGGCCTTATGGGTAATTTCAGGCGCATTCGATGGTGGTCAAACAGGACCCACTTCAACACCCTCTGCAACACAGATTCTTCCAACCAATACCAATACACCAACCCAGGAGCCGCCGACAGCCACCCCAACCGCAACGGTGATTCTACCAACCGAAACTCCCTCCCTTACCCATACTCCTCTTCCTCTCACTGAAACTCCAACCGTGACCAGTACCACACCACCGCCTACGTTAACTTTCACGCCCACCAACACACTTCCACCACCTACACTGACCTTCACACCGACCAACACGCTGCCACCGCCTACATTAACCGACACACCTGTGGTAACCAATACTCCACCCCCCGCCACCCCAAACCCTACCCTGACACCAGGTGATGCCGGCTTTGCCCTTAGATTTGACGGCATCAATGATCTTGTTGAATTGCCATTAACCTCGTCCTTCTTCAATCCTGGGTGGCAAAACACAAAAACCGTAAGTTTATGGGTAAAACCAACCGGTAATGCAATAACTTGCCAAAACTCATCCGTCGCGTCTTGCGACTTGATCTTTGGTGATCGCCCTCGCTATTGGGGAATAGCCCGAGGTATCATTGCTGGCCAGGATCGAGTTTGGGTTTGGAATGTTGACAACAGTTCGGGTAGTACGATAGACCTGATCGGGATCACGTACATACCTGGCGAATGGGTCCATATCGCTCTCGTCCATCAAAATGGCGTCTTACAAGCGTACAAAAATGGGGTTGAAGTCGGAGCAACACCAAGTGGAACGACCACCCAACCCACGTTAGGCGGCCAACCCAGGTTATATATTGGTGGAGCTATTAATAACGTCAACCGTAACTGGACTTTCGAAGGAGAGATTGATGAGGTCCGCCTATTTGCGCGGGCTCTCAGCGCTCCAGAAATTTCCGATACCCTATTCGTTGAGTTATTCGGCAATGAACCAGATTTGAGAGCTTATTACAAAATGTCCAACGGTTCCGGTACTACACTTTCCGATAACTCTGGTAACGGCTTGCATGGCTTTTTATTGGATGGGGCCTCTGATGTTCCACCAAATGGTGGGCCAGCTGTGTGGGTAATTTCAGGTGCGTTCGGTGGTTCATCAGCAACACAAACCCCGACACCATCGCTTCCAACAGCGACTCAAACCCCCGTGCCTCCTACGGCAACTTCTACCAGCACCTTTACACCGCTACCGCCAACCTCCACGCCGGTCAATACCGATACTCCTATGCCGCCCACACCCACAGCCACAGCCACAGAAACGCAAACCCCCATTCTGCCTACGGTCACGGAGACCCCCTTGGAAACAGCAACCCCATAGAAACAGTCCCTGCGGCGGTGAAAGCTTTTTTTGGTGGCTGAGTGCATCAGACGGGAGGTTGCCGCTCTCAGGTGGTACACCCGCCTTTATTAATCTGTTTTGGGTTTTCCGCAGAAATTGCGGGAGCAATACTGTACCCAACGAAATATTAATAGTCCCAATGAGCTTTACTCTACCGTAACGCTCTTGGCCAGGTTTCGCGGCTGGTCAACGTCCAATCCTCGCAGCGAGGCGATGTGATAAGCGAATAGCTGTAATGGGATAACAGTAACCACTGGTGAAAGTAACCACGGGGTTTCAGGAACCCAAAATACGTGATCCGCTAAGGGAAGTATACGGGTATCACCTTCGCTGGCAACAACGATCACACTTCCTCCCCGCGCTTTAGCCTGCTCGATCTGGCTGAGCATCTTTTCGTACCAGGGATCTTGGGTCGCGATCGCCAAAACCGGCATATCACGGTCTACCAAGGCAATCGGCCCATGTTTCATTTCGCCTGCGGGATACGCTTCCGCATGGATATACGAAATTTCTTTAAGTTTAAGCGCTCCTTCGTAGGCTATCGGCATATTGATTCCGCGTCCCAGGTAGAGCATATTGCGAATATATTTCATTTCACGGGCTGCCTGAACGATCTCTGCCTCGCGATCCAGACAGCGGCCGACCAAATCGGGTATCAGCCGCATATCACTTACTAGTTTTTTGCGATTTTTGGGGGTTAAAACTCCTCGCAAATCACCTAGTAATACTGCCAGCATGTATAGGTCTAACAGTGGAGCCGAAAAAGCCTTGGTGGATGCAACCCCAATTTCTGGGCCGGTTTGCATCGATATATAACCATCTGCCATCCTCATCGCCTGTGATCCAATCGCATTGACGATCGCCCAGAGCTTGGCTCCGCGTTTGCGGCCTTCATCCATTGCAGCCAGAGTATCGGCAGTTTCGCCCGATTGACTGATCGCCAAGACGACCGTATTCGAGTCAACGATTGGATCACGATAACGAAATTCCGAGGCGATATCCACCTCAACCGGCAGTCGAGCAATCCGTTCGATCAGCACTTTCCCCACCATCCCGGCATGGCTGGCGGTTCCACAGGCGGTAATAATCACTTTATCGATCCGGGCCGCCATTTCAGCCGTCAGGTTAAGTTGCGGTAAGCGTACTACCCCTTCATCAAAATCTACCCGCCCTGCCAGGGTGTCGGTCAAAGAACGGACTTGCTCATGAATCTCCTTTTGCATGAAGTGGCGATATTCACCTTTTTCAGCGGCCACAGGGTCCCAGCCAATGACATGCACTTCAGGGAGTACTTCCAGACCCTCCAAGGTCCTGACTTTTACCAGGTTTCTCATGACAACCGTCATTTGATGAGAATCGAGAAAAATCATCCGGCGGGTATGGTCCAGAATTGCAGGAATATCCGAGGCAATATACATCTCGTTTTCGCCAATCCCTACAACTACTCCCCCAGCGTTTCCAATCCGCGCGGCGACAATTTTATCTGGTTCTAAGGATGAAAGCACCACCACCCCATGAGCACCCTTCAACCTCTTTAATGCAAGACGAGTCGCTTCCTCCAGCCCGGTTCCGCTGCCAATAAACCGTTCAACAAGATGAACAATGACCTCCGTATCCGTATCAGAATGAAACTCGACCCCTTCTGCAATTAATTCTTCCCTCAGCTCAAGAAAATTTTCAACAATCCCGTTATGCACCACAACAACCTGCCGGGTGCTGCCTAGGTGCGGATGGGCATTACGGGCACTTGGCTCCCCGTGGGTTGCCCAGCGAGTATGCCCGATTCCCACATTACCTTCAATCGGTAGAGTCTCGACCAGGCTCGCTAACTTACTTAATTTGCCGGCATCACGGCGTATCTCGATATTGCCATTCTGTAACACAGCCAATCCAGCCGAATCATACCCGCGATACTCAAGCCTTTTGAGGCCATTAAGGATGATCGGAGTCGCATTCCGATCCCCAATATATCCAACAATTCCGCACATCAATCCCTCCTAAGGACAATCTGGAAGCCCTGGCAGTCGAGATTTTATCGTCGCTTCCAGGTACAAGCAAAAAGGTAACATTCCACGATTTCGTGAAATCTGTTATTTTTTTACATCAATTGGGAAAGGGACGGATAATTTTTATCCGGAAGGCTTCCGCTGATCACTCGATTTTTCCGGCGTCCAGGTGAATAGCCTGTTATCGCCGGTTAGCCCTGCCTCGCGGCAGAGAACCTTCACCCTCGTCACCCAAAAAAGTCCACCCTGACAATTTTCGGGCCATGCGCTTTTCCTTTCCGAAGATCGTTCTATTTTATTCGTTTCACCTCCATTTCATCCATTATACTTGCCTTTTGCTATAATTCAACCAATCACCAATCACACGAACCTAACCCTCCCCCTAAAAGCATCATCCAATCCTTTGTACCCCAACTTCAACCATCCAACAGAAAATGAAAAAACGAAACCTGGTGGGCTTCAAGTTCTACTGATTCCGCTTGGCTGCCTGATTCGCACCCCGCTTCTATTCCTATTGCTTGTGGGGATGTTCTTTCTGATCTGGAGTTTTGCGACAGGCAATCTGCTAACCAATCCTTATTCTTCCCATCCACCCGATTTCAACAATTGGTCCATTGACCCAGGGTTCACCGAAATTGATGATCGCAATGGACAGGTTTGGAAAATCCGTTATGAATCCCGCGCTTATAGCACCTTCAGCGGTCTGGTTAGACACACATCACCCTTTAATGAGGATTTGTTTACAATGCTCAGCCATGATATTTTAATTACAAGCGGCGACTTTGCGGATGCTGGTATGGTGCGCACATCCGTATCCAATCACCGCTTCGTCTGGTATGCTACAGGTACCGAACGACCTGCAGGCAGGATCAATTTACTCCACACCCTCCCAGCGTCAATGGAAATCTACGATCAATTACAGCAGGTGCGCAAGGGCCAATCGGTCACGATTTCGGGCTGGGAAATCCAGGATATCCAATTAATCGAAAATGGGCGCACGATTACCACATGGAAAGATTTGGGATGCAATTCGTTACTGGTTGATTCAGTAGTAATTGAACCCTAAACACTAAAGGGTGCACTCCCTTTTCACTTCTTGGTTGGATGATCTACCCGCCGTGCTTTTTTACCAGAGATACAATTTCGGGAAAATCGATTTCTAAATTCTTAACCGTCTCGAGTTTTGGGACCCCATTATTTGTCCAACCGCGCCGTTCATAAACCGCATCCACCAGTTTTTCATAGCGTTCTTCGCGGATTTTCCGCAATGCAACCATTTTATCTTGTGTAGAAAGACCCTCAGGGTCGAT
>JGI24125J20156_1000138_pt1 | contig 20178 bp, 20 predicted proteins | sample Subbio12Aug_8Bad_FD_20156 | JGI IMG/M metagenome (IMG submission 20156) | reverse complement strand
GTTGCGTTCCTGCCGGTATGCAAAGACCATGTAGCCGATCAGCCCGGCAATGAAGAATATGCCGGACGTGACACTCAGGCCGACCGTGAAGCCCGCGGCCGTGAAGAGCAGGGCTGTAAGGATCACGAATGTGCCATCGCGGCGCAACGCTGCGCCGGAGACGGAGAGCGGATAGATGAGTGCGGCAATACCCAGAATCAACAGGATGTTCGCGATGTTCGAGCCGACAACATTGCCGATGGCGATGCCCGGCGCGCCGATCAGGGACGCCTCGACGGAGGTCACGAGTTCCGGGGTGGAAGTGCCGAACCCGACAAGCGTAAGGCCGATGAGCAGCGGCGAGACGCCCAGTTTTTCCGCCACGCGGACGCTTCCGCGAACCAGCAGTTCTCCCCCAACAACCAGGAGAATAAATCCGCCAATCAGCGTCAAGATCGTCAGCAGCATTGGGGAAGTCCTTTCAGGGCGCGCTATGTGAAGCAGGGCTCTTCGTTATGCAAGATGTTGCAGGCGCGTTCTGCGCGATCTGATTGAATTCCCGGCCCCGGACGGCCACATGTCCGGGATGCTGATCGATTCCCATTGTCACCTGAATTACCCCGGCCTTGTGGAGGACGAGGCCGGGGTGGTCGCAAGGGCGCGCGCTGCGGGGGTTGTTGCGATGATCTCCATTTCAACCCGCGAGCGCGAATGGGATGCCGTGATTGCCGGCGCGCAGCGATACCCCGATGTGTTCGCGACGGTGGGCATTCATCCCCACGAGGCGGACGATTATGCGCTGACGGACACTGCAAGGCTGGTGGCGGCGGCCGCGCATCCAAAGGTGGTGGGTATCGGCGAGACAGGGCTCGACTATTTCTACGACCGTGCCTCCCGGGAAAGGCAGCGAGCGAGCTTTCGGGCCCATATTGCGGCAAGTCGTGAAACAGGTCTGCCGCTGATCGTGCACACGCGCGATGCCGAGGATGACACCATCGATATTCTTGCAGACGAAGTGGGGAAGGGAGCCTTTCCCATGGTGATCCACTGCTTCACGGGGAGCAGGCGGCTTGCCGATGCCTGCATCGAACTTGGCGCTTATATCTCCCTTTCCGGGATCGTGACGTTCAGAAACGCCGGGGAACTGCGGGAGATCGCAAGGTCAATTCCCGAAGAAAGGATTCTCGTCGAGACGGACTCGCCATTTCTTGCGCCGGTTCCAAAACGCGGAAAGCTGTGCGAGCCCGCCTATGTCGTACACACGGCATCATTTCTTGCCGCCCTGCGCGATGTAGATAATGAAGAAATTAATAGAACTACATATCGCAATACACTAACTTTATTCAGTAAAATGAATCTTTAATGAAATTTATAATGCTTGGTTCTGGAGCATCTTCGGGCGTTCCGCGCATAGGTGGCGATTGGGGCGAGTGCGATCCGTCCAACCCGAGGAACCGGCGCCGGCGGGTTTCGGTGCTGGTGGAAGCCGGAAGCACGCGCATCCTTGTCGATAGCGGCCCCGATCTGCGCGAGCAGCTGCTCGACGCAAAGGTGGGCCGGCTGACCGCCGTTCTCTACACGCATGACCATGCTGACCACTGCCACGGGATCGACGATCTGAGAGCGTTTTTTCATGCTTCCGGGACCGAGATCGACTGCTATATGGACGCTGCAACGCGGGCCAGTTTGCTGACGCGGTTTTCCTATGTTTTTGCGGGGAGGGCGGGGTATCCTCCGATCGCGCGGGCCCATCTGCTGCCAGACGAGTTGCGTCTGGGCGACATATTGGTGCGCCCGTTCCGGCAGCAGCATGGCGCGGAAAATTCTACAGGATTCCGGTTCGAGGCCGACGGCAAGGCCATTGCCTATTCGACCGACACCAGCGGTTTTCCGCGCGAAAGCCTGAGCATGTTGAGCAATCTTGATCTCTGGATCGTCGATGCCCTTCGTCGCAACCCGCATCCGACGCACAGCCATCTTTCCCAGACCCTTGAATGGATCAGGAACGCAAAGCCAGCGGAAGCCTGGCTGACCCACATGGACAAGTCGATGGACCATGACAGCCTGCTGGCGGAATTGCCCGACGGCGTATCGCCGGGCTATGATGGCCGTATCTGGGAGGGATATGCATGACTTTCGGTCTTGTCAGCCTCATTGCAACGCTGATTCTGATTCTGGCGCTCAACTGGACCCGGTTTCAGGAAATGGGCTCTGGAAACATTATCCGCCTGTCGCTCATTTGGGCGGCAATCATGGCTGGAATGGTGCTGGCGCTGCGCCTGCTCGGCGTTGGATAGATTTTACATAATATTGATTATCGAATTTTATGATCAGGGAGTGCCGGATTCCGGATTCATGGTCTCGCCCTCCTTCAGGACAGTTGCCATGACTGAACCGGATTCCGGCACCAGAGACGCGTTGATGGAATTCGCGCGTCTTGTCGCCATCATGCAGCGTCTGCGCGGCCCTGATGGCTGTGCATGGGATCGCGCCCAGAATTTTGCCTCGATCGTGCAATATACCATCGAGGAAGCCTATGAAGTTGCCGAAGCCATTGCGCGCAACGATATGGACAACCTCGCCGAGGAGTTGGGCGACCTTTTGCTCCAGGTCGTGTTTCACGCCCAGATGGCGGCCGAGGCCGGCTNTTTCGAGCTGCAGGATGTTGTCCGGGCGATCTGCGAAAAGATGGAGCGACGNCATCCCCATGTCTTCGGGCCGGCTGCCGATCAGCAGTGCGCGGAAAAGCTCAAAGCGAATTGGGAAACATTGAAAGCTGCNGAAAAGCAGCGGGATTCAGCACTCGACGGCATAGCGCTCGCNCTGCCCGCCCTTGTGCGCGCCGACAAGCTCGCGGCAGGAGCAGCGCGCCTGGGCTTCGACTGGCCGGANGCTCAGGGCCCGTTGCAGAAAATCCACGAAGAACTGGGCGAGCTGCAGGCGGCAACAACCGCTGCCGAACGCGAGGAAGAAGCAGGAGATCTTCTGTTCGCAGTCGCCAACTATCTCAGAAAGCAGGGAATAGATCCCGAAACAGCGCTCCGGTTCGCCAACGGAAAGTTCGAGCGCCGTTTTCGCGCAATGGAAAAGGCGCCGGGCTTTTCAGGGCTATCCCCGGAAGCCATGGAGGCCTTGTGGCAATCGGCAAAAAAATCGATCAAAGCGAACGAAACTGCGCCCGCGCCTGCTCCGTCAGGCGAACCTTCAGATTGATCATGCCCGCCCGATCCTCGCGGGACANTATCTCGCCGTTGGCGTGAAGCCANGCCAGCCGCCGCCCGTCGGAAGGGTGCAACTCAATTGTTTCCAGGGCTGTGGGCGCAGCCAGGCGTCTGGCCAGAACAGCTTTCAGCCGATCCACCCCCTCCCCTGTCCGCGCGGACACCAGCACGCAATCATCCCGCCGTGCAGCCCGCTCCTGCGCGACCTCATGGGTTTCCGGATCAAGCAGGTCGGCCTTGTTCAGCACTTCAAGCATCGCCACCCTTCCCTCTCCGTCGAGGACATCCAGAGATTCCAGCACGGCCATGACATCGGCGGACTGCGCTTCGGTATCGGGGTGCGCCAGGTCCCGGACATGCACGATCAGGTCGGCCTCGGTAACCTCTTCCAGCGTCGCTCGAAAAGCGGCCACAAGTTCGGTCGGCAGATCAGAAACGAAGCCGACCGTATCCGACAGGATCACCCGGCCCTGTCCCGGCAGCCTGATCGCCCGCATCGTTGGGTCCAGCGTGGCGAACAGCAGGTCTTTGGCAAACACCTTTGCGCCAGTCAACTGATTGAAAAGGGTTGATTTTCCGGCATTGGTATAGCCCACGAGCGCGATGACAGGATCTGCTGTGCGCTGGCGGCGCGCCCGGTGCAGGGCGCGCGTCCGCCGAACGGATTCCAGTTCCTTCTTCAGGCGTGATATCCGGTCTCGCAACAAGCGTCGGTCGGTTTCGATCTGGGTTTCGCCAGGGCCCCCGAGGAAGCCGTAGCCGCCGCGCTGTCGTTCGAGGTGGGTCCAGCTGCGAACAAGCCTGCCCGCCTGATACTCCAGATGTGCGAGTTCGACCTGCAGCCGGCCTTCGGCCGTCGCTGCGCGTTCACCAAAGATTTCCAGGATCAGCCCTGTCCTGTCGATCACCTTGGCCTTGAGCGCGGTTTCCAGGTTCTTCTGCTGCACCGGCGTGATGGCCGCGTCCATGATCACCACTTCGGCATCATGCGCCTGCACNGTTGCCGCCAGTCGTTCCAGTTGCCCCTTGCCAATCAGCGTGCCGGGCGTCGTCGCACGAAGCTTCACTATCTCCGCAGCGCGGACATCGAGGCGGATTGCCAGCGCAAGGCCGACAATCTCTTCCAGCCTGGCCTCGGCGGATCGCGCCTCGGCCGATGGGCGCCCCGAGCGGACCGGGTGGACGACTATGGCGGGGGCGCCAAAGCTGGCGCCAATATCCTGGTTGAAACCGCGCCGGTCTGCCTCGGCCACGGGCCGCAGCGCCGGTGCATCGTCGGCTGGCCCCGGGGCCAGATTGTCAGATTGGGTCAATCTTCTGCATCATCCTTCTCGGGCTCGAACAACTGGACGGGCGCTGCCGGCATCACGGTGGAGATCGCATGTTTGTAGACAAGCTGCGAATGGCCATCGCGGCGCAACAGAACGGAAAAATTGTCGAACCATGTGATCACGCCCTGGAGCTTGACGCCGTTGACCAGGAACATCGTGACCGGAATCTTCTGCTTGCGAACAGCGTTGAGAAACACTTCCTGAAGATTGTTCGCCTTGTCGCCTGCCTTTGCCTTGTCGGACATATTGGCGCTTTCCTGCATTTTTGGCGGGTAGTGGCACCCGCACCCGCACTGTTGGCCAGTGTCGGCCGTCGCGCCCCATGGCTCGACCTCCCCGAATGTAGGAGGCCAGATCGATCAGCACAAGCGCACGACCGCAAGCGTCTGAATAAAAAGCCGTTCAAGGGGTGAAGGGCGTCAATCGGCCTCGTCGCGGCCGACGTCCGCAATGCCAAGCGCCTTCAGTTTCCGGTGCAGGGCGGACCGCTCCATCCCGATGAAGGAAGCCGTCTTGCTGATGTTGCCCGAGAAGCGACGGATCTGCACTTTCAGATACTCGCGTTCAAACGCTTCGCGCGCCTCGCGCAACGGCGTTCCCATGATCGAGCGCGCCGACTGGTCGGGAAGCAGGCCAGCCGGCTCGGCCGTGAGTTCGGGCGGCAGATGATCAAGATCGATCCTGCCCGTGGAATTGGCCGGTGCAAGGATCAGCGTCCGCTCCACGATGTTGCGCAACTGGCGAACATTGCCGGGCCATGCATAGGCTTGCAGCACGGCGATGGCATCGTCGCTGATGGACGGGGTTTTCACCCGCCGTTCAGCCGACAGGCGCGCCAGGAAATATTCGGCCAGGTGTGGAATATCCTCCCGCCGCTCGGCGAGCGGCGGCAGGCGCACCGGCACAACGTTTAGCCGGTAATAGAGGTCCTCGCGGAACGTGCCCTGCCGGATCTCGGCGGCAAGGTCCTTTGCTGTTGCTGAAACGACCCGCACATCCACCCTGATTGCCCGCGTGCCGCCCACGCGCTGGAAGGACTGGTCGGTCAATACACGAAGAATTTTTCCCTGTGTTGTCATGGGCATGTCGGCGACTTCGTCGATGAAAAGCGTGCCGCCGTCCGCCACTTCCAGAAGCCCGGGCCGGACCAGTTCTCCGCCCTGCTCTTCCCCGAACAATTCTTCCTCCACCCGTTCGGGCGACATCCGCGCAGCCGCCACAACCACAAATGGCTCCGCGCTGCGACCGGACCATCGGTGCAGCAAACGGGCCGCCACTTCCTTGCCCGATCCGGCGGGCCCCTGGATAAGCACCCGGCTGCCCGTTGCGCCCACCCGCTTGATGGTGGCGCGAACCGCGTTGATCATCTGGCTGCTTCCGGTCAGTTCATTTTCGATGCCGACCAGGCTGCGCAGTTCGTCCACCTCGCGCCGCAACCTTTCGGTTTCGGTCGCCCGGGCCACAGCCAGCAGCAGCTGATCGGCCTGGAAGGGCTTTTCGATGAAGTCCCAGGCGCCGCGCTTGATGGCCGCTACCGCCGTATCGAGATTGCCGTGGCCCGATATGATCAGCACCGGAAGCCCCGGGTCCCTTGCCTTCACAACGTCGAGAAGTTCAAGACCATCCAGCCTCGAACCCTGCAGCCATATGTCGAGAATGAGGAGCGCCGGCCTCCGCTCGGCCAGTGCCGCCAGTGTGGAATCGCTGTCAGCAGCCGTTCGCGGTCGATAGCCCTCGTCTTCCAGAACGCCTGCAATCAGTGATCGGATATCGGCTTCATCGTCGACGACGAGTATATCGAGCGGCATCTAGCTGTTCACCTGTTCGGTTTCGGGATTGTTCTCGAGGTCGCGGTTGGCGGCAAGGTCGAACTCGATGCGCGCCAGAGCACCGCCTTCGGGCCGGTTCATGATATCGAGGCGTCCACCATGATCCTCCACGATCCGTTTCACGATGGCGAGGCCAAGGCCCGTGCCGCGCTGCCGGGTCGTCACATAGGGTTCGAACAGCCGGTCGCGAAGATCGTCCGGCAGGCCACAGCCAGTGTCGGCAATCTCGATCACCAGGCTGTCTCCCTTGTGCCTCAGGCTGACAACAACCTCATTGTCATTGTGATCACCATTCGCTGCAATAGCTTCTGAAGCATTCTTTATAAGATTTGTGAGAGCCTGTCCGATCTGCCGCCGATCGCAGACGAAAGGCGGCAATGTTTCATCCGCCTGGAGCCTGAACCGGACATTGGGGGTCGCGACTTCGGCAAGGAACATCGACTGTCGGGCGATTTCCGAAACCGATTCCGTGCGAAAAGTCGGGCTCGGCATGCGTGCGAAGGCGGAAAATTCGTCCACCATCCGCCGCAGGTCCCCCACCTGCCGGATGATCGTTTCCGTCAGTTCGGTGAAAACCTTCTGATCGCGCAGGATCTCAGGCCCGAAACGGCGCTTCAACCGCTCGGCAGACAGCACGATGGGCGTCAGCGGATTCTTGATTTCATGCGCGATCCGCCGGGCAACGTCCGACCATGCAGCCCGCCGCTGATCCGCAAGCTGCTGGGAAATATCGTCGAATGTCAGGATATAGTTGCGGGCCTGTCCGGCGTCGGCCGTCAGCCTTACCGCCAGCGTCTGCGTGTCCGGACCGCTGCGGCCATGCGGGCGCGAACGGCTGATTTCAGCAGCGGCGATGCCCTCGATTCGGGCCGTTTCCATAAGCGCTGCAAATTCCGGAACGGCTTCCGCCAGCGCACGGCCCGCAAGGCCTTGCGGGCCGCAATCCAGCAGCGCTTCGGCGCTCGCATTCGCCAGGCGGATGATCCCGCCGGAATCGATCGACAGAACGCCGGCGGAAACCCCGGAGAGCACGGCCTCGATGAAGCGACGGCGCATCTCGGATTGGTTGTTCGCGCCGATCAGCGCCTGTTGCTGCGCTTTCAGCTGGGCAGTCATGCGATTGAAACTTCGCGCCAGCGCGCCGATCTCGTCGCCTGCGCCCTGCGGGTTGACGCGCGCATCGAGATCACCGCCTCCAACCCGCTCGGCGGCTTCTGCAAGCGCGCCGATAGGAGCCACGATGCGCGAAGCCAGCAGAATCGCGAACCAGACGGCCGCGGCCACCACCAGCAAGGACACGATCAGCAATATCAGGTTGAAACGCCACTGCAGAGCTTGAGATCGCTCCGTCAACTCCTTGTAATCACTTAGTGCTGCTTGTGTCCGAGCCACCTGTTCCAGTACCCGGGGCTCTACTTTCCGGCTGGTGTAAACGAACAGCGGTTCGGCCGTCATCAGCCGCACGACAGCTTCGACCCTGTCCTTGGCGGATGCCACGACCAGCGCTTCGCCGGGCCGGATACGCCCAAGATCAAGTGCCGTCGTTCGCCGATCGAGCGGCGGATCTCCCAACCCGACCGCCGCCACAATGACAGGCCCACCCGGAAGCGACCGGAACACCGCTGCTTCGGACAGGTTTCGGGCGGCCACCTGAAAGGCAAGGCCATCCCGGAAGGATGCCGACTCAAGGCCGAAATCCGCAGTGTAGTCAGAGAGATCTCCGCCCATCGCGACGATATCCGCAAGGATGCGGGACTTGTTTTCCTCCACATAGGCCTGTGCCACCCGGTCCGCATTGTCGAGAACAGTTCGCGCACGCTCGGAAAACCAGAACTGCACTCCGAACTGAAACAGAAGCGAAGCGAAAATCACCACCAGGATCGTCGGCGCGGCTGCCAGGGCGGCAAACAGGGCAACAAGACGAACATGCAGTTGTGCGCCGGCCCGGCCCGCCCGCCGGTTGGCGATCAGGATGGCGACCCGCCGCGCAATCAGCATCAGAAGGGCGAGCAGAGGGACGAGATTGGCAACCAGCATCAGGGTGACAAGTTGCGGCGAAAAGCCCTCAGCAGGTGCGCGCTGCCCCGTCAGCACCGCGTAGGAGGAGAGCCCGACCACCAGCGCAATTGCGGCAACGGCAATTTCCAGCGTCGGAAACCGGTCGGGGCTGGCCGCCCATCGTCCCAATCGACGACGCGTCAGGCGAAGGCGAATTGCAGCGCGCTGGCTCAGGGATCCCGCAGATGGTGCCATGTGCCGGCCTGATTAGCAGAGGATCGTTGCAAACGGAACACAGTATTGGGCAGAGCGTGTCGAAACCGCGACTACTCCCGGGCATGCTTCAGCCCGATGTGATGCGCTTTCCGGTTGCCGGCTCCACGTCTAGATCCGTCAGCATCCGTCGAAGCGTGTTCCGGTTCACGCCCAGAAGCCTGGCTGCCTTCAACTGGTTTCCCCGGGTCAGAAGCAAGGCGGTTTCCAGCAGCGGCCGTTCGAACTCGGCCAGCAGGCGGTCATAAAGCCCATCAGCCGGCATTTCCCCGCTTTGGGCAATATTCGCCTGCAACCACCGGCCCACCGTGGCTTCAAGGGACACTCCGACGGATGCTCCGGCAGATGCGCCGGCGGGAAGGTCGCGGCGAGCCCCTCGTTCCGACACTTCGTGCGGGCCGCCTTCGGCGTGCACTGTCCACAGCTCGGCCACGGCCGCCGATATCACATCGTCGCGGGCCAGCGCCGCCAGACGGCGCATGGCGTTTTCCAGCTCGCGCACATTGCCCGGCCATGCCTGCTCCGTCAGCCAGCCGATGGCGCTGGCATCCAGCAGCTTGCGGGGAAGGCCTTCGGCAGCGGCGCGATTCAGGAAATGGCGCGCCAGTTCCGGGATATCTTCGCGCCGGGCCCGCAGCGGGGGCAGCCGGATCGGGACAACGTTCAGGCGATAGTAGAGATCTTCGCGAAACAGGCCGTTGTCGATCAGCCGGCGCAAATCCTTGTGCGTCGCCGCAACTATCCGCACGTCAGCCCTTAGCGAGCGTGTGCCTCCAACGGTCGTGAACTCGCCCGATTGCAGCACGCGCAGCAGCCGGGTCTGGGCGTCCATGGGCATGTCGCCGATCTCGTCCAGGAACAGCGTCCCGCCCTGCGCCTGCTCGAAGCGGCCGGTCGAGCGCGCAGCAGCACCCGTGAAAGCGCCGCGTTCATGTCCGAACAGCTCGGTTTCGATCAGTTCGCGCGGAATCGCGGCCATGTTGATCGGCACAAACGGCCCTGTGCGCCGCGGGCCCATATCATGCAGTGCGCGCGCGACAATCTCCTTGCCCGTTCCGCTTTCGCCCAGCACCATCACCGTAAGGTCGGTCGGCACGACCCTCGCCAGGGTCCGATACACGTCCTGCATCGCCGAAGACCGGCCGATAATCGGCATGGCCTCGCCCTCACCGGTGGGCGCGGGCGGCTGGCTCGTGGCGCCAGAACTTTCAATCGCACTTTTAACAGATCTGATCAACTCATCAAGATCAAAAGGTTTTGGCAGATAATCAAAAGCCCCCTGCTCCGTCGCCCGCACGGCTGTGGAAAGGGTGTTCTGAGAGCTCATCACGATGATCGGCAGGTTGGGACGCTTGGCGGCAACCAGGGGAATCATGTCCAGTCCGTTCGCGTCGGGCAACAGGACATCGGTGATCAGAACATCTCCGACATCTTCCTCGATCAGCTTCCACATGCCGGCCGCCGTGTCGCTGGTCCTGACGGCATAGCCGGCGCGCAGCAGCGCCTGGCGTACAACGGTCCTTATTCCGGCGTCATCGTCGACGACCAGGATCGTTGCCTCGGTCATTCGGAATCGGGCGCCAGCGGAAGCAGGATGCGGAAAACGGTGCGCCCCTGCTGGCGATCATATTCGATGACGCCGCCATGGTCGCCGACGACCTTGGCGACCAGCGCAAGGCCCAGCCCCGTGCCTCCACGCCGGGCGCTCACGAAAGGTTCGAACAGATGGCCGGCTATTTCGGCTGGCGCGCCTTCCCCTTCGTCGATCACGCAGACTTCCAGAGGAAGGGAAACGCTGGTGCCGGCGCCGGGGGTGCGTACGCGAAAACCCTGGCGAAAGGCGGTCGTCAGGGTGATCGTTCCTCCGGAAGGGGACGCCTCGACCGCATTCTTCACAAGATTGAGGAAGGCCTGGATCATGCCATCCCGGTTCCCCAGCACATCAGGGAGAGACGGATCATAGCGTTCGCGAAAATGCAGGTGCCTGCCAAAGCCGGCCACCGCCAGTTTGCGCACATGGCCGAGCACGGCATGAATGTTCTGCCGCTGGAATGACAGCGGCCGCGTGTCCGTGAAGCCTTCCATCCGGTCGATCAGGACACGGATGCGATCCACCTCGCTGATGATGAGCCCGGTCAGTTCCCGGCTTTCGCTGTCAACCGATTGCGAGAGCAGCTGGGCTGCGCCCCTGATTCCCGAAAGCGGGTTTTTGATTTCATGTGCCAGCATGGCCGCAACACCCACCGCCGACCGGGCGGCCCCCTGCTGCCCCATCTGCCGATCGACAAGAGAGGTGACGGCGCGCGGCTGAAAGCTCAGCGTCATCCATCCCTGCTGATCAGCGAGCCGCCCGACGAGCACGTCGGCTCGCACCCGCCGGCCGCCGGAAAACTCTACCAGCAAATCATAAGCTGACATATCTGTGCGGGTTGTTCTCGCATCTTCCAGCATAGTGCGAACCGGGCTGTCTTCAGGAAAATTCGCCTCCCACCCCTTTTCGACGAGCTGCGTCTGGCTGACGTTCAGAAAGGACTCCGCTGCCGGGTTGGCGAAGGCGACCCTGTTGTCGGGAGCCAGAAGCAGGATCGGAGCCGGAAGCGCATTCCAGATGTCCGTCGGATTCGGGAGCGGCGAAAGGCGGGGTCGCGCCAGGTCGAGATGAAGGGGCTCGCTCATGCGGCCTCCGCAAGCGCCGAAGCCGGCCGGTCGATCTGCACGGCATAAAAATCCGCGATCATGGCCTTCACCCTGTCCGCATCGGCAACGAGATTGACCCGGTTTCGAAACTCGGCGGAACCATGCAGGCCCTTTGTATACCATCCCAGATGCTTGCGGGCGATTCCAACCCCTTGCTGCGTTCCGTACAGATCCAGAATCGATTCATAATGGCCCAGAATGAGATCCCGCTGCGCCGCCAATGGTGGTGCGGGCGGGACGTCCGCTCCCCTGATTGCAGCCATCACCTGCGCAAGCAGCCAGGGCTTCCCATAGGCGCCCCGCCCGATCATCACACCGTCCGCTCCGGATTGACGGAGCGCCTCCTTCGCATCGTCGGGAGAGCAGATATCGCCGTTTACGATTACCGGAACCGACACGGCCGCCTTCACCTTCGCCACAAAGGCCCAGTCAGCTGTGCCGCCGAACATCTGGTTGCGCGTCCGGCCATGAACCGTGATGAGCCGGACGCCAAGATCTTCAGCGATCCGCGCCAGCTCAGGCGCATTAAGAGTTTCATGACTCCATCCCATACGCATCTTTAACGTCACCGGAATTGATACGGATTTGACTGTTTTATCAATAAGTTGAGAAGCAAGTTTTATATCTTGCATAAGATATGATCCGGCATTCCCGTTTACTACTTTCTTAACCGGACATCCCATGTTGATGTCGATGATGGCGGCTCCGCGCTGTTCGTTGAGCTTGGCCGCTTCCGCCATCACATTCGGCTCGCAGCCGGCGAGTTGCATCGAAACAGGATCTTCGGACGGATCCCAGGCTGCCTTCTGCAGGGATTGTCGGGTTTCGCGGACCATCGCTTCGGAAGCAATCATTTCGGTCACGGTGAGGCCTGCGCCAAACCGCTTCACCAGCGCACGGAACGGGCGATCCGTCACCCCGGCCATCGGGGCAAGAATGACCGGCGCCGCAACCGTCAGCGATCCGATCTTCAGAGGTGGATAGTTCATGAGATCCTGCCTGAAAACAGGGCACAGCACTAGGGTATCTCCCCCTTTCCGGCAAGGGTGCGAAGGCTTATGGCAAATCCGTGCCGAGCGTGACGACATACCAGAACGAGACGGCGGCCCTGGTGGTCGCAGCCGGGCAGGGCGCGCGCGCTGGCGGCGACATTCCAAAGCAGTATCGCCTGATCGGCGGGCAGGCAGTTCTGGCGCAAGCGGTTGCGTCGCTCCGGCGTCACCCGGCGATCGGGCGGATTCATGTGGTTGTTGCAGAAGGCGAGGAACCAAGGGCGCGAACTGCACTCGGCGATGCCGTGGCGACGATTGGCGCAGGGGGAAGCAGCCGGCAAGAGTCCGTCCGGCGCGGGCTTGCCCAGATCGAAAGCATGGGAGCCCCGGCCAGAATTCTGGTGCACGATGCAGCAAGGCCGTTCATTCCGCGTGCCATGATCGATCGGATTCTCGCCGCGCTCGATGAAGCGTCGGGCGCCTGCCCTGCCCTTGCCGTGGTCGACAGCCTGCGGCGTGGCGGACTGACGATAACTGCCGAGGTATCGCGGGAAAATCTCTGGCGGGTACAGACCCCGCAGGGGTTCCGTTTCGCTGATCTGTCGGCCGCGCACGCCCTTGCTTCGCCAGGCGCGACGGACGATGCCGAAGTGCTGCGGGCGGCCGGGCATGAGGTGCGCCTGGTTCCGGGAGACGAGCGCGCGATGAAGGTCACTTTGCCACAGGATTTTGATGCGGCCGAACGGCTGATGCAATGGGCTACACTGTCCGGCAGCGGTTATGATGTGCATCGTTTCGGGCCTGGCGATCATGTCTGGCTCTGCGGCGTCGCTGTTCCGCATGATCAGGGGCTTGTGGGGCATAGCGACGCGGATGTCGGGCTTCACGCCTTGACCGACGCGTTGCTCGGATCGCTTGGCGAAGGGGACATCGGCGTGCATTTTCCACCCGTTGAAGCGAAATGGAGGGGGGCGAGCTCGGATCGCTTCCTGACTCATGCGGCCGGGCTTGTGCGGCAGGCAGGCGGGCGAATCCTGCATTGCGACATCACGCTCATCTGCGAAGCGCCGAAGATCGGGCCGCATCGGCCCGCGATGCTGGCGCGGCTGGGGGAAATTCTGGCCGATCATGCGCCGCGGCTGAGCGTGAAGGCGACAACGACGGAGGGCCTCGGATTTACCGGGCGGCGGGAAGGAATTGCGGCGCAGGCCATTGCCACCATTCGTCTTCCCATGTGGAGTTAACCTATGAGCTTCGATATGGAATTAACTGAACTTGCCAGAAAAGTCATAGAAGTTAACAAGAATATTAACCGTCGAATAACAACCGCAGAAAGCTGCACGGGCGGGCTCGTTTCTGCCGCCCTGACCGAAATTTCTGGTTCATCGGAGGTTTTTGATCGGGCGTTCATAGCCTATTCGAACGAGGCCAAGATCGAGCTGCTGGGCGTCTCCGAGGATATTCTTGCCTCGCTCGGCGCTGTTTCCGAGGCGACGGCCTGGGCGATGGCACGGGGCGCGCTTGAGCGGAGCAATGCGGATGTTGCCGTTGCCGTTTCCGGTATTGCCGGGCCTCTTGGAGGCACAGAGAAAAAGCCAGTTGGAACAGTTGTTTTTGCACGATCGTTAAAAGTTAACGAGAGTGATATCATGGTGGCGGATACGCATCATTTCGGAGACCTGGGGCGGTCGGAAATCCGGCGTCAGGCGGCGCTTGTTGCGCTGCGGCTCCTGCTGCCATAGAGCTTCAGGGCGCGGGCTTCGAAACTGGCGACCATAACGTTGAAGGCTTCATGAAAGAAAGCTCCAGCAAGTCTTTCAAATATTTTTGATTTAAACTCAAAATCTACGGAAAATTCAAGATTTGTTCCGCCACTCGCATGGGGGTGGAACTGCCAGTCGTTGCGCAGGTGCTTCAGCGGGCCCGACACATAATTCACGTCGATGTGGCCCGGCCTGTCCAGCCTGACGCGGCTGGTAAAGGTTTCACGCAGGGATTTGAAGCCGACCGACATGTCGGCGACCATCAGCTCATCGTCGCTTTCCCGTATTCGTACCGCGACGACCCAGGGCAGGAACTCCGGGTAGCGGGGGACGTCGGCAACCAGGTCGAACATTTCCGCCGGCGTCCAGGGAAGTATCCTGGTTTCGCTATGCCTTGGCAATCGCTGCTGCCCTTCCGTGGCGGACGCTGCGATGATCGGTGCCGCCATGCTCGGCATCGCGGGCGGCCTGCAGTTTCGCGAAATCATCTCCCGCGTGATAGCTTGACCGGGTTAGCGGGCTCGCCGCGACCAGCAGGAAGCCCTTGGCCCGGCCGATCGCCGCATAGGCGGCGAAAGCCCCGGGTTCCACAAACTCCACCACCCTGGCGTGGCGCGGGGTGGGCTGGAGATATTGTCCGATGGTCAGGAAATCGATGTCGGCCGAGCGCATGTCGTCCATCACCTGGTGGAGTTCCATCCGCTGTTCGCCCAAGCCCGCCATCAGGCCGGATTTCGTGAATATGGAGGGGTCGAGGCGCTTTACCTGTTCCAGCAGGCGGAGCGAGTGATAGTAGCGCGCACCGGGACGAATGGTCGGATAAAGCCTTGGAACCGTTTCCAGATTATGGTTGTACACATCGGGCCGGGCATCGACGATGCGGGCCACCGCCTCGCTTGCCTTGTTGCGGAAATCGGGTGTCAGTATCTCGATCGTGGTGTCGGGGGTGCGTTTGCGCAGTTCCTCGATGACCTTCACGAAATGGCCGGCGCCGCCGTCGGCCAGGTCATCGCGATCTACCGAGGTGATGACGATATGCCTGAGCCCGAGCTCTCCGGCAGCTTCGGCGACGTGGACGGGTTCCAGCGGATCGACCGGGCCCGGCATCCCGGTTTTCACATTGCAGAAGGCGCAGGCGCGGGTGCAGGTATCGCCCAGGATCATCACGGTGGCATGCTTCTGCTGCCAGCATTCGCCGATGTTCGGGCAGGCGGCCTCTTCGCACACCGTGTTGAGGTTCAGCCGCCGCATCAGCTTCTTCGTTTCGGCAAAGGCCGGAGACATTGGAGCGCGCACGCGCAGCCAATCGGGTTTGCGGGTACGGATTGCGGCGGCCGGGTCGATCATGCCGAGCCCATAGGCACAAGCGGGCTTCGGGGCAATCGGCAGCGCGCCAGCGCGAACGGGGCGCACGACACCGATGGCAGGGGCGGTACACCGGCGGCGCGCAAGGTTCGGGCGAATCGGACATCATCGAACCCCATGATCACAGATAGTCCGTAAATTGATTTCACAGGGGGCGGTATTTGGCTGATCCTGACCTTGGTCTGTCATTGTAATGTGGTAGAGACTGCAGGGTGAATCAGGAGGACGAACATGAGCGACATCAACGCGCAGCAAGGTAAATGCCCGGTGGCGCACGGCGCAAACACGTCGGGCAACACATCGGGCAACACATCGGTAATGGGGTGGTGGCCCGAGACGCTGAACCTGGACATACTTCACCAGCACGACACCAAGCCGAACCCGCTGGGGAAGGATTTCAGGTACCGCGATGCGCTCAGGAAGCTCGACTTCGAGGCTCTGAAGCGCGACATGCGCGCCCTGATGACCGACAGCCAGCCTTGGTGGCCGGCCGACTGGGGCCATTATGGCGGGCTGATGATCCGTCTTTCATGGCATGCAGCCGGCTCCTATCGGACCGGCGACGGCCGCGGCGGCGGCGGAACCGGGAACATCCGCTTTGCGCCGCTCAATTCCTGGCCCGACAATGCCAGTCTGGACAAGGCGCGGCGGCTGCTGTGGCCGATCAAGAAGAAATATGGCAACGCGGTCAGCTGGGCCGATCTCATCGTTCTTGCCGGCACCATCGCCTATGAGACCATGGGGCTGAAGACATTCGGCTTCGGCTTTGGCCGCGAGGATATCTGGCACCCGGAAACCGATATCAACTGGGGCCCCGAAACAAGCTGGCTGGACAAGAAGCGCTATGCCAGGGCCGGGGACGAGACTTCACTGGAAAACCCGCTGGCTGCGGTGCAGATGGGCCTGATCTATGTGAACCCCGAAGGGGTGGACAGCAAGCCAGACCCGCTGAAGACGGCGGCGGCCGTGCGCGAGACCTTCGCGCGGATGGCGATGAACGACGAGGAAACCGTCGCGCTGACCGCCGGCGGCCATACCGTTGGCAAAGCCCATGGAAATGGCGACGCCGGCCTGCTTGGCCCGGCCCCTGAAGGTGCGCCTGTCGAGGATCAGGGCTTTGGCTGGAAGAACCCGCGCGGCAAGGGCGTCGGTCGCGACGCCGTCACCAGCGGGCTGGAAGGCGCATGGACGACCCACCCGACCCGGTTCGACAACGGCTATTTCGACATGCTGTTCAACCACGAGTGGGAAATCCGGCGGAGCCCGGCGGGCGCCCAGCAGTGGGAACCTGTAAGCATCGCGGAAGCGGACAGGCCTGTCGATGTGGAAGACCCGTCAATCCGCACCACGCCGATCATGACCGATGCCGACATGGCGATGATCATCGACCCTGCCTATCGCAGGATTTCGGAACGTTTCCACAAGGATCCGGCTTATTTCCGCGAGGTGTTCGCCCGTGCCTGGTTCAAGCTGACCCACCGCGACATGGGGCCAAGGGTGCGCTACATCGGGCCGGATGTTCCGCAGGAAGATCTGATCTGGCAGGATCCCGTTCCCGCTGGTCGAAAGGACTATGATGTCGCTGCCGTGAAGGCGCGCATTGCAGCCAGCGGGCTCGGCATTGCCGAAATGGTCGCAACCGCCTGGGACAGCGCGCGGACCTTCCGCGGGTCGGACATGCGCGGCGGGGCCAATGGCGCCCGCATCCGCCTTGCGCCGCAGAAAGACTGGGAAGGCAATGAACCCGCGCGCCTGGCGAAGGTTCTGGCCGTGCTGGAACCGATTGCCGCTGAAACCGGCGCGAGCGTTGCCGATGTGATCGTTCTGGCCGGCTGTGTCGGGATCGAGAAGGCTGCAAAGGCGGCCGGTTTCGATATCAGCGTTCCGTTCGCGCCCGGCCGGGGCGACGCAACCGCCGAGCAGACCGACATCGAATCCTTCTCTGTGCTTGAGCCGATCCATGATGGATACCGCAACTGGCTGAAGAGGGATTATGCGGTAAGTCCCGAGGAGCTTTTGCTCGACCGCACCCAACTGATGGGCCTGACAGCGCCGGAAATGACCGTTCTGCTGGGCGGCATGCGGGTGTTGGGAACCAACCATGGCGGCACGAAGCATGGCGTGCTGACGGATCGCGAAGGCGTCCTGACAAACGACTTCTTCGCGAACCTGACCGACATGGGCAACAGCTGGCATTCCGTGGGCGGAGGCGTCCATGAAATCCGCGACCGGGCAAGCGGAGCGGTGAAATGGACGGCGACACGACTGGATCTGGTGTTCGGTTCGAACTCGATTCTGCGCGCCTATGCTGAAGTCTATGCCCAGGATGACAGCAAGGAGGCGTTTGTGCGTGATTTCGTGCGCGCCTGGACAAAGGTGATGAACGCCGATCGGTTCGATCTGGCCTGAACCCGGTGCCGGAACAGCCCCCGACCTGATTTGTCAGGCCGGGGGCCGCTCTGGACGATCTCTTCAGATACCGTGAAACTGCGCGAATTCCATGAGCGGCGCGCGGCGGGACTGAAACTGATTTGCCTTGTCGTCCTCGTCGGCATGGCCGATCGACATGCCGCAAAAGAGTATCCGGCTTTCCGGAAGATTCAGGAATTTTCCGATCGTTTGCGGATAGATCGCCCAACATTCCTGGGCGCAGCTGTCGAGGCCCTCTTCGCGCAGCAGCAGCATCACGGTTTGCAGATACATGCCGAGATCCGACCATTGGGGCGGCCCCATGGTGCGCGGCGTTGAGCAGAACAGCGCCAGCGGGGCCCCGAAGAACTGGAAATTTCGCGCGAACCACAGCATTCTCGCCATCTTGTCCTCGCGGGGGATGCCAAGCGCCCCATAGAGATCCTCGCCCACCTGGAACCGGTAATCGCGATGGGGGCTGGGAAGTTCCTTCGGGTAGATATCATATTCGCTGGGCTCGCCCCTCGGAGCTTCGGGCACCCGGGCAGCCATGATGGCCTTGAGTTCGGCGAGCTTTTCACCGCCAACAACATCGATGATCCAGGGCTGGACGTTGCCGCCAGACGGCGCGCGGGCGGCCTTTTCGACAATCCGGCGGATGACGGCGGGATCAACCGGGGTGGGCAGAAATCCGCGGACTGAGCGGCGGGAGGCAACAGCTTCGGAGACGTTCATGATGGGCACCTCTGTTGGTTGATCGTGTGGCGGTTGTTCGCGGCGGTTGTTCGCGGCACCGCGATTGCCTAAGGGTGAGCCATGCTGTCCAGCCTCCCCAATCTGCTGACGCTTAGTCGCATCTTTGCCGTGCCGCTGTTCGTGATCCTGATGTGGGACGCGACGTGGGTGGGCTATACTGCAGCGTTCGTTCTGTACTGCATTGCCGGGCTTACGGATTATCTCGACGGTTATCTGGCGAGGGCGCGGGGAACTGTTTCCAAGCTGGGGGTATTCCTTGACCCGGTGGCCGACAAGATCATGGTGGCGGCCGTCATCGTGATGTTGATCCATAACGACCATGTATTCGGCTGGCACGTCATTCCTGCGCTGGTGATCATCCTGCGTGAAATAACGGTTTCCGGGCTGCGGGAGTTCCTCGCGACTGCGCGGGTCTCGTTGCCGGTATCGCAACTGTCCAAGTGGAAAACGGCATTGCAGATGGTTTCACTTGGCGCACTGATCCTGGCACCGGCCAGCGCTCATTGGTGGCCTGCCCTGCCCTCGCAGCCGGTAGGACTGATCTGTCTGTGGCTGGCGGGCCTTCTTACGCTGACAACCGGATGGGACTATCTGCGTATCGGAATCAAGCACATGGCAGACAATGCACGGCCCGTGAAATGAACGCGCCAACGGTTGTGAGGATATTATATTTCGCATGGGTTCGCGAGATGATCGGGACGGCCGAAGAGGAGGCAAGCCTGGACGCGCCCATGACCCTGGAGGCCCTGGCGGAAATGTTGCGCGGGCGTTCGGCAGGTCATGCCGGAGCGCTTGCCGATCTGTCTCGACTGCGGGTCGCCGTTAACCAGGATTTCACTCGATGGAGCCATCTGATCGTTCCGGGGGACGAGGTGGCCATTTTTCCGCCCGTAACAGGTGGTTAATGATTTTTGAAATAAGAATTCAAACAGAAGCTTTTGATATTGAATTGGAATATCAAAAGTTAATGTCAAATGATAAACGAATTGGCGCGATTGTCGCCTTTGTCGGTCAGGTTCGCGATACCCCGCTTGAGCTGGAACATTACCCGGGGATGGCCGAGCGCCAGATATCGGCGACCCTGAACGAGGCCCGGCGACGCTGGCCGCTCCTGGGGGCCGTGATCGTGCACCGCTACGGCAGGCTGGACTTGGGCGCGCCGATCGTGCTGGTCCTGACAGCCGGCGCGCATCGGGCAGAGGCGTTTTCAGCAAACGAATTTCTGATGGATATGCTGAAGATCCGCGCACCCTTCTGGAAAAGGGCGCCCGGAGGATGGGTTGACGCAAAAATTTCCGATGAGCAATATGCTGACAGATGGAATATTAATTAAATAAACTATAACATCTAGCTGTAATACCTGCTATATTTTCTTCATATTAACATTATTAACGCACCTCCGGAAAGCATCGGTTTTTCAGCCAGAGCATGTTCCGATCTGCTGGAATCACCGGCATCGGAAAACCATGCGGAAAAACAAGAAGATGGAGCGGCCGATCTGATGCAGTCAGATCGAGACTCGCTCTAATGCCGGCCCGCTGCTGTCGCTGGAATGGCCGGCTGGG
>JGI24125J20156_1000134_pt1 | contig 20480 bp, 14 predicted proteins | sample Subbio12Aug_8Bad_FD_20156 | JGI IMG/M metagenome (IMG submission 20156) | reverse complement strand
AATAACCGGCAGGGGCCACATGCCCGGCCCCGCCCCGGCCGACATGGTGCCCGGCCTGCGTATCGGGCCCAGCCCGCGCGGCAGCATCAAGGCCGATCTGCCCCGCTGGCTGGGCGAGGAGGGCCTCACCGGGCGCATAGCGGCCGTGCGCAGGGCGCATCCGAGGCACGGCGGCGCAGGTGCCGCCTATCTGATTCTCAGGCGTCGCCGCGGCTGAGGCTGCGCCCGGACCGGAATCGGGCCATTGTCATGCGTCGGCGCAGGACAGCCGCTCCGTTCAGGCCGAGGCCGGCATCCGCGCGCCAATGCGCGCTTCCGCTTGCGGGGCTGCCGGGTGCATGCTAGGGCGCGGCCCGAGCGGCAAGGCGGCGCCTGCAACCCGGCCTGCTTCCTGTCGTGCCAGAAACCCGAGGCATCCGCCGGCGGGAAACTGCATGGTCTGAGATTAGCTGCCAGCCATGAACATGGCGTCAACGGCGGACAGAAACATGAGGCTTGTCGGTGGATTCAACGAACATGCGCGTGTCAATTGCGGCAGCCGGATTGCCGGGGCGCTATGCGGCAGCCCTGTTCGATCTGGCCGTTGGGGAAAAGGCGCTTGATCGCACATCGGAAGATCTCGCCAAGCTGAAAGCCGCGCTTGCCGAATCGGATGATCTGCGCGCCCTTGCATCGGCTCCGCAGATCTCCCGCAAGGATGTCGGTGCCGTAATGGCCGAACTGGGCAGGCGCCTTGGCCTGTCCGACCTATCCATGAAGTTTCTGGCTGTGCTGGCCGCAAACGGCCGCCTCGCCACCCTTTCGGCCGTCATCCGTCAGTTCGAAGTGATGCTCGGCACCCACAGGAACATGCTCTCCGCCGAGGTCGTCGCCGCCCATCCCCTGTCTGCCAAACAGAAGAAGGCGCTGGAAGCCAGGCTGCAGGCGCGCACCGGCCGCGACATGGCGGTGGACGTGACCATTGACCCCGACATCCTTGGCGGTCTCATCGTCCGCATAGGTTCCGAACAGATCGACAGCAGCGTCAAGACCAGGCTCGAACGCCTTGGTCAGCAAATGAAAGGCCTTTAAGAGATGGACATCCGTGCCGCGGAAATCTCCCGCGTCATCCGCGAACAGATTGCCGGGTTCGGCACCGAGGCGGAAGTCTCGGAAGTCGGCCAGGTTCTCTCGGTCGGCGACGGTATCGCGCGCGTCCATGGCCTCGACAGGGTCCAGGCCGGCGAAATGGTCGAATTCCCCGGTGGCATCAAGGGAATGGCCCTGAACCTCGAAGCCGATAACGTCGGCGTCGTCATCTTCGGGTCCGATGCTGCGATCAAGGAGGGCGACACCGTCAAGCGCACGGGCACCATTGTCGACGTGCCCGTCGGCAAGGGTCTGCTCGGCCGGGTGGTCGACGGCCTCGGCAACCCGATCGACGGCAAGGGTCCGATCGAGGCCGCCGAACGCCGCCGGGTGGAAGTGAAGGCGCCGGGCATCATCCCGCGCAAGTCCGTCCACGAGCCGGTGCAGACAGGCCTGAAGGCGCTCGACGCCCTCGTGCCTGTCGGTCGTGGCCAGCGCGAACTCATCATCGGCGACCGCCAGACCGGCAAGACCGCCGTCGCCCTCGACACCTTCATCAACCAGCGCGAAGCCAACCAGGGCGACGACGAGTCGAAGAAGCTCTACTGCATCTACGTCGCCATAGGCCAGAAGCGCTCGACGGTCGCGCAGATCGTCCGCGCTCTCGAGGAAAACGGCGCGATGGAATATTCCATCGTGGTCGCCGCCACCGCATCGGAACCCGCCCCGCTGCAGTTCCTGGCGCCCTATACCGGCTGCACCATGGGCGAATATTTCCGCGACAACGGCATGCACGCCGTCATCGTCTATGACGATCTGTCCAAGCAGGCCGTCGCCTACCGGCAGATGTCGCTGCTGCTCCGCCGTCCTCCGGGCCGCGAAGCCTATCCCGGCGACGTGTTCTACCTGCACAGCCGCCTGCTCGAGCGCGCCGCCAAGATGAACGAAGACAATGGCGGCGGATCGCTGACCGCGCTTCCCATCATCGAAACCCAGGGCGGCGACGTGTCGGCCTATATCCCCACCAACGTGATCTCNATCACCGATGGTCAGATCTTCCTCGAAAGCGAACTGTTCTACCGGGGCATACGGCCCGCCATCAACGTCGGTCTGTCGGTGTCGCGCGTGGGCTCGGCTGCACAGACCAAGGCGATGAAGAAGGTCGCCGGCACGATCAAGCTGGAACTCGCCCAATATCGTGAAATGGCGGCCTTTGCCCAGTTCGGCTCTGATCTCGACGCCTCCACGCAACGGCTTCTGGCCCGCGGCGCCCGGCTTACGGAACTGCTGAAGCAGGCCCAGTACAGCCCGATGCGGATGGAAGAGCAGGTCGTTTCCATTTTCGCGGGCGTCAACGGCTATCTCGATGCGATTGCCGTCGGCGATGTCGGCCGGTTCGAAACCGGCCTCATCGCCACGCTGCGCGCCAGCCACGCGGATATTCTTGCAGCCATCCGCACCAGCGGCGACCTGAAGGATGACACGCGCGACAAGCTGAAGGCCGCAGTCGAGGGCTATGCCCGGACCTTTGCCTGAGTAGCCCGCCATGCCAAACCTCAAAGCCCTCAAGACCAGGATCGCCTCGGTCAAATCGACCCAGAAGATCACCAAGGCGATGAACCTCGTTGCGTCCGCGAAACTTCGCGGCGCGCAACAGGCAGCGCTCGCCGGTCGTCCGTTCGCCACGCGCGCCGAAAAGGTCATCGGCAATCTGGCGCTCGCCATGTCCGGACCGGATTCCGGGCACAATGCTCCCGCCCTTCTGGCGGGCACCGGGCGGGATCAGACCCATCTCATCCTGGTCATCACCTCGGAACGCGGCCTGTGCGGTGCCTACAACAGCAACATCGTGAAGCTCTGCCGCCGCAAGGCGGACGATCTGCTCGCGCGCGGCAAGACGGTGAAACTCTATGTGATCGGCAAGAAGGGCCGGGCCCAGCTGCAGCGGACGCATGGCGCGCATATTGTCGCAACCCGCTCGGTAGAAGGCCGCAACATGCTGACCTTCGCCGATGCGAAGACGATTGCCGAAGATGTCCTCGACCGGTTCGAGGCAGGCGAGTTCGACGTGGCGCACATCCTGTTCGCGCATTTCCGCTCGGCGCTCACCCAGGTGCCGACCGATGAAATGCTCATCCCCGTCCCCCGTCCCGACACGAACGAGACCGGGCGCCTTTCGGCCGACATCGAGTTCGAGCCGAGCCCCGAGGCCATTCTCGACGAACTGCTCCCGCGCTCGGTCGCCGTCCATATCTACCAGTCGCTGCTCGAAAGCCGCGCCAGCGAGGAAGGTGCGCGGATGACGGCGATGGACAGCGCCACGCGCAACGCCGGAGACATGATCAACCGCCTGACACTGACCTACAACCGGACGCGCCAGGCCGTGATAACCAAGGAACTGATCGAAATCATCTCGGGCGCCGAAGCGCTGTAAAGGACTGAGAAACCATGGCCACCACCTCTCCTCGCAACAATGTCGGTCGTATCGTCCAGGTGATCGGCGCCGTCGTCGACGTCGCCTTCGAAGACGAGCTGCCGGCCATCCTGTCGGCGCTTGAAACCCGCGTGGAAGATCGCCGTCTTGTCCTCGAAGTCGCCCAGCACCTCGGCGAATCGACCGTGCGCACCATCGCCATGGACTCGACCGACGGTTGCGTCCGCGGCCAGGAAGTGGTGGACACCGGTTCGCAGATCCGCGTTCCCGTCGGCCCGGCCACGCTTGGCCGTATCCTGAACGTCATCGGCGAGCCGATCGACGAGCGCGGCCCCGTCAACGCAACCCAGACCGCGCCGATCCACGCCGAGGCCCCGGCGTTCATCGACCAGTCGACCGAATCCTCGATGCTGGTCACGGGTATCAAGGTCATCGATCTGCTTGCCCCTTACGCCAAGGGCGGAAAGATCGGCCTGTTCGGCGGCGCCGGCGTCGGCAAGACCGTTCTCATCCAGGAGCTCATCAACAACATCGCCAAGGGCCATGGCGGCACCTCGGTTTTCGCCGGCGTCGGCGAGCGGACCCGGGAAGGCAATGATCTCTATCACGAGTTTCTCGAGGCCGGCGTCATCGCCAAGGACGCCGACGGCAACGCAACGTCGGAAGGCTCCAAGGTCGCCCTCGTGTTCGGCCAGATGAACGAGCCTCCGGGTGCACGCGCCCGGGTTGCTCTTTCGGGCCTCACCATTGCCGAATATTTCCGCGACGTCGAAGGCCAGGACGTGCTGTTCTTCGTCGACAACATCTTCCGCTTCACCCAGGCCGGCTCCGAAGTGTCCGCCCTTTTGGGCCGCATCCCGTCGGCCGTGGGCTACCAGCCGACGCTCGCCACCGACATGGGCGCGCTTCAGGAACGCATCACCTCCACCAACCGCGGTTCGATCACCTCGGTCCAGGCCATATATGTTCCCGCCGACGACTTGACCGACCCGGCGCCTGCCACCTCCTTTGCCCACCTCGACGCCACCACCGTGCTGTCGCGCCAGATCGCCGAACTCGGCATCTACCCGGCGGTCGATCCGCTCGACTCCACCTCGCGCGTGCTCGAGCCCCGCACCGTCGGCGAAGAACATTACCGCGTCGCCCGTTCGGTTCAGGAAGTGCTGCAGCGCTACAAGTCGCTGCAGGACATCATCGCCATCCTGGGGATGGACGAGCTTTCCGAAGACGACAAGCTGGCCGTCAGTCGTGCCCGCAAGATCCAGCGCTTCCTCAGCCAGCCGTTCCATGTCGCTGAAATATTCACCGGCACGCCGGGCGTCTTTGTGCAGATCGAAGATACGATCAAGGGCTTCAAGGCTATTGTCGCTGGCGAATATGATCATCTCCCCGAAGCCGCCTTCTACCTTGTGGGCACCATCGAGGAAGCCGTCGCCAAGGCGCAGAAGCTGGAACAGGCCGCCTGATGGCAGATCTCCACTTCGAACTCGTCTCGCCGGAAAGGCTGATCCGCTCCGGGCCGGTCCACATGGTCGTGGTGCCGGGCACGGACGGGGATTTCGGCGTGCTGGCAGGCCATGCGCCCATGATGAGCACGATCCGCCCCGGCGAGATCGCAATCTACGCCACCCCGGGCGCAGCACCGGAACTGGTCCACGTCGATGGCGGCTATGCCGAGGTATCGGAAGCCGGGCTCATCATCCTTTCGGGCGACATAGAGGCCGTTACCCGCCAGTAAGGACACCCGGGCATGGCCGCCGCAAACCGCAGGGGTGATCCGATGGGCAAGCGAAATAGTGGCAAACTGGACGGCCTGAAAGTAGTCGATCTCTCGCAGTTGCTCCCCGGCCCGGCGCTCAGCTGCATGCTGGCCGACCAGGGCGCCGATGTGGTGAAGATCGAACCCCCCGGCGGAGATCCGGCCCGCCAGATGGAACCCTTTGAAGCCGGCCAGTCCTTCTGGTTCCGCACCCTCAATCGCGGCAAGACCAGCGAAACGCTCGACCTGAAGTCCGAATCCGGACAGAGCCGTCTGTGGGCCCTTGTCGGGGATGCGGACGTCTTCATCGAGGGATTCCGGCCCGGCGTGATGGCGAGGCTCGGCTTCGGCTATGCCGACCTATCCGCCCGCAACCCGCGCATCGTCTATTGCTCCATTTCCGCCTTCGGGCAGACCGGATCGATGGCGGCCCACCCCGCGCATGATCTCGGCGCCTGGGCGCTCGCGGGCTTTCTCTCGGTCAACGACGCGCCCGATGGCACCCCTGTCGTCCCGGGCGTCCCCGCCGCCGACATGGCCGCCGGCCTCACCGGCTGCGCTGCCGTCATGATGGCGCTCTATGGCCGCGAGCGCACGGGCAAGGGCGACCATATCGACATTTCGATGTTCGACAGCCTTTTGCCCTGGTGCGCCCATATCGCCGGAGACGCCGTGCTTCACCGCGCCCCGGTCCGTTCCGCGACGCAGCGCTCGCTGGGCGGCGCGGCCTTCTATCGGGTCTATCGAACCAAGGACGACCGCCACATCGTCCTGTGCGGCCGCGAGATCAAGTTCGCCCGCAACCTGCTCCGGGCGCTGGACCGGCTTGATCTGCTGCCACTCGCCGAGATGCCTGCCGGGCCGGCGCAGTCGCCGCTCATCGCCTTCCTGCACGAAAGCTTCGCCACCCGCACCCGCGACGAATGGGTCGGCTGGTTCGGCCACCATGATGTCGCCTTCGCCCCCGTTCTGGACTTCGCCGAAGCTCTGAACCAGCCGCTCATCCGCGAACGCGGCCTGCTTGTGGAAGCCGGGGGCGTGCACCAGTTCGCACCCGCAATCCGCTTCCGGAACGAAGCGCCCTGGACAGCTTCCCCTGCTCCGGATCTGAAACCCGCACTGCAACAGGCCAATCCGCCCTCTCCACGCACATAGGTGGACAGGCGTTCGCGATGTGGCATGCGGGCCGGTGACCGACCGCATCCACCGCCGAACAGGGAAGACAGCAATGATCGATACCAGCCGCCGAACCGCCTACGACGCCGACCATGAAGCCTTCCGCGACCAGGTGCGCAAATTCTTCGCCAAGGAACTGGAGCCCAATCTCGACCGCTGGGAGGAAGACGGCCTTGTCGACCGGAAATTCTGGCTGGCCTGCGGCGAGGCCGGTCTGCTTTGTCCCACCGTGCCCGAACAATATGGCGGCCTTGGCCTCGACTTCCGCTACAACGCGGTCATCGACGAGGAACTGGCCTATGCCGGATCGTCGGCCGGCATCACGCTCCAGTCGGACATCGTTGCCGAATATATCGTCGCCTACGGCTCCGATGAACAGAAGGCGAAATATCTCCCGAAAATGATCTCGGGCGAGTGCATCACCGCCATCGCGATGACCGAACCCGGCGCCGGCTCCGACCTGCAGGGCATCCGCACCACCGCCAAGCGGGACGGCAACCATTTCGTTATCAACGGCTCGAAAACCTACATCACCAACGGCCAGAACTGCGACATGGTGATCGTGGTCGCCAAGACCGACCCCGACCAAGGCGCCAGGGGAACAAGCCTCATCCTCGTCGATGCCGGGACCAGGGGCTTCAGCAAGGGCCGCAACCTCGACAAGGTCGGGCAGAATTCGGCCGATACATCCGAGCTCTTCTTCGTGGATGTCCGTGTCCCCATCACCAGCTGCCTTGGCGAAGAAAACAGGGGCTTCATCTACCTGATGAGCCAGCTCCCGCAGGAACGCCTCGGTATCGCGATCTCGGCAATGGGCGGCGCCCAGCGCGCCTTCGATGAGGCCGTGAAGTTCGTGAAGGAAAGAAAGGCATTCGGAAAGACGATCTTCGATTTCCAGAACACCCGCTTCGTTCTGGCTGATCTGAAGGCGAAGCTGCAGGTCGGCTGGGCCCATCTCGATGTCTGTCTGAAAAAGCATGTGGCCGGCGAACTCGATGCCTTCGAGGGCGCCGCCGCCAAGCTGTGGCACACCGAACTGCAGTGGGAAATCTGCGACGCGGCGCTCCAGCTTCACGGGGGTGCCGGCTACATGAACGAATATCCCATCGCTCGCCTGTGGCGCGATGCCCGCGTCCAGCGAATCTATGGCGGAACATCGGAAATCATGCGCGAACTCATCGGTCGCAGCATCTGATACCCTGAAAGCGACCGGCCAGCCGTCTGGCTCGCGGCATCACCCCGCCAGCAAGTCGCGCACAAAGCCTGCCAGCCCGCGCTGTCGCTCCCGCCGCAGCCGTTCGGCCGTCAGGATGCTGCGGATCTCGTGCAGACACTGGCCGGGGTCGTCGTTCACCAGAATATAATCATACTCCGCCCAATGGCTGATCTCGTCCGCGGCGCGGCTCATCCGGCTGGTGATCACATGATCGGGGTCGGCTGCGCGCGATTTCAGCCGGCTGTGCAGCGCGTCCAGGCTTGGCGGCAACAGGAAGATCGAAACCAGGTCGCCTCCTGCCTGGGACTGGCGCAACTGCTGCGTGCCCTGCCAGTCGATATCGAACAGGATGTCCCGCCCTTCGGCAAGCGCATTGTCCACAGGCCCCCGCGGCGTGCCATAGCGGTTGCCGAACACATGCGCCCACTCCAGAAGCTGGCCGGTCGCCACCAGTCCGTCGAACTGGGCGTTGTTCACGAAATGATAGTCATGGCCGTCAAGCTCGCCATTGCGCGGCGGCCGCGTGGTCGCCGAAACCGAAAGCGATATCTGCGGGTCCCCTGCCAGCAGCCGCTTCGACATGGTCGTCTTTCCAGCGCCCGAGGGCGACGACAACACCAGCATCAGCCCCCGGCGGGCGCGTGCGGGCGTGCTCAAACCATCGCCTCCGGCTTCACCAGCCGGCGGAACTGCCCTTCCGTCACATGTCCCAGTTTCAGCCCCGCTTCCAGCAACGTCGTTCCTTCCCTGTGCGCCACCCGGGCAATTTCCGCCGCCTTGTCATAGCCGATTTCCGGCACCAGCGCGGTCACCAGCATCAAGGAACGCTCCAGCAGTTCCGTCAACCGGGCGGGATTGGCGGTCATGCCCTGCACGCAACGCAGCCGGAAGCTGTCGATCGCGTCGGCCAGCAACCGGACAGAGCGCAAGTTATTGTGCGCTATCATCGGTTTGAACACGTTGAGCTGCAGATGCCCTTGCAGCGCCCCCACTGTCACCGCAGTTCCGTTTCCGATCACCTGCGCGCACACCATCGTCAACGCTTCCGCCTGCGTCGGGTTCACCTTGCCGGGCATGATCGAGCTGCCGGGCTCATTTTCAGGGAGTGCAAGCTCGCCAAGCCCCGCCCGCGGCCCGGAACCCAGCAGCCGGATGTCGTTCGCGATCTTGGTGCAGCCCGCTGCGATCGTCGTCAGCGTTCCGGCCACTTCCGCCATCACATCATGCGTCGCCAGCGCCTCGAAGCTGTTGGGTGCAGTCTCCCAGGGCACGCCCCCGCTGATCTCGACAAGCGCCGCCACGAAATTCCCGGCAAAACCGGCAGGCGCATTCAGCCCGGTGCCGACCGCGGTTCCCCCTTGCGCCAGTCGCCGCAGGCGCGGCCACAGATCCACCACCCGCTGCGCGCCGTCCTCGCATGTCTGCGCCCAGGCCGAAGCCTCCTGCCCCAGCGTCAGCGGGGTGGCATCCATCATGTGCGTCCGCCCGATCTTCACCAACCCGCCCCAGGCCGCCTCATGCGCCCGCAAGGCGCCCGCCAGCCCGCGCAGCGCCGGCAGCAGCCGCCCGCGCAGTTCCATGGCGACAGCGATATGCATGGCGGTCGGAAAACAGTCGTTCGAGCTTTGCGCCCGGTTCACATGGTCGTTGGGGTGCACCGGGCTCTTGCCGCCCCGCACGCCCGTCAGCATTTCGTTGGCGCGCCCCGCGATCACTTCGTTCACGTTCATGTTGGTCTGGGTGCCGGATCCTGTCTGCCACACTGTCAGGGGGAACTGGTCATAGAGCTTGCCGCCAGCCACTTCGGCCGCAGCAGCCTCGATCGCATCGGCGATGTCGGGCGCCAGCCCGTGCGCGCGGTTTACCCGTGCAGCGGCCTGCTTCACCAGCCCCAGGGCATGCACCAGCGGCAGCGGCATCCGCTCGCCTGCTCCCTCGCCAATGGGAAAATTGCCGATGGATCGCTGGGTCTGCGCGCCCCAATAGGCCCAGTCGGGCACCAGCACGGCACCCATGCTGTCGGTCTCCTCGCGCACCTATTTCTTGCGCTTGAAGTCGAAGCTGACGACGTTGGAGCCCGGCTCCCCTTCGGCCAGGGGCGCTTGGGGCACTTCTTCCTCGGCTTCGGGCATGGTGACCACGAACTGCAGGGCAAAGTTCACCGCCGGATCCACGAATCCGGAAATGGCCCGGTAAGGAATATGAAGCTTGGCCGGCACCTGGTTGAAGGTCAGCCCCACTTCAAAATGATCGTCCTCGACCGCAAGATCCCAGTAGCGATGCTGGATCACCACCGTCATCTCGTCGGGATAGCGCTCCAGCAGATGCTTGGGCATGTCCACGCCCGGATAGCGCGTGCGGAAAGCGATGAAGAAATGATGCCCGCCGGGAAGCCCGCCAGAGGCCGCAACATCGCCCAGCACCCGGCGCACCACGCCGCGCAGACTGTCCTGCACAATCTCGTCATAGGGGATGAGACTGTCGGGCGGTTCCTGATTTTCGGGCGGTTCGCTCATTGGTCGGCTTCTCGAACGCTCCGTTTTCAGCTGGGAATCTTCAAGTGGCCCCGCAGGCGATATGCGTCAAGCCCGGTCCATGCCGAAATGGCGTCAACACCGAAAATGAAGGCGGGGAGCTTCTGTTGCTCGGTGCTCCCCAAACCGCCGGTGTCCGATTCTGTTACCGGGTTCGGCCCGACCCTGCTCAAGCGTTATAACCAGACCTTGTGGGGTCTCAGTTACGCAGCAATCGCAAATGCCTCGTTATCGTTGGCATTTGTAGGTTTTGAACGGTTTAACGGCTCATTCAGGCCGGGCAAAAATACCGTCTTTCAGAACACGTCTATCCTGGTTCGGCCCCATCATACCGGCTGGCTCCGCCCCGGGATGTTTTGCACCCAAGGGCCTTGCGAGGCGCTATGGTGGAGCCGCCGGGTACTGCCCCCGGGTCCGCTGCACCTATTTCACGGCATCATTCATCGCCATCTCCGCCCGAAGGCGGCAGACTTGATATAGGGGAAAGCCTGCCCACTTTGAAGTCCCGCCCCGAAAGAAGCTGTCAGCCCCTCCGCAAGATGGCCACATAGCGGTCGATGACGGCGTCGTTGATGGTGTCCCAGTCGAACGCGCCGGCCCGCGAAAGGCTCGCCGCCCCGTGCGCGGCACGCAGGCCCGCGTTGCGGGCATAGGCTTCCAGCGCATCGGCAAAGGCGGCAATGTTGCCCGGCTCCACCAGCCGCCCGGAAACACCGTCGACAATCAGCGAAACGCTTCCCGTTGCCGCTGCCGCCACGGGCGGCACGCCGCAGGCCATGGCCTCCAGCGTCACATTCCCGAAGGTCTCCGTGACAGAGGGGTTCAGGAACATGTCGAATGCGGCATAGGCCCGGGCCAGCTCCTCGCCACCCAGAAATCCCGTGAAGGTCGCGCCGGGAAGCCGCTCTGCGATCCAGTCCCGCGCCGGCCCTTCGCCCACCACCAGCATGTGGTGCTGCACTTCGCGCGCGCGCAATTCGGCGCCGACCGCGGCCACGATATCCAGGCCCTTTTCCAGAACCAGCCGCCCCACAAAGCCGATCACGGGCACATCGTCGGCGATACAGAGCGACCGCCGCCATGCCATGTCGCGCATTTCGGGCCGGAAGATGTGGCGGTCCACTCCGCGGCTCCAGATGCGCACGCGCCGGGAATAGCCCTCCGCCATCAGTACATCGGCCATGCTGTCCGAAGGGGCATAGATTTCAGCCAGATCGCGATAGAAGGATTTCAGCAGATTCTCCGCGCCGCGCCGGACAAACCCCATCCGGTAATAATCCAGATAGGTCTCGAAGCGGGTATGGACGGAAGCCACCACGGGAACATGGCGCCGCTTGGCCCAGGCCTTGGCGCTGTGGCCAAGCCAGTCAGGTGCCGCCAGGTGAACAATATCGGGGTCAAAGTGCAGCAGATCATGCTCGGCGCCGCGCGGCAGCCCGAGCGCCACCCGATATTCGCCGCGCCCCGGAATTGCAACGGAGGGAACCGGAACCAGCGTTCCGGTGTGTTGAAAGGCCGGGGTCTGGGTGACCGGGGAATAGATCCGCGCCCTGTGGCCGCGCGCCTCGATCCGCCCGACAAGCCGGTTCAGCGCCTGGTTCGCGCCATCCTTCACATAGTTATAATTGCCCGAAAACAGCGCAATGCGCATCGGCCGCAGGTCGGCATCCTTCGTCATGACATGCCAGCTAAGCCCAGACTGTGGCGGTCATGCGGCACGAAAAAGGGCCCGGCAGCAAACTGCCGGGCCCGATTCTCTTGCCTCGATGAAATCAGGCCGCGCGGAACGCCACACGGCGCCGACGGCGCGATGCAAAGCCCACCATGCCGAAGCCCAGGATCATCATAGCCCAGGTTGCAGGTTCCGGAATGACGCCCGGATTGCTGATCTCCCCGACCGAGCTGGCGATGATCGCGGCATTGCCGTTCTCGAAGCGCGCGAGCACCTTGGCCGGATTCTCACCCGAAAGCTCGGCGCCGAACTCGACCGCAGCCGGGTTGTAGGGGAAGGTCGTGTCGGCCGTGATCGGGCTGATCACGCCAGCCGCGGTCAGATCGATCTGACCGCTCGAACCACCCTGTTGGAACCCGCTCGGGCCGGACGTTCCCTGCACGAGCCCGATCGGATTGTTGCCGTCGCCGTTCGCCGAATAGGCGGCAAACGCCCCACGATACTCGCCGATGTAACCCTTGCCGCTGCCGCCGAGAACATAAGCCAGCGCATTGTTGAACAGGGCGGCCGTTTCCGGGTTCGCAATGTCGTCCTGCCAGTCGCCGTTGAACAGCACGATGTTGCCGGTCACATAAGTCTTCACATTGGCGGCCGCTGCAAGCGACAGGCCGACGCCGAAGCTGAAGCCGTCGCGAGTATAGACGAATGCGTCATAAGCATCGAGGAAGCCGACGGTCGCCAGCTGCGCATCGGACACATAGGTCACCGTGTGCGAATCGTCATAGAGCGTGCCGATCTGGTTCTCCCCGAAGATGGCGAGATTGGCGGCATCCGCGCTGCCCGCCGCGAACGTCATGGCCACCGCGACGGCGGCAAATTTCAGATTGATCATTTCTTGCCTCCTGCTGAACCTCATGGCTCGAGAAGCCATTTGCAACATTAATGCCAAAGTCGGGCCTGGACTTTAAGCGATGCAAGTCAGCGCGTTAATGAACCGCCCTCGCCTGAAAACCAAGCAGGCCTGTAAAGTTTTCCGACAGGTAAACAGAAAATTCCAAAAAAATTATAAGAAGTGCCAATATATGCTGCCGTCTGCGCCGCATGAAACTGCCGGGCCAGCGCCGGGCCATTCTGTTCCACAATTCTTGCTGAGTCAGGCGTCAACGGGCGCCGCCGTCGTTGCCGCCAGCGCCGCATGCCAGGGCTCGATGACGATGACTCATCGTCATCGAGCTTCGGCCCATCCGGCCGGCGCGCGGTCGCGCTTGCGCGTCCCGATGACCGGTTCCCGTCATTGGCGCGCGGTACCAGATCGTCTGAATGCACAAAAAAGAGCCCGACCAGCCACCGGCTGGTCGGGCTCTTGCGCTCTGGCCTGTGGCCGGAGAATCAGGCCGTATGAACGGCCCGGTCTTGGCGACGGCGGGCGGCAAAGCCCACCAGGCCAAAGCCCATGATCATCATGCCCCAGGTGGCCGGCTCGGGGATGACGCCGGATTCCACGCGGAATGCGTAGTTCCGAAACTGGTCGCCCACCGCCCAGTCGTAGACATAGGCCGATTCGTCGCCCGGATTCAGATAAAAACCGCCGGTGCTGGTCACGCTGCCTTGCGCCACCTTGCGTCCGCAGGGAAAAGCCGCGCAGTCCCCGAAGCTGCCAGCAGACCAGACGCTGACCCACGACAGATAGTCGACATTGAACGGATTGTTGTCGACGGTCGAGATGACATAGTCGGAAGCCGAGCCGCCGAACAGAAGCGCCGCAGCCGCCTGCCCGGTGTACGCGACCGAGGTATCGCTCCATTGATCGCCCTGGTCCACCGTCCAGCTGCCGGCAAAGACATAGGTCGCAGCGTCGGCCGAACTGGCCGCAAGCGCAAGCGATGCAGCGGCTGCCAGCATTTTCAGTTTCATTGATTTCCCTTTTTTCCACAGACATTGTGCCGACGGCAAGAGCATCAGTTTGTCGGCGCAAAAATAACATGCAAGTAGCGTGCCAATCCGCCAATGCAGCGCGCCGCTTCTGTCGGCGCCCCTCCGGCGCTGAAACCTGTAAAGTTCACCGACATTTTCCGCGCCATCAACCTCTTTGCTGCGACGGGATCTGCCTGCAAAAAAACGAAGGCCGGGCGTCTCCGCCCGGCCTTCGTCGCCTTCAATCAGTAACGCAGTCAGCCCGCAGCCGCCTCGCTGGCCGCTGCAATCGACTGCTGCTGCGCGCGAAGGGCCGCATCGCGGCTGGTCGCCGTCACGCGCATCCGGCCCAGCGCCGCGCCGGTCCCGGCCGGGATCAGGCGGCCGACGATCACATTCTCCTTCAGCCCCTGCAGCGTGTCGGTCTTGCCCTGGACTGCCGCTTCGGTCAGCACCCGCGTCGTTTCCTGGAACGATGCAGCCGAGATGAAGCTTCTGGTCTGCAGGCTGGCCTTAGTGATGCCAAGGAGGACAGGCTTGCCCACGGCGGGCCGCTTGCCTTCTGCAACCAGCTTCACATTGGTTTCGTCCATTTCCTCGCGGTCGACCTGCTCGCCCTTGAGCAGGGTGGAATCACCCTCGTCGGTGATTTCCACCTTCTGCAGCATCTGGCGAACGATCACCTCGATATGCTTGTCGTTGATCTTCACGCCCTGGAGGCGATAAACCTCCTGAATTTCGGCGCAAAGATATTCCGCAAGCTTTTCAACGCCAAGCACGTCCAGAATATCGTGCGGATCGGCCGGGCCGTCGATAAGGAAATCGCCCTTGCGAACAAGATCGCCTTCCTGAACCGAAACATGCTTGCCCTTGGGCAGCAGATACTCGACCGGATCCGAACCATCTTCGGGGCGCAGGATCACCCGCTTCTTGGTCTTGTAGTCCTTGCCGAATTCCACCCGCCCGTCGATCTTGGCAATAACGCCATTGTCCTTGGGGATGCGGGCCTCGAACAGCTCGGCCACCCGCGGCAGACCGCCGGTGATGTCGCGCGTCTTTGCGGCTTCGCGCGGAATCCGGGCCAGCACGTCACCGGCTTCCACCCGCTGGCCATCGGCCACCGAGAGAATGGCGCCGACCGGCAGCAGATAACGGCCTGCCTCGCCCGAGCTTTCGTCAAGCAGGGTGATCCGCGGACGAAGATCGTCCTTGGCCTTGCTCGCCTTCCATTCGGAAACCACCTTGTTGGCGATGCCCGTCGCGTCGTCGACTTCTTCCTTCAGGGTCTGGTTGTCCACCAGGTCCTGATACTTGGCGAGGCCCGACTTGTCGGTGATGATCGGGCGGGTATATGGATCCCAGTCGGCAAGCCGCTGGCTCTTCTTCACAGAAGCGCCGTCCTTCACCGAAAGCACCGCTCCGAACGGGATCTTGTGCACCGAACGATCACGCCCGTCGGCATCGATGATGGCGACTTCGCCGCCTGTTGGCGCCATGCCGATCAGCCGCCCGCGGCTGTCCTTGATGACCGGCAGGTTGCGGAACTCTACCTTGCCGTCGATCGGGCTGTCGTGGCTCGACTGCTCGCTCACCTGGGCCGCGCCGCCGATGTGGAAGGTCCGCATCGTCAGCTGGGTGCCCGGCTCGCCGATCGACTGCGCGGCGATCACGCCGACGGCCTCGCCGATGTTCACTGGCGTGCCGCGCGCCAGATCCCGGCCATAGCAGCGACCACAGACGCCCTGCTGGGCTTCGCAGACCAGCGGCGACCGGATCTTCACCTCGACGATGCCGGCGTCCTCGATCGCCTTGACATCCTTTTCGTCCAGCAGCGTGTCGCGCGCGAACAGTATTTCGCCGGTCTTTGGATCGAGGATATCGTCGCACACGGTGCGGCCCAGGATGCGCTCGCCGAGCGACACGATCACCTGTCCGCCTTCCGCGATGGCCTTCATCATCAGGCCGCGCTGCGTCTCGCAATCATCCTCCAGAACCACGCAGTCCTGGCTGACATCCACAAGGCGACGGGTAAGATAGCCCGAGTTCGCCGTCTTGAGCGCGGTGTCCGCGAGGCCCTTGCGGGCGCCATGGGTCGAGTTGAAATATTCAAGGACGGTCAGCCCTTCCTTGAAGTTCGAGATGATCGGCGTCTCGATGATCTCGCCCGAAGGCTTGGCCATCAGGCCGCGCATCCCGGCGAGCTGCTTCATCTGCGCCTGGCTGCCGCGGGCGCCCGAGTGGGCCATCATATAGACCGAGTTGATCGAACGCTGGACGCCCGTCTTCGGGTTGATCGGGGTCGCCGAGATTTCCTTCATCATCTCTTCGGCAACCTTGTCGCCGCAACGCGACCAGGCATCGACAACCTTGTTATACTTCTCGCCCTGCGTGATCAGGCCGTCCTGATATTGCTGCTCGAAGTCCTTCGCCAGCGTGCGGGTGTCCTCGACCAGCTTTTCCTTGGTGTCGGGGATGACCATGTCGTCCTTGCCGAAGGAAATGCCGGCCTTGCAGGCATAATGGAAACCCAGCGCCATGATGGCGTCGGCGAACAGCACGGTCTCTTTCTGGCCGGTGTGGCGATAGACGGTGTCGATGACGTCGCCGATTTCCTTCTTGGTCAAAAGCCGGTTCACGGTCTCGAAGGGCACCTTGTGGCTCTGCGGAAGACACTCGGCGATCAGCATCCGGCCCGGCGTCGTCACGAACCGCTTCATCTCGACTTCGCCGGCTTCGTTGGTCTGCGGAACGCGCGCCTCGATGCGCGAGTGCAGGGTCACGGACTTCGCCGTCAAGGCGGCGTGCACTTCCGCCATCCCGGAAAACAGCGGAAGCTTCTCGCGCCTGGTGCCATCGGCCAGTTCGATATATTCGGGCGTCTTTTCCTGCCGCTCCATGGCGAGATAATAGAGCCCCAGCACCATGTCCTGCGACGGCACGATGATCGGCTTGCCGTTCGAAGGGCTCAGGATGTTGTTCGTGCTCATCATCAGAACCCGGCATTCCAGCTGCGCCTCGAGACTGAGCGGCACGTGCACGGCCATCTGGTCGCCATCGAAATCGGCGTTGAAGGCCGAACAGACCAGCGGGTGCAACTGGATCGCCTTGCCCTCGATCAGCACGGGCTCGAACGCCTGGATGCCAAGCCGGTGCAGCGTCGGCGCCCGGTTCAGCATCACCGGATGTTCCCGGATCACCTCGTCCAGTATATCCCAGACTTCCTTGCGCTCCTTTTCCACATATTTCTTGGCCTGCTTCAGGGTCATCGAAAGACCCTTGGCGTCGAGGCGCGCATAGATGAACGGCTTGAACAGCTCGAGCGCCATTTTCTTGGGCAGGCCGCACTGGTGCAGCTTCAGTTCCGGGCCCGTCACGATGACGGAACGGCCGGAATAATCGACACGCTTGCCCAGCAGGTTCTGGCGGAAGCGGCCCTGCTTGCCCTTCAGCATATCGGAAAGCGACTTCAGCGGGCGCTTGTTTGCGCCGGTGATCGTGCGGCCGCGACGGCCATTGTCGAACAGCGCGTCGACGGATTCCTGCAACATGCGCTTCTCGTTGCGCACGATGATGTCCGGCGCGCGCAGCTCGATCAGGCGCTTCAGCCGGTTGTTGCGGTTGATCACGCGACGATAGAGATCGTTGAGATCCGATGTCGCAAAGCGGCCGCCGTCCAGCGGCACCAGCGGACGCAGCTCGGGCGGAATCACCGGCACCACCGTCAGGATCATCCACTCCGGCCGGTTGCCCGATTCCAGAAAGCTCTCGACGATCTTCAGGCGCTTGATGATCTTCTTGGGCTTCAGCTCCGACTTCGTCGTCGCCAGCTCCTCGAGCAGCGCTTCCTTTTCGGCGGCAAGATCAAGCTCCATCAGAAGCTCGCGGATCGCCTCGGCGCCGATTCCCGCGCGGAAGCTTTCCTCGCCATGGCTGTCCTGCGCCTCGAGATACTCGTCCTCGTTCAGCAGCTGGAACTTCTGCAGCGCCGTCATGCCCGGTTCGACGACGATGTAATTCTCGAAATAAAGGACCCGCTCCAGATCCTTCAGCGTCATGTCGAGCAGCATGCCGATGCGGCTGGGCAGGCTCTTGAGAAACCAGATATGGGCAACGGGCGCCGCCAGCTCGATATGGCCCATCCGTTCGCGACGGACCTTCGAGACGGTGACTTCAACTCCGCACTTCTCGCAGACAATGCCCTTGTACTTCATGCGCTTGTATTTGCCGCACAGGCATTCATAATCCTTGATCGGGCCAAAGATCCGGGCACAGAACAGGCCATCGCGCTCCGGCTTGAAGGTCCGGTAGTTGATGGTTTCGGGCTTCTTGATCTCGCCGAAGGACCAGCTGCGGATACGCTCTGGCGACGCGATCGATATCTGGATCTGATCGAAGACCTCGGGTTTGGCGACCGGCGAAAAGGTGTTGGGGACCAGCTCGTTCATAATTGCTCCTCGCTCCCCGTCAGGGGGCTGTAAAATCGTCAGATCAGGCGCCGGTGTCGGCAACAGCGGCGTTCTTGAGCTCGATGTTGAGCCCCAGCGACCGCATTTCCTTCACCAGCACGTTGAAGCTTTCCGGAATGCCGGCCTCGAAGGAGTCGTCGCCCTTGACGATCGCCTCATAGACCTTGGTCCGGCCGACGACATCGTCCGATTTCACCGTCAGCATTTCCTGAAGCGTATAGGCCGCGCCATAGGCCTGCAGCGCCCACACCTCCATCTCGCCGAAACGCTGGCCGCCGAACTGGGCCTTGCCGCCCAGCGGCTGCTGGGTGACGAGGCTGTACGGCCCGATCGAGCGCGCGTGGATCTTGTCGTCCACCAGGTGGTGCAGCTTCAGCATGTAGATGTAGCCCACAGTCACCTTGCGGTCGAAGGCCTCGCCGGTCCGCCCGTCGAACAGCTCGACCTGACCCGATGTGTCGAGCCCGGCGAGCTGCAGCATGTGCGACACATCGGCTTCCTTGGCGCCGTCGAACACCGGCGTCGCCATCGGGATGCCGGGCGTCAGGCTCTGTGCGAACAGCAGCAGGTCTTCCTCGCTCATCTCGTTTGCGCCGGCCTGCGCGCCATAGACGGCATCGAGGTTCGACCGCAGCTTCGCGATATCGCCCCGGGCGTCGGCCACCGCCGTCTCGTTCTTGTGGCGGATGTCGTCCAGCAGCGCCGAGATCTGCCGGCCGAGGCCGCGGGCGGCCCAGCCCAGGTGGGTCTCGAAAATCTGGCCGACATTCATCCGGCTGGGCACGCCCAGCGGGTTCAGCACGATATCGACTGCGGTGCCGTCTTCCAGGAAAGGCATGTCTTCCGACGGCAGGATGCGGGAGATGACCCCCTTGTTCCCGTGCCTGCCGGCCATCTTGTCGCCCGGCTGCAGCTTGCGCTTCACCGCCACGAACACCTTGACCATCTTCAGCACGCCAGGCGGCAGTTCGTCGCCGCGCTGCAGCTTGTCCTTGCGGTCATCCAGACGCGCCTGAATCACTCCCTGCGCCTGGTCCCACTGCGCCCGTGATGCCTCGAGATTCGCCTGCACCCGGTCGTCGCCGACCCCGAACTTCCACCAGTCGCGGCGGGGATGCTCTTCCAGCAGCGCCTCGTCGATCACGCCGCCCTTCTTCACGCCCTTGGGGCCGGTCACGACCGTCTGGCCGATCAGCATGTCCTTCAGATGCGCATAGGTGGCGCGGTCCAGGATGCCGCGCTCATCGGCTGCGTCCTTTTCCAGCCGGTCGATCTCCTCGCGCTCGATCGAAAGTGCGCGCTCGTCCTTGTCGATCCCGTGGCGGTTGAACACCCGCACTTCCACGATCGTCCCGGCAACGCCCGGCGGCAGCCGCAGCGAGGTGTCCCGCACATCGCTTGCCTTCTCGCCGAAGATGGCGCGCAGAAGCTTCTCTTCGGGCGTCATCGGGCTCTCGCCCTTCGGCGTGATCTTGCCCACCAATATGTCGCCCGGCTCCACTTCGGCGCCGATATAGACGATGCCGGCTTCGTCGAGGTTTCGAAGCGCCTCCTCGCCGACATTGGGAATGTCGCGCGTGATGTCTTCCGGCCCGAGCTTGGTATCGCGGGCCATCACCTCGAACTCCTCGATGTGGATCGAGGTGAAGATGTCTTCCTTGACGATGCGCTCGTTGATGAGGATCGAGTCCTCATAATTATAGCCATTCCACGGCATGAACGCGACAAGCGTGTTCCGCCCCAGCGCCAGCTCGCCATATTGCGTGCTGGGGCCGTCGCAGATGATGTCGCCCTTGCCCACCAGGTCGCCCACCTTCACCAGCGGACGCTGGTTGATGCAGGTGTTCTGGTTGGACCGCTGGAACTTCATCAGCGTGTAGATGTCGACCATCGACTTGCCCGGCTCGACATCTTCCGTCGCGCGGATCACGATCCGGCCCGCATCCACCTGGTCGATGATGCCGGCGCGGCGCGCGGCAATCGCGGCGCCCGAATCGCGGGCGACCGTCTCTTCCATGCCGGTGCCGACGAACGGCGCTTCCGCCTTCACCAGCGGCACGGCCTGGCGCTGCATGTTCGAGCCCATCAGGGCGCGGTTGGCATCGTCATTTTCCAGAAACGGAATGAGCGATGCAGCGACCGACACAAGCTGCTTGGGGCTCACGTCCATCAGCGTGATCTCTTCGCGCCGCGCGATCAGGAACTCGCCCGACTGGCGGGCCGATACCAGTTCCTCGGTAA
>JGI24125J20156_1000133_pt1 | contig 20501 bp, 20 predicted proteins | sample Subbio12Aug_8Bad_FD_20156 | JGI IMG/M metagenome (IMG submission 20156) | reverse complement strand
CCCAGCATAAGCCAGAAACCCCGCGCCACCGGCCCCCGGGGCGGGCGCACATTGCCGTCAGCGGCCACCGGGGGCAGCCCCGATCCGGCCGAACCGCGCGACGGCATCTTCGGGCGGCCGGGCAAGCGCGGGATTCAGATCCAGCCGCGCCATCACCTCATCCGCAGGTTTCGAATCGCGCCGTGGTCCTGCGCCTGACCTCATCGAGCGTCACGCCGGGCGCCATCTCGATCAGCCGGAACGGGGCGCCCTTCCTGTCGGCGCGCTCGAACACGGCAAGATCGGTGATGATCACGTCCACCACATTGCGTCCTGTCAGCGGCAGCGTGCAGACCGGGACGAACTTGGGGTTCCCCGCCTTGTCGCAATGCTCCATCATCACCACGATGCGGGGCGTTCCGGCCACCAGGTCCATCGCTCCCCCCATGCCCTTGACCATCTTGCCCGGCACCATCCAGTTGGCGAGATCGCCATTCCCGGCCACTTCCATGGCGCCCAGGATCGACAGGTTCATATGCCCGCCGCGGATCATGGCGAAGCTGTCTGCACTGGAAAAATAGGCGGTGCGGGGAAGCTCCGTCACGGTCTGCTTTCCGGCGTTGACGAGGTCTGCGTCTTCCTCGCCTTCGAACGGGAACGGGCCCATGCCCAGCATGCCGTTTTCCGATTGCAGCGTGATGTCGAGATCGCCGGCGTGATTGGCCACAAGCGTGGGCATGCCGATGCCGAGGTTGACGTAGAAACCGTCCTTCAGTTCGCGCGCGGCGCGGACGGCCATTTCATCGCGTGTCCAGGCCATCATGCAGCCTCCCTTTTTCGCACGGTTCTCTGCTCGATGCGTTTTTCGAAGCTGCCCACGAACAGCCGCTGCACGTAGACGCTGGGGGTGTGAATGCAATCCGGGTCGAGTTCGCCGTCCGCGACGATTTCTTCGACCTCGGCGACAGTGATCTTCCCCGCGGTCGCTGCCATCGGGTTGAAGTTGCGCGCCGTCTTGCGGAACAGCAGGTTTCCGAAGCGATCGGCCTTCCAGGCCTTCACGATCGCAAGGTCGCCCACGATGCCGCGCTCCAGAATGAAGGGCTCGCCATCAAACTCCATCACCGGCTTGCCCTCGGCCACCAGCGTGCCGACCCCGGTTCGGGTGTAGAATCCGGGAATTCCGGCGCCGCCGGCCCGGATGCGCTCGGCAAGCGTTCCCTGCGGCGCGAACTCCAGCTCCAGCTCTCCGGCCAGATACTGGCGCTCGAACTCCCTGTTCTCTCCCACATAGGATGCGGTCATCTTCTTCACCTGCCGGGCTTCCAGCAGCAGCCCGAGGCCGAAACCGTCGACACCGGCGTTGTTGGAAACGACCGTCAGGCCCTTCACGCCGGCCCGGCAAATGGCGGCGATGCTGTTTTCGGGAATGCCGCACAGGCCGAACCCGCCCGAAACGATGGTCATCCCATCGAACAGCAGGCCATCAAGGGCGGCATCGGCGTTCGGATAGACTTTGCTGGCCATGGATACTCCCGTCGCTTCGGGCTGCCCTTAGCTGCTGCAGCGCGAACGGGGAACCCTTCCGGGCCGGGTTCGGGCACAATTGCCGGGCCTGTTCAATTTGCAGCCTTCGCGAACGGGATCGCACGGCTTATGGCGGCTGTCATGCCCAGCCCTCTCTATCTCGCCCGCCACGCGGAAACCGTGTTCAACACGGCGCGCCGCATGCAGGGGAATGATGCCCACACGCCGTTGACCCGCAGCGGAATCGCCCAGGCCGAGGCGATGGGCACGGCGTTGGCTCGCCATTTTGCGGCCAGCCAGCAGCCCGTGCCCAGGCTGTGGTCATCGCCGGCGGGCCGGGCCTTGCAGACGGCGGCGATCGTGGCTGAACATCTTGACGTTCCCTTCTTCGACATCCGCGCCGACCGGAGACTGCGCGAAATCGAGGTCGGCCGCTGGACCGGGCGGGACTATGCCGAAATCATCGCGACCGAAGGCCAGATACTGGACGAAGAGCACCGCCTGTTTCGGATGCCGATCCCCGACGGCGAGCATTATGCCGACATCGCGGCCCGCCTGGCGGATTGGCTGCACGACGCCGATTCGGAACCGGCGTTGGTCATCAGCCATGGAATGACCGCCCGGGTGCTGCGCGGGCTTCTGGCCGGCGGGCGCACCTACCAGGGCGTGCCGATTGCAGCCGATGTGCCGCAAGGCACGGTGATGGTGGTTCGCGACGGCACGGAAACGCCACTGCTGACAGGCAGCGGCACCGCGGCCGGATTCAGGGCAGCCTGACCATCACGCAATGACGATGACGTTCCGGCGTCGGCGCACAGCCATGCCCACCAGCGCAAATCCCGCTATCAGCATGCCCCAGATGTCGGGCTCGGGCACGGCGCTGGCGAGAAGTCTGATGTTGTCGATGCCCCAGCTTCTGTCATCGGGCCGGTCCTTGTTGCCGAGCATGGCAGGATCGAAGGTCGGACGCAGGGCGTCGGGGGGATTGAGGTGGGCATCAAGCCCTGTCGCCTGGAAACTTTCCGGGCCCCCGCTGGGGCCGCGAAGGTCGCGGGCGTCGAATCCGGGCAGGCCTTGCGGTGCGCTGTTGGAAGCCCCGCCAGCGGCGATGGAAAACATGTCGGGGCCGACCGGGCTGGTTGTTCCAGAGGGGGTGTGGTTGTCGAAATCACCCAACCAGACAAGTTCCTCGACCGCCTCGTCGCTCGCATGCACCGGAACTGCCGCCAGAACAGCCAGGCCAATAAATGGAATTATCTTCTTCAACATGTGCAACCCCTTTCACCCTTTGCGGTCCCCATATGTTGGGGCAACTGAGCGTATCTTGCGCAGTTACTTAAGGTCAGCCGCTGCCAAACCATAGTAAACAACTGTCATGGATAACGGCGGACGCGGCGCTTCGCATTTTCCGGCCGATGCGCTATGGACCCGGCCACCCATGGATACGAACCTCATGCCGATCGCGGGCGCGGTGGACCCTGTCCCCGTGCCGCGCACCCCTGCTCCCCGGCCGGACGGCCGGCGGGATCTCGTCGGGCTACAACGCGCGGCCATTGCCGACCTGCTGGTCGAAACCGGCCTTGCCGACACAAAGCTGGCAAGGATGCGCAGCCGCCAGATCTGGAGCTGGATCTACAATCGCGGCGTGACGGATTTTGCCGCCATGTCCGATCTGGCAAAACCGCTGCGCGAAGCACTGGCCGGGCATTTCGTCGTGGGCCGTCCCGAGGTGGTGGAGGCGCACGTCTCTACCGACGGCACCCGCAAGTGGCTGCTCCGCTCGGGCGGGGAAGAATATGAGATGGTGTTCATCCCCGATGCCGACCGCGGCACCTTGTGCGTATCCTCGCAGGTGGGCTGCACGCTGAACTGCCGCTTCTGCTTCACCGGTACGATGAAGCTGGTGCGCAACCTGACCGCCTCGGAAATCGTCGGACAGGTGATGCTCGCCCGCGACAGCCTTGGTGAATGGCCGCCATCCGCAGCGGGCACGGACAGGGTCCGGCAGCCGGAGGGGCGGCTTCTCACCAACATCGTGATGATGGGCATGGGCGAGCCGCTCTACAATTTCGAGAATGTGCGCGATGCGCTGAAGATCGTGATGGACGGAGACGGCCTTGCGCTTTCCAAGCGCCGGATCACCCTTTCGACTTCGGGCGTGGTGCCGATGATGGAGCGCGCCGGCGCCGAAATCGGCGTGAACCTTGCCGTCTCGCTGCATGCCGTCTCCAAGGAAGTCCGCGACGAAATCGTGCCCCTGAACAAGAAATACGGCATCGAGGAACTGCTGAAGGCTTGCGCCGATTATCCCGGCGCCAACAACGCCCGGCGCATCACCTTCGAATATGTGATGCTGAAGGACAGGAACGACCGCGACGAGGACGCACACGAGCTCGTGCGCCTGCTGAAGCGCTTTGATCTGCCGGCCAAGGTGAACCTGATCCCGTTCAACCCCTGGCCGGGTGCGCTTTATGAAACCTCCACGCCCGAACGGGTGCAGCGCTTTTCCGACATCGTGTTCCGAAGCGGAATTTCCGCCCCCATCCGACGCCCGCGCGGGCGGGACATCATGGCCGCCTGCGGCCAGCTGAAATCAGGTTCCGCGAAGATGAGCAGGGCCGAACTCGATCGCCGCGCAGCCGAAAAGGAAGCCGCCTGGCAGGCGGAGCAGTTGTTCCATCCGATTTCCACACCGGCCGGGGCAACAGCCCCTTTCCGAAAGCACCCGACAGGCGCATGACAGGCCCATGGCCGCAATCCCCAACCTTTCCCTCGTCGATCACGACAGCCGGAACCCGCTGCAACTGCCCTTCAACATCGAAGCGGAAAAAGCGCTGCTCGGCGCGATACTGATCGAGAATCGCATGCTGGAGGAAGTAATCCTGCAGTTGCGCGAGGAACATTTCTACGAGCCGCTGCACGGGCGCATCTTCGCCCAGATCCGGCGGCTGGCCGATCTCAACATGGTTGCGAACCCGGTCACGCTCCGACCGCTGTTCGAAAGCGATCCGGCGCTGGCCGAACTCGGCGGGCCTTCCTATCTGCTGCGGCTGACGGAAGACCCGGCCGTGCTGATCGCCGCGCGCGACTGCGCACGGCAGATATATGATCTCGCGCTGCTCCGGGCGCTGGTGCGCGTGGGGTCGGACCTGGTGCAGGCAGCGACCGACACATCATCGGAAGTGGCGCCGATGAAGCAGATCGAATCGGCCGAAGAGGCGCTCTATCAGGTGGCCGAAACCGGCGACGTGTCGGGCGCGACAATCGATTTCGCCGGCGCCGCCACCAAGGCGATCGCGATGGCGGCCAGAGCGATGAAGTCGGGCGGGCACCTGTCTGGCCTCACCACCGGCCTTACCGGGCTCAACAACAAGATCGGCGGGCTGCACAATTCGGATCTTCTGATCCTGGCCGGCCGCCCGGCCATGGGCAAGACCGCACTTGCCACCAATATCGCCTTTTCGACCGCGCTGCGCGCCAAGATCGACGCACGCGATGGAATCGCGCCCTCGACAGGCGCGCCGGTCGCCTTCTTCAGCCTCGAAATGTCTGCCGACCAGCTCGCCAACCGCATTCTGGCCGAACAGTCGCGCATCAACTCCGAAAGCCTGAGGATGGGGAAAATAAGCCAGGCTGAATTCAACGAACTGGCGCGCGCCGCGCAGGATCTGCACGACCTGCCGCTCTACATCGACGACACGCCTGCCCTGTCGATCGCTGCGCTGCGCACCCGGGCGCGCCGGCTGAAACGGCAGAAGAAGATCGGGCTCATCGTGGTCGATTATCTCCAGCTTCTCCAGGGCACCGCGCGCAACGCATCCGAAAACCGGGTGGCGGAAATCAGCGAAGTTACCCGCGGCCTGAAAACCCTGGCGAAGGAACTGGATGTCCCCGTGCTCGCGCTGTCGCAGCTGAGCCGCCAGGTGGAAAACCGCGAGGACAAGCGGCCGCAGCTTTCCGATCTGCGCGAATCCGGCACCATCGAACAGGACGCCGACATCGTGCTGTTCGTGTTCCGCGAGGAATATTATCACGAGGGCAAGAAGCCCGAAGACGGCAGCGAGAAATTCCAGGCATGGCTGGAAAAGGCCGACCGGCTGCGCGGTCGGGCCGAGTGCATCGTCGCCAAGCAGCGACACGGCGCGACGGGATCCGTGCCGATGATCTTCCAGCGCGAGTTCACCCGCTTCTCCGATCCGGCCGAGGGCGACTGGACCGGCGGCAGCGACTGGCAATGACCACAGAACGCACCGATACGGCTGCACAAAAGGTGCTGGACCCGGTCTGCGGGATGACTGTCGATCCGCACGCGACAGCACATCATGCCCATCATCTGGGCCGGCCCTTCCATTTCTGCAGCGCCGGCTGCCGCACGAAGTTCATCGCCAACCCGGAAGCCTATCTCGGGGAAAGGCCGGGCGTGGCTGCGCCGGTTCCCGCAGGCGCGATCTATACCTGCCCGATGCACCCCGAGGTGCGGCAGACCGGGCCCGGCGCCTGCCCGATCTGCGGAATGGCGCTGGAACCGGAAATGGTCGCAGCCGATGCCCCGCCCAACCCCGAGCTGGCGGACTTTGGCCGGCGCTTCCGGATCGCGGCGATCCTCACGGTTCCGCTGCTGATTCTCGAGATGGGCGGGCATCTGTTCGGGATCGGCCACATGATCGGTCGGCAGACATCCAACTGGCTGCAGCTGTTTTTAGCCACCCCGGTGGTGCTTTGGGCTGGCTGGCCCTTCTTCGAGCGGGGCTGGCTGTCGCTCCGGACCCGGCGGCTGAACATGTTCACGCTCATTGCCATCGGCACCGGAGTCGCCTGGGCATACAGCCTTGTCGCCACACTTGCCCCCGGCCTGTTCCCCGAGCCGCTGCAGAAAGCGGGCGGTGCCATGCCCGTCTATTTCGAAGTGGCGGCGGTGATCGTGACGATGGTTCTACTTGGCCAGATCCTGGAGCTGCGGGCCAGGGAGAAGACATCGGGCGCCGTTCGTGCACTGCTGGATCTTGCGCCGAAACAGGCTCGCAGGCTGGGCGCGGATGGCGGCGAGGAGGATGTCGACATTGCCGACATAAGGCTCGACGACCGGTTTCGCGTTCGACCGGGGGAAGCTGTCCCAGTCGACGGAATCGTGGAAGAAGGGCGGTCGAGCGTCGATGAATCGATGGTGACCGGGGAGTCGTTTCCGGTGTCCCGGCAGTCCGGTGATCGAGTGATCGGGGGAACCCTGAACCAGACGGGAATGCTGATCGTGCGGGCCATGGCTGTCGGGCAGGATACCATGCTCGCCCGCATCGTGCGGATGGTATCGGAAGCGCAGCGCAGCCGGGCGCCGATCCAGCGGCTGGCGGACCAGGTGACCGGTCGGTTCGTGCCGGTGGTCATGCTGATTGCGGTTGCCGCCTTTGCGGCCTGGATGCTGTTCGGCCCCGATCCGCAGCTTGCCTTTGCGCTGATGGCGGCCATCAGCGTGCTGATCATCGCTTGCCCCTGTGCGCTTGGGCTCGCGACCCCGATGTCGATCATGGTCGGGGTTGGACGCGGCGCACAGGTCGGCGTTCTGATCCGGTCAGCCGAGGCGCTGGAGCGGCTGGAGAAGGTCGACACGCTGCTGATCGACAAGACCGGAACGCTGACCGTGGGGCGCCCGGCAGTGACAGGGATTGTCCCGGCTGAAGGGTTCGAGGCGGACGAACTGCTGCGCCTCGCCGCTTCGCTTGAGCGGGCGAGCGAGCACCCGCTGGCTGACGCCGTGGTTCGTGCAGCCGAGGAGCGCGGGCTGGCGCTGTCAGCCCTGACGGGCTTCGACGCCCTCTCGGGCAAGGGAGTCGAGGGCTCGGTTGACGACAGGCGGGTTATGATCGGGAACGCCGGGTGGTTCGCGCAAAGGGGCCTGGATACCGGAAACTCCGCCGCAGCAGCCGATACTCTCCGGAAGACCGGCGCAACGGTGATCCTGGTCGCCATCGACGACCGTCTTGCGGGCCTCATCGCCATAGCCGACCCGGTAAAGGCGACCACGGCACAGGCTCTGCAGGATCTGATGCGCGAGGGCATCGAGGTGATCATGGTGACCGGGGACAACCGCGTGACGGCCGAGGCCGTCGCGGGGCAGCTTGGCATCAGGCGCGTTGAAGCCGATGTGCTGCCGGACCAGAAACAGGCGATTGTCGTGCGGCTGCAGGGCGAGGGGCGCATTGTCGCCATGGCCGGGGACGGTATCAACGACGCCCCGGCGCTGGCCGCAGGGGATGTGGGGATCGCGATGGGCACAGGCACCGATGTCGCCATCGAGAGCGCCGGGATAACCCTGTTGAAAGGAGATCTGACGGGCATCGTTCGCGCCCGCCGTCTCAGCCGGAAAACCATGCGCAACATTCGCCAGAACCTGCTGTTCGCCTTCGGCTACAATGCCCTTGGGATTCCGGTTGCGGCGGGGCTTTTGTTCCCGCTTTTCGGGATGTTGCTGTCTCCCTCGATCGCGGCGCTTGCGATGACATTGTCGTCGCTCAGTGTTGTCGCAAACGCCCTGCGGCTTCGAACCGCGCAAATCTGACCGACAGTTCAGGTCGCCCCCATCCGCTCTGCCGTCATGCGGCAGGCGGCGCGCCACAGCCTTGCGCGGTCCGGCGTGGAGAGCAGGTCTGCCAGCCAGGCGTGAAACCCGGGCTCATCGTCCGCCCCGGCCAGCGCCAGCAGCCTGAGCAGGCTGTGTTCATCGGGAGAAAGCGTGGCAGCGCAGGGCGGAAAGGTGGTGAATGGGTCGGGCCATGGGGCGATGATGATGTCCATGAGCAGCGAGAAGCGCGCTGCCGCCGGGCCCAGCAGAGCCTGCAGGCAAGGACGGGGGCTGCGCCCGCTTCGCGCCAGCAGCACCCACATGCGGGCCGCCTTCAGCAAGAGGCGTTCCTCCTCGCACAGGCTCGCAACCGGCGGCGGTGCGTAGGCTGACGGAGTGTAGGCTGACGGAGTCTGGGCGCGCATTTCATATCTCCTGCGAACGAGTCGCAAAAGAAGTATTGCGAATTATTCGCAAATACAAGCGAAAGCTTCAGCCGACGGCATTTCTCGCCAGAATCTCGGTTCGATAGTGCCAGGCGGTCCGCCCAGATCGACCGCCGCGCGCAAGCGCAAAGGCGATTGCGTCCTCGGGTGCGAAATCAAGGCCCTCGGCGCCCAGATGGCTGCGGACCATCGCAAGATAACAGTCCTGATCAGGCGCGTGAAACCCCAGCACAAGGCCGAAGCGATCCACCAGCGCGAGCTGGTCGTCCGTTGAATCGCGGGCGTGGCGAGCATCCGCAGCAGTGCGTTCGACAAGGTGGCGATGGTTGGAAGTGACGGCGAGGCGGACATTGGCTGGCCGCTCGGCGATTCCGCCGTCGAGCACGGATCGCAACAGCCGCACACTGGGATCGGCCGCGCCAAAGGCGAGATCGTCGACAAACAGCAGGAAAGGCCGCGCGACCTGCTCCAGCCGCCCGAAAAGGTCGGGCAATGTGCCGAGCTGGTCGCCCGCTGCCTGCACCAGCGCTATGGAACGCGCAGCAGCGATGCTGCGCACCAGCGCGGATTTGCCCATTCCGCGCGCGCCCCACAGCAGCATGTCGTGCGCAGCCACCCCTGCCGCCAGTGCGCCGACATTCTGCATCAGCGCGGCCTTCTGGCTGTCCACGCCCACGAATCGTTCCAGCCCGAGCGGCGCTGCGCTGCCGACTGCCCACAGGCGGCGTCCGTCCCAGCGGAAATGGCGCCCTTGGGCGATGTCGGCCTCGGGCGGGTCGGGGGGCGCCAGGCGATCCAGCGCATCGGCGATCCGTCTGGCGAGTTCGGGATTCATGCTGTTCATGCCCTCGCACCTAGCGAATGTCAGCCCTTTTGAAAAACCGGGCCTTTTGAAAAACCGGGCATTTGAAATCCCCGTAATGGCCGTGTAAGCGCAGCCACCAGACATTCACCCGGCAGACATCATCCTTCAGGGAAAATATCCTCATGTTCTCGACCCCAGCCTATGCCCAGGACGCCGCCGGAACCGGAGGCGGGACCTCAGGATTCCTGATCCAGATCGTGCCGCTGATCCTGCTCTTCGTGATCTTCTGGTTCCTGATCATCCGCCCGCAGCAGCAGCGATTGAAAAGTCATCGCGCGATGGTGGACGCCGTGAAGAAAGGCGATGATGTCGTCACCGGTGGCGGTCTCATGGGTCGCGTGCTCAAGGTGACCGACCAGGAAGTGGAGATCGAGCTTTCGCCGACGGTGAAAGTGAAGGCCGTCAAGTCGACGCTCTCCAGCGTCACGCCGCGCGGATCCGCAGCGCCTGCCAACGACGCCAAGGCCTGACCCCCCGACATGCTGGACTTTCCGTCCTGGAAGATCTGGGCCGTCGCGCTGACCATATCGGTCGGCACGATTNTGGCTCTTCCCAACCTCCTGACGGAGCAACAGGCCGCCGGCCTGCCCGCCGGCGTTCCCAGTCAACACCTGAACCTCGGCCTTGACCTGCGCGGAGGAAGCCATATCCTTCTGGAAGCCGACCGCGCCGACATCGCCAGAAGCCGGCTGGAGACACTGGAAGACATTGTCCGCACCGAATTGCGTCAGGCCGATGGCGGCGTCATTCCCCATCTTGATCTGTCCGTCCGCGAGGGCTCGATCAGCTTCACGGTGCGCAACCCGGCAGACGTGGACCGCGCAATCGAAAGCATGCGCGGTCTTTCGCGCCCGATCGGCCAGCTTTCCGCCCAGCGCGACATCGACGTGAACCTGATGGACGGCAACCGCGTCGTCATCCGCCCGACTACCGCGGGCCTGAACGCCGAAGTCGATGCTGCGATGACACAGGCCGTCGAAGTGATCCGGCGACGGATCGATGAACTTGGCACGCGGGAGCCGAGCATTGTCCGCCAGGGCGAAACCCGCATAGTCGTGCAGGTTCCCGGCCTGCAGGATCCAGAGGCGCTCAAGGCGCTGCTGGGCAAGACGGCCAAGCTCGAATTCAAGCTGGTCGATACGACCGCCGATCCGGCAATGGCGGCCCAGGGCCGCGCGCCGCCCGGCAGCCAGGTGCTCCCGCACGTCGATGGCGGCGTCATCGTCGTGAAACGCCGGGTGCTGGTTTCCGGCGATCAGCTGATCGACAGCCAGCCCAGCTTTCAGGACGGTCTGCCCGTTGTCTCGTTCCGGTTCGACAGCGTGGGCGGCCGGCGTTTCGCCAAGGCGACACAGGAAAATGTGGGGCTGCCCTTCGCGATCATCCTCGATGGCCAGGTGATATCGGCGCCGCGGATCAACGAGCCGATCCTCGGCGGTTCGGGTATCATATCCGGCAACTTCACCACCGAAAGCGCCAACGAGCTCGCCATCCTGCTGCGTTCGGGCAAGCTTCCCGTCGCGCTGACGGTGATCGAGGAGCGAACCGTCGGCCCGGATCTTGGCGCGGATTCAATCCGCGCGGGCGCCATCGCCAGTATCGCCGCGATCGTGCTGGTCGCTGCCTTCATGGTTGTCACCTATGGTCGCTTCGGCCTCTATTCCGTGATCGCGCTGTTCCTGAACGGCATCATCATCGTCGGGGTGATGTCGGGCCTTGGCGCCACGCTCACGCTGCCGGGGATAGCGGGCTTCGTTCTCACCATCGGGGCTGCAGTCGATGCCAACGTGCTGATCAACGAACGAATCCGTGAAGAACTGCGCAAAGGCCGCAACGTCATCTCGTCGATCGAGACCGGCTACAAGGAAGCCTCTCGGACCATCTTCGACGCCAACGTCACCAACACGATTGCCGCCGTCATCATGTTCTGGTTCGGCTCGGGGCCCATCAAGGGGTTTGCGATCGTGCTGATCATCGGCATCGTCACGTCGGTGTTCACCGCCGTCACCGTAACCCGTCTCATGGTGGCGCTGTGGCTGCGCCGCAAGCGCCCGCAGGCGCTGACGCTGTGATCCGGCCCGCGAATATTTTCCTGAATAGGAAGCTCCCATGAGGCTCCTGAAGCTTATCCCCGACAACACGAACTTCAAGTTCCTGAAATGGCGCAATATTGCGCTCTGGGGCTCGATCGCCATGATCGTGGCGTCGATCGCGCTGGTCGCCATCCGCGGGCTCAACTTCGGCGTGGATTTCGCCGGCGGCCTGATGATAGAGGTGCGCTTCGATCAGCCGGCCCAGCTGGATGATCTGCGCCGCACGGTAAGCGCAGCAGGCGCCGGCGAAGGATCCCTGCAGACCTTCGGAGACCCGAACACCGTTTCCATCCGGATGCCGCTGCCCGAAGGCGATGATGCTGCGGTGCAGAAGATCGTGCAGACGGTTCAGGACACCATCAGGGCAGAACATGCCGACGCGCAATTCCGCCGGGTGGAGACCGTTTCGGGCAAGGTCTCGGCCGAACTGATCCGTGATGGGGCGCTGGCCATCTTCTTTGCGATGATCGGCATTTCCATCTACATCTGGTTCCGCTTCGAGTGGCAGTTCGGTGTCGGCGCGCTGTTTGCCCTGATCCACGACGTCGCCCTCACGCTCGGATTTTTCGCGCTAACGCAGCTGGAGTTCAATCTCAATATCGTGGCCGCCATTCTGACAATCGTCGGCTATTCGCTGAACGACACTGTCGTCGTATATGATCGAATCCGGGAAAATCTGCGAAAATATCGCAAGATGGGCATTGAGGAAGTGCTCGACCTCTCGGTCAACGAAACGCTGTCGCGAACGATCGTGACTTCCGTTGCGATGGTGCTGGCGCTGGGAACGCTGGTTCTGTTCGGCGGGTCTGTTCTGTTCGGCTTTTCGATTGCGATGCTGCTGGGCATCTTCATCGGCACCTATTCGTCGATCTTCATCGGTGCGCCCATCCTGATGTGGATGGGCGTGGGGCCACACAGCTTCCTGCCTGCCGACGCATCCGGCCCGGACGCCAGGACGAAGGCGCAGAACGAAGCGCAGGGTCAGGTCTGATCGCCGCGGCGGGAACGGTGGCGAAGGCCCTTCCTTGAAGGGGCCCCGCATGACAACGGCTCCCACGCGCATCGAGGGGCGCACCCCGGGTGGCTGGATCATTGCCGGCCGTCTTCATTTGCCGGCGCTCCTGGTCACTGCCGCTACGGCGCAGAGCCTTGGCCGACTGACGCTCGAAGCGCTGGATGCAGCCGCGCTGCCGTCGCTCGACAATGTCGACCTGCTGCTGCTGGGCACCGGATCCGTCATGCTCCGGCCTCCGTCCGCGTTCGTGTCGTCCGCCCGTGTTCTTGGCCTCAGGATCGAGACCATGGACAGCCCGGCCGCCGCACGGACCTTCAACATACTCATCGCCGAGGAACGGCGGGNCGCGGCGCTTCTTCTCCAGAACACCGACTGATACCAAGGCTCGATGAGAAAGACTCATCGAGTGCGGCCTCTCGGCCGGCGCGCGGTCGCGTGTGCCGCGTCCCGCTGACCGGTTCCCGTCACCGGGACGCGGTATTACATCATCAGTCGGTGTCCTGGAGCGAGTCTCGGCCTGACGCTATTCGGCTGCCCGGGCTTTCGCGCTGCCCAGAAGGCGTGCGCGGGCGGCTTCATATTCGCGCTGCAGCCGGGCGACCAGTTCGCCGGCCGGAAGCACGGCCTTGACCGCGCCGATGCCCTGCCCGCAGCCCCAGATGTCCTTCCAGGCCTTCGCGTCGGTGTTGCCGCCCGAGCCGAAGTTCATGGTGGAATAGTCGCCTTTGGGCAGCTGGTCCGGATCGAGTCCGGCCTGCACGATCGAGGGCCGCAGATAGTTGCCCGAAACGCCGGTGAAGAGATCGGAATAGACGATATCGGATGCAGTCGATTCCACGATCATGTCCTTGTAACCCTGATCCGCGCGGGCTTCCGTTGTCGCGATGAAGGCCGAGCCGATGTAGCCGAAATCCGCGCCCATCGCTTCTGCGGCGAGCACGGCTTCCCCTGTCGCCATCGAACCGGACAGCGCCAGCGGCCCATCAAACCACTCGCGGATTTCCTGGATCAGGGCAAAGGGCGACAGGGTGCCGGCATGGCCTCCGGCCCCGGCGGCGACGGCGATCAGACCGTCCGCCCCCTTTTCGATCGCCTTCCTCGCAAACCGGTTGTCGATGATGTCGTGCAGCACGATCCCGCCATAGCTGTGGATCGCCTCGTTCACGTCCTGCCGCGCGCCGAGCGAGGTGATGATCACGGGCACCTTGTATTTCACGCAGAGCGCAAGGTCGTCCATCAGCCGGTCGGTCGATTTGTGGACGATGAGGTTGACGGCATAGGGCGCATCCTGTGGGCCCAGTTCGGTCGAGAGGCGCTGCAGCCACTCCTCCAGCTGCGGCAGCGGCCGCGCGTTCAGGCTGGGGAAGGCGCCGATGATGCCTGCCTTGCACTGGGCGATCACCAGCTCGGGGCCGGAAATGATGAACAGCGGCGAGCCGATGACCGGCAGCTTCATCCGGGCCTTCAGCTTCGCGGTAATGGGGTGCACGGCTTTCATCCTTCCATGGCCTTCAACGGAATGGCTGCGTCTGCAAGCAGGGCGGGCGAAATGCGTGCCCGCCGTTCGACAAGCGCCTTGCCCTGCACATAATCACGCGCGACGTTGATGCAGTCCAGCGCGATCACTTCGCCAGAGCGCAAATAGACGAGGGACCATGCGCTGGATGCCGGATCGCCGCGAACGACCGTTTCGTCGTGGCCGATCGATAGCCCAACCGTCTGCAGGCGGAGATCATATTGGCTGGACCAGAACCATGGGCAGGAATCATAGGGCCCGGCCTTTTCTGCGTGCACGATATGGGCGGCTGCGGCCTTCGCCATGTCGACTGCATTCTGCACGGATTCCAGCCGGATACGGGCACCCGCGGCATAGCGGTTCACATGGGCGGCGCAGTCGCCGACCGCATAGATGTCGGGCAGGCTGGTGCGGCAATGGGCGTCCACCTCGACGCTTGCGCCTGCCAACCCGAGCGGCGCGACCGAGGCTTCGAGCCCGACGCCGACGATCACTATGTCGCAGGGGATTCGGCGGCCATCTGCCAGCACCGCCACGTCCACGCGGCCGTTGCCCTCAAGGGCTGAAACCTGGGCGTCCAGCAGCACCTGCACGCCATGCGCCCGGTGCTGCTTCAGGTAGAATTCGCTTACCGGCGGAGCTGTCACGCGGGCCAGCAGCCGCGGTTGCGCTTCGATTACGGTGACGGATTTTCCCGTCTTCGAGAGCACGGCTGCCGCCTCGAGCCCGACATAGCCGCCGCCGATGATGACCACGCGCGTTGCCGTCAGCAGGTCGGCGCGGAGGTTGTCGTCGTCTTGCCGGGTGCGGATATAGTGGATTCCGCCGAGGTCCGCGCCGGGGCAGGAGAGCCGTCGGGCGTGGCCGCCGGCCGCCCAGATCAGTTTGCCATAATGGAACAGACGGCCATCTTCTGCGGTCGCGACGCCGCGGTCGACATGGGCGATACGGGTTTCGGTGAGGATGTCGACACGCCGTTCCGCCCAGAAGGCGGGCGGGCGCAGAAGCAGCCTATCGGCCGTGCGTTCGCCGGCAAGATACTCCTTGCTCAGCGGCGGGCGTTCATAGGGCAGGTCGGATTCCTCGCCCACCATGGTGACGGTGCCGGTGAAACCTTCCTGTCGAAGCGAGATGGCGGCCTGGGCACCGGCCTGGCCGGCGCCCACGATCAGGACATCGAACAGACCGTTCATTGTTCATCCGCATAGATGGCGATGCTGCGCCTGCCGCCCGCACTGGCGCTGGCGCGATACATTCCGCTGCTGTTCATGGCGAACAGGCCGTCGCCCTTCGTCCCCAGAACGATCACGCCGCCGGACCCTCCGAGCGCACCGATTTCAGCGACGGCGGCATCGGCTGCTGCCTGCAGTTCCTGGCCGCCGAAGCGGACGCGATCGCAGATCTGGCCTGCCGCTCGGGTGCGGATGAATATTTCGCCTGTGCCCGTTCCGGAAACGGCGCAGGAGCGGTTGTCGGCGATGGTGCCCGCGCCGATGACCGGCGTGTCGCCGACCCGTCCCGGGGCTTTGCCTGTGAGCCCGCCGGTAGAGGTGGCGGCGGCGAGGTTGCCGGCCTTGTCCCGCGCGACCGCGCCGACCGTGCCGAATCGCACTTCGGCATCGAAGCCGGCGCCCTGGCCCGGCCCTTCGAGGTTCCGCATCTTCAGGTCTTCCAACTGCTTCCTTCGGCGTTCCGTCATGAAGAAGCTGTTGGGCACCTGTTCCAGGCCACTGGCCTTTGCAAATCCGTCGGCGGCTGCGCCCGACAGGAACACATGCGGCCCGTTCAGCATCAGTGCGCGGGCGAGTGAAACGGGGTTGCGGGTAGTGGTGACACCGGTGACGGCGCCGCTGGCCAGCGTCCGGCCGTCCATGATGGCAGCGTCCAGTTCGATCGTGCCTGCCGAGGTGAACACTGCGCCGTGCCCCGCGTTGAAATGGGGGCTGTCCTCCAGAACGCGGACCACGGCCTCGACCGCGACCACGGCGGTTCCGCCGGCGGCCAACACATCTTCCCCGGCCTTCAGGGCAGCATCAAGCGCCTGGCGGACAGAGGCTTCGGTCTCGGGCGTCAAGCTGCCGCGTTCGATCACCCCGGCGCCGCCGTGCAGGGCGATGGCCCAGCCTTCTGTCCAGCCTTCTGCCGGGGCTGCTGCTGCCTGCACTGCTGCTCCCAATATCAGCCCGGTCAAAACTGCTCTCCAGCCAATGTGCATTGTCCGCCATCCTTCCGGGATGCTCGATAGCGTGATGGTGCTCAAAGGCAACCGGCGACAGCCAGCAAGGGTGGCTGAGCATGATCTGAGGTGAAGCAAGGAATGCGGGCCTTCAGATATTGCGGGCAGATATTGCGGGCAGATATTGCGGGCGTCCGCCGGCTGGCCGGTCAGACCTTCGTGAAAGACCCTATTCGGCCGCCTCGTCCAGCGGTGGCATGTTGTGGCCCAGCAGCCGCAGCAGTTCGGCCGCCGCCTCCACGACATTGGTCCCCGGCCCGAAGATCGCCTGCACGCCCTGTTCCCGCAGGAAGTCATAGTCCGGCGCCGGGATGACCCCGCCCGCCACCACCTTGATGTCGCCGCGCCCGGCAGCCTTCAGCGCCGCGATCAGATCGGGAACCAGCGTCATGTGGCCCGCTGCAAGGGATGATGCCCCCACCACATCGGCCCCGAACGAGATCGCCAGTTTCGCCGCCTCGTCGGCAGTCTGGAACAGCGGTCCCACCATCACCTCGAAGCCCAGATCGGCATAGGCCGAGGCGACAACCTTCGCCCCCCGGTCATGCCCATCCTGCCCCATCTTCACCACCAGCACGCGCGGTGCGCGCCCCATGCGCCCCGAAAGGCTCTGCAGCCCTTCCCGCACCCGGATCGCCAGCGGGTCCTTCGCCAGCCGTGGGCCGTAAATGCCCGTCACCGTCCTCACTTCGGCCACATGGCGGCCGAAAACATCCTCCAGGGCATCGGAAATCTCGCCCAGTGTGGCCCGCACCCGTGCTGCCGCCACCGTCAGCGCCAGCAGGTTCGCATTGCCCCTGGAGCCTTCGCGCAGCGCACCCAGCGCTGCATCCACCCTCGCTGGATCCCGGGTCTGGCGGATCTTCGCCAGCCGCGCGATCTGCGAATCCCGCACCGCCCTGTTGTCCACCAGCAGCAGTTCGGGGGTGTCGTCATTGGCAGGGCGATAGCGGTTCACGCCGACAATCACCGTTTCGCCGGCGTCGATCCCGGCCTGCTTGCCGGCGGCCGCCTTCTCGATCTCGGCCTTGGGCCAGCCGGTCTGCACGGCCTTCGTCATGCCGCCCATGCCTTCCACATGCTGGATCAGTTCCCACGCTTTTGTCGCCAGTTCCTGCGTCAGCGCCTCCACATAATAGGAACCGCCCAGCGGATCGACGACCTTGCAGATCCCGCTCTCTTCCTGCAGCACCAGCTGGGTGTTGCGCGCGATCCGCGCGGAAAAGTCGGTCGGCAGCGCAATCGCTTCATCCAGCGCGTTGGTGTGCAGGCTCTGCGTGCCCCCCAGGGCCGCCGCCAGTGCCTCCACCGTCGTGCGGATCACATTGTTATAGGGGTCGCGTTCCTGCAGCGAAACGCCGGATGTCTGGCAATGCGTCCGCAGCATCCAGCTCTTGGGATCCTTCGCCCCGAAGCCCTGCATGATCCCGCTCCACAGGAGCCGGGCTGCCCGCAGCTTCGCCACCTCCATGAACAGGTTCATGCCGATTGCGAAGAAGAAGCTCAGCCGTCCGGCGAACGCGTCCACGTCCAGCCCCTGCGCCTGCGCTGCGCGCACATATTCCATCCCGTCCGCCAGCGTGAAAGCCAGCTCCTGCACTGCGGTCGCTCCGGCCTCGTGCATATGGTAGCCGCTGATCGAGATGGAATTGAACTTCGGCATCTCCCTGGATGTGAAACTGATGATGTCCGCCACGATCCGCATCGAAGGCTCGGGCGGATAGATATAGGTGTTGCGGACCATGAACTCCTTCAGGATGTCGTTCTGGATGGTCCCGTCCAGCTTCATGGCCGGCACCCCCTGCTCCTCGGCCGCCACGATATAGAAGGCAAGGCATGGCAGCACCGCGCCGTTCATCGTCATCGAGACGCTCATCCGGTCGAGCGGAATCCCGTCGAACAGGATCTTCATGTCCTCGACACTGTCGATCGCGACGCCTGCCTTTCCGACATCGCCGGTCACGCGCGGATGGTCGCTGTCATAGCCCCGGTGGGTTGCAAGGTCGAAGGCTACCGAAAGCCCCTTCTGCCCCCCCGCGAGGTTGCGGCGATAGAAGGCGTTGGATTCCTCGGCCGTCGAAAAGCCCGCATATTGCCTGATCGTCCACGGTCGGCCAGCATACATGGAAGCGCGAACGCCGCGGGTATAGGGCGCAAAGCCCGGCAGGCCCGGCGGCAGCGCCGGCAGATCTTCCGCCGTGTACAGCGGTTTCACGTCGATGCCTTCTGCTGTGCGCCAGGTCAGGTCCCGGCCCTTGACCTCCTCTGCAGCAAGGGCCTTCCACTGCGCGAGCGCCGGCTTGTCTGCGTCAAAGTTTTCGTCTGCCATTTCCACGCCTTTCGTTGCGCAACCGGGCATTCTCCCCGCGAACATTGGCGTTCAGCGCCACCCATGGGAGGGGAACTGCCCCCGCTGCCAGCCTGTCCTTCATTCTCCGGGCGCACGCGCTTTCAGGGCCAGTGCATGAACCTTTCCTGCCAACAGGTCGGCCAGCGCCCGGTTCACCGCCCGCTGCCGTTCCACCCGGTTCATCCCGGCGAACAGCACGCTCGTCACGTCCACGGAAAAATGGCTTTCCCCGCCTCCGTCGTGCCCGGCATGACCCACATGCGAATCGCTGTCGTCGACCACCGTCAGCGCCGTCGGATGAAAATTCTCCCGCAGTCGCCGCTCGATCTCATCCCGCACTGCGCCCATCTGCCCGCTCCCGATCCGCCCCTGGCTTTCCCTATATGCCGCCTCTATATGCCGCCTTGCCCTCTCGCCCAACAGAAAGCGAAAAAAGCGGCCGCGACATCCGCAAGGCAACATGCTGATCGCGTTCGCGATGGGGTGATGAAGGGAGGGTCCGCGAGGCCGCTTGCGCAGGCCTTTCCTGCCTGTTTGGCTCAGTCCTCGGGAGCGATGGTGACCTTCAGGCCATCGAGCGCATCGGTGAAGGGGATCTGACACGCCAGACGCGAGGCGGCGGTGCGGTGATCCGAGCTGTCGAGCAGATCGGCTTCATCTTCGTGCGGGCCGCCCACCTTTTCGGTCCAGGCGGCATCCAGGATCACATGGCAGGTGGCGCAGGAGCAGGAACCGCCGCACAGCGCGAGCAGTTCATCGAACCCGTTGTCGCGGATGACTTCCATCACCGACAGTCCGGAATCCCCGGTGACGGCCTTTTCATTGCCCTTGCGGTCTGTGACGATAAGCGTTGGCATGGTTTCTCCGGATTTCGGCCGTGACCCCCACGGTTCGGATGCCTATTAGCGACGCTGCGGCCTGGTGCAAGCCGGACAAGAGTGGGGCGGACGGACGGGCAGGAGATGGCAGTGCTGGAAATGGACGAAGGGCTGACGGAAGCGCGGATCGCCGGGGCGGCAGCCTCGCTGGGGCGGGCCGAGCCGCGCTTTGCCGCCATGCAGAAGCGCCATGGCCTTCCGGCGGCGCGAATCCGGCCACGGGGCTATGAAACCCTGCTGCGCGCCATCGTGAGCCAGCAGGTTTCGACCGCAGCGGCCGCCTGCATCTGGCGCAGGCTGGAAGCGCAGATCGGCGATCTGCACGATCCGGCGCGGCTGATCGGGGTGGATCCGGAAGCGTTGCGGGCTGCCGGGCTTTCGCGGCAGAAGGCGAGCTATGCCCGGAGCCTGGCCGCACATGTGGCGGACGGGACGCTGCCGCTCGATGCGCTGCCCCAGGACGATGAGGCCGCGATTGCCCTGCTTTCATCGGTTCGGGGGCTCGGGCGATGGTCTGCTGAAATCTACCTCCTGTTTGCCGAGGGGCGCGCCGATGTGTTTCCCGCGGGCGATCTTGCCGTGCAGGTGCAGGCGGGGCGGCTGTTCCTGGATGGTGCGCGCCCGGCGGAGAAACCGTTGCGCGCGATGGCCGAAGCCTGGCGCCCGCATCGGGGCGTCGCGGCGATGATGCTGTGGCATTTCTACAATGCGCCGCCGCTGTGAGCATCCAGCAGGTGACTTCTGCATCGAACATGATGCTCAAGCGACTGCGGTCGCTGAGGGAAAAGAAATACCGCCGCGCCGAAGGCCTGTTCCTGGCCGAGGGATTGCGGATCTGCACCGAAGCGCTGGACGCCGGCTGGGTGCCGCGCGTGCTGGTGTTCGCCGCGGGCAAGGGTGACCATCCGCTGGTGCGGCGGCTGGTGCAGGCAACCGTTTCAGGCGGCGGAACAGTGATCGAGACGTCTGCCGATCTTCTTGCGGGCATCACGGGGAAGGACAATCCGCAGGCCGTGGCGGCTGCCTATGTGCCGCGCGCG
>JGI24125J20156_1000130_pt1 | contig 20912 bp, 16 predicted proteins | sample Subbio12Aug_8Bad_FD_20156 | JGI IMG/M metagenome (IMG submission 20156) | reverse complement strand
GGGCCGAGAGCGGCTTGCGGAACAGATCCCGATGCAGAACGGTCAGCGGCCGGCCGGCCCGCCTTGCCGCCTGTTCGAGCGCGCGGATTGCAGGCCCTGCGGCATCGGCTGCAACCACGGCAGCAAAACGGGACAGCGGCAGCGCAAAGGTGCCGCTGCCGGCAAAAAGATCGACGACAGCGCGCGCCGACCCGGCAATATCCGCCACCGCCCCGACAAGTGCGGCTTCGCCATCGGCCGTCGCCTGCAGGAAGGCAGCCGGCGGCAGGGTCACGCTGATCCCGCCCATTCTGACCGCCGGATCGGCGCCTGAAACCAGCGTTTCCAGGCCCGTCGGCCCTTCCAGCGAAAGCCGGGCCAGCCGATGTTCATCGGCGAAGCGCGAAAGCCCCTCGATCACCGGCAGCCTGTTCGCCTGCAGGTTCGCCAGCAGCAAGTCCACGCCGCCGTCGGTCAGTGTCATGGTGATCCCGATGGCCGAGCGCTCGGCCAGATACGGCCCCAGCAGCCTGCGCAACGGCCCGACCAGCGCGAACAGGGTCGGGTGCATTACCGGGCACTCGTCCATGTTCACCAAGCTGTGCGCCCCTTGCGCATTGAAGCCCAGCCGAACCTGTCCGCCGGTCCGTGTCGCCCGCATGGCAACCCTGCGCCGGGCGCCCGACGGGGAAATATGAACAGGCAGCACCGCTTGCGGCGCGATGCCCAGTCGCGCCAGGGGCTCAAGCACGCGCCCGGCGGCAAACTTCGCAATCATCTGGTCGGACACATGCTGCATCTGGCACCCGCCGCACGCGCCGTAATGACGGCAGACGGGCGCCAGATGATCGGGGCCGGGCTCGATCTCTCCGCCCGGGCCGACCATGTCACCGGGAACAGCGCCCGGAACAAAACGGTTGTCCATAGTCACACCGTCGCCGCGTGCGGCGAACCGCACCACTTCGACAAATCCGTTCCCGATGTTCATCACAAGGAAAGCCTTGTCGGGCAAAAAGGCTTGCGGCAAGAGGAAGCGATAATGAGTAATGCGTTTGCAACCTGCTTCAGGCTGATGCTGGCCACCTCTCCGGTTGCGTTGGCAGCCTGTGCGCCGGCACCGCTCTACACTTCGTCGTCGCCGCACAAGGGCGCGGTGACAGGCGGAGAGATCCCTCGCGACGCTCGCGGCGAACCGGTGTGGGGCGCGATCCGACCGGCGCCGGCAGATTCCAGCCCGGCCCATGCAGCGCCGCCCGATCTGCAGGAAGGCGACACCCAAGCGCCCCCCATGCCGCCCGGGACATGACAGGAAACAGTCAGATCGAAACCGTTCCCGACAAACACTGAAACCGGCAGCGCCGCAAGCAGGCCGAGCCGGAAAGCGATGCCGGCATTGCAGTTTCTCGTTTGCGCGCTAGAGCAGGTTCTGATCCTGTGGAATCACATGAATCAGAACCCATGCGGAAAAACAGCAGGATGGATCTTTCGTTCCGATCCATCCGGAACGGGGTCCGCTCCAGGTCGGGGAGCAATCGGATGAGGAGCCGCCACGCATGCAGTTTCTGAAAAGCGTCTGGACATTTCTTGTCGGTGTCAAGGATGCGCTGGTACTCATTCTGCTGGTCATGCTGTTCGGCACGTTATGGACCACCCTGTCGACAATCTCGCCCGTGGCCACCGTTCCGGAAGGTGCCGCGCTCCACATCGAGCTCGACGGCATCCTTGTGGATCAGGCCCAGGAGCGTCCGTTGCTGGCGACACTGACCGGCGAACAGATCGTTCCGGAAACCGAAACAGCAAGGCTGGTGCGCGCGATAGATCTTGCCGCAAAAGACAGTTCGATCAGGATGATCGCACTCGATCTCGATGGATTTCTCGGCGGCGGTCTCGCCAATCTGGAAAGTGTGGGCGCAGCCCTCACCCGCTTTCGTGCCACTGGCAAGGTGGTGGAGACATGGGCAACCGTTTATGGCGACGACGGCTACTTCCTGGCCGCGCACGCCGATTCCATCGGCCTGTCCCCGATGGGTGCAGTGCTGCTGACCGGGCCCGGCGGAAGCGGTCTTTATTTCAGGGACGCGCTCGACAGGCTGAAGGTGAACGTCGAGGTGTTCAGGGTGGGCACCTACAAGAGCTTTGTCGAGCCCTTCACCCGCAACGAAAGCTCGCCCGAAGCCCGCGCGGCCGACCAGATGCTGGCCGACGACCTCTGGGCGAGCTGGCGCGGCACCGTGCAGAGGCAGCGCCAGGAACTCGATATCAACGCCCTGCTCGCTGGCTGGCCGGCGCGCATTGCCGGCGCCAACCGGAGCCAGGCCCTGCTCGCCCGCGATGCCGGGCTCGTCGATGTCGTGCAGTCCGATGCGGCCTGGCACAGGAAACTTCGTGAAAATCTCGGTGAAGGCGACAATCCGGACCTTCCCGGCGATTTCAGGCGCATCAGCGGCAGGGACTTTATGGCCGCCCGCGACCATCCCGTGGCCGATGGCCCTGCCGTCGCGGTCATACATGTCAGCGGACCCATTGTGGACGGAGAGGCCGCTCCGGGGCAGGCAGGCGGCGACACGGTTTCCGCCCTCATCGAAGACGCCATCGCCGACGCCGATGTGAAGGCGCTCGTTGTCAGAATCGATTCCGGCGGTGGTTCGGCGATGGCAGCAGAACAGATCCGGCAGGCAATACAGGATGCGCGGGCCAGAAGGATGCCCGTGATCGCCAGCTTCGGGCCGGTCGCTGCCAGTGGCGGCTACTGGATCGGAGCCGGGGCAGACGCAATCTTCGCCAGCCCCAGCACCATCACCGGGTCGATCGGCGTGTTCGGCATAATCCCGACTTTCGAACGAACCTTGCAGGATATCGGGATTTCCAGCGACGGGGTCAGCACCACGCCCTTTTCCGGCCAGCCCGACATCGTCGGCGGGCTGAACGATCCCACCCGCGCGCTCATTCAGGGCAGCGTGGCGGATATCTACCGCCAGTTTCTTGCCCTTGTATCGGCGTCGCGAAAGGTGCCGCTCGCAGAACTCGAAGGAATTGCCGAAGGCAGGGTCTGGTCCGGGGTCCGCGCGAAAGACCTGAAACTGCTCGACGGCTTTGGTGATCTGGATACCGCCATTGCCGAAGCCGGCCGCCGCGCCGGGATAGAAGGCGAACCGCGGGTGGTGCTGATGCGCCCGCCCAGGCCCTTCCTCCTGAAGCTGCTGAGCCAGCTGGAAGGCAGCAGCGCAGCCCCGCGGCAGGATGCCCTCGCCCGCGCCGTCACCCTTTCGCGCATGCGCGCGGCCGCACAAGTGGAAGCGGCCATCGCTGTCGCCGCCGGACCGACCATCCAGGCCCATTGTCTTACCTGCCTGCGCCATGCCGTGCCGCGCCAACGGGGCGATTCGTCAACGCATATGCTGGAGAATCTCATGGCGCGGCTGCTTGACTGAGCTCGCGTCCCTGTCTCCAAGGTGAGCGAGGCGCGCACGCGCAGGCTGCCTAGGCAGATCGGCGGGTTCGCGGCGGCCCTTCTGGCCTTCAACGGGCTGGTGGGGGCAGGCATCTTCGTGCTGCCCGGGCTGGTCTGGAACCAGTTCGGAGCGTTCGGGCCCTTGCTGTTCCTGCTGTTCGGACTGTTGATGCTGGCGGTGGCACTGCCCATGGCGGCGGTCGCGGCGCGCTTCGACATAAGCGGGGAGCCGATGGCCTATGTGGCGCAGGCCTTCGGACCTGCAGCCGGGTTCCAGGCGGGATGGCTTTTCTATATCGCCAAGGTGACGGCGCTCGCAGCCAACGCCACGGTGTTCGCCGCCTATGCGGTAGGACTGTTTCCCGACGCCGACGGGGATATGCAGAAAGCCCTGATCGTGCTGCTGCTGCTGGGCGGGCTGGCGGTTGCCAACTGGGTCGGGCTGAAGCGGGCCATACGGCTGCTTGAACTGGCGTCGGTGCTGAAGGCAATTCCGCTGCTGCTGTTCGCGAGCGCCGGACTTGCGCTGTTCTGGAATGCGCTGCCGGCACCCGGCCCGATGCCGCCGCTCGGGGCTCTGGAAACAAGCGTCCTGGTCATTTTCTACGCCTTCGTCGGCTTTGAAAATGCGATGGTGGCGGCGGGCGAGACAAAGGACGCGCGGCGCAACATTCCGCGCGCGCTGATGCAGACCATCGTGGCGACAGCCGCCTTCTATTTCCTGATCCAGCTTGCCTTTACCGCGGTTGCGCCAGAAGCCAGCGAGGATGCGCCGATGATCGCCTTCGGGGCGGCTGTCGCGGGTTCGGTCGGGGCGGTGGTGATGACATTGACCGCGCTTGCCTCGCTGCTGGGCAATCTGCACGGCAACATGCTGACCACGCCGCGGCTGACGCAGGCCATGGCGGATCAGCGCATGCTGCCGGAATGGTTCGGGCGGTCTGGCGCGCGATACGGCACTCCGGGGAATGCCATCCTGTTTTTCACCCTCGGCGCGCTGGCGCTGGCGCTGACGGGCGGGTTCGTTGCGCTGGCGGTGCTGGGCACGGTGGCGCGGCTGCTGATGTTCCTGATGATCTATGCGGCACTCCCCCGGTTGCGCGCCAGGGCGGGCGAACGGGCGCTGCCGCCGCTGCCGCTGCTGCTGGCAACGCTGCTGGGATCGGCGGTGTGTCTGTGGGCGCTGGCCCAGAACGAGCCCCGGTCCTGGTGGCTGCTGGCGGCAAGCCTTGGCGTGGGGGCGCTGCTGTTTGCCGTGGCGAAAATGGGTGTGCGCCGCTGACACCAGGGCCCTGGTGTCAGATGTGGATCGGCTTCTCGCGAACGGCAAGCGCTGCTTCCTTCATCGCTTCGCTGTGCGTCGGGTGGGCGTGACAGCTGTAGGCGATGTCCTCGCTGGATGCGCCGAATTCCATCGCCTGCGCGGCCTGCGCGATCATGGTGCCGGCCATGCGGCCGATGATGTGCACGCCGAGCACGCGGTCCGTCGCTTCATCGGCGATGATCTTCACGAACCCGGCGGTGTCGCGGTTGGTCTTGGCCCGGCTGTTCGCCATGAAGGGAAACCTGCCTACCCGATAGGGTGCGCCGCCCGCCTTCACCTCTTCCTCGGTCAGGCCGACGCTTGCGACTTCGGGCATGGTGAACACCACGGCGGGGATCACCGCATGGTTCACCCGGCCGTTCAGCCCGGCAATATTGTCGGCAACGGCATGGCCCTCGTCCATCGCCCTGTGCGCAAGCATCGGGCCTTCGACCACATCGCCGATGGCCCAGATGCCAGGCACCTTGGTCGCAAAATCATGGCCGACGGGAATGCGCCCCCCGGCATCGAGCGACAGACCGGCGGCCTCGACTCCAAGTCCGTCGGTGTTCGGCCTCCGACCGACCGACAGCAGCACGATGTCGGCTTCCAGTGTCTCGGCATCGCCGCCGGCTGCAGGTTCGACAGTGACGAGCGCGCCCTTTGCCTGGCGCCTGATGCCCGTTACCCTGGTGCCGGTCTTCAGCTGCATTCCCTGCCTCGTCAGGATCCGGGCGAACTCGGCGCTGATCTCCGCGTCCATCGCGGGCGTGATGGTCGGCATATATTCGACCACCGTCACCCTTGCGCCGAGCCTCCGCCACACGGAGCCCATCTCGAGGCCGATATAGCCACCGCCGACAACAAGCATGTGACCGGGCACAGCCTTCAGTTCGAGCGCTTCGGTCGATGTTATTATCACCTCGCCATCGGGCGAAAGGCCGGGCGGGAACGCGACTTCGGAGCCGGTTGCGATCACGAAATTCCTGGCCGTCACCTTCTGGCCGGCGGCTTCTATCGATCCGGCGTCGCGGAATTTCGCTTCGCCCTTGAGCCAGGTCACCCCGTTCTTCCTGAACAGATATTCGATGCCTCCGGTAAGCTCCTTGACAGCCTTGTCCTTCTCGGCCGCCATCCGTTTCAGGTCCAGCTTCACCTCGCCCAGCATGATGCCGAACTTCTCGAGACTGCCGTGCGCGGCCTCCTCATAGAGTTCGCTTGCATGCAGCAGCGCCTTGGAAGGAATGCAGCCGACATTCAGACAGGTGCCTCCAAGCGCCGCCCGTTTTTCCACGCAGGCCACTTTCAGCCCGAGCTGGGCAGCGCGGATGGCGGCCACATAGCCGCCGGGCCCGCCCCCTATGACGACGAGATCATAATCGGCCACGGTCTTGCTCCTAAAGGTCGATGAGAAGGCGCATCGGGTCCTCGAGAGCCTCCTTGACGCGCACCAGGAAGGTGACCGCCTCGCGGCCGTCGATCAGGCGGTGATCGTAGCTCAGCGCCAGATACATCATCGGCCGGACAACGATCTGGCCCTTCAGCACGACAGGCCGCTCCTCGATCCGGTGCATGCCCAGCACGCCGGATTGCGGCGGGTTCAGGATTGGGGTGGACAACAGGCTGCCGAACACGCCGCCGTTGGAGATGGTGAAGGTGCCGCCCTGCAGCTCCTCGAGTTTCAGTTGGCCATCGCGCGCCCGCCGCCCGAAACCGGCTATTTCCAGCTCGATTTCGGCAAAGGCCTTGGCCTGTGCGTCCTTGAGAATGGGCACTACAAGCCCGGCGGGGCCTGAAACGGCGACGCCGACATCGAAATAGTCGTGGAAGACGATCTCATCGCCCTCGATCCGGGCGTTGACGCTGGGGACATCCTTCGCGGCCAGAGCGCAGGCCTTCACGAAGAAGGACATGAAGCCCAGCCGGATGCCGTGCTTCTTCTCGAAACTGTCCTTGTAGCGGCTGCGCGCCTCCATCACCGCCGTCATGTCGACGTCGTTGAAGGTGGTCAGCATGGCCGCCGTATTCTGGGCTTCCTTCAGGCGGCGCGCAATCGTCTGGCGAAAACGCGTCATCCGCACCCGCTCCTCTGTGCGGCCGGCCTTCGGAGCCGCTGCGGACGGGGCCGCACCCTTGACCCGGGCGGTTCCGGCTTCGATGGCAGACAGCACATCGGCCTTGGTCAGCCGCCCATCCTTTCCGGTGCCGGCCACGCTGGCAGGGTCGAGATCATAGTCCTCCACCAGACGCCGGACGGCAGGCGCCATTGCATCACCGGCCAGCGCGGCACCGCGCGTGCCGGGCTGGTTTGCCGGCGCTGCGGGTTCGACCAGTGCCGGAGCAGCCTTTTGCCGCGGCGCCGCATTCGCGGAGGCCGCGGGCGCTGCCGGCATGCCCGCGCCGGAGGCCGCTGGCGCAACCATCCTGCCCGCGCCGGCGTCCATGCGCGCAATGACTGCACCTACATTCACGCTGTCCCCCGTGGCGAACAGCAATTCGGTCAGCACGCCGTCGGCAGGCGCATTCACCTCCACGGCGACCTTGTCGGTCTCCAGGCTCACGATCGGCTCGTCCGCCCTGACGGCGTCGCCGACCTTCTTCAACCACTGCCCGATCGAGGCCTCGGCAACGGATTCGCCCAGCGACGGAATGATGACGTCCATGTTGCTCCTATCTGGCAGCCGGTCAGGCGGCCTTGCTCCGTGCGCTGGATTTCAGGCTGGAACGGATGGCCGCCCGAACTTCGGCTTTCGGCGAACCCAGCGCCTCGGCAATCAGCTTCGCCTGCTCGGCGGCATGGCGTCGCGCCAGGCCGGTCGCCGTCGAGGCGGCAGCAGCGCGCCCGGCATAGACCGCGCGCCTGCCCAGCGCATCTTCGAGCAGCGGATCGACAAAGAACCAGGCGCCGGCATTTGCCGGCTCCTCCTGGCACCACACCAGGGTTTCCAGGTTCGCAAACCGCGCGGCATATTGGGCCACGACATCGCCCGGGAACGGATAGAGCTGTTCGACCCGCAGGATGTACAGGTCGTCCCGACGCTGCTCGTCCCGCGCGTCGGCCAGATCATAATAGACCTTGCCGGAACACAGGATCAGCCGTTTCACCTTCTCGGCGGGGGGATCGGCCAGATCGTCGAGCACCCGGTGGAACGAAGAGCCTTCCGCCAGATCCGAAAGGTTCGAAACCGCCCGCTTGTGCCGCAGCAGCGATTTCGGCGTCATGACGACGAGCGGCTTGCGGAATGGGCGGAGCATCTGCCGGCGCAGGATGTGAAAATAGTTGGCGGGCGTCGTGCAGTTCGCGACCTGGATATTGTCTTCGGCGCAGAGCTGCAGGAACCGCTCGAGCCGGGCCGAGCTGTGCTCCGGGCCCTGCCCTTCATATCCATGCGGAAGAAGCATGACCAGCCCATTGGCCCGCAGCCATTTGGCTTCTCCGGCTGCGATGAACTGGTCGATCATGACCTGTGCGCCGTTGGCGAAATCGCCGAACTGCGCTTCCCACATGACCAATGTCTTCGGGTCGGCCATGGCATAGCCATATTCGAAACCGAGCACCCCGAATTCCGACAGCGGGCTGTCGAACACCTCGANCATGCCGCCCAAAGTGGAAAGCGGCGCAAATTTCGCCCCGGTCTTCTGATCAACCCACACGGCATGGCGCTGCGAGAATGTGCCGCGCCCCGAATCCTGGCCCGAAAGCCTGACCCCGAAACCCCCGTTGCAGCTTGTCGGTTCGCCCGCGTCCTCGGTCAGCAAGGTGCCAAAGGCAAGCGATTCCGCTGTTGCCCAATCCAGCCCGGCGCCGGAAATTACCGTTGCCGCACGGGCCTTCAAGACACGCTCCAAAGTCTTGTGCATGGCAAAATCTGCGGGCCAGCTGTGCAGCTTGTCGGCAACTGCCTTCAGCCGGGCCATGGGCACACCGGTATCCGCGCCGCGCCGCGCCGTCACCGGATCTGCCGGCTGACGCAGGCCGGACCAGCGACCTCCGAACCATTCGGCCCTGTTCGGAAGAAAACCCGCCGCCGCCTCGAAATCCGTTTCGAGCGTATTGATGAAGCCTTCCTCCATCGCGGCGATATCGGCAGCGCTTACCAGCCCCTCGGCCACCAGCCGGTCGCCATAGAGGGCCGAGACCGGACGGTGGTTGCGAATCTCGGCATACATCAGGGGCTGGGTGAAAGCCGGCTCGTCGGATTCATTGTGCCCAAAGCGGCGGTAGCACCACATGTCGATCACGACATCACGATTGAACGCCTGCCGGAATTCGGTCGCGACCTTGGTCGCAAAGGTGACAGCCTCGGGATCATCGCCGTTCACATGGAAGATCGGCGCCTGCACGAGTTTTGCAACATCCGAAGGATAGGGGCTGGAGCGCGCGAATGCAGGCGACGTGGTGAACCCGACCTGGTTGTTGATGACGAAATGGATGGTGCCGCCTGTCGAATAGCCGGGGACACCGGAAAAGCCGAAGCACTCCGCCACGATCCCCTGGCCCGCAAAGGCGGCGTCGCCGTGCATGAGCACCGGCAAGACTTCGTCCATCACCTCGTCGTCGCGGGTCAGAATGCGGCCGGCGCTGCGGATGCGCTGCGTCGCCCGCACCTTGCCAAGCACGACAGGGTTCACCGCCTCGAGGTGAGACGGGTTCGGCGTGAGCGACAGATGCACCCTGTTGCCATCGAACTCGCGGTCGGTCGAAGTGCCGAGGTGGTATTTCACATCGCCCGATCCGCCCACATCATCAGGGTTGGAGGAACCGCCGGAAAATTCGTGGAAGATCGCCCGGAACGGCTTCTGCATCACGTTCGCCAGCACATTCAGCCGACCTCGGTGCGGCATGCCGATCACGATCTCGCGGATGCCAAGCGCGCCGCCGACCTTTATGATGGATTCAAGCGCCGGAACAGCAGCTTCGGCGCCCTCCAGCCCGAAACGCTTGGTGCCGACGAACTTGCGGGCCAGAAATTTCTCGAATTGCTCGGCCTCGATCAGCTTGTTCAGTATCGCCTTCTTGCCCAGCGGCGAAAAATGGATGTCCTTGTCCCGCCCCTCGATCATTTCCTGGAGGAAGCGGCGCTCCTCCACATCGTTGATGTGCATATATTCGATGCCGACATGGCCACAATAGTTCCGCCGCAGTATCTCGACCAGTTCGGCCACCGTCACCGTCTCGAGGCCGCCGAAGATGCCGCCGATGAACACGATCCGGCCCGGGTCGGTCAGGCCATGATATTCCGGCGTCAGGTCAGCCGGCAGCGGGCGCTCGGCAAGGCCAAGCGGATCGAGCGCTGCGGCCAGATGACCGCGCACCCGATATGTGCGGATCAGCATGGTCGCGCGAACGGCGTCTCTGGCAGCCAGTTGCGCTTCGTTCGATGTCGGCGCGGGCGCAGGCTTTCCGGCAGCATCGGCAACCGCGGCTGCCGCCTTTCCGGACAGGCCATGATCAAAGGCAAGCGACAGTTCATCGTCCGGTGCCGGGGGCCAGGAAGGCCGCGCCCAGCTAGGACGTGGCATAGGGTCGGGAAGGCCCTGCTCGTCGATCATTCGTCATCCTCGCACGCGTTGGCAGGGGAGCGTTACCCGCAAGGCCCCTCATTCTCAACCGCAGATAGGACCCTTATGGCTGCCATGCGACGAAAGTTCCTGTTTTGCCCTGGCCGCGACCGGCCTGTCGCCCGCCAGAAACAGGGGCGGAATGCGGATATTGTCGAGCGCTGGCCGTCTACACCGCAGACTTCCCGGATCGCCTGTTCAGCCCAGAAGCGCCCGCAATGTCGCTCCAAGCTCGGACGGACTGGGCGATACCGTGATGCCGGCCGCCTCCATCGCTGCGATCTTGTCTTCGGCCTTGCCCTGCCCGCCCGATACGATCGCGCCGGCATGCCCCATCCGCCGGCCCGGAGGTGCGGTTGTGCCGGCAATGAAGCCGACCATCGGCTTCCTGCGACCACGCCTTGCTTCATCGGCGATGAACTGCGCGGCTTCCTCTTCGGCAGAGCCGCCGATCTCGCCGATCATGATGATCGACTTCGTGGCGTCGTCGGCCATGAACAGCTCGAGCACGTCGATGAAGCTGGTGCCATTGACCGGATCGCCGCCGATGCCCACCGCAGTTGTCTGGCCAAGGCCTTCGTTCGTCGTCTGGAACACGGCCTCATATGTCAGCGTTCCCGAACGCGAGACGACGCCGACCGAACCCTTCGAGAAGATCGAGCCCGGCATGATGCCGATCTTGCACTCGCCGGGTGTAAGCACACCCGGGCAGTTCGGTCCGACCAGGCGGGATTTCGAGGCGACGAGCGCGCGCTTCACGGGCACCATGTCCAGCACGGGAATGCCCTCGGTGATGCACACGATCAGCGGGATTTCGGCCGAAATGGCCTCCAGGATTGCGTCGGCCGCGCCCATCGGGGGAACATAAACGACAGACGCATCGGCGCCGGTCGCCTCTTTTGCCTGCAGCACCGTATCGAACACCGGCAGGCCGAGATGGGTGGAGCCGCCCTTCCCCGGCGCCACGCCGCCGACCATCCTGGTGCCATAGGCGATCGCGGCTTCGGAATGAAAGGTGCCCTGCTTGCCGGTGAAGCCCTGACAGATGACCCTGGTGCTTGCATTGACAAGAATGGACATCAGCCTGCCTTCTTCACTTCTGCGACGATCTTGCGCGCCGCGTCACCCAGATCATCGGCGCTCACGATGGGGAGGCCGGATTCTGCGAGGATTTTCTTGCCAAGCTCCACGTTCGTGCCTTCCAGACGCACCACCAGCGGCACACCCAGATTCACCTCCTTCGCCGCGGCGATGATGCCCTCCGCAATGATGTCGCAGCGCATTATTCCGCCGAAGATGTTGACAAGGATGCCCTCCACCGCCGGGTCGGCGAGGATCAGCTTGAAGGCGGCCGTCACCTTTTCCCTGCTGGCGCCACCGCCGACATCGAGGAAGTTGGCCGGCTCCGCGCCGTTCAGCTTGATGATGTCCATCGTCGCCATGGCAAGGCCGGCGCCGTTCACGAGGCAGCCGATGTTGCCATCCAGCTTGATGAACGCGAGGTCGTGCTTCGACGCCTCGACTTCCGCCGGGTCCTCCTCGGTGAGATCGCGCAACTCCACCAGATCCGGGTGGCGCGGCAGCGCGTTGGGATCAAATCCGACCTTGGCGTCCAGCACCAGAAGCCTGCCGTCGTCGGTGACCGCCAGCGGATTGATCTCTATCTGGCTGGCATCGGTGCCGATGAACGCGGCGTAAAGCCGGGCAGCAGTCGATTCCGCCTGTTTTGCGAGATCACCCGCCAGCCCCAGCGCCGCTGCGACACTGCGGCCATGGTGCGGCCGCCAGCCCGTCGCCGGGTCGATCGCCAGCGTCCTGATCTTCTCGGGCGTGTCGTGCGCCACGGCCTCGATGTCCATCCCGCCCTCGGTGGAGACAACGCATGCCACGCGGCCAGAAGCCCGGTCCACCAGAAATGCGAGATAGAATTCCCTGGCGATGTCGACGCCGTCCGTCACATACAGGCGGTTCACCTGCTTGCCGGCGTCGCCGGTCTGGATGGTCACCAGCGTGTTGCCCAGCATGTCGGCTGCGGCCGCGCGCACTTCGTCGGCACTCCTCGCCAGCCTGACGCCGCCCTTGGCGTCTGCTGCAAGCTCCTTGAACCTGCCCTTGCCGCGCCCGCCGGCGTGGATCTGCGCCTTCACCACATAGAGCGGCCCGGGAAGCTGGCCGGCAGCGGCCACCGCTTCATCGATCGTGAAGGCCGCAATGCCTCTGGGCACCGGCACTCCCCATTTGGCGAGCAGTTCCTTCGCCTGATATTCGTGGATGTTCATCCTGTTTCCCTCAAGCCCCTGTTTTTCTCACGTCCCTGTTTCTCTCAAGCCAGCGTCGGATCGATGGCCTTGCAGGCCAGCAGCAACTCCCTGACCGCATCAACCGAGACCTGAAAATTGGCCCCGGCTTCGTCGTTCAATGCAATTTCGACAATCTTCTCGACGCCGCCCGCACCGATGATGCAGGGCACGCCGACATAAAGGTCATTCACTCCATATTGGCCCGTCAGGTTCGCAGCGCAGGGGATAACGCGCTTGTAATCCTTCAGATAGGCCTCGGCCATCTCGATACCGCTGGTGGCGGGCGCATAATAGGCCGAACCCGTCTTCAGGAGCCCGACGATTTCGCCGCCGCCGTTGCGCGTGCGCTGCACGATGGCGTCGATCCGCTCCTTCGTGCTCCACCCCATCTTGATGAGGTCGGGGATGGGGATGCCCGCCACCGTCGAATATTCCACAACCGGCACCATCGTGTCGCCATGGCCGCCGAGCACGAAGGCGGTCACATCCTTCACGCTCACCTTGAACTCGTCTGCCAGGAAATGGCGGAAGCGCGCGGAATCGAGCACGCCGGCCATCCCGACGACCATATGATGCGGCAGGCCCGAGAATTCGCGCAGCGCCCACACCATGGCATCCAGCGGGTTGGTGATGCAGATGACGAAGGCATCGGGCGCATTGGCCCTGATGCCCGCACCCACGGCTTTCATCACCTTCAGATTTATGCCCAGCAGATCATCGCGGCTCATGCCGGGCTTGCGGGCGACGCCTGCGGTCACGATGATGACGTCTGCGCCGGCAATATCGGCATAGTCGTTCGAACCCTTCAGGTTCGCATCGAAACCTTCCACCGGGCCGCACTGTGCCAGATCGAGCGCCTTGCCCTGCGGCACACCTTCCACCACGTCGAACAGAACGACATCGCCCAGCTCCTTTGCCGCCGCGAGATGCGCCAGCGTTCCCCCGATGTTTCCAGCGCCGATCAGCGCTATCTTGTTGCGTGCCATGTTTTCCCCTCGGAATCGCCTGAGTTGGAATTGCTGCGCTGCGATAGACCCCGGCTTTGACCGCCGTCAATGCGCAGAACGGCAGTCGGCGCAACCAATGCCGCCGGGAAGGCCTGCAAGGCTGGTTCGGCGACAGGGCGCCGGCTCCCGGCCAGATCAGCTTCGAAGGCCGTGCCCCTCGGCGAGATAGTCGGCCGATTGCATCTCCATTAGCCGGGAAACCGTGCGATCGAACTCGAATCGACCGTCGCCATGCGGATAGAGGCCTTCGGGCGGCGCATCGGCTGCAACCAGCAGCTTCACGCGCCACTCGTACAGGGCATCCACCAGGGTCACGAAGCGGGACGCCTCGTTCCGGTTTTCCGGCCCCAGCACCGGAACGCCCACGAGGATGACGGTGTGATAACTGCGCGCAACCGCCAGATAATCCGCCGCGCCCCGCGCTTCGCCGCAAAGCCGCCGGAAAGAGAACACCGCCACGCCCTTCAGGCTCTTGGGCACATGCAGCGTCCGCCCGCCGCCAACTTCAAGCTCGGCAACCGGCACATGGGCGCGATCCCCGACGGGAAAATCGGTCAGGCGAAAGAACAGTTCGGACAGCGCAGCCGAAGCTTCCGGCCCGTTCGGCGTATAGTAGGTCGGCATGCCGCCCATCCGCGCAAGCCGATAATCCGTCGGCCCGTCCAGCGCCATGACGTTCAGTTTCGTACAGATAAGGTCGATGAAAGGCAGGAACAGCTCCCGGTTCAGGCCGTCCCGGTAGAGATCGCGCGGGTGCCGGTTCGATGTGGCGAGCACCGTCACGCCCGCCTCGATCAGCGCAGTGAACAGGCGCGACAGGATCATCGCATCGGCGACGTTGGTCACCTGCAGCTCGTCGAACGCCAGCAGCCGCGCCTCTGTCGCCCATTGCGCAGCGACAGCGGGGATAGGGTCGCCGGGATCGGCCTGACGCTGCGCATGAACACGGGCATGCGTTTCGAGCATGAACTGGTGGAAGTGGATGCGCCGCTTCGGGGCAACATCGGCATGGCTGAAGAACAGGTCCATCAGCATGGACTTGCCCCGCCCCACCCCGCCCCAGAGATAGACACCGCGCGGAGCGGCACCTGGCCTTGCCTTGAACAGGCGGCCCAGCAACCCGCCGGGCTTCGCCGCGGGTTGCAACTCCGCCGCCAGACCTGCCAGCCTGTCGACGACCAGCGCCTGTGCCGGGTCGGCGCGAAGCTCCCCGCCCGCGACGAGCGCATCATAAGCCGCTTTCATCCCGCTCATCGGGCCGGCCGGGGTACCTTCCGGAGGAGGCCGTGCCACTGCGCCACCAGATGCGCGCCGTCATCCTGTGTCAGCGTTCCGGCAACCCATATCATCTTGCCGCTTTCCTTCACGATGCGTCCGCGCCCTTCGAGCGCCTTGCCGACCACACCAGCCCCGATGAAATCGGTGGAGCATTGCAGCGTGACCGCAGCGCTGGTTTCCAGCAGGGGCCGGATCGTGGCGAACATCGCGACATCCACAAAGGCCATCAGGAATCCGCCGTGCAGATAGCCAAGGCCGTTCGCATGGCGACGCAATGTCTCGATGGCCGACAGCACGCCTTTCCCGCCCTCGAACGCGCCATCGCGATAGAAGACATCACCAAGCCCATCCACGAACCGCCCCTCGGGCCTTGCGTGCCAGGCCTTCCAGCCCTTCCAGGGCCCTTCTTCGACGAGTACAGACGGCATGCCGCGCGGTTAGCCGCACCGGGCGGCTGCGACAAGCCTCCCGAAACCGCTGTTCATGGCTTGCCCGGCGGCAGGCCGGCCAAACCGCAGGCCGGTGCACAGGCCAGGACTTTTCGACCCCCGAGATCCCGGATGATCGAAACCCGGTCTATCCGACAGCGCCAGAAAATTTCCAGCCCAGGGTCGCACCGGCGTGAAACGGCACAACCTTTTCGCCGCCGATTTCGCACATCTCGGGCACATCCAGGGCCTGCCGATCCAAGCGGATGCGACTGTCGTTCAAAGGCAGCCCGTAAAAGCGCGGGCCATGCTCGGCGGCGAAACCTTCCAGTCTGTCGAGTGCGTTTTCTTCTTCAAATACGGTCGTATAGCTTTCGATGGCGACGGGCGCATTGAAGATGCCCGCACACCCGCAGGCCGACTCCTTGGCGCCGACCGGATGCGGCGCTGAATCGGTCCCGAGGAAGAATTTTGGCGAACCGGAAGTGGCGGCCTTGCGCAAGGCCAGCCGATGCTGTTCCCTTTTTGCTACCGGCAGGCAGTAGAAATGCGGCCGGATGCCCCCTTCGAACATCGCGTTTCTATTGATCTGGAGGTGATGGGGGGTGATCGTCGCGCCGACATGGGCGGGCGCGCCCTCGACGAAGGCGACGGCATCGGCGGTGGTGATATGCTCGAACACCAGCTTCAGTGCCGGAAAATCGCGCAGCGTCGGTTGCAGCACGCGGTCGATGAAGACCGCCTCCCGGTCGAAGATGTCGACGTCATGGTCGGTAACCTCGCCATGCACCAGCAAAGGCATGCCGATACGCTGCATCCGCTCCAGCACCCGGTGGATGGCCCGGATGTTCGTCACTCCATGCGCCGAATTGGTTGTGGCATGGGCAGGATAGAGCTTGCAGGCAGTGGCGATGCCCTCGGCAAACCCGGACTCGATGTCATCAGGGTCGGAAGTATCGGTAAGAAAGATGGTCATCAATGGCAGGAACTGCCAGTCCGCCGGCACGGTCGCGAGAATGCGCGAGCGATAGTCGGCGGCAGCCGCAGACGTCGTCACCGGCGGCGAAAGATTGGGCATCACGATGGCCCGGGCAAATTGCCGCGCGGTGTAACGCACGGCTTGCGCAAGCATCTGCCCGTCCCGCAGATGAACATGCCAGTCGTCTGGCCGTCTGATCTCCAGGAAAGTCTCGTTGGTTCGGCAGGAAGAAGCGATGGACATGCAGGATCAATGCCCGATTGAACCGGACAAGAAAAGGGGCTGTAAGCCAGTGCGATCGGGCAAATGGGGTTCTGAAACCCGCTCCGGCATGGCCGGACGTCAGCAACACGGCAGCCCTGCTGAGGCCCGGAAAAAAACATGCAATGCGCCAGCCTCCGGACATCTTTTTGGGCAATGATCATCCGCCGATGGCGCGGCTCGCATTCTGCATCCGCTGCTCGCCGTCAGTGCCGGTCCGGGCGATAGCAGCGACAAGTCCTTCCACGGCCTGCCGGTCCGGATTGTCGGCGGGGAGGCTGTCGACGATTCGCAACAGCGCGACCATCCGGGCATCGATTGCAATCAACGGGCTTCGGGCTTGCTCATAGCGCGAGAGCGCCATCTGGGCCGCGCTCCAGGGTGCTGACCCCGTAGCGGCGCCTTGCGCAGACGAAATCGCCAGGGCCAGCTCGCGCTCGGCCGCCTCCATATCGCGCCTGACAGCCTCGAGCGACCCGGCTTCCCGTTCGATATCGGCCACAACGCCGGCACGCTCTTCGGCGGACAGGCTGACCTCGATACCGTAGCCCGGGGCCCTGATATCGCGCGGTATCTCGGCCGGCCGCGGGTTCAGCGACGGGAACTCCCCACCTGCAAGTCCGCATCCTCCCAGCAGGAGGCCGAGAAGCGGCAAGAAGCGGGGCGGCGAAAAAACCATGCCCCCTCCTAGCCCGCTGAACTCCTGCCTTGCAATCCGCCCGGGCCTCCCTTATCGCCGCCTTCCCGAGTGCGCCCGTAGCTCAGCTGGATAGAGCACCAGACTACGAATCTGGGGGTCGGACGTTCGAATCGTTCCGGGCGCGCCAATTTTCAATATAAAAGCAAGAAGTTAGCTGGCGGCATGTGCCGACAGTAGCCGCTGCTGCGCTGCCCGTAATCCTTCCCGCTGCGACGATGACATGACCATCTCTATCAACCCGGTGATGTGAGCGGATTTGGGTGTGTGGCGTCGCATCTGGCACACGTGAGCGCGCGTCAATTCCGCAAACTATGCTGCACAAAACCTGCACAGGCCAAAATCATGGATTTTTATCTATGTATTTCAAGAGTTTACTGAAATCCAGATTTGGACCAGATTTGGAGCGGGCGAAGGGATTCGAACCCTCGACTTCAACCTTGGCAAGGTTGCGCTCTACCCCTGAGCTACGCCCGCTTTCCTGTGTGATCGGTTGCGCCCCAAGCGCCATCCGTCAGGTAGAGGGGGGGCCCTAGCCGACCGTGCGGCGGGTTGCAACCCCCCTTCCATAAGCCGCGCCCGGGCCCCATATGAACGGCAACCCGAACAGCTTGTGGAGCCCGATTTGGCCAGCCTGCACATGACCGCCGAACACCGTGCCGCGATCGACGCCTTTCGCCGCGATGTCATCGAAGCCTCGCTCACCGATCTCGTGCTCGTCCGCTTCACGGCCGACTGGTGCGGCCCCTGCAAACAGCTGGCGCCGGTAATCGACAAGGCCATCGCAGAAGCCGGCCGGGGCCGCACCAGGCAGGTCGTTGTCGATATCGATCGCCAGCGCATGATCGCCGAACAGTTCCGCATCCAGTCGGTCCCGACCGTTTACGCCTTCGTCGGCGGTCAGCCGGTCGACGGCTTCGTCGGCGTGAAATCCGAGCGCGAGATCAAGGCGCTCATTGAAAAGCTGCTCGCAACCCTCCCGCAGGTCGATCAAGAGGCAGGTCTCGAAGATCTGGTGGAAGCCGCAAATGCGCTTCTGGCCGAAGGTGAAACCCTGCAGGCCGCCGAAGCCTTCGCTGCCCTCGCCCGCGAAGCGCCGGAACGCGAAGATGTCATCGCCGGCTACGCCCGGGCGCTGCTGGCACTGGGCCAGGCAGACGGCGCCCAGACCGCTCTTGCGACCCTTCCGGCAGACTGCAAGAGCCCGGCTGTCGTCCAGGCCCGCGCAGCCCTCGATCTGGCGCTGTCGGCCGCCGCGCCCGGAGAAGTGGCGATCCTCGAAGCGCGAATCATGGCCGACCCGACAGATCACCAGGCCCGGCTCGATCTCGCCAGCGCTCTGTTCGCCGCCGGCGAGCGCGACCTCGCAGCCGACCAACTGCTCGCCTCCATAGCCGCCGACCGGAGCTGGAATGAAGGCGCTGCTCGTGCCCAGCTCCTTAAGCTGATCGAAGCGGTCGGCTTGGGCGATCCCTGGTCGGTCGGCATGCGCCGCAAACTGTCGGCGATCCTGTTCACCTGATGCAGCCACCCGCTTCCATAGCCGACCTCCCCACCCGAGTCCGGCTGTTTCCACTGGGTGGCGCAGTCTTGCTGCCGCGAACGGTGATGCCGCTCAACATCTTCGAGCCGCGTTACCTCGCCATGGTGCGCGATGCGATGACCACAGACCATGTGATCGCCATCCTGCAACCCAAAGGCCAGTGGGAGGATGACAGGCCCGATCTGTTCAGCGTCGGCGGGATCGGACGCATAACCCAATATTCCGAAACCGGAGACGGCCGCTTCCTGATCACGCTCTCCGGCCTTGCGCGTTTTCGGATGGTGCGGGAGCTGTCGGCAACCACCCCCTATCGTCAGGCCGAAGTCGATTATGCGCCCTATGCCGAGGATTGGGGCCCCGCCGTTCCGCTCGCCCCGGTCGCTCGCGCCTCGGTAGAGGCGACGCTCAAGGTCTATCTGGACGCGCAGGGCCTTTCAGCCGACTGGGACGCAGTGAAAAACGCCGACGACGAGAGCCTCGTCAACACACTGTCGATGGTCTGCCCCTTCGTGCCCGCCGAGCGCCAGGCCCTGCTGGAGGCAAAAACGCTTCCCGAGCGCGCCTCGACGCTGACCACACTGATGGCCTTTTCCCACGGGCCCGACAGCGAAATGACTCTCCAGTGAGCAAAGGGCTTGACCCGGCACTGCTGGCCCTCTTGGTCTGCCCCGTCACCCGCACGCCCCTGACCTATCTGCCGGACCGGCAACTGCTCGTCTCGAAAGCCGCCGGGCTGGCCTATCCCGTTCGCGACGGCGTGCCTGTCATGCTGCCGGAAGAAGCAATCGCCTGGCCAGCCGGGGACCGATAACGCCGGATCTCGCCGGCTCTATCCCAGTTCCCCGCGCAGCAGCGGCGGAAGATCGCCCGCTTCGCCGCGCGCTGCCTTCATGAACGCCTTTCGCAGCGGCGGAAGCCGGTTCACTGCTGCAAGCCCCGCGCTGCGGATCGCATGCGCCGCCCTTCCGGGAACCCCGAACAGCCGGACCAGGCTGTCGGTCGCAAAAGCGGTCGCGAAATTGTCGGCCCGGCGCCATCGCTCATAGCGCCGCGCAACATCGGGATGCCCGAGATCGATCCCGAGCCGCGCCGACGCCGAAAGCACTTCGGCAAGCGCTGCGACATCGCGCAATCCCATGTTCAGCCCCTGCCCGGCGATCGGGTGGATGCCGTGCGCGGCATCTCCTGCCAGGATCAGCCGCCTCGCCCAGTATCGCTCGCTGTGGTGCAGCCCGAGAGGATAGCTGCTGACCGCTGCCATCAGTTCCAGATGCCCGAGGAACCCGCCGGTGCGCTTTTCCACCTCGTGCGCCAGAGCCCGAGGGGACAGCGCCTGCACGCCGGCCGAGTCGCTGTTGCGGACGGTCCATACCAGCGCCGACCGATGCCGCCCGGGATTGCCATCCTGTGCGGGAAGATCCCGCAGCGGAAGCAGGGCCAACGGCCCTTCCGGGTAGAAAATCTCGGAGGCCACATGGTGGTGCGGCTTCTCATGCGCCAGCATCGTCACGATGGCGGTGCCATCATATTCCCAGCGGGCAGTCCGGATTCCAGCGCTTCGGCGCAGCGGGCTCTGCCTGCCGTCGCAGGCAAGAATCACCGGCGCGTGCAGGACAGTCCCGTCCGCGAGCGTGAGGGAGGCGCGATCCGCACCGCGAACATCGCCGGCGATGCGTGCAGGCGCAAACAGCTTGACCCGATTGCAGGTGCGCAACTTTTCCAGCAGGATCTTCCGCAGATCCCGGTTTTCCAGCATGATGCCCAACGGCTCTGCGGGTTCGGCCTCGGCNCTGTCGAAATGCAGGTGGCGGCGCGAAAGGCCATCCGTGACCCGGATCGCCCGGATAGGGCACCCATGTTCGTCCAGCNCGTCGCCCAGCCCAAGCGCCNTGAGCATCCTGGCTGTCGACGAGGCAATGGCTGATGCGCGNCCGTCGAACTCGGGCTCCAGGTGCGCATCGGGATCAGCGCGCTCGATCACCGCGACACTCAGATCATGGGCGGCAAGGGCAATCGCCAGCGTCAGGCCGACAAGACCACCGCCAACGATCAGTGCATCGAAATGTTGCTGCATGGTTCAGTGATAGCGCCGCACGACCGGTATCCCAAGCCCCTGCGATGCCG
>JGI24125J20156_1000106_pt1 | contig 25071 bp, 21 predicted proteins | sample Subbio12Aug_8Bad_FD_20156 | JGI IMG/M metagenome (IMG submission 20156) | reverse complement strand
TGCCTGCGCTGCCACTCGATGACCCGCGAGCCGAGCACGGGCGACCGGGTCATCATCGACCACGCCGATCATGCCGAGCGCAACGACGCGTGCCTGTCGTGCCATCTCAACACCACGCACCCTGACCCGGAGACCGACATCGTGCTCGTCATGATGGAGCAGTGCTACGAGTGCCACTCGCTCACCCCCGCCCCAGGCGAGCCTTCCGGGGAGTGCGCGGTGTGCCACCCCGCGCACCTTGAACTGACACCCGCATCGCACGACCCGATCGGCGAGTGGCAGCGGCCAGCTCACGGTGACAGCGCCAAGACAGACACCACGCAGTGCATGATGTGTCACACCGAGCAGTACTGCGTCGACTGCCACGGTGTCCTGATGCCTCATCCGCCCACGTTCGCGCAGGATCACGGCGTGGAGGCCGCGTCTCTCGACCGCGTCGTGTGTTCCGGGTGCCACTACGCAGCCCCCGATCCCTGCAGCGCGTGCCATCACTCGCTCGAAGGCGCTGTCATCGATACGTGGGGGACACAGCACTACCGTGTGACGCGGATACAGGGACCAGCCGCTTGCATGCGTTGCCACGAAGCGGTCTTCTGCGCGCAGTGCCACGGACGAGGCTCTACGCCTCAATAGCATGCCGAGGCGGGCTTATCCGCCGATCGGCCATGCAAGGGCAGGTGCCGCGTGCGTACGTCCGTGGTCCATGACCGCCAGCATGAAGGTCGAACCGTGTCCGAGCTCGCTCGCCGCGTCGAGTCTGCCGCCGAGTATCTCGCTCAACCGTCGCGAAATGGCAAGCCCGAGTCCGGTACCGGGATTCTTGGCGCCCTGCACCGCTTCGAGTTGCACGAAGTCTTCGAATACCCGGTCGAGGTCTGCGAAACCGATTCCGGCGCCTGTATCGGTGACAGATATCTCCGCACCCCCGGGAGCCGGGCGCACCGCCAGTGTGATGCAGCCGTGATCTGTGAACTTGACCGCGTTGTCGAGCAGGTTCCACACGATCTGCTCGATGAGCTGACGGTCGGTCACGAGCAGACACGACTGGTGTTCGCCGCAACCTTCGACCCGAAACTCAAGGTCTTGCTCCGCGCAACGCGGCTCAACATTTGTGGCCAGCTCCTTGACAACATCGCAAAGATCGACAACCGCTAGCGACGGTTTGGTGCGACCGGAATCGATTGCTGACACGTCGAGCAGATCATTCACGAGGGCAAGAAGGTGACGCCCGGACGACCGCACCATCGCGATCTGTCGCCGCTGCTCTGCGGTCAGGTCACCGGCAAGTCCTTCAGCGAGCAGCCCAGAAAACCCGATAATCGAATTTAGGGGGGTACGAAGCTCGTGACTCATGTTGGCAAGAAACCCGTCCTTTGCCTTCTGCGCCGCTTCAAGCCGGCGGTTGGTGGCGAGCAACTCGCCGGTCCTCTCCTCAACGAGCGCCTCCAGTCTGTCCTTGTGCTCGGCGAGTTCCCGCTCGACCCTGCGCCGGTCACTGATGTCGTGAATGATCGAGTAGAGCAACTTGCGACCGTCCACGTCAGCAGGCCCCGTGTATACCTCAACCTCGCGCACAGACCCATCCGCCAACCGGTGCGAGAACAGGAAGTGGGAACGCTCGGCTGCCGCCTTCGCCATCTCCGTCTTGACCTCTTCGGGCGTCAGCGTGTTGATGTCGATGATGCGCATAGCGGTGAGTGCATCATGCGACCAACCGTAGTAGTGCTCCGCCGCTTCGTTCGCGTCAACAATCGATCCGTCGCGCGGGTCTATAAGGAGCATCACCGAAGCACTGCGATGGAAAAGTTCACGGTAGCGCCGTTCACTTGCTGAAAGGCTCGCCCGTATCTTCTCGAAATGGGCCACGAGCACTGAGAATGCCGCAAGCAACGCAAGAAAGGCGCCTACGCCGTATCCAACTGGGGCGAACCAATCGACATCGCGCAGCAACGGATAGTTGAGGCGGTGAACGCCCCATACGATGAAAACCCATCCTGACAGTCGCGCCCAAACCCCAGCGGTCGCGCGAAGCCAGGCCAGACCCGTCACGATGCTCGCAAGCCCGAGAAAGACGAACCCCGGCATCCTCACCACAAGTGAAGTGGCGTCAACGAGGAGTCCCGTGACCGTCCAGGCCACAACAACACCAGCAGCCACGTACCATGCGTGAGAGATCCTGCTGCCGAGAAACTTAAGCGTACCGGCGAACAAGAGACGCTCGCCACGTTCATCACCTGAGCGCCCGCAAACAGCAAGTCAGCCTGTTCTGTGACGAGTGAGTGGGCTATGTCGAATCCCGCACGCGCGGCGTACGCGACCCACGCTGCAGTCCATAACCCAAGATGCGTCTCACGTGACGATGCGTACAGGTATCCAAAGACCGCAACCAGCACGATGGCACCGATCAGCACCGCGACCTGTGCTGGCGTCAACCAGTCCACCAGAAGTAACCCTTCTCGCGCTACGCCCTGACGCGTTCGACGAACTCCGCGAGCGTCATCTGACCGATGTCGCCCTCGGTGCGCTCCCGTACCGCGATTGCGTCCCGCTCGGCCTCCTTGTCACCAACCACGAGCATGTAGGGGATCTTTCGCTGCTGAGCCTTAGCTATCTTGACCCGCATCGGCTCGTTCTCAGCGTACGTCTCGACGCGCACTCCACATGCTTGAAGTCTTTCGCGGACTGAAGAGGCGTGCTCGAGGTGCCGATCGGCGATCGGGATGATGACCGCCTGCACCGGCGCAAGCCACACCGGGAACGCGCCAGCGTAGTGCTCGATGAGAATGCCGAGGAACCGCTCCATCGACCCGAGGATCGTGCGGTGCAACATGAACGGCCGGGCCTCGGTGTTTGAGGCTGTGCGATATGTCATGTCGAAGCGCTCTGGATTGTTGAAGTCGACCTGGATCGTCCCGGTCTGCCACGTGCGGCCGATGGCGTCACGCAGTTTGATGTCGATCTTGGGTCCGTAAAAGGCGCCGTCACCCTCGTTGATCGCATAGTCCATCCCGCGTGAATCGAGCGCGTCTTTTAGTCCAGCGGTTGCCACGTCCCACATCTCATCCGAGCCTATGGACTTCGCGGGTTTGGTGGAGACCTCGGCGGTGTACTCGAAGCCAAACACGCCATTTACGCTGTCGACAAGGTCAAGCATCTCGATAACCTCTGGTGTCACCTGTTCAGGCGTGCAAAAGATGTGCGCGTCGTCTTGCGTGAATCCCCGTGCGCGCATGAGGCCGTGCACCACTCCGGAAAGCTCGTGACGATACACTGTGCCAAACTCGAACATGCGCCACGGCAGGTCGCGGTAGGACCGGACGCTGTTGTTGTAGACCATGATGTGGCCGGGGCAGTTCATCGGCTTGATGCCGTAGTCAGCAACCTTGCCCTCACCCTCATCTACCTGGAAGAAGTACATGTTCTCGCGGTAGTTGTCCCAGTGCCCGGAGGTCTTCCACACGTCGGCTTTGTACATGTGCGGAGTGATGACCTCGTCGTAGCCGCGGCGGTAGAGCTCTTGGCGCATCCACTCCTGTATGATGCGCAACACTCGCGCTCCGTTGGGATGGTAGATGGGCAACCCGGCTCCGGCATCCTCGTGCAAGCTAAATAGATCGAGCTCTCGGCCGAGTCTGCGGTGGTCGCGCTTCTCGGCCTCGTGCAAGCGGTCGAGGTATGCGGCGAGATCTTTCTCCGTGAACCATGCGGTCCCATAGATGCGCTGGAGCATCGGCCGCGCCGAATCACCACGCCAGTACGCGCCTGCGAGTTTCATGAGCTTAAACGCGCCGATCCTGCCGGTATGCGGAATGTGGGGACCTCTGCACAGATCGGTGAAGGCACCCCCACGGTACACGGAGATGACCTCGTCTTCTGGCAACTCGTCGATCAGCTCCCGCTTGAACGGGTCGCTAGCGAACACGTCGAGCGCCTCGAGCTTGGTCACCTCGGCGCGCTCAAACGGGCGTTCCTCGGCGATGAACCGCCGCATGCGCTCCTCGATGACGGGCAAGTCTTCCGGCGTGAGCTGAGTGTCGATCTGGAAATCGTAGTAGAAGCCGTCTTCGATCGCCGGTCCCACGCCAAAACTCGCCTCAGGATAGAGCGACTTGATCGCCTCGGCCATGACGTGCGCGGTTGAGTGACGCAACAGGTGGAGCGCTTCAGGGCTGCGATCGGTGATGATGGAGACCGTGTCACCCTGCGAGACAACATGTCCGAGGTCGACCTCTCGCTCGCCAACAATCCCCGCTAGGGCAGCTTGCGCGAGACGCGGGCCTATCGCCGCAGCGACATCCACAACGGTTGAGCCTTTAGGGATCCGCTTCTCGCTGCCATCGGGAAGACCGACTGTAATCTCTGACATGAATGTTCTCCTTGGACAAGGAACGACGTCCCGCCAAGGCGAGACGTCGGCGGCGTTCATGACAATGGTACTACGCTACTGCTTGGTCCTGCAGTAAGGACACACGCTCCAGTTGAGCTTGAGGGCACGTTCGCACTCAATACACGGCTTGCGGAGCTTCTTCATGCAACTCGGACAAATGAGGAAATCATTGTCGACTGGCTTGTGACAAGAAGGGCAGCTCTCGAAATCTCGCTGGAGCTGCATCTCCTTCGCACGGATCTCAAGATCACGCTCCAGCGCGTCCTCCGCGAACTCTGGAGGCCGGACCACGAGGTAGACCACCCATCCGGCGAAGGGAAAGATGAGCGCGGCAAGAGCCCAGAACCATCCCATCGCGCCGCGACGCTCCGCGTCGCGATAGGTCCAAAAGACAAGTGCGATGTGGAGTACTACGAAAAAGAGGGTACAGAGCTGGCGCACGAGAACGAACTCGGCGCTTGCCGTGATCGGGTCAAAAATCCCTTCCATGTCCTCCCTCTCGCGTACGTGCCAACACCGTGTACGCTCCAGACGAGCGGCCGAAGCTCTCGAATGACACCGCAACGAGCTAGAGGGATTCTAGCAGAACAGCAGGCGCTAGCCACTGACGATGGCCTCCGCGGCGGTCCTGACGCTGCCGGTGACAACCGCGCCCGCTGAGTTTGCGGCCAGCGCGGACACGACACCTGCGGAAACGCTGTGGGCAACCTGAGGCGTCTTTCCGGTCACACGCACAATCGTGTTCGCGAGTTCGGCAGCCGGAAGAGCACGCGGCGACCCGGGCGCTACAGCGACAAAGCGTCCGCACACTCGCGCGAGCGCAGAGACGATGCCCTCAGCATCCTTGTCGGCCAGTACGCCGAGAACGACCGCCGGGCGCGCCTCACAGTCAGGCCATGCCAATGCAATAGCCGCGGCGAGTACCTCGGCGCCCTCCGCATTATGGGCGGTGTCGACGACGAGCCATGGTTCACGCCTCACCACCTCAAACCGGCCCGGAATCCTCGTCTCCGACGCAACACGGCCAACGATCGCTGAATCGAGCGCCCTGCCCAGATAGGCCTCCCCAGCGGCGATGGCGGTTGCCAGATTGGCGCCTTGGTACGACGGGCCGCGGAGTGCGAGGTTCCCGTACGCCGCCTCAACTCCCCAGACATCAACGATGGTGGCCGCATCGGGCGCGTCGGGGTTGCGCGTGACGGCGTAGCGGATTGTCTCGTCTTCGGCAACGGGACTCTCGGCGTGCTTGGAACGAACCGCGCGCAGGAGCGCGGCATCACCCACGGCAGCAAGTCGCCGCTGAAACGTTCGCTCGACTCCCCGGGTACCCGGCCCGAGAATCGCCATCGACCGCGCCTTGATGATGTGCGCCTTGTCACTCGCGATCTCACCGCGCGTCTCACCCAGGTACTCGGTGTGATCGAGCGCGACTCCAGTAACGACAGCCACCTTGGGTTCGACCACACTCGTTGCGTCCCACCGCCCACCCATTCCCACCTCGAGTACGGCTACCTCGACCGCGCACTCTCGATACGTCCACAGAGCGGCCGCGGTGAGGATTTCAAACTCAGTGGGCTCCACCCCGGCACGACGGGCCGCGTCGAGCGCCACCTTCACTCCCCGTGCAAACATCTCTTCGTCTACGGGAGTGCCATCTACTTCGATGCGCTCGGTGTAGGAGTGCAGCTCGGGACTGGTGTACAAGCCGGTCCGCAACCCATGAAACCGGAGCAAAGCTTCGATGAAACGCGCGGTGGATGATTTTCCGTTGGTTCCAGTGACTTGAACCGCATCGAACTTTCGGTGAGGCCAGCCGAGAACTTCGGTCATGGCGGTGATAGCCGTCAAGGACGGATTGACCCCGAACGTGAGTGCGTTACCGAGCGCCGAGACCGCATCCCGATACGTGAAACAGTGGTCCACCGCGCCGCGCTACCCTTCCAGTTCGTCGAGTTGCCCGCGCAGTGCCGACACCCGATCGGCTAGGTCAGCTTCCTTGGCGCGCTCTTTCGCGATCACGTCAGCGGCGGCCTTAGCGATGAAGTGCTCGTTTGCGAGTTTTCGTTCCACCTTCGCAAGATCATCAATGGCCGATGCGAGCGCCTTTGCGATCCTGGCGCGCTCGGCCTCGAGATCGACGAGTCCTTCGAGCGGGACGTAGACCTCCATGCCAGCCGCTACCGCATTCACAGAGTGGGCCGGCTTCTCGACATCTGCTCCAGCCGTGACGCTGTCGATGCCGGCCAACGCGTGCAAATAGCCGAACTCCGTGGAGATGAGGCGGTCGTCAGCGTCTGATTGCGTCTTGATGAACACGGGTAGGCCCCGCTTAGGAGAAATCCCGTAGCGCGCGCGAACCGCCCGCACCCCGGCGACGATCTGAAGCATCCGACCGACCGAGTGCTCGGCATCTTCGTCAATGAAGTGGGCAAGCGAATCAGGCTCTGGCCACGTGGCGACCATGAGCGAAGGGGCGCGTTCCGACTCCGCGAGCGGTAGATTGCGCCAGATCTCCTCGGTCACGAAAGGCATCATGGGGTGTAGCAAACGAAGCGCTGTGTCGAGGACGAACACGAGGTTTCGTTGCGCGACCACGCGAGCGGCGCGCTCCTCGGCAGTCGCATGGTCGGCCGCGCCCGCGTTGATGCGGGTCTTGGTGAGTTCGATGTACCAATCGCAGAACTCGTTCCAGAAGAACTCGTAAAGAGCGCGGGCCACCTCGCCAAAGTGATACGACGCGATCCCCCTGTCCACCGCGACCGCAAGTTTGGCGAGACGTGACAAGACCCACGCGTCGGCGACCGTACCAACTTCAGGAGGCCCAGGCACGTAGTCATCGCCGAGATTCATGAGCACAAAACGGCTCGCATTCCAAACCTTGTTTGCGAAGTTGCGCGAGGACAGAAGCTTCTCCTCGGCGAATCGGATGTCTTGTGTACCCGTCGTCTGAAGCATGAGGCCAAAACGCATGCCGTCAGCGCCGTAACGCTCCATGAGTTCAAGTGGATCGACCCCCGTGCCAAGCGATTTGCTCATCCGCTTGCCCTCAGCGTTGAAGACGGTCGGGTGAATGATCACGTCCTCAAAGGGAACCTTTCCGTCAACGCAGTGCATGCCGCTCATGATCATCCGGGCAACCCAGAGGAAAAGGATGTCGCGGGCGGTCGACAGCGCGCCAGTGGGATAAAAGTAGTCGAGATCCGCACTCTGGGTGGGCCATCCAAACGTCGCGAACGGCCAGAGCTGCGATGAGAACCACGTGTCGAGAACGTCCTCGTCCTGCCGGACGGCAGCGCCGCACTCCGGGCACACGTCGAGGTCGGTCATCGACGCGATAGGGCGAGGAGTCGATCCGTCAGCTCCGGTACACCGCTCGTCATCACAGTAGAACACCGGAATGCGATGTCCCCACCACAACTGCCGAGAAATGCACCAGTCGCGAATGTTCTCCATCCAGTGATAGTAGACGCTCTCCCACCGCGGAGGATGGAACGTGACGCGTCCATCCCGAACTGCGTCGATCGCGGGCGCGGCGAGCGGCCTCATGTCGACGAACCACTGGTCGGAGAGGTACGGCTCGATAGTGGTGTGACACCGGTAACAGTGTCCTACAGAGTGCACGTGCGGATCCACGCGCACGAGCAGGCCAGCGGCATCCATGTCAGCCACCACTCTGCGTCGCGCCTCGTATCGGTCGAGACCGGCGTACGGGCCACCCTCTTGAGAGATGGTGGCGTCAGGATTCATCATGATGATCTTGGGGCACCCGTGGCGTTCGGCGATCTCAAAATCATCAGGATCGTGGGCCGGGGTGACCTTGACAACTCCGGTCCCGAACGTCGGATCCACGTGGGCGTCAGCCACTATGGGAATCCTTCGACCCAGTAAAGGCAGCAGCACCTCGGATCCAACGAGGTGGCGATAGCGCTCGTCGTCCGGGTGGACCGCCACGCACGTATCCCCGAGCATCGTCTCAGGCCGGGTAGTGGCCACAACAACGTGATCGACGTCGCCAACGGGCTCGACAAGCGGGTAGCGGAAGCGCCACAAGCTGCTTTCGAGGTCCTCGTGTTCGACCTCTATGTCGGAGAGCGCCGTCGTGCAGCGGGGGCACCAGTTTATGATGCGCTTACCACGGTAGATGAGCCCCGCCTCGTACCAGTCGACAAAGACCTTGCGCACCGCCTCCTGGTAGCTGGGATCCATGGTGAACCACTCATCAGAGTAATCGCACGAACAGCCCATCGCCTTGAGCTGCTGGATGATGGTGGAGCCATGTTCCTCGCGCCACTCCCAGCACCGTTCGATAAAGGCCTCTCTTCCGATCTCGTGCCTTGACACCCCCTCGGCGGCAAGTTTCTGCTCCACTTTGTTCTGTGTCGCAATGCCGGCATGATCGGTCCCCACCACCCACTTGGCAGGTCGTCCAGTCATCCGCATCCGGCGCACAACCACATCTTGAATGGTGTTGTTGAGCGCGTGCCCCATGTGCAGCGATCCAGTCACGTTTGGAGGGGGTATGACCACCGAAAACGGTCGAACGCCGTCGTGCCGCAACGCCTGCTCGAAGTAGCGGCCGCGTATCCACGAATCGAACACCGCCGATTCGACCGCCGTTGGATCGTACGCTTTAGGCATTTCGCTCATGTGTGCAGCTTCTCTCTCGCCGTCCGTACCGTGCACCGATTCTAGCGCACAGTGACGAGCGCACACATGCGTCATCTCTGAGGCCATCGCAAGCCCTGTCGCATACTTTCGACGTATCGGCGAATACCAATACTCCTATAAGTATGCGGCACGGACTCGGACCGGTGATGTGCGGACACCCTGTGAGCTGGTATACAATGCCCAGGAGAGGCACCTTGCGTGGTGCTCTCTTCACAGTACCGACGGCGTCGGCTTGGATGAACCGGCGCCGTCGCGTCGTTTTGGAACCTATCGCCGCCGCACGAGTACTCTCGCGCGCCCCCACCCAACGGCTAACCTTTAGGCGCTCGCCTCGATTTCAATATCGCGCACGAGCGTGGGCGGTGCCGTCCCGTCCACCGCCTCTTGCGTCACGATTACACCTTGGATGTCATCCGCGTCAGGCAAATCGTACATTGTGTCGAGCAATATCCCCTCGAGAATCGATCTCAGCCCGCGCGCTCCCGTTCCGTGCGTGATCGCCTGCCGCGCGATCGCCCGTAGCGCGTCGCCAGTGAACTCGAGAGTGACACCCTCGAGCTCAAAGAGACGTCGATACTGCTTGACGAGCGCATTCTTTGGCTCGGTCAAGATGGACACAAGGTCGTCTTCGGTGAGGTCGTCAACCGAGGCGAGCACCGGCAGGCGACCGACGAATTCCGGGATGAGTCCGTATTTGTGCAGGTCTTCCGGGAGCACTTGGCCGAGCAGCTCTCCCGCGCCCGTCTCTGATGAGTGGGCAAGCTCCGCGCCGAACCCGAGGCCGCGCTTGCCCACGCGGTCGGCGACGATTTTGTCGAGGCCCACGAACGCTCCTCCGAGAATAAAGAGCACGTTGGTGGTGTCGATGCGGATGAGCTCCTGCTGCGGGTGCTTGCGGCCACCCTGCGGCGGAACAGCTGCCTCGGTTCCTTCGAGGATCTTCAGGAGAGCTTGCTGCACGCCCTCGCCAGAGACATCACGGGTGATCGAAAGGTTTTCCGCCTTGCGGGCGACCTTGTCGATCTCATCGATGTAGACGATGCCCACCTCGGCGCGCTTCACATCGAAATCTGCCGCGGTTATCAGCTTGAGCAAGATGTTCTCTACGTCTTCGCCAACGTATCCAGCCTCGGTCAGAGCGGTGGCGTCTGCGATAGCGAATGGAACCTTGAGGATTCGTGCGAGCGTTTGGGCGAGAAGGGTCTTTCCGCATCCGGTAGGGCCGAGCATCAAGATGTTGCTCTTGGCGAGTTCCACATCGTCCGGCCCAGATGACGGCATCGAACGGACTCTCTTGTAGTGGTTGTACACGGCGACCGAGAGAACCTTCTTGGCTCGATCTTGTCCCACCACATAGTCATCAAGGATCGAAAAGATCTGCTGCGGCGTCGGCAGTTCTTCACTCACCGGAACGACGGCTTTGGCGGCAGGCAGCTCGTCTTCTACGATGTCGTTACACAACTCGATGCACTCATCGCAGATGTAGACGCCCGGACCGGCGATGAGCTTGCGCACCTGCCGCTGCGTCTTACCACAAAATGAGCAAATCAGCTGCTCGGCGCTATCAGAAGAACGGGCCACCTACGCCTCCGTCTTTGCGCCACGGCTCACCACAACTTCGTCGACGAGGCCGTAGGCCTTGGCTTCCTCAGCTGTCATGATGTTGTCGCGATCAGTGTCGGAATGTATCTTCTCCGTGGGCTGCCCAGTGTGCTCAGCCATGATATTGTCGAGCGCCTCTCGCATACGAAGCATCTCGCGGGCCTGGATCTCAATATCGCTCACCTGACCCTGAGTGCCGCCCCACGGCTGATGGATGAGGATGCGGCTGTTAGGAAGTGCGAACCTCTTGCCCGCGGCGCCTGACGCGAGCAGCACCGCCGCCATCGACGCGCACTGTCCGATGCAGATAGTCGAAACATCGCACTTGATGTACTGCATCGTGTCGTAGATGGCCAGACCCGCTGTGACCGATCCGCCTGGCGAGTTGATGTAGAGGTTGATGTCTTTGTCCGGCTCCGCGCTCTCAAGGTGCAGCAGCTGCGCGATGACAAGGTTGGCGATGTCGTCATTGATCTCATGTCCGAGAAAAACGACCCGCTCATTGAGCAAGCGCGAAAAGATGTCGAAGCTGCGCTCGCCACGGCTCGTCTGCTCGACGACGATCGGGACAAGGTTCATCGCGCCGTGATCCATGGATGCTCCTGTCTTGGTGCGGGCATGCGCTTCACGCCCGATTCTACTGTGTCTCATCGGACTCGTCGTCCTCCGCGCCGTCGCTGCCATCAGAAGGGTCCGATTCGACGATTTCGACGTTAGCAGGATCGGTCAACCACTCGACCGCCTTGCGACGAGTGAGGGTTTCGGCAATGACCTCAGCGGCCATCGTGTCGGCCCAACGCTCTTTGAGCTCCTCTACCGCCACCTCACCAACCTCGGCGAACCGTAGGTACTCCTGTTCGACATCATCCTCGGTGATCTCAAGTCCAGCCGCTCGGAAGAGCGCCTCGAGGGCGAGTTCCTCCCTCACCAAGACCTCTGCCTGCTTGGAGATGTCACCGGCTATGCGCTCCATCTCGAACCCGGTCGCCTCGGCATACTGCTCTAGCGTCATTCCCCGCTGCTCTAGGCCCTCGACAAACTCCTTGAGCATCGAATCGCGCTTCGAATCAACCATCGCCTGCGGCGCCTCGCCTTCGAGCCGCTTGGCGATCTCGGTTCGCACGTTGCGCTCCAAGACACGCTCACGACCCGCGGCCTTGGCCTCATCGAGCCTCATCTTGATGTCGGACCGCATGGCCTCCATGCTCTCGAACCCGCCCGCGCTCTCGGCGAACTCGTCGTCGATCAGGGGCAGCACCTTCGCCTTGATCTCGTGAACCTCGACGTCAAACGCGGCGGTCTTTCCAACAAAATCCGGGTTCGATGATGTATCGGGCACCTCAAACTCGATCCGAGTGGTCTCGCCCGCCTTCAGGCCCAGAAGACCCGCATCGAACTCAGACGGCATGAGCCCTTTGCTCATCTCGTAGAGGTATTTATCGACTGAGTTGCCCTCGTAGGTCGCCCCGTCAACTGTTCCCGTGAATGAGATCAAGACATAATCGCTGTCGGCCACGCCCCGGTCTTCGACCGGTTCAAGACTGGCGAAGCGCTCTCGAAGGTGCTCGATCTGCGCATCGAGCTCTCGCTCCGACGCCTCAGCCGGGGGAACCTTCACCGAGATGCCCTCGATCGATGAAACGGTCAACTCCGGCTTGACCGGCACCTTTGCCGTGAACACGAAGGGCTCTCCTTGGACGAGGTCCGCGATCTCGTCAACCTCAGGATGCGCGATGGCGCTGAGCTTCTCGGCACGAACCGCCTGCGGGTAGACCGTATTGAAGAGTTCTTCCTGCGCCTCGCCGAGGACATAATCACGACCGACATGGGTGTCGAGCACCGGACGCGGGATCTTGCCTTTGCGAAAGCCGGGAATCTTCACGCTCTTGGCAAGCTTCGCGTACGCTTGGTTGATCGCCTGCTCAACCGCTTCCGGCGGAACTGTGACGGTCAACGCGACGGTGTTAAGGTCAACCGGCTCGACCGAAGTCTTCAAGGCGTCAGTGCTCAATGGTCCTCCTCGACGGTACTCGCACGAACAGTGGTATCCGTTGCTGGTGCGGGCGAGAGGACTCGAACCTCCACGGTTGCCCACCAGGACCTAAACCTGGCGCGTCTGCCAATTCCGCCACGCCCGCTCGGCAAAGCGACTCACTAGTATAGCGAAACAACCACTGGGCCGTTTACTCCGCCCTGAACAGCTCCTCGTAAAACCCTGCCGTGCTCACGGTCACCTCGACTGGACCTTCACCGCGATTGCGCCAGAACCAGCCATGCGTACCGTCGATTGGCGCGACAAACGTCCCTGCACCCGATTCGGTCGCGGCTCCCGCCCAGTAACTGGTGGTTGCCACGGCCGCGCCCTCCCCGTGCATGTCGAAGTTGACGGGCCCACCTTCACTGATCCACTCGAAGACGATACTCTCGCCTTCACTCATTCGCACCTTCACTTCCGCGCCTTCGCCAGGTTGCAGCGTCACCGACATCGAGTCGGCACGCTTGGCGAGGTCAGTCTGAGACACGATCGCCGCCGGGGTCACGTCCTCTTCGCCGGAGAGCGCATGCCCGTCAGCCTCTGCGGACCGGGTCAGGCCGAGTGCGTCTCCCGCTCCGGTGATGTCTATCCCGTACTCCACCGGCAACACAAAGAGGATGAGGATCGCCACAGCCACCACGATTGAGATCGCAACCGACTTAAACAGCTGCGCGCCAGTCGGTCCTGAAGCAACATCCGTCACGCTCCCACCGCTCTTTGCGCGCGAGCGTCGCTTCGCGGAAGAGCGGCTATTGGGGGATTCGTTCATCTCTGTCATCAGTGTGTTCCTTCCTAGCCGGCAAACAGCCCGGCAAGTTGGTATCCGGTAAGGACAAAGCCCGCGGTCATCAGCACCATGTTCGCGGCGAACGCGTGCCGCTCGAACGTTGGAGACCTGCGCCATGCGTTCATTGCGACAAGAATGGCGGCGAGCGCCAAGACCTGGCCGATTTCAACACCAACGTTGAACGCGAGCAAGTTTGCGACAAGACCTTCGCGAGCGAGATCGTACTCGAGGAACTGTGTAGCCAGGCCAAAGCCATGGATGAAACCAAAGCCAAGTACCATCATTCGAGGATCAGGCCTAAAGCCCAACATCCGCTTAAGCCCGCCCACATTGTCGAGCGCCTTGTACGCCACCGAAAGCCCGATGATGGCATCCACCATGTAGGCGCTCACATTGGTCTCGACGAGTACGCCCAGAATCAGCGTCACGCTGTGCCCAATCGCGAACAAGGTGACGTAGTGCCAGACGTCTCGCATTTTGTGCAGAAAGAAGATGACTCCGACCAAGAAAAGCAAATGGTCGTAGCCTGTCACCATATGTTTGGCGCCAAGGTAGATGAATGGAATCACCTGTGCGCCGGTGGTCTGAGCGATGAATATCTGATCAGCGGATGCAACACCGTGCGCGAAGGCGGCCGGTGCCACTGCAAGCGTGACCACTATGATCACTGCGGCTGCCACGATACCCAACTTTAAGAACGGAACGACTCGGTACATGTGATTGGACCCGCCTCTAAGAATCGTAGGGACATGAGCGGTGTGAAACCGTCCGTGACAGTATCGCACCGAGCGAGCCACCGGAAGTGCCCCGGCAGGGATGCGAGCGCCGCAGTCTCAGATCCGCAAGATAGTGAACGAGCGCTCCGGCGGCGGCACCGATGACACCACACCCTGGAACGTCATTTCCAAATCGAGACAAGGACTGAACTCGCCGCCCGTGTGGGCGGCGAGCAGTCCGACGCATACAGTCGATGTCGCCACGGAGTCGCGTGGCCGGGTCGAATCGGCTTCAGCACACGTCGTGTCACAGGCGCTGGCTACGCAGGAAAATGCGTGGCCGCACCCGAGTACGATGACGGCCAGCACAACGGCAGCGCACGCAACGGAAAGTCTTCTCGTCAGCACCATGGTGCGGCACATAATACACTGTGTGCCTCAACCACCGGGCTCATCCACGGATTCTTCACGCAATTGGAGCGTGCGGAGTGCGGCGGCCTGCGAGCGGCATCGCCTCGACCACGAGGTCCATCACTGGCACAACCCTGAGTCCCAAGCTGTGCACCTCGTTGAGCTCGGTGATCTGCAGGCGACAGTTCTCGCACGGACATGCGAGCACCTCTGCGCCGGTCTTGCGAATCTGCTCGACCTTCTTCGCGCCGCTCTTCAGCCGAACGCTATTGAACTCCTCCATCGCGACAATCCCGCCGCCGCCTCCGCAGCACCACTGCTTCTCGCGGTTGGGGGTCATGTCGACAAAATCATCGGCGATCGCACCGAGAATGCGACGAGGCTCCTCGAACACTCCACCGCACCTCCCTGTCTGGCACGGGTCGTGGTAGGTGACCCGCTCGGCGATACCTTCTGCGTCAACCGTGATCCGCCCCGATGCGATGTATTCATCGATAACCTCGAGGATATGGCGGACCTTAAACGGCATCTTCTCCTTCGCCCACGCCTCGTAGAAGAGCTTCGCGACGCGATAGGCGTGCCCACACTCCGTGATCACGACCTCTTTCACGCCAAGTCGAAGCGCCTCATCCATGTAACGTTTCGCGATGATTCGCGCCTTCTCGGGATCGCCGTAGAAGTAGCCGTAGTTGGCCGATTCAAAAAACGAAAGTGTCCAGCTCGCGCCGGCCTGGTTGAAGATCACCGCCGCCGGCATGATCGAGTGCGATCCAGCAAGCGCCACGTAGAGGATGTCGGCTCCCTGCCTGTCGACGGGAATCTCCGCCGAGGGATCGCCGGTGAGCTCTCGAACCTCGGCCTCAATGTCTTTGAATCCCTCCACAAGACCGTCGCGGAACATCTCGGCGTTCTCGCCCTTGAAGATCGCCGCATCGGCGAGCTGGCCGAGCATATCGTTTCCTCTGCCAGCCGCGATAAGGATCCCCTTGGCGGCCGAGACGACCCACTGCGTGTCGATCGAGAACGGACAGTAGTACATACACCTTCGACATCCCGTGCACGCGTACGTCGACTCGTACAGCTCATCAAGCATATTCTCGTCCGGATCACGCGCCTCGTAGAGGGCGGGAACGAACTCGCCCGCTTTGGTGAAGTACTTCCGATAAATCTCCCGGACAAGCTCGGCGCGGCGCGCGGGCAGGTACTTGATGTCACCGGTCGCGACATACTGATGGCACGCGTCCTTGCAGATCGCGCAACGCACACAGATGTCCATGTACTGCTTGAGCTGGCGGTTCATCCGCTTATCAAGCACGCCGATAATCGTGTCGATCTGATGTTTCTCCAACGGCGCCATGGACTACTCAGAGCTCCTTATGAGGTTCGTCGCGAACACGCCGATAGCATGCGTGAGCTTCGAGAACGGGAAGTACATCAGAAAAGCCGAGACAAACAGCATGTGCCAGTTGAGCGCCCACTTCTCACTCGACTGCGCGAGTGCTTCCGGAAAGGACGGCCGGAAGGCGAGGAGCGACTGGAACCACTCCATGTAGACCGATGAAGGCAGGTCGCCAAGGAATCTCATGTGGTTACCCATGATGATGATGCCAAGGAGCAACGCGAGGAGCAGGTAGTCTTCGGGCGTGGACAGCGCCCGGTACGGCCCGAAGGTCCGCCGCGCCAGCCAGTACAGAACACATGCCAGCATCACGACACCGACGATGCCTCCGCTCCACGCCGCGAACACTTTCATCCCGTCTTGCCCGATGAGCGCCACGAGCGTGTCGAACTCGCCGATGAGTCTCAGGTGACCGATAAAGCCCGCGAGCGCCGCCACGTGGAACGCCATGGCCACCACCATGAGACGGGGTTCAATCTCGAAGCTCTGCGGAGCGACGAACGTGTCTTTGAGCAGCTTACCCAGCCTGCCGGATCGAGAGGCCGGTTTCGGGTAAATGCCGAGCCTCACCGGAGACGCGGGTGTCCGCGCCCACTGCCATACACGCCACGACATTCCCAGCACGAAAACCGCGATGCTCGCATAAACGAGCAGGCCCGATGCTATAAAGGAGAAGGTGTCCATCTGTGCCTCCCTGGGGGCTACTTGACCCGCCTGATGAGGAAGACGTACTCGCTGCCGACCTTCTCGGCCTGGAGGAGTTCCTGACCTGTCGACTTCGCCCACGCGGTGATGTCGGGAATCGAACCGGCATCCGTGGCCGTCGCCTTAAGTACGCCACCGATAGGGACGCTCGCAATGTTCTGCGACACCCGGACCATGGGCATCGGGCAGAGCAGTCCGCGCAGGTCGAGATCGAGATCCGGGGTGATATCGCTCATGATTCGCACTCCTTACGTAGTGGTGACGTACGGCAGGCCCGCTTCTGGGCGCCGCCGCGATTGGTTTAGATGAAGAACTGCACCTGCGACTCTTCGGCTTCAGCAAGCATGAATCCCACTCCCACAGGCTCCTGTACGCCTTTCACGAATGCCTCTTGCGGGATCTCCATAACATCCATCGACATCTGGCATCCGTACATCCGAACGCCAAGTTCGACCGCGAGATCGCGCAGTTGCGGCAGTGTAGCGACGTTCTGGGCACCCATCATCTTGCCGAACATCCACCGGCCCATCCCGCCAAAACTGAACTTGCTCGGATTGGCCTTTTCGATACCGCCGCCATACATGAGCCCGAGCATCTTCCCGAAGAGGGACGTGCCATGTCTCGCGTCGGCACGCTTGATGGCGCGCAGACCCCAGAAGGTGAAGAACATGACGACGTCGAAGCCCATCGCCTTGGCGCCTGTCGCGATAATGAACGCGCCAAACACCCGGTCCATGTCGCCGCTCATGACGACGAGCGTCATCTTCTTGGGCTTCTCCGACGGTTCATCCGCCACTCTACTGGCCTGACTGAGGGCCTCGCTCACATCAACACTCATTCTGCCTTCCTTCATTGATCGCCTGTCAGGACTCGCATCGCGCATTTCACCCGTTTACGCAAGATGTACGCCATTCTAGCGCACTCCACAAAATATCCCAGGGGGTATTTTTTGGCGCAGTTCTCCGTGGACCCCCCGGCGAGAGAGCTTCACGCCCTAGAGTAGCAAACGTCGCCGATACGTGTAGAGATGATACGCGTTGAACGCGACAAAGAGCCCGCCTGCGACCATGTGAGCACGCTCCCTATCGAGGGCAGCCAGAAGCAGAAGCGCGCCGAGCGATCCGAGCATGCCGCGTTTCGCTATTCGCATCTTCTCGCGCTGGGTCATCGGCGCGCAGAGGCGCTGCTGCGCGATGGCCGACGCGGATGCCGGAAGCTGAGATGCTTCGACGACCTGCTCCGCAGTGATCACCTCGTGGTCGTACTTGACAAGCATGCTCCCTGTTCGCGCGTTGGAGGTGACAGACAGAATCCCGCGAGCGCCGCGAAGCGCGGATTCGACCTCGCTCACGATCGCGGGATCACGCAGCCCCGCATGACGAAAACGGAGCCTTCCGTCGATCTGACTAGCGACCACGTTCGTCCTCCCCCCGGGCCGGTGACGGCGGAAGCATCGGGCGCATGGCATTCAGTGCAACACCCACCGTCGTCAGGTTGTGAAGCAGCGCAATTGTGCTCGGCTGAACTCGGCCGACGAGACCCAAACCGAGGTACCCTGTGTTGAGCGCCACGCTCGACCCGAAGTTCTGCCGTATGCGCCTGAGCGTCGTCTGCGCAATCTGCCGAGCGACAAGGAGCTCAGAGAGTTCATCTCCCAACAGCACGACGTCTGACACTTCGCGCGCCAAGTCCGCTCCATCACGCATCGCTACGCCGACATCGGCGGCCGAGAGTGCCGGGGAGTCATTGACGCCGTCCCCCACCATGAGCACTATGTGCCCTTCGGCCTGGAGCTCACGCACTATGTCGGCCTTATCCATCGGCATGACCTGGGCCCGCCACTCCTCGATACCAGCGGCGGCCGCAATCGTGGCCGCCGTTGCCGGAGTGTCACCCGTGAGCATGATAACCCGCTCGATACCCTGTTCCCTGAGACCGCGCACCACTTCAGCGGCCTCCTCGCGCATCGGGTCTTCTATGCAAAGCGCGCCAACGAGCTCGCCGTCGACCGCGAGGTGCAGCAGCGAGTAGCCCTGCCTTGCCCAGCGCTCGACTTCCTCATGCTTCCTCTCATCGAGCGCAATTCCCTCGTCCTCATGCACAAAGTGCCGACTCCCCACAAGAACCCGTTTTCCATCGAGCCGCGAAGCGACACCATGTGCGACGACGTATTCGACCTCGGCGTGCTCCTCGTGATGATCGATCCCGGCGGCCTCAGCGCTCCTCACGACCGCGCGGGCGACCGGGTGCGGGAAGTGCTCCTCAAGACATGCCGAGAGGCGCAGCACATCGTCAGCGTCCCACGCGTCGAACGGCACTACGTGCGCAACGCGCGGCTGGGCCCGAGTCAGCGTTCCCGTCTTGTCGAAGACGCAGACCGTTGCCGTCGCCATCGACTCGATGAATCGCCCGCCCTTCACGAGCACCCCCGCGCGGGCAGCTTCACGCATGCTCGTCAGAACGGCAAGCGGAGTGGCGAGCCTGATGGCGCACGAGTAGTCCACAAGCAACACCGACGCCGCCCTCGACAGATTCCGGGTAAGGAGGAACACGAGAGCGGCGAGCCAGAAGTTGAACGGCACTATCTTGTCGGCGAGCGCGTCAGCCCGGCTCTCCACATTGGCCTTGCGTGACTCGGACTCCTCGATGAAACGCACAATCTGGTTCACGCGTGTCTCGGCACCGACACGTGTCGGCCGGATGTAGAGCACGCCATCTTCGACCACACTTCCCGCGCAGACGCTCGCGCCAACGCCACGCAGGACCGGAAGAGCTTCCCCCGTCATCGCCGACTGGTTGACGCTTGCGTCACCCGCCGTGACGACGCCATCAACGGGTATGGAGGAACCGGTGCGAACGACGACCTCGTCACCGTGCTCAAGCTCTAGGAGGGAGATGTGCAGTTCAATGTCTCCCCGCCGCACCCAGACGGTATCGACGTCAACTACCAGGCTTCTGGCGAGGCTTGCGCGAGACTCTCGCCTCGTCCACTCCTCGAGCGTCCTTCCCAAAGCGAACATGAGGGTGATCGTCCCCACCGCGCGGAAGTCACGGCGTGCCAGTGAGATACCGATTGCGACAGCGTCGAGCACGTCCACGTTGATGCGCCCGCGCCGAAAGGCGCGCACCCCGTTGCGCAAGTACGGCAGCGCGCGGAGTAACGACACGAACGCCTTGACGACAGGCGGCAGCAAAGGCCTGATGGCTACGTACGCGAAAAAACGCATCCAGCCGCCGCTCCCTGCCTGGCTCAGGGTCATGCCCGCGTCTTGCGCGGACTCCTGGCGATCGCCGTCGAGCGATACGGAGTAGCGGCCCAGGCGGCGCGCGATACCGAGCGCCGGGGTCGGCTCGTAGCCAGCAAGACCCGCACACACCTGTTCCCGGGCGGAGGGCTCGAACACTATGAGAACGTTTCCAGTGCGTCCGCTTATCGTGATTGAGCGAACGACACCGGTACCGCCAAGCAAGGGGATAAGATCGCGCGCGGTCTCCTCGGAAACGAGCTGCGGGGAAACCCTCACCCGCAACCGGCCCGGTAGCTCATGCGCGATCCGAAAGTGCATCGGGCGCGGCTACGCCTTCTCGCCTGTCGCGGCGGGCACGCCTGGCTCCGTTCGCTTGTTCTGGATGTCTTGCGCCTCGGCCACGATGTCTTCGATCTGCTCTTTGGCGGTCTCGGCCATCATGAGCGCACGATCCTTGACATCAAGCCCACGGCTAATCAGATCGGCTGCGGCAGGACGCAGTCTGTCCTTCTCCCGGCCGTACAACGCAGCGGCGACCACACCTAGCGCGATGCCTCCCGCTAGATACAGTCCCTTATGGTAGCCCTCGCCCATCGTTTACCCCTTTCCTCAATCCCATCCATCACGACGGTGCACACCAATCCTCGATACAGCGATCGTGTCACAAACCGTGCGTCCTTCACACAGTATACTTCCCGCACTTGGGTCTGACACGTCATAGTTCACCCATTCTAACACCCATTGCTAGCCACTGCGAAGTTTCTGTTCTGTCGGAGCACGAAAAGACAGGCCCCGAAATCGGAACCTGCCTCGACTGTTGATGGTGGGCCGTATAGGGGTCGAACCTATGACCTTGGGATTAAGAGTCCCCTGCTCTGCCAGCTGAGCTAACGGCCCGAAAACGCTCCGCTATTCTATCGCCTTACCGAGGAAATGCAAGCGGCCCGCTACTGTGCGCGGGCCGCGATGCGCGCATGGGGTGGGTAACGGGACTCGAACCCGCGACCTTCGGAGCCACAGTCCGACGCTCTAACCAACTGAGCTACACCCACCATGTGAAGACAGTGGCACGCCCGGAGGGATTCGAACCCCCGACCTAGAGATTAGAAGTCTCCCGCTCTATCCAGCTGAGCTACGGGCGCACATCACGCGTCCGAGGGAGTGCCAAGGCGACACGGTACCCTTCGACGCTTCTGGTTGTCAATGGAGCGGCGGACGGGACTCGAACCCGCAACAATCAGCTTGGAAGGCTGATGCTCTACCAATTGAACTACCGCCGCAAACCTGGTCGGGCTGGCCGGATTCGAACCGACGACCCTCTGCTCCCAAAGCAGATGCGCTACCAAGCTGCGCTACAGCCCGACTCGTTCGCCCCGGCCCGCGAGACCCTTACGGGCCGTCGTGCCCTAGGGCAAGGGACAGTATAGGCACACACTGGCCGTGGGGCAAACATCGCGCCACCGCATGGAAACCGCGGCACGGGAACCGGCTACCGGAACGAGAACTGCTTCGACACCTCTTCGGCAAGGGGAAGAAGCTCCTCGAAAGGGCCGCTCGGTGCCGAGAGGGTGAGCACCGCTCCGTCCTGCGCCCACGAGACAGCGGAAAACGGATACACTGCCGTGGTCGGGGTCTTGCCATCAGCGGCGAAGGAATCGTACTCTCCCCTGGTCCATCCGGAGCCGGGGAGTCCGTTGACGCTCACGCGGTGTTCAAAACGGTTGGTGTCGACCGGTACGGCTTTGACATCCTGCGCGCTCTTGTGGACACCTAGCACCAAGTCCCCGTAGAAGACATACACAATCCACTCGCCTGCGGACTCTCCTTCGCCGTAGTAGACGATCGTGCACGCCTGTTCGCCGAGGGAGTTGGGTAGTTCGGGCTGGCTGTCCAGACCGCGCGCTACCTCGCCAGGAGTCCTGACTGCGGTGTACCCATTCAACTCAACCCATTCCGGTGTCCCGAATGCGGGACCGCGAGTGTAGACGTCACCGTACCCCTGAGGTATGGCCGCAACGATCTCCTCCCTCGTAAGGGGCGCTGAGCCTGTCTCCGAGCCTCCGGTGCCCAGTCCGATCGCAACCGCCGCGCCCACGAGGATCGCGGCCGCAACTCCAGCCACCACCCATTTCCACATCGATGCGTTCATGTCGATCCACCCCAATCGAAACCGATTACGGCGTCGCGATCACCCGGAAGTCGCGCTTGCCGCTCCACCAGCTGCCCAATTGGCCGCTGAAACCAGGATCTCCACTCCCTTGAAATCACATGTACGTAGTGCACCACGTTGCCCTCGGTCTTCAAGTTAGCTGCAGTGCCGATACTCCGCTACGGTGCGGTGACTTGAGGCGGAGGCCAACTCAGCATATCTTCACTCTCGCCAAGATCAGGAAGGGCTGACTTCGCGTCCGCGATCGCCTGAATGGCATCGCGGGACATGTGTTCCAGCAGCACCATCGAATAGCCCCAAAGAATGCCATCGGGAGACGGCCGCTCCTTGAATCCATGGATGACGAGAATCTGTTGGGGATCCACCTGTTCGTCCCATATCAACGTTGCCTTAGCTGTGCGGTTCCACACGATTCCCAGATAGCGGCCGGTACCATCGCGCTGGGGATACGTAACGGACAACTCGATCACCTGATCGTCAGATGCGTACTCCTCGGCCGCGAGAAGTGCTCGAAACAGCCCGCGGCGGTCGAAGTCTGAGTCCGTCAAATACAGGCGCAAACGCAGCTCGCCGTCGCGCTCAGTCGGACTCGTCGACAGAATCGCATCGTCCTGGAGGCCGAGAGCCTCACTAAACGACTCCACAGCTGCTTCCAGCCTCGTGGGGGCGGACACGTCTTCCGCGACTTCGGTCGGGCCTTGAGTTGCCCTGTCACAACCGGCCAAGCACACGAAACACGCAGCGAGGACCAGGGCGAGACACGCTTGCCAACGCCTGTTGGCCGAAACGCTGCTTCTCCTGACGACGGTAGGCGTGTCCATCACATCCCGAGACTGAGCAGTTCCCCAGTGTGCAAGTCCACGAAGCCCTCTGCCCTGGCGCCAAAGTACTGGTCGCCCGTTTCGAGCACAACCCTGAGCACAAGATGTGGCTCACGGGTTGATGGCGCACGCCATACCATACGCTCGGATTCCTTGACCGTGTGAACCGGCATGTGTGCGGCCTTTGCCACGACTTCGATCGCGTCGCGGTCGCTCATCGCTGCCCGGCTCATGTCAAGCTCGATAGGCCCGTCACTTTGAAGGAACCCGATCAACTCACCAGTTTCTGCATTGAGGGTGAGTTCGAGGAAGTTGCAGGTGGGAAGTCCGTATCGATACTCTTTGAACGTGCACCGGATCGTTTTGTGCTCGCTGCCGTCCGTTCGTATTCCTTCCGAACGGTATTCGACAATCAGATTATGCCCCAGCCAGCGAGGGAAGCGATCGCTGGCAAGCTCTAGCGCGATTCTCCGGACTTGTTCGGTGGTAAGGCACTCCGCCTCACCAACCACACCTTCCTGAGCAGACTTGCCGGAGGCCGTAATGCTGGCATACACGACAACCTGGCCTGACTTGTCGTCTACGATGCAGATATCGCCCGTGGCCTTGTCCCGATACTCAGAGAACCCCAGTGAGTCAGCGCCAGTCCACTCGAGCGCGACGTCTCGGCCGACCATCTGGGACACCGCTACCTGAATGGCTCTCGTCTCGCTCGCCTGATCAACAGGTGGGCTGTCATCGCGTGCGAATGCCAGCAATAACCCCCACACAAGAAACAAGGAAGCCAGTCCGCACATCAACCCCACGCGAAATGTTCTGGACATTGCCCTTAGCCTTCCTACGAATCGAGCTACATCCGAGTGTTGCCATCCCCTCGATAGTGCATGCTGTCGTATCCACCGTTCGCACCATACACTTGGTGTATGTACGCCCGTGCGACTTCCATTGAATACCACGCATTGTAACCGCTCCTCAGGGCGCGCCAGTACCTGTATCCGAAGTAGGTGGGCGGGGTATGGATGCCATGGCTGAAAACCACACTCTCCCTGAACCCCCCAGCGAAGGCGACCCCGGCGTGTCCGTGAGCCGACCACAACAGGTTGTAGGAACCCGGTGGCGGGTCTGCCCCGGTCTCACACCCGAGAAACATCGCGATCTTCGCTGAGGAGTTCACGTCACTCACGTAGCTGGTCTGCCGAACAATCTGAGAAGCGCTATTGTCATGCAACTTGAACGGTACACCCCCTGTCATGGGAATGTTCGAGCTCACCACCCCAGCGTAGTCGTTCGTTCCCGGATATGGACTCCAACGGGACACGAGAACCATGCCCGGTCGAGCGTGCCCCACGAGAAATAGGTGTCTGAGACTGGAACTTCCGAGATTGTGCGTGATGGCGTTCGGTTCTGCACTGTAATAGCTCAACCCAACATAGTCGGCGAGATCCTGCTGTTGTTTGGCGTTGTCTGCAGCAGCCTGAAGGTTTTGTCCAGGAATACTCCATGGATAAGCTGACCAGTCAAATGAGTAGTTGTAGCTGTGGGTAGATGCCATCGCCGTGCCAGACACAGCAAGGGAAACGACGATCGCGATCGTGATAGCGGAGCGAATAGCGATCATACTCGTGTGTACGCCTCCCTCATGCACATTCGCCCGTCGCAATCGGGTCCAACTCAAGCTTCTTTCATAGAACCCGCGTGGACTGCCTTATAGAGTCGAGAAATGAACCTCCACTGCCATCCACGAAGCCCCGGTTTGGAGACAATCCTGGTGAATCACCTCACAGCAATCCCGCTCATTAGTGTACGTTTCACTATCTGATCAGCAGGCTACGCCCCCTCACGATCGATGTCAACGCGCTCCAACCAGGGAAACCGCGGCACGGGAACCGGCTACCGGAACGAGAACTGCTTCGATACCTCTTCCGCAAGGGGAAGAAGCTCCTCGAAAGGGCCGCTCGGCGCCGAGAGGGTGAGCACTGCTCCGTCCTGCGCCCACGAGACAGCGGAAAACGGATACACTACCGTGGTCGGGGTCTTGCCATCAGCGGCGAAGGAATCGTACTCTCCCCTGGTCCATCCGGAGCCGGGGAGTCCGTTGACGCTCACGCGGTGTTCAAAACGG
>JGI24125J20156_1000097_pt1 | contig 26909 bp, 25 predicted proteins | sample Subbio12Aug_8Bad_FD_20156 | JGI IMG/M metagenome (IMG submission 20156) | reverse complement strand
CCCCAGCCGGTAGCGATGCGGCTCCAGCGGCTCGGGCACGTCCAGCTCCTGGGTGATGATATGGCTGGGAAATTCGATGTAGACCGGGCCGGGGGTGCCGCTCATCGCCTTGCGGATACCCTCGCGGATGATCTCGTCGGTCTGGTCGGCATATTCGATCGAGGCGGAATATTTCACCGAATTCTCGAACAGCGGCGCCTGTTTGACGAACTGGATACGACCGCGCCGCACCCGCTGCTCCGTCACGCGGGCGCGCTGCCCGGACAGGAAGATCACCGGCGAATGTTCGACCAGCGCACACTGGATGGCCGGCGCGCAGTTGGCGATGCCCGGCCCCAGCGTGCCGATGCAGACGGCGGGCCTGCCGGTCATGCGCGACGCAGCTTCCGCCATGAAACCGGCAGACGCCTCGTGATGGGGGGCGACCACCGTCCAGCCGCGGCGTTCGGCCGCCAGGAACATGTGCACGAAATTGGGATCGGGAATACCGAACAGCGTGTTGATGCCTTCGGCTTCCAGCAACTGGAGGATGCGTTCATAGACTGGAACCGGCATGCGAATATTCCTTGTGCGATGGCCGCGCGGCGGCGGTGAAGGGTGTCAGGCGGGTGCCGGCATCAGGGGTCCAGCAGAACCGGCGAGCCGGTGCCCATGTAACGGGCGAGATTGCGGTGGAAGTTGGTGACCTTGCGTTCCTGGTGCGGATTGGGAAGCGGTCCGCGGAAACCGCGGGACTTGATGCCCTGCTGGACCGCGGCCATGTTGGAGAAATCCTGCGCCAGAACCTTCCCCCAGCCGGCCTCGGCGGGAGCGGCCTCGACCCAGCCTGGCCTTGGTTCCCCCCCTTGCGGAAAGCGTTCGATGGCATAGGATTCGAAGATGCAGCGATCCGGATCTTCTCCGAACGGCCGGGCGCGGTAGCAGAGCGCGAAGGTCACGCCCTGCAGGATCGCCATGTTGGGAAAGATGTTCCAGGCCAGACCGGCGCGGCCCATCTGTTCCGGGGTGATGTCGGGCCAGTCGACCCCGCGCGCAGCGTCGTCGGCCTTTGCCCGGGCCAGCCAGTGCGCGACGACCTGCGGGGCCGGGGTGCCGGCCGGCAGTTCGTCCATCAGGCGACGGGCGGCGTTGACGAGCGTTTCCGTGGTGCTGGCGCGATTGACCGTTTCATATATTTCGCGCTGCAGCTCGTAGGTGGACAGGCGCGGATCGTCGCCCTTCCCGGCCCGGGTGACGCTGCTGCCTTCCGCCATGGAGCCGGCCTTGTCGCGCTGGTCGAAACCGCTGACGCCGTGCAGCCCATGCGCATGGCTATAGGCATAATATTCGCCATATTCGAGCAGCTGCGGGTGGGTGCCGGCAACATGATAGGGCTCCATAAAGGCTTCGAGCGCGGTTTTCCAGTTGCAGTCGAACACCACCCACTGTCGCCATTTGTAGCGCATGCGGCCAAGCTGGAACGGGTCGAGGAAGCCGGCTGCGGGCTCCAGCCAGGCCCGGAGCGCTGGCGCCTTGGGGTCCATGCTGATGAACAGCCAGCCACCCCAGTGATCGACGTGTACCGGGCTGAGCGACGTGCGCTGTTCGTCGAGCGCGCCCTTCCAGTCCTGCGGATCGAGGATGAAGCAGTTCTTGCCGTCGAGCCCGTAGGTCCAGCCGTGAAAGCCGCAGACGAAGCTGCGGCGGTTGCCGCTGGCGCCGTTGCTGCCTTTGGGCACGTCGACCAGCCGGCGGCCGCGGTGCGGGCAGACATTGTAAAAGGCGCGAAAGGCGGAGGCGTCGTCCCCTGATGCGTGGCGCAGGATGATGATCGACTCCGCGCCGATCTCGTAGGTGATGAAATCGCCGACATCGGGGATTTCCTCGACCCGGCCGGCGTGCTGCCAGACGCGCGCCCAGAGCCGATCGGCCTCGGCCCGGGCATAGTCGTGCGAGAGGAAGGCGGTGGTGGGGTAGGTGAGCGGCTGGTCCAGCTGCTCCACGCCGATGGCAACGGACTGATTCACGTCCCCGTCCTTTGCTGCCTGGGGCAACCCGCACATGCGGCCACCCGGAAAAACGGAGCGCAATTGTCGATTTGGCTGGCCATTCATCCCTCCTTCGATGCCGGCGTGAGCGCGATACCGGCCATGTCGCCGCTGCTGCGCCACGCTTCCAGCAGGGCAAGAAAGGCACCCCATCCCGGCCCGTAACCGCGGAGCAGCGCCCATGGGGCCTTCACCTGCCCCTCGTTGGTGAAATAGCTCGGCGTGCATTCGCGCTGGAAATCGCCGGTGTCGATGGCGACTTCCTCGAAATGCGCGACATAGCCGGCAACGGCCCGAGGCGTCGGCTCGGCAACGCCGGCGCCGCGCTTCAGCGTTTCGGAAATGATGTAGGCGATGTGGCGCGCCTGCTGCCCGAACTGTTCCGTGACGCTGGCGTTGAGGCCGCCCTGGATGTAGCCGATGGTGAACAGGTTGGGGAAACCGCTGGTCATCACGCCGTGCAGCGTGGTGGGTCCGTTTCGCCAGTGATCATAGATGGAACGGCCGCCGCGTCCTTCGACCACCGGGATGCCCCAGCGCCGTTCGAGGTCGCTGGTGACTTCGAAGCCGCTGGCGAAGATGATGCAGTCGGCGGGATATTCCCGGCCGTTGGCGATGAATCCGGTTTCGGTCAGCTGTTGCAGCCCCTGGGTGTCGGAAACATCGATCAGGGCGACATTGGGCTGGTTGAAGGCAGGGTAGAACTCGTTGCTGGACAGCGGCCGCTTGCACAGGAAACGATACCAGGGTTTCAGCGCCTCGGCGGTGGCGGGATCGTCCACCATGGTTTCCACGCGCGTGCGCAGCCGTTCCATCACCCGATGGTCCAGCAGCTCGCGGCGGCCGAGATACTGCTCGACGGTCAGCTGCGGCCAGCCTTCCGCTTTCAGCTCGGCTGCCATCATTCGGGCGATTTCCGTCCAGATGTCGCAGACCAGATCGGGCTCGCCGGGCAGGAAGCCTTCCATGGCGGCGCGATGGAAATTGGCCTGACGCTCGGCCTGCCATCCGGGCGGCTGCGCACTAAACCAGGCCGGATCGGTATCCGGGTTCGGTCGTTCATCGACCGTGGAGGGGGTGCGCTGCACGACCCAGAGCTGCTTTGCATGGCGCCCCAGATACGGCACCGCCTGAATCGCAGTCGCGCCGGTGCCGACGATCACCACCCGCTTGTCGCGCAGCCGGTCCAGAACCGGGTTTTCGGGGCTGCCGCCAGTGTAGCCATAATCCCACCGGGCGGTATGGAACATCGCTCCGCCGAACTTGTCCAGCCCTTCGATGGCCGGAAGCTTCGGCATGTTGAGCACGCCGCAGCCCATGATGACAAAGCGTGCGCGGATACGGTCGCCGCGATCGGTTCCGACCAGCCAGCGCTGGGCGGCATCGTCCCACAGCAGCGACTGCACCGTGGTGTGGAACAGCGCGCTGTCGGCACAGCCGACATGGTCTGCGATCTGGCGGCAGTATTGCTGGATTTCGGCGCCGTCGGCGAACTTGCGCGACGGCATGAAGCCGGTTTCCTCGAGCAGGGGCAGGTAACAGTAGCTGTCGTTGTCGCACTGCACGCCCGGATAGCGGTTCCAGTACCAGACCCCGCCAAAATCACCGGCCTGGTCCACCAGCCGGAAGCCGGTGATGCCGGCCTTCGAAAGATGATGGGCCGATAGCAGCCCGGCAAAACCGGCGCCCAGCACCAGCACGTCCATGTCCTCCACCACGGGCGGACGCGGGGCGACGGGCGTGTGCGGATCGGCTGCAAAGCGGCTGTCGTCCAACGCGGCAGACGGGACATATTGCGCCTGACCGTCCTTGCGCAGCCGCTTGTCGCGCTCTGCCCGGTATCTTGCCTTCAGCCGCACCGGATCGATGGACGCGGCAGGCGGCAGTTCGGTTTCAGGGCAATCCATCGCCACTCCCACTCTTGCTTCAGATCTCGTGGCGCTGGTGTAAATCAACAGGTCTGTTCATTACCATCCACGTCCCGATTTATCGCCGCGGCGTTGTGCTTGCCCCGGGGGGCAGAGGTGCGGCATGGAGCGGGCATGGATGAAGCCGATTATCTGCCGGTTGCGCCTTCGAACGCAGTAGGAGACGAGCAGGCGGTTGCGCTGCGCGTGGCGGGCCGGCAGGTTCTGCTGGTGCGATCGCTGGGCGTGCTGCACGCCATCGAAAATCTCTGCCCCCATGCCGGGCAACCGCTGGAAGGCGGACGGGTCAGGCGCGGCTGGATCGCGTGCTCCTTCCACGGAGCGCGCTTTGATCTCGGGAGCGGAGCCCCGCTCGGCCCGCTGCCGACATCGCCGCTGTGCCGCTTTCTGGTGCGCGAGATCGACGGCACGATTGAAGTGGCCGTCTGAGACCCGGGGGCATCGCCCGTTCGATATCTGCAATTCGCGCTTGCGCGGTGCGGACGCAGGGCCAAGATGGCGCGATGGAAATGCAGCCACTGATCCCAGCCGGCGCGCCGGATCTGTTCCGCGCCGAGGTGCGCGCCTGGCTGGCCGCGCATGTCCCGGCGGGGTGGCGGGAGACGTGCACCGATCATGCAGGGTTTCTTGCCGTCCAGCGCGACTGGTTCCGGGCGCTGGTGGATGCCGGCTATGCCGTGCCGCATTGGCCGGCGGCATGGCCCGGCGGCGGCCGCAGTCTTGCCGAACAGAAGATCCTGTACGAGGAGTTTGCCCGCGCCGACACGCCCCGGCTGATCCTGTACTTCATGTCCACCTATCATGCCGCCTGCACCCTTCTGGAATGGGGCAGCCGCGAACAGCAGGATCGATTCCTGCCGCGCATCCTGAAGGGCGAAATCTGGTGCCAGGGCTTCTCCGAGCCGGACGCCGGCTCGGATCTGGCCGCGCTGCGCACGCGGGCGGAAAAGCGAGGCGACCATTATGTCGTGAACGGACAGAAGCTGTGGTCCACCATGGGCCAGTTCGCCGATCGCTGCCTGCTGCTGGTTCGGACGTCCTCGGAGGGACCCAGGCAGGCCGGGCTGACCTACCTGCTGCTCGACCTGAAGACGCCGGGAGTAACAGCCCGGCCTATCCGCCAGATCCACGGCGACGAGGAGTTCGCCGAAATCTTCCTCGAGGACGTGGAAGTGCCGGTGGCCGACCGGCTTGGCGCGGAAGGCCAGGGCTGGGCGGTGGCGCAATCCACGCTGGCGTCGGAGCGGGGGCTGACGCTGGTGGAGTTGAGCGCGCGGTTGCGCGGCGCGACGTGGCGGCTGGCCNGACTGGTACGCGATCAGGGCAGCAGCGACGATCAGGGCGTGCTGCGCGATCTTGGGCGGCTGGCGACGCGGATCGACGCCTGCTCGGCGCTGGCCGACCAGTTTCTCGAGCGCCGGATCGCCGGGCAGGAGGCAGCGGGCGACGCATCCTGCGTGAAGCTGGCCTATGCCCGGGCGCTGCGGGCCTACACAAGGCTGGGCCTTGATGTTGGCGGCCTGGAAGCGCAGCAGCGGCAGCCGATCATCTTTGGCGGCGGCATGGAAACCGGCAACTGGATGGCGGATTTCATGAACAGCTACGCCTGGACCATCGCCGGCGGGTCCGACGAGATCCAGCGCAACATCATTGCCGAGCGGATGCTGGGGATGCCGCGCGAGCCGAAAGACTGGACGGCGAAGCGCGCATGAGCATCAGCCGCGAGGAACTGCAGGAAGCCGCGCGCCGGGCATTCGGCGGGCTGGGGCTGGAAACGGATCCCGAGCACAGCTGGCGACTGATCGTGGACATGGGCTGGCTGGCGATGGCCGTGCCCGAACGGCTGGGCGGGCTGGGGCTTGGCGCCGAGGCGGCCGCGCTCATCCATTCCGAGCTTGGTCGGGCGCTGGTTCCGGGGCCGGTGATCGGCCAGATGCTGGCGATCGGTGCAATGTCTGCTGCAGCACCGGTATCGGGGCTGGACCAGCTGCTGGCCGCCGCGCTGGATGGGCAACTGTTTGCCGCAGCGCTCGGGGCGGGGCCGGATCCGGATATGGCGGTGGCGGTGGTGGATGCCGACCGCGCCGGGCAACTGCTGATGACCGGGCCGACCATGGTGGCGCTGGTCGACATGGCGGGCCCCGGCATTGCCGTGGCGGCGCGGCCGGGCTGGGACGAAAGCCGGCGCCTGTTCGACGTGCGCGCCGCGCCCGATGCGCCGCGCCTGGTGCTGGCCGAGGGCGATGCTGCTGCAAGATTGACGGCTGCGCTTTCGGTGCAGCGCCTGCTGGCGCTGTCGGCCGACAGCGTCGGCGGTGCATCGGCGCTGCTGGAGCGGACCATTGCCTATCTGGTTGCCCGCCGGCAGTTCGGACGGCCGCTGGCAATGTTCCAGGCGCTGAAGCACCGCTGCGCCGATCTGGCGTTGCGCATAGCAGCGGCCGAAGCGTTGCTGCGCCGGTGCAGCCTGAATGCCCGGCTCGATCCCGTGGCAGCAGGAGCACTGAAGGCGCATTGCACCAGGCTTTATGCCGATACGGCAGAGGAAGCGACGCAGCTGCACGGCGGCATCGGGTTGACAATGGAGCATGACTGCCACCGCTTCCTGAAGCGTGCGCTGCTCAATCAGACGCTTGGCGGCAGTGCCGGGGCGCAGGAAGAAGCCGCCGGTCGCCGGGTTCTTGCCGAGGCCGGCTGAGCCTGCCGTTCAGCCGGATTTCCTGGGCAGTTGCACTTCGGCCCTGGCGGTGGCCATCACCGTGCCCAGCTGGTTCGTCATCCGGCTATCCACCTGGATGATGGGGCGGCCCTTTTCGTCGACGAGCTTGTCGATCACCCTGGCGGTCTGGATGGTGATGTCGCCGGTGAAGGCAGGGCCCCGATAATTGGCGGCGGAATGGACAACCTGACCCCATTCACCCGCCCAGCCGGCCAGATAGTCGAGAATCCAGGCCCCCATGGAGGCGCCATAGCCATAGCCGCGCGGCATCCCGATGTAGCGGGCCCAGCGCGGAAACAGGTGCCCGCGCGATGGTCCCCAATAGGCGCCGTCGGTGAGNTCCGGATTGATCCGCTCCATCACGCCGTCATTTTCGTGGCCGGCCATCTTGGGATCGAAACCCAGGCCCTCGAGATCGAGGGTCGGACGGTGCGTGGTGCCCCAGATGGTGAACAGATAGGCGCGCCATTCGGTGGTGAAGCTGGCGATCGTGTGCGGGCCGAACACCCGCTCGGGCAGCTCGTCGCCAACCGCCACATCATCCCACCATCGCCGACCGTGGCCGAGATCGTGCAGCATCCTTATCCAGGCGAACTTGCGCTGTTCCAGCGCCTCGGATTCCTCGTCGCTCCATTCCGGATCCTCGGTTGCATCGAGCGACGCCATCTCGACGGCGAGGTCGTTCCGGTAGCGGATGCTGGTGGAGCGCTGCTTGGCCAGCAGGTCGCCATGCTGATTGTAATAGAAATTGTCGCCGCGCTGGAAACAGGTGGGGCCCGCGAACCTGGTTTCCTTCACCACATAGTCGAAGGGGATCTTCTCGTTGACGAGGCTGTCGCCGCCGAACACATGCCCGCCTTCGAACCACCATTCGTCACCGCCGAAGATGAGGTGCGAATTGGGGATGCGACCGACACATGCCGGACCGGCGCCATGGCCGTCGTCGGTTGCGACCGCGAAGGACTGGGGCGCAACCAGCCGGCCATGGCGACCTTCGGCGGCGAAATCATGGTCGTAGTGCAGCAGGTTGGGATAGTGCATGCCCTGCACCCAGCGGCGGAAGTCGTTGTTGTGCAGCGGTTCCTTCATGCGGGCCGGCTGGATGGGTTTGCCCATGTACCGGTCGAGGTCCGAGCAATCTAGCAACCTGTCTGACATTGGTTTTCCTTGCTTCTCAGCCGCGAACGAGGGCCGTGGCCGCTGCCACGATATCGGCCGGCTGCACCAGAAATGCGGATTCCAGCGGCTTGGAGAAGGGGACGGTGGCATAGGGGCCGCCAAGCCGCCTCACCGGCGCCCTCAGCTCGCCGAACAGCTCCTCCATCAGGGTTGCGGCGATTTCCGCGCCGACACCGAAGGCGCGCACGGCTTCGTGCACGACCAGCGCGCGGCCCGTCTTGCGCACCGAGGCGAGCACTGCCGCACGGTCCCAGGGAGANACGGTCCTCAGATCGATGAGCTCGACCGAGATGCCGGCCTCCGCCAGTGCGGGCAGTGCCTGCATGGCGGTCAGCACCATGCCGGAATAGGTGATGATGCTGAGGTCCGTGCCCTCGGTCAGCAGCCTGGCCTTGCCGATCTGGATCGGGCCCTGATCGACGGGCACATCACCGGGAACGAACAGCGTGCGGCCGTTTTCCACGATGATGACGGGATCCGGATCGGCGATCGCCGCCATCGTCAGCCCCTTGTAGTCGGCGGCGCTGGATGGGGCGACGACCTTGATGCCCGCGGAATGGGCGAACCAGGCCTCCAGATGGTCGCTGTGCTGCCCGGCGGTCTGCCAGCCGGCACCCGTGAGCATGCGGATGACGATCGGAACCTGGCTCTGGCCGCCGGACATGAACCGCAGCTTGGCTGCATGATTGTGGATCATGTCCATGGCGACGGTGGAAAAGTTCATCAGCATGATCTCGGCGACCGGCCGGTATCCGCACATCGCAGCGCCGATCGCCGCGCCGATGATCGCCTGCTCGGAAATCGGCGTCGAGCGCACGCGGTGATCGCCGAAGCGGGTAGAGAGGCCGCGGGTCATGCCGACCACGCCGCCGCCCTCGCGGTCGGCGATGTCCTCGCCCAGCACGACCACCTTGGGATCGACCGCCATGGCAGCCGCGATGCCCTCGTTGACCGCCTGCACGCCGGTCATCTTCACGGTCTCGGCGCTCATGCTGGAATCTCCTCGGCAAACACGTCGCGACGAAGCTCGTCCACGGACGGGAACGGGCTGTTCATCCCGAAATCCCGGGCGTCGGCGATCTCGGCCTCGATGGCCTGCTGCATGGCCACCAGTTCGGCTTCGGTGGCGTGGCCCTCGGCCAGCAGCCGGGCCCGCAGCGCCGGCAGCGGGTCTTTGGCCACCGCTGCCTCCTTTTCGCCGGGCGCCATATATTTGTCGTCATCCCCGAACACATGCCCGAGGAAGCGGAAGGTGATGGCCTCGATCAGGGTCGGCCCCGCGCCCGCGCGGGCGCGAGCTATCGCGATGCGGCAGGCTTCGTACATGGCGTCCGGATCATTGCCGTCCATCGTTACCCCGGGCATGCCGTAGCCGGCCGCACGGGTTGATATCCGATCCACCGAAGTGCCGTTCTCGTAGCGGGTGTGTTCTGCAAACCCGTTGTTCACGCACAGGAAAATTACCGGAAGCTTCCACAGGGAAGCCATGTTGAGCGATTCATGGAAGGCGCCGATATTGGCGGCGCCATCGCCGAAGAAGGCTATGGTCACCCGGCTCGATCCATCCATCTGGGCGGCCCAGGCGATGCCGTTGGCGATGGGAAGCGACGAGCCGACGATTCCCGTCGTGACCATCACGCCGGATTCGGGGTGGGTGAGGTGCATCGGCCCGCCCTTGCCCTTGCAGGTGCCGTCTATGCGCCCGGCGATTTCCGCCCACAGCGGACGCAGCGGCATGCCCTTGGCGACCATGTCCTGGATTCCGCGATAGATGGTGCAGATGCGGTCATCGTCGGTGAGCTGCGTGGCGAGCGCGGCGGGGATGACCTCCTGCCCGCGCGCGGAATAATAGGGCATGGTGATCTTGCCCTGGCGGATGACCTGGCGGATGGCATCGTCGTTGCGTTCGATGCGCAGCATCCGGCGATAGATGTCGACCAGCGTTCGGCCGTCCGGCCCGGATGCATTCTGACGGTCGGTCATGTCTGGGGGTCTCCTTGGTGCTGCCGTATTATCAGCAAACCGGGCCTTGGCCACGGAACCGCGCTTCGCCCCGGCGATATCGGGCCCGCGGCCGCCCCGGAACGCCCTAAAGGCGGCTATGGAATGGTGCATGGACGACCTTCCCACCTTTCCTTCGCTGCTGCTGGAACGGCGCGGCCGGCTGCTGGTGCTGACCCTGAACCGGCCCGAGACGATGAACGCCTTCGATCTGGCGCTGCACGATGCGCTGCCCGACGCGCTCGCCTTTGCCGCTGCGGATCCCCGGTCCGACGTGATCCTGCTGACCGGGGCGGGGCGGGCCTTTTCCGCCGGCGGCGATCTGCGCCATATGGAAACAAATGCCCGCGAGCCCGAGCGGTTCGACCACGAAGCCCGGCAGGCGCGGCGGATCGTGATGACCATGCTGGACATCGAGAAGCCGCTGGTGTGCCGGATGAACGGCCATGCAATCGGGCTGGGCGCCACTGTCGCCCTTCTGGCCGATGTGATCTTTGCCGACGAGGACGCCAGGATCGGAGATCCGCATGTCGCCATCGGGCTCGTGGCCGGTGACGGCGGTGCGGTGATCTGGGCGCAACGGATCGGTATCGGCCGCGCCAAGGAATATCTGCTGTCGGGAAAGCTGATCGGCGCGCGCGAAGCGGCCGCCATCGGGCTGGTGAACCATGCCGTGCCGGCCGACCGGCTGGATGCCGAGGTCGAGGCGTTCTGCGACACGCTGCTGAACGGAGCCGCTCAGGCGATCCGCTGGACCAAATTGCTGACCAACATCGAACTGAAGCGGATTGCCGGCGCCGTGATGGATGTGGGCATCGCGCTCGAATCGCTGTCGGTGCGAAGCGCCGACCATCGCGAGGGGGTGGCCGCGCTTCGGGAAAGGCGGCCGGCACGGTTCGGAAAGGACGGGGCATGACGGTGGACGAACTGCTGGCGCGCGAGGCGATCCGCGACTGCATCGCGCGCGTGGCGCGCGGCGAGGACAGGCGCGACGCCGCAATGCTGCGCGGCTGTTTTCATGCCGATGCGACACTGGATTTCGGCATCTTTGCCGCTGATCTCGACGGCTATCTGGATTGGGTGGTGCCCGGCTCGCCCCGGGTGCTTCTGACACTGCACACGCTGGGCCAGTCGCTGATCAGGGTGGAGGGCGCGCGCGCCGTGGCGGAAACGCACATTGCCTCGTATCACCGGATCGACGGCGATACGGGCGCAATCGACATGACGATCGGGGGAAGATATCTCGACCGGCTGGCGGTGCGGGATGGCGCATGGCGCATCACGCACCGGCAGATGGTCTATGACTGGCTGGGCCCGACGACGGCTTCGGCGGATTGGGCCAACGGCCTGATGGGCGCGCCGTTCCTGCACGACCGCGCCACGGGCCGGACACTGGATGATGCCAGCGTCGGGCTGTTCAGCCCGGCGGCAGGTTCGGGCAGCGCCGGGCTGTTCAGCCCAGCGGGAGGCTAGGACTGCGCCGGTTGACCAGCGGGCGGGCGTAGGACGGATCCGACCGGTCGCGCGCGGGGGCGCCGTTGCCGTGGATGCCCTTACCATGAATTCCGGGCACATCGGCGAAGGGCAGCGGCTGGGCCGGCAGCAGGCCGGACCATTCGACCGTGGTGTTTCTGACAAGGATGCGCCAGTTGCCGTCGCGCATGGTCAGCCGGTCGATGTAGCGGCCACCGGCCAGCCAGTTGCTATCGTCCCGGTTGCGCCCGACGAACAGGTAATGGGTCTCGACATGGGCTTCGTCGTCCTGCAGGTCGACCGACTGGTTGAGCAGATGGTGCAGGGTTGCTGCTTGTGCCGCATCGTGCAGCGGCTGCGCCCAGGACCACAGGTCTGCCGGGCTGCCCACGAACGGCCCGGCGGCGATGACCGCATCGGCATGGAAGGCCGAAAGGAACAGCGGCTGATCGAAGCGGTCCATCCCGCGGGCAAAGCGGACGAGGCAGTCGGCAATGGCCTGCCGGTCGACAAGGCACCGAAGCTCGGCTGCGCTCATCGGGCGGCGCCGTCGCGCGCCATCTGGAAGCTGAATCCCAGATGCTGGCCGAAGCCGCCGGGGCCCTGCGGAAAGGTGACCGTGGCGGATTGGTCGCGGATGCGGTCGATTTGTTCGTCCACCGCCTCGATGGTCCAGTCCGGTCGCCAGACACCGACACTTTCGGTGACGAATGCGCGGGCGATGCGGCCGGCCAGCGCAATCAGCATTTCGCCGGTGACCGAGCAGCGTTCGTGCGCCAGCCAGGCGACCGCGGGCGCCACCAGTTCCGGGGCCATGGGCGGATATTGCGAGGTATCGAGGCCCTCGGCCATGCGGGTGACGGCGGCCGGCACGATCACGTTGCTCTTGATGTTGTGCGGCGCGCCTTCGATGGCGGCGTTCAGCGCCAGCCCGATGAGCCCGGCCTTGGACACGCAATAGGGCACCACATCGCTGTTGCCGTAAAGACCGCCGATGGAGGTGGTCATGACAATCCGGCCATAGCCGGCCGCTATCATGCGCGGGAAAGCCGCGCGCACCAGGTGAAAGCCGCCGCGCAGGTGGACATCGAGCACCTCGTCGAAATCGGTCTGGGCAAAGCCGGCGAGCGGGCCGCGACGGACATTGCCCGCATTGTGGATCAGTATGTCGATGCGGCCCCACTGTTCTGCGGCGGCTGCGATGATGGCGTTGCCGCCTTCGGAAGTGGCGACCGAATCGGTCGATGCGATGGCTTCGCCGCCGGCTGCGCGGATTTCATCCACCACCTCGTGCGCCGGGCCGCTGTCCTTGCCGACACCGGAAAGATCGACGCCGACATCGTTGACAACAACGCGGGCGCCGCGGCTGGCGAGCAGCAGCGCATAGGCCCTGCCGAGCCCGCGCCCGGCGCCGCTGATCACCGCCACCCGGCCGTCGTAGCGCATTGGTTCCATCGAGCCCCCCTGTTTCACACCGGTTGCCAGATCGGCGCGCCGCGCACGGCGCGCAGCGACGGCGGCGTGCTGCCGTCGATGTCGGTGATGCCATAATCGCGGGCCAGTTCGGCCGCGATGAAGGTGCCGCCGGTCAGCCGCAGGATATTCGCATCCGCGGCAAGCGCGGCGACGACGCGACCGGGAAATTCGACCGACGAGCCGCCCAGGGGATTGGTGGTGTCCTGGTCCAGCATCGCGGGATGCGCAGAAAGGTTGCGGCGCGCGCGTTCGGTGAAGGTGAGGCCCAGCCACAGGGACAGCGAGGCGATGCCATGTGGTTTCAGCTCGACGGCCATGTCGCGGGCCATGCGGTCCACCGCCGATTTCGCCAGCCCGAACACCACGCCATATGTGTAGGTGACGCCGGTATAGCCCGAGGTGGCGACGATCAGGCCGCTGCGCCGCGGCAGCATGATCCGCGCGGCGTGCCAGGATGCAACGAAGCTGGAGCGGACGCCGACGTCGACCATCTGCCAGTCGGACAGCGGCTTTTCCCAGAAGCCGCCGGCTGCGGTCAGCGTGTCCGGAAGGGAAAAGGCGTTGTTGACCAGTATGTCCAGCCGGCCGGCCTCGGCCTGCACCCGGGCGAACAGCGCCGCCACCGATTCATCGTTGCCATGGTCGACGGCAACCGCGACGCCGGTGCCGCCACGGCCGGTCACCTCTTCTGCGGTCGCCCCGATGCTGCCCGGAAGGTCGGAACCGGATGGATCGGTGGTGCGGCCGGTGACATAGACGGTAGCGCCTGCTTCCCCGAGCGCGAGCGCGATGCCGCGACCGATGCCGCGGCTGGCGCCGGTTACCACTGCCACGCGGCCTGCGAGTGCGCCCATGGATGCTGTCCTTCCCGGCTTCGCCTTAGCGCGTTCGGGCACGCCCTGTCTTGGCCCGGGGTCGGCTCATCGCAGCGGCGATAACCCGGGCACCGCCGCTGGCACCGGCGGCTCGCACAGCCTAGGTTCCGGTCAAAGGAGATGCGCATCCGATGACCCGGCCCGACCTCAGCTTCGACGGACGTGTCGTGATCGTGACCGGGGCGGCCGGCGGCGGCATCGGCACCACGGTCGCCCGGATGCTGGCCGAGCGCGGCGCAACGGTGATCGCGACCAGCCGTTCGCAGGATCACCTGACATCCCGGATCGCGCCGCTGGTGGCCGGCGGCCTTGCCATCGTGCCGGTGCTGGCCGATGTTTCGACGGATGCCGGAATCGCCACGGTGATGGACGCGGCGCGGGCGGCGCCGGGCACATTGTGGGGCCTTGCCAACATCGCGGGAGGGGCGGCGCCCGGCACCTGGATGCGCGCCGAACGGGTGACGCGCGAAGACTGGCGGCAACTGTTCCAGCAGAATCTGGAAACGATGCTGTTCATGAGCCAGGCGGTTGCGCGCGAATTGCGCGCCGCCGGCCTGCCCGGTTCGATCGTCGGTGTATCGTCGATCAGCGGGATGAACAGCGCACCCTTTCATATGGCCTATGGAACGGCCAAGGCGGCCGTGGTGGCAGCCACCCGCACGCTGGCCGTGGAGCTGGCGCTCGACAATATCCGGGTGAACACGGTGGCGCCGGGCACCACCATCACGCCGGGGTCGGGCGCCTATATCGACGACGACGCAGCGCGCGACCGGGCCGCCATCGCCATGGGCCGGCGGGCGCAGCCCGAGGAGCAGGCCGGGCCGATCCTGTTCCTGCTGTCGGATCTTGCCAGCTATGTCACCGGCCAGACCATCCTGGTGGATGGCGGGCTCAACCTGAAATGGACCCATCTGGGCGCGGACAACACCTCGCTGTTCCTGAAAAACGAGGATTTCCGCGCGGCGATCAAGCGCTGAAAGGAACTGCCGATGTCCGACATGCGGATCAAGACCGCCGCTGCGCTGGAGGCCCCGGTAACCATCGGGCCGCAGGCCTATGTGTGCCGCGATTATGCCCGGGCCGAGATGGACCGGCTGTGGCGCAAGGTGTGGCTGCAGGCCGGCCGCGAGGAGGATCTGGCCGATGCCGGCGCCTTCCTCACCTATGACATCGGGCCGGATTCGGTGATCGTGCAGCGCGGCGAAGATGGCGGCTTGCGGGCGTTTCACAACGTCTGCCCGCATCGCGGCCGCCGGCTGATCGACACGCCGCCCGGCCAGCGCAATGCGCGCGGCGCCAGGCTGGGCCATGTCTGCGGATTCCATGGCTGGACCTTCGACACCCGGGGGCGCTGCACCCACATCCCCCACGAGGCCGACTGGCAGGGACAGATCAGCCCCGAGCGGACCGCGCTCGGGCGGGTGCAGGTGAACACATGGGGCGGCTGGCTGTGGATCAACCTCGACCCCGGCGCCGGGCCGCTGCGGGACTGGCTGGAACCCGCAGCGACCCTGCTGGAGCCGTTCCGGTTGCAGGACATGCGCTGCCGCTGGCGCAATTGGCTGGTGTTCGACTGCAACTGGAAAGTGGCGCTGGAGGCGTTCAACGAGACCTATCATGTAGCGACAACGCACCCGGAATTCATGGAATTCGGCCAGTTCCGGGGCTGGGCGCGCAACCACGGCCTGCATTCCAACATCGGCTATGACGCGCCCGCGGACATGGACGAAAATCAGGCCAAGCTGCGGATCGGCAGCGGCGCCGACCCGCGGATCTCAACCGCCGAGATGCAACGCTTCACCTGGGAAAATGCCAACACCAACACCACCCTGACACTGGTGCAGGCGGCCGAGCGGCTGGCCGGGGAACTGCCCGAGGGCACGCCCGCGCCCGAGGTGCTGCAGTACTGGCTGGCATCGGCCCGGCGCGACGATGCCGCGCGCGGGGTGGTGTGGCCATCGGTCGAGCCCGCGCATACGGCAAAATCCGGTACGGCATGGCAGGTTTTCCCCAACTTCCAGATCGGTCATTCGGTCAACAACATGCTGTGCTATGCAGCGCGGCCCTTGGGCGACGACCCGGATCGCTGCTACTTCGAGGCCGCGGTCTATGAGCTTTATCCCGAGGGCGAGGCACCCGAAACCCAATGGGAGCTCACCCCGCCCGAACAGTGGCCGCCGGTGCTGCAGCAGGATTTCGCCAACATGGCCGCGGTGCAGCAGGGAATGAAGAATGGCGGGTTCCGCGGCACCCTGCCCAACCCCTATATGGAACGGGCTGTTTCCAGCCTGCATTTCAACCTCGCCCGCTTCATGGGGACAGGATATCCAGAGCCGCTGATCGGGGGCCGCTGATCGGGGGCCGCTGATCAGGAATTGGGCGCCGCGCCGGTCAGGTCGGCGCGCAACTGCGCCTTCAGCACCTTGCCGGCGTCGTTGCGGGGAAGGGTGTCGGTCAGGTGAAGGCCTTCGGGCAACTTGAAACGGGCGAGGCCTTGGCCGTCGAGGAAGGCGACCAGCTGTTCGAGTGTCGGCGCAGCCCCGGGGCGCGGCACGACCACGGCGACGGCGCGCTCGCCGGTTCGGGCATCGGGTATGCCGACCACCGCCACCTGCGCGACGCAGGGGTGGGCGAGCAGCAGGTCTTCCACCTCCCTGGCCGAGATATTCTCTCCGTGCCGGATGATGATGTCCTTGGCGCGGCCGGTCACGACCAGAAAGCCATCGGGCGTCAGGTGGCCGAGATCGCCGGTGCAGAACCAGCCCTGCTCGTCGAGCGCGTCGGCCATGTCCTGCGGGTGATGGTATCCCACCAGCATCTGCGGGCCATGCACGCGGATCTCGCCTTCGCCGGGCGGCGCTGCGGGGTGCGGCGCGATGCGGATGGCGGCGATGCCGGGGCGGCCATCCGTTGTGGCGGCCTGCTCCGCCTTGTCCGGGCCGATGGCGCCAACGGTGGCGACGGGCGTTTCGGTGGAGCCATAGACACGGGTGATGGTGGCGTGCGGGAATTGCCGCTGGGCCGCGCGGATCAGCGCCGGCGGCACGGCTGCGCCGCCGCAGATGAACAGCTTCATCGAATCGAGGCTGCTGCCGGCACGGGCGGCAGCGGCGAGCAGCCCTTCAAGGAAAGGGGTGGCGCCGGCCATGTGCGTCCAGCCTTCGGCAGCGGCCAGCGCCACGGCGGCGTCGGGGTCCCAGCGCTCCATCAAGAGCGCGGTGCTCCCCAGCATCAGCGGGCATTCGAAGGCATAGATGGCGCCGCCGATGTGGCTGACGGGCGAGGGCACGAGGAAACAGTCCCCCGGATCGACCATCCAGTGCGCGCCGATCTGCCTGATGAGCGCGGCCAGGGTGCGGTGGCTGTGCAGCACGCCCTTGGGCCGGCCGGTCGTGCCCGACGTATACATCATCATGCGCACGGCATCGGGCGAAACTTGCGGGATCGCCGCGGCGGGGGTGCTTGCTGCGAGGAAGGCGGTAAAGGCGGTGTGCGGCCCGGGATTGCCGCGCACCACCACCACATGCGGGGGGTTTTCCATGCCGGCCGTTACCCGGCCGAGCATCCGGGCCTGTTCTGCGCCGCGGAAATTTTCGGGCGCGAAGATGAAGCGGGCACCGGAATCGGACAGGGCAAACGCCAGATCGCGATCCCGCAGGCCTGGCAGGATCGGCAGCACGACCATGCCTGCGAGCGTTGCCCCCAGATAGATGATGGCGGCCTCGTGCCAGTTAGGCAGCATGAAGGCGATCCTGCTGCCGACGGGCGCCTGTGCCAGAAGTGCCGATGCCATCCGGCGGGCTTCGGCCACGAGTTGCGCGGCGGAGATGCGCAGGGCACCGTCGATGATCAGCAGGCGGGCCGGATCGTGGCGGACGGCATGGTCCAGCCAGTCGCCCAGCAGATCGGAATCGGGGCCGGTCATGCGGCGATCGCTGCGGCGATGGCCGGCGCCTTCTTGCGCCAGCCGAAAGCCGCTAGGCCCGGCAGAGACGACAGGAGATTGACATGCAGACCGCGATCATCACCGGCGCAGGCAGCGGAATCGGGCTGGAAACCGCCCGGCAGCTGGCGGCCATGGGCATGGCCATATTCGGGACAGGCCGCGATCCTGCGAAGCTCGGCAAGCTGGAGGAAGCGATCGGCAACCCCGCTCAGGTGGCGACGCTGGCCATCGATGTGACCGCAGACGATGCGCCCGCGCGCATCGTGGCCCATGCGCTGGAGCGGTTCGGACGCATCGATTTTCTGGTGAACAATGCCGGGGCCGGAAGCCCGAAACCGCTGCACGAGACCGACGACGCGCTGCTGGACCAGTTCCTGGGCCTGATGCTGCGCGCGCCGTTCCGGCTGTGCCGCGAGGTGATCGGACACATGCGGGCGGGATCGGGAATCGTGAATGTGACGTCGACCTACGCCGTCATCGGCGGTCGGCGCGGCGGAGCCTATTCGGCCGCGAAGGGCGGGCTCACCATGCTGACGCAGCACATCGCCTGCGATTATGGGCCGCTTGGCATCCGCGCCAACTGCGTCGCGCCGGGCGTGACCCTNACCGACATGGTGCGCCACCGGTTCGAGGATGAGACGTTCCGCCGNATCAATGTCGAAACGACACCNTTCCCGCGCCTTGGCGAACCGGCCGATGTGGCGGCCACCATCGCCTTTCTCTGTTCGCCCGGGGCCGGGTTCATCAATGGCCAGACCATCGTGGTCGACGGCGGCTGGACCGCCACCAAATATCTGTCGCCGCGCGCGCTGAACAGCATCTGGACCGATCCGCCGGCCTGAGGGCGCCGTCATGGCCGCAGACCCAGTTCGGCGAGCAGTTCATCCGTATGTTCACCAAGCCCGGGCGCGGGGCCGCGAACCTTGCCCGGCGAGGCCGAGAACCAGGTGGGCACGCCGGGAAGGCGCACCGGGCCGTGCTCGGAATCCACCGTTTCGAAAAAGCCGACCGCGTTCAGGTGCGGATTGTCGAACAGGGCATCCGGCGTGTTGAGCCGGGCCACGGGGATGCCCAGTTCCCCCAGCAGATCCAGCCATTCCGCCGTTGTCCGCTGGGCGAAGGTTTCAGCGAGCAAGGCATAGACTTCGTCGATGCGCCGTGCGCGCTCGACAAGCGTCGCCAGCCCTGCATGGGCCCAGGGCGGCCGGACCGCTTCGATGAAGGCGTTCCAGTGGCGGTCGTTATAGACCAGTGCGGCCACATGGCCGTCCCTGGTGCGGTAAGGGCGGCGGTTGGGAGAGACCACGCGCGGGTAATGCGCCGGGCCGAGCGGCGGCGTGAACAGGGCGGTGTTGGCATGTTCCACCAGCATGAACGACGCCATAGTCTCGAACATGCCGACTTCGACCTCCTGGCCTTCGCCGGTGCGTTCGCGGTGGAACAGCGCCATCATGGTGGCGTAGAGCGCGGTCAGTCCGGCAACCTTGTCGGCAACGATGGTGCCCACGAAATCAGCGCGGCCGGTGAGCATTTCCTGCACCGCGGGCAGGCCGCATTCGGCCTGGATGGTGTCGTCATAGGCCGGGCGGTCGGCATCCGGCCCGCGCCGGGAATAGCCATAGGCATTGGTGTAGATGATGTGCGGGTTGATTGCGCGCACGCAGGGATAATCGAAACCGAGCCGGCGGATGGCCTTGCCGCGCATCGAATGAACGAAGACATCGGCGGTGGCGATCAGCGCGCGAAGCGCGGCCTTGCCGGAATCGGTCGACAGGTCGAGCACGACGCTGCGCTTGCCGCGGTTCACATTGGCGAACACGCCGCTCATGTCGGGAGCCGGGCCCGCAGAGATATAGCGCGTCTCGTCTCCCTTTGGGGGTTCCACCTTGATCACATCGGCACCCATGTCGGCCATGATCTGCGTGGCATAGGGGCCCATGACCATGGCGGTCAGATCGACCACGCGCACGCCGGCAAGCGGCCCGGCCCGCTGTTCCTTTTCCATCTGTGTCATCTGCACCTCATTGCTGTATGTATCCGGCTTACAGACGCGGGGCGGGATTGCCATAGCTTCGCGCGCGCGCCGCAGTTCCGATATCGCCCGGGCGGACTGTTGCCCCCCGATGCGGCCTGCTAGCACCCCGGGCGCAGATACCCGAGGGCAGAACATGGACTTTCGACTGAGCCAGCAACAGCAGACCATCCGCGACGGCATCGAGAAGCTATGCGCCGGGTTTTCGGAAGACTATTGGCTGGAACGCGACCGCGACGGGCGGTTTCCCGCAGAATTCCATGCCGCGATGGCGCGCGACGGCTGGCTGGGCATCGCCATGCCCGAAACGGTGGGCGGCGCCGGTCTTGGCATCGTGGAGGCCNCCATCATGATGGAGGCGGTGGCGCGTTCGGGNGGCGGGATGGCCGCGGCATCCAGCATACATGGGCCGGTGTTCTCGATGGAGCCGGTGATCCGGTTCGGAACGGCAGCACAGCAGGCGCGCATGATCCCGCCAATCCTGCGCGGAGAGGATCGGATGTGCTTTGCCGTGACCGAACCCAATGTCGGGCTGGACACCACGAAGCTGAAGACGCGGGCAGAGCGCTGCACGCTGGCCGACGGCAGGCCGGGATATCGGGTGAACGGCGAGAAGATCTGGATTTCCGTGGCGCAGGTGGCGAACCGGATGATGCTGCTGGCGCGCACCACGCCACTCGATCAGGTCAGGCGGAAGACCGACGGCCTGTCGCTGTTCTTCACCGACCTCGACCGGACGCGGATCGACATAAGGCTGATCCACAAGATGGGCCGCCATGCCGTCGATTCCAACATGCTGTTCATCACCGACCTCATGGTGCCCGAAGAAGATCGGATCGGCGCCGAAGGCGACGGGTTCCGGATGATCCTGCACGGCCTGAACCCGGAACGCATTCTGCTTGCGGCCGAGGCGATCGGGCTGGGGCGCGCTGCCATCCGCCGGGCCGCGCGCTACGCCACCGAGCGCATCGTGTTCGACCGGCCGATCGGCATGAACCAGGGCATCCAGCATCCGCTGGCGAAATGCTGGGCGCAGCTCGACGCTGCCTGGTTGATGGCGATGCAGGCCGCCAACCTGTATGACAGCGGCGAAGAGTGCGGCATCGAAGCCAATTCCGCCAAATATCTGGGCGGCGAACATGGCTTCGAAGCCTGCCACACCGCAATGCTGACGCTGGGCGGGATGGGCTATGCGCAGGAATATCATGTCGAGCGCTACCTGCGCGAATCGCTCATTCCGCGGATCGCGCCGGTCAGCCCGCACATGATCCTGAACTTCATCGCCGAGCGGGCGCTGGGCCTGCCGAAATCCTATTGAGCAGGCAGGATGCACCCATGACCATCGCTGAAACCGCCCGATCCTGGCTGTTCGCCCCCGGAGACAGCGCGCGCAAGATGACGAAGGCGGCAGACAGCGTTGCCGATGTCGTGATCTTCGATCTGGAGGATGCGGTGACACCCGCCGCCAAGCCGGCGGCGCGCAAGATGGTGGCCGAAATGCTGCGCCTGCACGAGGCCGGGCGCGCGCGGCTCTGGGTGCGGATCAATCCGCTCGACACCGATCTGGCGTTGCACGACCTGGTGGCAGTGATGCCGGCCATGCCGGGCGGCATCATGCTGCCCAAGGCGCGTGGCCGGGCCGACATGGAGCGGCTGGATCATTATCTGGCGCCATTGGAGGTGGCCGCCGGCCAGGCGGCGGGCACGACGCCGGTTCTGGCGCTGGTGACCGAAACGGCGCAGGGCATGTTCACCTGCGGGGATTATGCCGGCACGCCGAGGCTGGCCGCGATGAGCTGGGGAGCCGAGGATCTGGCCGACGCCATCGGTGCTGCTGAAAACCGCAATGCCGACGGCAGCTACGGCTTTACCTACGAGCTGGCGCGGAGCCTCTGCCTGCTGGGGGCGGCCGCTGCCGGCGTGCCGGCGATCGAAACGATCCAGGGCGATTTCCGCGATCTGGAGAGCCTGCAGCGCCGCGCCGTGATGGTGGCGCGCGCCGGCTATCGCGGGATGCTGGCCATTCATCCCGACCAGGTGCCGGTGATCAATGCCGCCTTCCGGCCATCGGAAACGGAAATGGCGCAATCGCGCGAGATCGTGGCGCTGTTCGAAGCCCATCCGGGGGCCGGCACCATCGGCCACAAGGGCGCCATGCTGGACCGGCCGCATCTGGCGCGCGCGCGCGCGCTGCTGAAACGGGGCGCGCAGTGACCTTGGCTTGCGACGCGGCCGGGCTGGAGCTTGGCCGCTTCCTGCGGCGCGGGGATCATGTGGTCTGGGGCCAGGCCTGCGGCGAGCCGACCACCCTGCTGGAAGCCCTGATCGCCGAGGCGCCGGGCATCGGCGACATTTCGGGCTTCGCTGCGACCAGCTTTTCCGGATTGCTGACGCCCGAGGCCGGTACGCGGCTGACCATCCGTTCGATGGGGGCGATCGGCGCCTTGCGTCCGCTGGCAGCGGCCGGGCGGTTGCAGATCATCCCCTGCCATGTCGGGCAGGTAGGCCCGATGATCCGCGACGGCCACATGCCGTGCGACGTGGCCTTCGTGCAGGTTAGCCCGGCCGATGAAGAAGGCCGTCACAGCTATGGCCTGATCAACGATTTCGTGCAGGCGGCAGTGGCGCGCGCCCGGGTGGTGATTGCCGAGGTCAACGATCAGGTGCCCTTCACCTTTGGCGATGCCACGCTGCCCGCCGGGCGGATCGCCTGCGCGGTGCATGTGTCCCGCCCGCCGGTCGAGGTGGCGCCCGCGGCCACCGGAGAGACGGATCTGGCGATCGCCCGCCACTGCGCCGGTTACATCGGGGATGGCAGCGTCATCCAGACCGGCGTTGGCGCCGTGCCGGACGCCATCTTGCGGCTGATCCGCGACCGGCGCGACCTCGGGGTCCATTCCGGCATGATCGGTGACGGGCTTGTCGACCTGTTCGAAGCCGGGGTGCTGACCAATGCCAGGAAGGAAATCGACCCCGGCATATCTGTCACCGGCGCGCTCATCGGCACGCAGCGCCTGTACCGCTTTGCCGACCGCAATCCCTTGCTGGCGATGCGCAATTCCAGTTACACCCACAGCGAAGCCGTGCTGTCGCGCCTGTCGCGCCTGGTGACGGTCAATTCGGCAGTGGAGGTGGATCTGACCGGGCAGGTCAATGCCGAACAGTCGGGCAGCGCCTATCTGGGCGGCACCGGCGGACAGGTGGATTATGTACGCGCCGGGAGCCGGTCGCCCGGTGGCCGCTCCATCATGGCGCTGCCGGCAACCGCGCGGAACGGCAGCATCAGCCGGATCGTGCCGGCGCTTTCCGGGCCGGTCACGACCGCGCGATCGGAAGTGGATGTGATAGTGACCGAATATGGCGCAGCCGAGCTTCGCGGACAGCCACTGGCGGAACGGGCCCGGCGGCTGGCCGCGATCGCCCATCCGGACTTTCGCGAGAAGCTGAACCGGGCCGCCCATGCCATAGCCGAAAGGGGATTTTGATGTCTGACGCCGTGCTCTTCGATGCCAGGGCCGACGGGATCGCAATCATCACCATCAACCGCCCGGAAACGCGCAACGCCCTCTCGCATGAGGTACGCGAGGGGCTGTTTGCCGCCTGGGGCCGGTTCGAACAAGACGATGCGCTGCGGGTGGCGATCCTGACAGGTGCCGGCGACCGCGCCTTCTGCGCCGGAGGCGATCTGAAGGAAATGGTGGAAAGGAAGCTGAAGGTTCCACCGCGCGACATGTTTCCGGTGCCCGGAGACAGTATCGAAATCTCGAAGCCGACGATCGCGGCGGTGAACGGCGTTGCCTTTGCCGGCGGCTGGATGATCGCGCAGGCCTGCGATCTGTGCGTGGCGAGCAGCACGGCCCGCTTTGCCGTGACGGAGGTGAAGGTGGGCCGCTCCTCGCCCTGGGCGGCGCCGCTGATTCACATGATCCCGCAGCGGATCATGATGGAGATTCTGCTGACCGGCAAGCCGATCGATGCGCAGCGCGCCTATGAGATCGGGCTGGTGAACCGGCTGGCCGCGCCCGAGGCGCTGATGGAAACGGCGCTGGCGCTGGCCGCCGAGATACTGGATGGCGCACCGCTGTCGGTGCGGGCGGCCCGCGACACGGTGATGCTGGCGACAGAGATGGGGCGCTCAGCGGCGCTGGCAGCGGCCAGGCACGCTTCCGAACACTGTTACAACAGCGCGGATGCGCAGGAAGGGCCCCGCGCCTTTGCCGAGAAACGCGCCCCGCGCTGGAGCGGCAGCTAGGCCAGGTTCCCGGTCCGCATCGTACGCCCGGGGCCCGGACAAGCGCCGATCGATCCCGGCAGAAACCGGCAGAAACCGGCAGAAACCATCAGGGCATCGCGGCGGCGCTATTTGACGACGCGACAGGCGCTTGTACTTGGAACCCGGCGACGTCGGCCCTAGATTTTGCCGATGCAAGCATCCGCAATCCAGCCCCCTCGCATGCCGCCGCTGCCGCCCGGACAATGGACCGACGAGGTGCATGAATTCTATGCGCTGCTGGATCCCGCCGCGACGCGCGAACATGGCACGCACTGGATGGCGCTGAAGATCATGGCGAACCACCCGCCGCTGTCGCTGGCCTTCGGCGCCTGGAACAGGTTCGTGATGCAGGAGCTGGCGCTGGATCCCAGGCTGCGCGAGATTGCGATCCTGCGGGTCGCCAACCGCTATGACAGCGCCTATGAATTGCACCACCATGCCAAGATCGGCCTGGCGGTCGGATTGTCCGAAGAGCAGGTGGCCGCAACGGCCGAGGGCCCGCAGGCTTCCATCTGGAGCGATACCGAGCGGCTGGTGGTGCAGGCGGTGGACGACATGATCGACCGCGCCGAGACATCGGATGCGACCTGGAACGGCCTGATGCAGGCGCTGGGCCCGCGCAGGCTCATGGAGCTGCTTTACGCCATCGGCACTTATGCGATGACGGCGTGGATCTTCAATTCCATGCGCGTTCCAGTGGAAAGCTGAATCAAGAGCGCAACAAGACCGGAAGGTGAACCGACATGAGCTTTGAAACCCGTGACATCACGCCCCGCATCGCCACTGAAATCCGGTCGGACAAGGAGACGCTGCTGAGCGGCGTCCACGCCTCGGCCATTCGCGAACTGCTGGAACGCCGCGGTGTGCTGGTGTTTCCCCGGATTGGCTTCACCGACGACGAGCAGGTGGCGTTCACCGAGACGCTGGGCACCTTCGCGCCTGAAGCCCATGGCGAGAAAATCTACAAGGTGACGCTGGATACCAGGCAGAACATGCTGGCGGATTATCTGAAGGGGTCGCTTTACTGGCACCTCGACGGCACGATGAACGAAGTGCCGATCCTCGCCTCGCTGCTGTCGGCGAAATCGCTGTCGCCAGAAGGGGGCGATACCGATTTCTGCAACACCTATGCCGCATATGACGACCTTACCGACGCGGAAAAGAAGGAATATGCCGATCTGCGCGTGGTGCATTCGGCCTGGAATTCCCTTTTCTACTATGATCCGGAACCCAGCCTGAAGGCCTTGCAGGGGATGATGGCGATCGGCGAGAAGGAGCTGCCGCTGGTGTGGAAGCACCGGTCCGGGCGCAAGTCGCTGGTGCTGGGCTGCACCGCGCGGCATGTCGTTGGCGTGGATCATCGCCGCAGCGCCGAACTTCTGGTGAAGCTGCGCGAATGGGCGACACAGCCGCAGTTCAGCTATCGTCACAAATGGTCGGTCGGGGATCTGGTGATCTGGGACAATACCGGGACATTGCACCGCGCCACGCCCTATGATCCGGCCAGTGGCCGCATGCTGCATCGCACCAAGCTGGAAGGCGAGGAGGCCTTCGCCTGACGCTTGCATCCGGCCAGGTCGACACAAATCGGGAGAAGCTGGGATGACGACATTGCTGGCGCAGGATTATTTTTCCGACTTCGACATCCTGAAGAACCCCTGGCCCTGGTTCGAGGCGGTTCGCGCTCTGGGGCCTGTCGCCCGCATAACCGGTCATGACATATTGGTGGTGACCGGGTTCGACGAGGCGATCGCCATCCTTCGCGATGCGCATAATTTCTCTTCGGTGATCGCGCCGCAGGGGCCGACATTGCCGCTGCCGTTCGTGCCGGAAGGCGACGACATCGCAGAGGAGCTGGAATCGCGACGCCAGCAGTTCGGGGGCGGCGAGTTGCTGGTGGCCTATGATGACCGTCAGCACCAGGCGTCGCGCGCCCTGCTGAACCGGCTGTTCACCCCGTCGCGATTGCGCGCGAACGAGGATTATATGTGGAACAAGGCCGGCGAGATGCTGGCGCCCGCGGTTGCCGCCGGGTCGGTCGACATGATGAAGACCATCGCGACCCGGTTCGTCACCATCGTGATCGCCGACCTTCTGGGCGTGCCCGAGGGCGACCGCGAACAGTTCATGGACGTGATCGCCAATGGCCCCCCGGCTGGCAGCATCGCCGACAAGGATCAGCCCTTCCAGGCGGCGACGCTGGAATATCTGGGGCGGCATTTCTTTGGCTATATCGTCGACCGGCAGGCCAATCCGCGCGACGATGTGCTGAGCGAACTTGCCGGCGCGACCTATGCCGACGGGAGCAAGCCGGACCTGCTGGAAATCGTGCGCCTTACCATCTTCCTGTTCGCTGCCGGGCAGGACACCAGCGCCAAGCTGATCGGCAATGCGCTGCGCTTTCTCGTCGACACGCCGGGCCTGCAGGACAGGCTGCGTGCCGATCCCGGCCTGATCCCGGATTTCATCGAAGAGGTGCTGCGGCTGGAGGGATCGACCAAGGCGACGTTCCGGGTGTGCCGCCGCACCACCACCGTTGCCGGGCACGAGATAAAGGCCGGGCAGCGGATCATGGTGGGGTTGGCGGCGGCCAATCGCGACCCGCGGCGCTGGGACGACCCGCTGGCGTTCCGTACCGACCGCCCAAAGTTGAAGGAGCATCTGGCCTTCGGCCGCGGGGCGCATGTCTGTGCCGGGGCGCCTCTGGCCCGAACCGAGGTCAGGGTGATGCTGGAGCGGCTTCTGGAGCTGACGTCGGATATCCGCATCAGTGCTGCTCATCATGGCCCGCCCGGCAGCCGCGACTTCGACTATGAACCCAGTTTCATCATCCGCGGGCTGGAATCGCTGCACCTGGAGCTGGATCCGGCATGAAAGCGCGCGACCGCGTCGTCGTGGTGACCGGCGCTGCTTCGGGCATCGGGCTGGGCATTGCCCGGCGGTTTGCCGCCAATGGTCATCCCGTCGCACTGCTGGACCG
>JGI24125J20156_1000006_pt1 | contig 112527 bp, 103 predicted proteins | sample Subbio12Aug_8Bad_FD_20156 | JGI IMG/M metagenome (IMG submission 20156) | reverse complement strand
TCTGCACATCGGCGGGGCCCGCACCGCTATCTACAATTGGGCGTACGCCCGCCGTCACCACGGGTCGCTCATCTTGAGAATCGACGACACCGATCCAGAACGTTCCCGTGAGGAGCACACCCGTCAGATTCTGGAGTCGTTGCGCTGGCTCGGCATCGACTGGGACGAAGGTCCTGACGTAGGCGGCGCGTGGGGACCGTACTTCCAGGCGCAGCGAGGCGACACCTACACTGTCGCGCTCAAGCGGCTCAAGGCCTCAAAAGCGGTCTACCCTTGCTTTTGCTCCCCGGAAGAGCTCGACGCAGCACGCGAGGCGGCTCGGGCACACGGCGGACACATCGGGTACGCCAAGACGTGCCGCGCGCTTTCGGCACAGGAGGTGAGTGAGCGAATCGCCGTCGGTACGCCCCACGCATGGCGGCTGAGAGTGCCCGACGACCGTGGTGCTGTCTCGTTCGAGGACGCGGTGCGCGGTACCAGCACCTTCGCCGCCGACGTGCTCGACGACTTCATCGTGGTCAGATCGGACGCAACACCCACCTACAACTTCGCGACCGTCGTCGACGACGCAGCCATGGAGATCACACACGTGATCCGCGGGGACGACCATCTGTCAAACACGCCCCGCCAGATACTTGTCTTCGAAGCGCTTGGAGCGGCTGTGCCTGTCTTCGCCCACTTGTCTATGATCTGGGGACCGGACGGCAAGCGCCTGTCCAAGCGTCACGGTGCGGCAAGCGTCGAGGACTACCGGGACCTCGGCTTCATTCCCGAGGCGATCGTCAACTACCTTGCCCTTCTCGGCTGGTCGCTCGATGACAGGACGACAATCATCGACCGCGAGACCTTAGTGTCCTCCTTCTCCCTCGAGCGAGTCTCAAAGAATCCGGCCGTTTTCGATGCCGAGAAGCTCGCGTGGATGAACGGCGTCTACCTTCGGGAGATGTCTGCCGAGACATTCGTCGAACATATGGTGCCAACACTTGTTGAAGCGGGTCTGATCTCAAAGGACGAGGCGGATTCCCGGCGTTCGTGGCTCATCGAGCTCGCACCACTCGTATCAGAGCGTGCAAAGCGGCTGGACGAGATCGTGCCGATGGTTGCGTTCCTGTTCTCAGACGCTGTGCAGATCGATGAGGACGCACGGATCAACGTTCTTGGAGTGGACGGGGCCACAGCCGCCCTTGACGCGGCTGCTGACGCACTGGGCACCCTCGACGAATTCACTCCTGAAGCAATTGAGGCCGCGCTCAGGTCCGTGCCCGAAGCGACGGGCGTAAAGGCAAAGATTGCGTTCCAGGCCGTCCGCGTTGCGATATCGGGATCGACCGTAAGTCTTCCGCTGTTTGAGTCGATCGCACTGCTAGGAGCTAAGTCCACGCTTGATCGAATTCGAGCCGCGTGCAACAGCCGATCGGCGGACGCGGGGAACGGCTCCATGCGGTGACTGGGTCAGAACCCGTTCGTGCCCTGTTGACAGGCCCTGTGGCCCCCCGTAATATACCTGTTCGTGCCCTTTGGCGCACAGGCGAGGTACTGGGGTATGGTGTAACTGGCAACACGTCGGATTCTGGTTCCGAAGAGTCTAGGTTCGAGCCCTAGTACCCCAGCCAGAACGGCCCGTTGGTCTAGCGGTGAGGACGCCGCCCTCTCAAGGCGGAAACCACGGGTTCGAATCCCGTACGGGCTACCAGCAACGAAAGAAGACCCCCGCTCATTAGCGGGGGTCTTCTCACGCTTCGGGGAGGCAATTGCGCGGCGGTCCTGTGGTATCCTCGTCCACCATGGATGCGAACACATCATCTCCGCCGGAGCGCTCGGATTTCATTCGCGATATCGTCGCCTCTGATCTTCGCGAGGGCCGTCACCCGAGCGTGATTACTCGCTTTCCGCCGGAGCCCAATGGCTACCTCCACATCGGCCACGCAAAGTCGATCTGTCTGAACTTCGGGATCGCAGGAGAGTTTGGCGGGGCGTGTCACCTGCGATTCGATGATACGAATCCGGTCAAAGAGGAGCAGGAGTACATCGACTCTATTGAAACGGACGTCCGCTGGCTTGGATTTGACTGGGGCAACCACCTCTACTTCGCCTCAGACTACTTCGAACAGCTCTACCAGTGGGCGCTTGCCCTCATCAGGTCTGGTAAGGCGTACGTAGACGATCTTTCCGCCGAGGAGATACGTGCCTACCGTGGAACCCTCACGGAGCCCGGGCAGGAAAGCCCATGGCGTGGCCGTACGGTGGAAGAGAACCTCGATCTGTTCGCCCGCATGCGCAACGGTGAGTTTCTGACCGGGTCGAGGGTCCTGCGGGCAAAAATCGACATGGCGTCCCCAAACATCAACCTTCGCGATCCGGTGATGTACCGGATACTCCACACGGCGCACCATCGCACAGGTGACGCCTGGTGCATCTACCCCTCGTACGACTTCGCGCATGGGCAGTCCGACGCGATCGAGCACGTCACGCACTCCATCTGCACGCTCGAGTTCCAGGACCACCGGCCGCTGTACGACTGGTTCATCGACAATCTGCCGGTCCCGTCCCGTCCCCGGCAGTACGAGTTCGCGCGCCTAAACCTAACCCACACCGTACTTTCCAAGCGCGTTTTATCTCGTCTTGTCAGTGAGGGCCACGTGCGTGGCTGGGATGATCCGCGGATGCCTACGCTCTCGGGACTGCGCCGCCGGGGATTTTCTGCCGAGGCGATCCGCGACTTCGCGGCGATGATCGGGGTCGCGAGAGCGGATAGCGTCGTCGAGGTCGAGATGCTCGAACACGCAGTGCGCGATGTGCTCAATCGCGACGCGCAGCGGCGGTTCGCCGTACTCAAGCCCCTTAAGCTCATCATCGAGAATTTCCCGGAAGGCGAGCTCGAGTACGTCGACGTCCAGAACAACCCCGAGGACCCGGATGCCGGTACACGAAGGGTTCCCTTCTCAAGGGAGCTCTGGATTGAGCACGACGACTTCATGGAAGACCCGCCCAAGCAGTTTTTTCGCCTTGCCCCTGGCCGAGAAGTGCGTCTTCGCTCGGCGTACTTCATTACTTGCACTGAGGTTGTCAAGGACGAGACGGGTCGCGTCGTAGAGCTACGGTGTACGTACGATCCGCAGACACGGGGAGGAAGTTCTCCGGATGGCAGGCGACCGAAAGCGACCCTTCACTGGCTGTCCGCGGAACATGCCATTCCGGCCGAGGTTCGCCTCTACGACCATCTGTTCACTGAGCCGTACCCTGGAAGAGATGGCAAAGATCTGCTTGAAGACCTCAACCCGTCATCAGAAACTGTCTTAAGCGGCTCCTTTGTTGAACCGGCGCTCGCTCAAGTCGAACCTGGCGTCACGGTGCAATTCGAACGCCTTGGATATTTCTGTGTTGACAGGGATTCTCAGCCGGATGCGCCAGTCTTCAACAGGACAGTTTCGCTCAAGGACACGTGGGCCAAACTGCAAGCACGCGGGCGGCAGAGCTAGGTCACCCTTCGACCCCGCATGAACCTGCTAGAATGGTTAGCGGAGTGGGTCAGGCGATCGCGCGCGCACACGATGCGCGTGAGGAAAGTCCGGACTCCACAGGGCAAGGTGCCTGCTAACGGCAGGGCGCGGTGACGCGACGGAAAGTGCCACAGAAAAGAAAACTCCCCCGCACGCGCGGGAGAAAAGCTGAAACGGTGCGGTAAGAGCGCACCAGCGTCACGGCGACGTGACGGCTTGGCAAACCCCACCTGGAGCAAGGGCGAATAGGAGCGGTTAAGGCCTGCCCGGCCGTCGCTCGGGTCAGCCCGCGTGAGGCCGTCGGCGACGGCGGTCCCAGATAGATGATCGTCCTCGACAGAATCCGGCTTACCGGCCCACTCCCCAATTGCATGAGAAGAGGCGGCCACCGTGTGGCCGCCTCTAAAATCCGGAGTGCGTATCGGCGTTCATCGCGCGAATCTAGCGCGGAATAACCCGAACCGCGTTAGGCGCGACGCGTACGATCTCGTAATCCCGTATCGTCGTGTGCCCTCTTCCCGACCAGGTCACGTTGCCAGCCCAGTCGTTCACGCGGAGCCTGTACGAGTACGTTCCGGTGCTGGTTGAGCCGTCGGCGTCGTGTGCGCCGTTCCAGGAGATGTTCGCGTTCCCGGCCGCTCGGCGCCCTTGACGCGTCGCCACGAGTTCGCCATCTGAGTTGTATACGAACAGCATGACGTGGACGTCTTTGGTGAGATTCATGTGGACGGTCATGTTGTCTTTGTAGCCCTCACGGATGATTGGATAGAACGGATCCGGCGCGTCCCGCACATCACGTATGTGCGGAATGATCTTGTCAAGATTGAAGGGCCGGGTCTGCTTGACGATGCGACCGAGCATGTCTTGAGTCTCGACAGTCAATGTATGAGCGCCGTTCCTGTACTTTCGCATGTCGAGGGCCAAGCGGTATGGAGGTTTGGTGACCGTGCCAACCGGGGCTCCATCGATCGAAAAGCGCACCCAGCGGATGCCTGCAAGGTCAGTCGCCTCGGCTTCGAAGGTGTAAAACGCCCCTATGAGAGCGTTATCCTTGGCTGGGCGGGTGATCTTCAACGTTGGCACGTCGGGATCAGAGCGAAATGTGGTGGTGGCCCACGGCCCCGGATTGGTTGCACGGTCTACGGCGCGTACCCGGATCGTGCTTGTACCGGGCGGCATGTCGTGAATCGTGACGTAGGGCTTGGTGGGCGGCAGATAGAACACCGGCTTTCCGCGTGTTTCGCCGTTGACCTGCACCTCGAAGTTCGCGGTGCCCGACAGGTCGTCGTACTGACGGTCCTCCCAGAAGACGAACGCCTGTGTTGAGGCGGTCCATGGACCGGTGGGGCCCGTGTACCGCTCCGACGGTTTCGCTGTAAGTGTCCGCACCTGCAGTGGCGCAGTGACGTCGATGCCTAAAGTGATCGGGCCGATGGTGTTGGACGACAGCACGCTTTCGTTGCCTAACGGGCCATCAGCCTCAAAACGGTATGCAAAGCTCCAGATCCCCTCAAAGGGGTGCTTCTGAGCCGCGAGCGGAACGTAGCCCCACGCCGATTCTGGTTCCAAGTACCAGTGAGATACGAGGTCCTTCTGGATATCGACGACGCCGTCCGCGGGAAATACCGTGCTCATGTCGACGCGTTCACCGCCAGGTATGACATCCCGAACGAGGAGGCTACGGTCGAATCGGTAGTGCACGTGCCGGATGTTGCCCTCGCGGGAGTGGTCGTACTCGTCCATCGCTGGAAGGTTGAGCAGGTACTTAACCGTTGTCGAATTGCCCCATCCCTGACGCCAGTTGAGGTCCGGGTTGTTCCAGTCGACCCACCCGTGGGGGTTAGTGACAAATTCGCCGAGGGGGCTCGGGATGTCGCTCACCGAACCAAAAGCGGGCTGCGGGATAAGCGACACGACCAGGAGGGCCGCGACGAACACGCTACAGACCTTGCTGCGACTAGAGTGTGACATGATCTCCCCGTTTCAGAGGCGCGCGTACACGATCCATACTACTGTATCGGCCCAGAAGCGTCACCCTTGAGCCCACGACCGTGAAGAGACGGGTGCGACGACGGCCCTACGTTTCCGAGGGAAGGAACACAAGGTGCGCTAGATCGGTCTCGATCCTTACGCGGACGTCCGGCGCGAGAAGCCGGGTGGATGACATGAGTGAATGAAAACGCAACCCGTTTTCCAGCTCTAGGGTGTAAAGCGCGCTTCCGCCGAGGAATTCGATGTCGATGATCCGCGCGATGCCGAGCGGGTCTTCGGCGATCGTGATGTCGTCGGGACGAACCATCAGTTTGCCGCTGACGCATCCGGCAGGTAATGGGGAACTCGCCAGGAACTCCCCGAGTCCCGTGATCAGCCGGTCTCCGCATACCTCGGCAGGAAGAAAGTCCACTTTTCCCGTGAACTCCGCCACAAACGCGTTGACGGGATGATGGTATACGTCATAAGCGGCCCCCACCTGTTCTAGCAGCCCATTGTTGAGCAAGCCGATGCGATCGGACAGTGAGAATGCTTCTTCCCTGTCGTGTGTGACGAGGATCGTGGTGGCACCTTGGGACTTCAGTATCTCGCGGGTCTCTTCACGAAGTGATGCCCTGAGTTCGGCGTCGAGATTCGAGAACGGCTCGTCGAGCAGCATGATCTCGGGCGCGGGAGCCAGTGAGCGCGCAAGCGCCACACGTTGTCTCTGACCTCCGGAAAGTTCGTGTGGATAGCTGGAACCCAGAGACGAGAGCCCCACAAGGCCAAGCAACTCTGTCACGCGGTGCCGCACTTCAGCTTTTGGACGCCCGTGGAGGCCGAAAGCGATGTTCTCATCGACGGTCATGTGGGGAAAGAGCGCGTAATCCTGGAAGACGATCCCAACATGCCTGCCCTCGGGTGGCGTGTGTGAGGTGGCGCTCGCTACCTCCATCCCGTCGATCAGGACCGAGCCCTCCGTCACCGTTTCTAGTCCAGCGATGAGTCGAAGGGTCGTCGTCTTTCCGCATCCCGATGGGCCGAGTAGAGAGAAGAACTCCCCCCTGCTAACCGTAAGGCTGATCCCATCGACCGCGGGAACACCGGATACGTACTCCTTGCGCACCGCGGTCAGGACCACATGTGGCGAGGAGTCAGGCGATGTTGTTGAGGGAGACTCAATCTTGTTCATGACACTACCGCTTCCTTTCATGTGTCTCGCTCGCATCAAGCAGTAGCTTGACGGGGAGAAGGCCGGTCACGACGATCGCAAGCGCTGGCAGCGCTGTGCTCGACCACAGTGACTCGGCGGCCATCTGCCACACCCAGATCGCCAGGGTGTCGTAGCCAAATGGGCGCAGGAGAACCGTTATTGGCAGCTCTTTCATGACATCGACGAAGACGAGGATCGCACCGGCGGTGATGCCAGGGATTATCAGCGGCAACTGTATGCGATAGCCAACCCGAAGCGGTCCCGCTCCCAGGGCGCGTGCCGCGAGTACCGTCTGTGGAGCGATCTTTTCCATGCTGGAGTCAATGCTACTGTGGGCAACAGCCATGAATCGAGCGGTATACGCATACACAAGCCCAACGAGGGAACCGACGAATATGAGGCCTGGAGCCACACCGAAGAGCACCTCTCCGGCACGATTGGCGGTCCTGTCGAGTGCGGCGAGAGCGAGGATGACGCCCACGCCGACTACCGCGCCTGGCATCGAGTACCCGATCGACACGAGGGCTGTCGCTGCCCGTGTGATGCCGCTAGGACGGACGCGCGAGAGCGCCGCGAATGTCAGGCCGACGAGAGCGGCGCATCCGGCGGCAAGCAAGGCAAGTGTGAGACTGTTGAGTGCAAGCTCGCCATAGGTGCGCAGTTCACCGCGCGTCGCGTCGCCGATCTCCCGGTAAGCCCAGATGAGAAGTTGAGTAGCCGGTATACCAAAGGCGATAGTCACCGTGGCGGCACACACCGAGGTCGCCCCTGCCGCACTCCATCCCTTGAGACGAGTGACTGGTATGCCGGGAATTCTGCCCTTCGACTGATGGTACGCCCGTCTGCGTCTTGAGCTGCGCTCCAGTAGCAGCAAGACAAGGGTAAACATGGCAAGCACGCCCGCGAGCTCGGACGCGGCCCCCAGGTCCATCAGTCCGTGCCAGACTCTCAACACCCCGTCCGACACGGTCGGGAAGTTGAAGTACCTCACTGTCGCGAAGTCGGCAAGCGCCTCCATTGCCGCAAGTCCGGCACCTGCCGCGATCGACGGACGGGCGAGCGGTAAAGCGACTTTGAAAAAACGCCGTGATCGGCTCGCTCCGAGCGCGCGCGCCGCCTCGAACATCGATCCGGATATCTCGTCGAATCCCGCTTTAGCGAGCAAATACACGTAGGGATAGAGAACAAGCGTCATGACGGCGATCACGCCCGCGGCTGACCTGATCTCAGGAAACGCGGCCGTCTGAACACCCGCGTCGCGTAGCGCCGATTGGAGTGGGCCCGAGCCGTCGAGCAGCGCGATGTAGATGAATCCCATGATATAGGCCGGAACCGCCATGGGGAGCACGAGCAGCCACTTGAATGTGCGGCGGCCCGGAAACTCGTACGCGGTCACGATCCAGGCGAGGCCAGTTCCCAACACGAGCGTGCCGCTGACGACGCCGGCGATGAGCAGCACGGTGTTCAGCGCCATTCTGGGGAGAATGGTCTCCCACAGGTGTGACCACACTTCGAACGTGGGTGTCAGCAGAGAACTCGCAACAACTCCCACGGGAAGGACGGCGAGACCAGCGATCAACAGCGCGACGAGAGGTGGGGCGCTGTTCGCGCCCCACCTCTTCATGATCTTTCGCGTGACTCTACCGTGACGCTCTGACATCAACCGTTCTTGCCTCTATCGCACACTACTCGTAGCCGACAGTGTTTAGTAGCTTAACCGCGTCAGCCTGAAGGCGTCCAAATTCTCCCTTGTTAAGCGGGTCGGCCTTGAACGGACCGAACTCCTGAATGATGGGATGTGCTTCAGCTTCCGGGTTGGCAGGGAACTCATGGTTGCTGCTCGCGAAGATCTCCTGTCCGGTTCCGCTCAGCCACTCAAGCAACGCAAGCGCGTTGTCGCGATTTGGTGCGTTTGCGGTAATACCGGCTCCACTGATGTTGACGTGAGCTCCACGATCATCCTGGTTCGCCCAGAACACGCGAATCGGGAAGTCGGGGTTTTCTTCAAGCAACCTGCCGAGATAGTAGTGGTTTGTGATAGCGACGTCACCCTCGCCTGCCGCCAGAGCCTCGAGGATCTTAGTATCACTGTCGATGTAGGTTGGCTGGTTCGCCACCCAACCGCGCACGATCTCCTCGGCACCTGCCGGTCCGTGCTCTGCGATGAGGCTCGAGACCAGCGATTGAGTGTAGGAGTGAGTCGAGGGACGCATGAATAGGCGGCCGTTCCACATTGGATCGGCGAGCGCCTCGTACGTCGACAGCTGCTCGGGAGTCACTCTGTCAGGGTGGTAGAGGATAGTGCGCACGCGCTGAGTGAGGCCGAACCAGCGCCCGTCAGCATCGCGCAACTCCTCGGGGATGTTGTCCCGTAGCGTTTGACTATCGATGGATTCCAGGAGTCCGTCCTCGGCGGCGAGCCAGAGGTTGCCCGCGTCGACAGCGATGTACATGTCAGCGGGCGTGTTCTCGCCCTCCGCCTTGAGGCGTTCTCTCAGAAGCGCGTCGGCACCACTGGTGAAGCGGACCTCGATGCCGGTCTCCTCCGTGAAACGCTCGAACACAGGCTCGACACCGTAGTGACGGGACGTGTAGACGTTGACAAATTTGGGTGCCTCGTCAGGGCTCTCCGCGGTTGGAGTCTGCTGCGGTTCGGCGCCACCGAGAAATCTGCCGGCCACGAAGGCCACGGCGACGAGGACCACGGCGAGGACCACGTACATACTCTGCTTGCTCATGCGTCTGCTGCCACCTTTCTGTTGAGCGTCTCGCTTGTGTAACCGGTACACAAGCGAGACATTCGTGTGTACGGTGCACACGTGTTCGTACGTGCTAAGTACAAAATGTTATGCGACAGAAGGGTGCGTGTCAAGCAAGACACGAAAGAATGACGATTACGCAGGTAGAGGCGGAATGAGGCGCGCTAGAGCAGGTGGGTGTCCTACACCGATTTCCACTGGAATGAGCCGCACGACGCGGGAGTGCTCTCCCCCTTCTTGGGACACGTGTTCAGGTAGACACATTCATCGCACGTGAGATCGGCGATATCCGATGAGCCCGGCTCGTATTGACCGGTATCGTCGGATACGCCGATCTCTTCGAGGTCGGCGAGCAAACCGGAGTCATTCTGGACGGGAGCTTGTGGTGGGCGCGTATCCTCCACACCCCCTGTGAGGTCCATCGATTCTTCAGCCGCAACAAACTCCCCGGGGTCGTTGTACGCTCCCATTATCACGGGGCGGCCAAGGGCGATCGCCTCATCGGAACCGTCGGCGCGGACGAGGTCATCGACATCACGGGCGGGTTCTTCCAGCGGGTCCGGCACGTACTCGACTATCGCAGCCGGAGTGTCGCCCACGGCGATATCATCATCGGCGCGAGCGTGTGAAGGCGGCTCGACGAGACCAGCGTTTCCGTCTACTTGAACGTCTGTCTCTGAGACATCCCACGGCCAGGCAGCTGAGTGAGTGACAGCCGAGTCTGCGGCAGGGGGCGCAGCCGGGACCGACTCTGGCGCGACGATGCCGGAGGACTCGAGGGCTCCAGCAGCCCTTCGCAGCGCGTCCGTGAGGTCTCCCACAGGCGCCATGGGTGGGGCGAGTAGCGCCGCTGCTTCTTCGGCGTCCATGTCCGGAACACCGTCCGCTGGTGCCTGAGGCGTCTCGGGCTCGAGCTGTTCGACAGTGGGCGTCTCCCACGCTCCGGCACTTGCCTCGGAAGGCGATTCCGAGCGCGCCACCGGATACGGCTGCGGGACGATGAGGACGGGCACGGCGTCATCGAGATCGGCGATAAAAAACTCCTGGGAGTCCGTAGCGGCACTTACATCCGGCAAGGCCCCCAGCGCCTCCTTGCGGGTCTCGAACGCCCGCCCGGCAAGTAGTTCGACGTCAAGACCATCACGTGAAAGCAGGATGAACGCCATCGAAGGCACCTCTCATCATTATCACACTGACCTGTCATCGCGCCTCCTATGCTAGAGGCACACGCGTATGCGGGCAACCGTCGAGCTTGGCTGATCCGCTTGGCGCTCCTTTCGCGTCTGTCCTCAGGCGCTTGAGGCGTCCAATGTTCTCCATATCCTTTATCGGCACCTCGCCTGGCATCTCGGTGAGGATACACACGTCCTCGTCGAGCGGTGCTCCCAACATAGCCGAGAACCCCTGGTATCCGATGGTGCCATCGCCTATCCAGGCGTGACGGTCGCGCTTCGACCCGAACGGATACATCGCATCGTTCGCGTGCAGCGCGCGTATCACCCCTTCGCCGCAACCTGACTCAACAGCGGCAACGAGCGCGCGCCATGCATCCGGGCTGCTTACGTCGATACCCGCAACGTGGGCGTGGCAGGTATCGATGCACACTCCGAGTAGGGGCCGAACTTCAGGTGATGCGGCCGAGAAGACCGCGGCCAAGTCAGCGACGTCACGCCCGTACGTTCCACCGGCACCAGCGGTGTTCTCTAGCAAGAGCCGGGGGGTGCGCGCGCGGTCAGCTTCTACGCTCGCCTCGGCAAATGCTGCCTCGATTGCGCTTGCTATCCGCGAAGCGGCGCTACCGCGATCACCGTAGGGATCGGTACCGAGGTGCGTGATGACAGCGTCGGCGGCGAGCAGACGTGCGCGATCGATTTCATCGGCAAGGGCTTTGATCGAACGGGAACGCGCGTCCGGCTCGACAGCGGCGAGGTTGATCAGATACGCGGTGTGAGTGAACACCGCGTGTACGCCGTACTCGGCGCGATGCTGTGCGAACGCGCGGGACGCCTCGACATCGGGGGTCTTTCCCACCCACCTGCGAGGGCTCTTTGCGAAGACTTGCACGCACTCGCAGCCGACATCGCGCGCGTAGGCGAGCGCCGCGAGCGGGCCTTGGGCCATCGAGATGTGTGCGCCGATGCGCATGTGACTCCTTTAAGACGTCGTGGGCGGGTACACTGTGAAGCAGTATGGACGAGACGTCGACACCGTGGACAGGCCGAGCGATTCTTCACCTCGACATGGACGCGTTCTTCGCCGCCGTCGAGCAGCTCGACAATCCGGCTCTGCGTGGGATGCCCGTTATCGTGGGCGGCGACCCGGCTGGCCGGGGGGTTGTTTCGACCGCTTCGTACGAGGCGCGTGCCTTTGGGGTGCGCTCTGCGATGCCTGCCTCACGCGCCGCGTCGCTGTGTCCAGGGGCGATCTGGGTCAAACCACGATTCGGGCGCTACGCGGAGCTATCCGAAGCGGTGCGTCGCATTCTCGAAGCCGAGACGCCCTATCTCGAACCGGCGTCCATCGATGAGGCGTATGCCGACATTACTCCCGGCAGAACCGGCTCGCACCCGGTTGTTGTCGCTCGCCGTATTCAGACCGCCGTGGAACGGCTTGGCGTCACCTGCTCTATCGGGCTTGCGACTTCGAAGACGGTCGCGAAGATCGCTTCTGACCATGTGAAACCACGCGGATTGACCATCGTCGCCCCCGGAACGGAGAGCGCGTTTCTCGCGCAGCTTCCGGTTCGCGCGCTTCCGGGTATCGGTGCGGTGAGCGCTGAGCGGCTCGAGCGTGCTGGTGTCACCACGCTCGGCGTACTCGGCGCACTCGATCAGCTGACAGCAGGCGAGCTTCTCGGCTCGCACGGTTCTACTATGGTTGCTCGCGCAACCGGTGTCGACGACCGTCCGGTCGCTGTGCGTCAAGGCGCGAAGTCTGTTTCCAATGAGCGGACGTTCGCTGTCGACGTGCGCGAGGCCGCCGAGATTCGATCGGCCATCATCGCACTTGCACGAAAGGTCTCGGCGCGCCTGCGTCGCAAAACATCGGCTGGACGAACGGTGACTCTGAAAGTGCGATACAGTGATTTTACGACTCGCACCGCGCAGCGTACCCTTCCGGTGGCGACTGCTGATGCCGATGAGATCGTGGCAACAGCGCTCGACTTGCTTTCTGGAGTATGGTCTCCTGGCGTCGGGATCCGGCTGCTCGGAGTTGCCGTAAGCGGGTTCGAGACGCCATCGACCCAGCTCGATTTGCTCGGCGAGGTTGTCCACCACGAGAGTCGTGAACGTGAGCGGCTCGCGCGAAGCATCGAGTCGGTCAAGGAGCGGTTTGGCGAGGACGCGATTCGCTCAGGCAGGACGATAGGTGGACGCCCGACGCCGTGAAGCCGGTGTGACAATCGGGAAGATTACGGAGGATGTCGATGGTTACTCGGATCGCGATCGCTGCCGTGCTTGTGTCAATTGTCATGATCGGCGGATGCGGGCGGGAGAACGCTCCGTCCGTCACGCAACCTTCCGGGAGTACCCAGGCCGTTGATCCCCCCGGTCTCTATGAGATCGATGAGACGACCGTACGCGCGGTAGGCATCTTGGATCGTGTCGAACTAGAGGGTGGGTTTTGGGCGGTCACGGGCGTAGCGAGTTCCGACGGTGCCGAAAGCACGGTCATCGCCGTGATCGCCAACGCTGACACAATCGAGTCGGAACTGGCCAACTTGCGGGGCTTCTACGTCGAGGTGACCGGTCGTCGTTTCGACGGTGTCTCCATTCGTATGGCAGGACCTGAGATCATCGCCGATGAGGTCCGAGCTCTCGAAGGCGTCATCGAGGGCGACGCCGAGTAGCCGGCCAAAGCCGTCCTCACCCCGCCGCTTCCCACGAGTCTTCTTCAGGCGCGCCCGCCCCGCCGAGCGCAGGACCCATCGGACCGCTCGGCACGCCGCGCCGCAGGCGCACAGGGTCTCCTGCGGCGGTGCGCACGACGTACGGCACGACCGTCTTCGCGACGATAGCCAGACCGCGCTCCGGGTTGTTTTGGAGCACGCCTTCGATGAGGTAGCAGCGATGTTTCACGATCGTCTCCCCCGCCTTGTCGAGCACATCCTCGAAGATGACGATGTCGAGCAGACCGGTGGCATCCTCGAGCGTAAGAAAGCACGTGCGCCTGCCTGAGCGCGTGCGCGGCGTTTGCGCCCGCTCGCGCACCCCGCACACGCGGACACGCGTGCGGTCGGGTGTCGCGGGCAGGTCGCGCGCGAACGTCACCCCCCGAGCGTGAAGGTCGCTTTCGGCGATTTCGAGCGGGTGACACGTGAGCGACAGGCCGAGAAGTTCAAGCTCCGCCGAGAGACGCCGCACCGGCGACCAGCCGCTTACGTGCGCGGGATCCTCGATGGGGCGCGACGGTCCCGGCGCGAGGAGCAAGACGTCGTCGGCGGCACCGCTCTCGCGCGCGACCGTGGCTTTTAGCTCGGGCAGGAGTGCGAGCATCTCGTCGCGGCCGGGTGGCGTGCCGTGCTCGCTGACCCCGAGCCCGTCGAGCGCCCCCACGCGCACGAGGCTCTCAGCCTCCGAGAGCGTGGCGCGTGTGCGCCGCAGAAAGTCGCCGAGGTCACGGAAGGGTCGCACCGCCCGCTCGCGCTCGATAGCTGAGAGCAGCCGCGCACTCATCTCGTGGATGTCGCGCAGCCCCACACGGATGGCGGCACCGTCGCGCTCGACCGCGTAGCGGGCCGCAGACGAGTTCACGTGAGGCGCGAGCAGGCCGATCCCGTGGCGGCGCGCGTCGTTGACGACGAGTCGCGGCGTGTAGAACCCCATCGGTTCGTTGTTGAGGATTGCGCACGCGAGCTCGGCTGGGAAGTAGGTGCGCAGCCACGCGCTCGCGTACGAGACGATCGCGAAGCACGCCGCGTGCGCCTTGTTGAAACCGTAGGCGGCAAACCCTTCGAGCTGGCGGAATACCTCCTCGGCAACGTCGAAGGCGACCCCGCATCCGAGTGCGCGGTCGATGAAGTGGCCGCGGATCTGCACCATCTCGGCGCGGCTGCGGCCCTTGGTCATCGCGCGGCGAAGCGAGTCCGCCTCGGCGAGGTCGAACCCGGCGACGACACGCGCGACGAGCAGCACCTGCTCCTGGTAGATGATGACACCGTAGGAGTCTGCGAGCGGCTTTGCCATCGCGGGGTGCGGGACGGTGACGGGCTCGATGCCGTGCCGGCGGCGGATGAACGGCGTGATCATCTCGGCCTCAAGCGGACCGGGGCGGAAGAGCGAGATCGCCGCGACGATGTCGTCGAAACGCTCCGCGCGCAGGCGCGTGTTGAGGTTGCGCTGGCCGCTCGACTCGAGTTGGAAGACGCCCACGGTGTCGGCGCGCGCGATGAGGTCGTAGACGCGCGGGTCGTTTGGTGTGAGCTCGAAGGGCTCGGGCACGGCCTCCTCGCCGACGCGCGCGCGGGCGAGTTCGACCGCCTCGCTGATCGCCGAGTGCATGCGCAAACCGAGGATATCCATCTTCACGAGGCCGAGCGCCTCGATGTCATCCTTATCGTACTGACTGACGACCACGCCTTTGGCCGCCCACTGGAGCGGCGTCCACGTGCAGGTGGGCTCGCGCGTGATGATGAAGCCGCCGAGATGGGTGCCGAGGTGCATCGGGCACGCGTCGAGCTGTTCGGCGATTTCGACGATACGCGCGTGGCGTGTTTCGCGAAGTGGGTGGTTCGCGCACTCGGGGTAGGTCGCGAGCACTTCGCGCAGGTGGCGCGCGGCGACCCACGGCAGGTGCCGCGAGAACGCGTTGACCTCGGCGAGCGGGTGGCCAAACGCGCGAGCGGCCGTGCGCACCGCGCTGCGTGCCGTCATGGTGTTGACGGTCGCGACCATCGCGACGTGCTCGGTGCCAAAGCGCCGGTAGATAAAGTCGATGACCTCGTCGCGCCTGGCCGAGTCGAAGTCCACGTCGATGTCGGGCATCTGGCGGCGCGCGGGGTTCAAGAAGCGCTCGAAGAGCAGGTCGTAGGCGACCGGGTCGGCGTCGGTGATGCCGAGCACGTAGGAGACGATGCTGTCGCCCGCGCTCCCCCGCCCCGAGCAGCGGATGCCGCGCTCTTTCGCGAACCGCACGATCTCATCGACGATAAGGAAGTACTCCGAGAAGCCCAGCTCATCGATGATGGCCAGTTCGCGGACGAGCCGGGCGTGCGCCTCACCGTCACCGGGCCGGTAGCGCCAGGAAAGTCCCTCGTGAGAGCGCCGGGCGAGCGCGGAGGCGGCCGTCACGCCCGCAGGGAGATCGGCCGCCGGGAAGTGGAACTCGCCGAGCCCTAAGTCGAGATCGCAGCGCTCGGCGATTTCGAGCGTGGCGTCGCACGCGTGCTCGCGGCCGGCGAACAGGCGGCGCATCTCGGCAGCGGGCTTGAGCCACAGCTCCGCGTTGGACCGCTGAAGCGGCCCGGGCAGCACGCTGCGCGAGGAGGCCGAGGCGAGTACGTCGTGGATGCGGTGCCCAGCCGGAGTGAGGTAGTGGACGTTGTTGGTAGCAACCACCGGCAGGCCGCAGCTCTCCGCGAGCGAGGAGAGCGCGGAGAGATAGCGCGGAGAGTCGGGTGCGAGCAGGTGCATGAGTTCGACGTAGAACGCTCCGGGCTCGAAGCATGCCGCGAGGCGCTCGAGTGCCGCCCGCGCACGCGCCCGCCCGCTCCCGTCCGCGAGCACCGCGGAGCCCACCTCGCCGCCGGGACACCCGCTCATGCCGATGAGCCCCGCTGAGTGGCGCGCGAGGTCATCGAGGGTGACGAGACTAGGCTCGTTTTGTGCCCGTACATGTGCGCGGGAGAGCAGGCGGCAAAGCGAGCGGTAGCCGGTGATGTCGCGCGCGAGCAGCGTGATGTGGAAGCCGCCGTAGCCCGCACCCCGCCCGAAGCCCGCAGGCGGCGGGTACGCGAGCCGCTCGCGGGGCGGCAGGTCGCACTCGGTGGCGCCCGTGCCCACACCGGCGATGCCTGCCGTCTCGACGACCACCTCCGCGCCGATGATGGGACGGATGCCCGCGGCGCGCGCCGCCTGGTAGAAACGGATGGCGCCGGAAAGCCCTTGGTGGTCGGTGAGCGCGAGCGCGTCGAAGCCCAGCTCGGCGGCGCGACCTACGAGCGCGTCGATCGACGCCGCTCCGTCGCCAAAGCTGAAGTGCGAATGCACGTGCAGATGCGTGAAGGAAGAGCCGCTCACGAAGGTTTACCGGCCGCTAATCGAACACGCTAAGGAGGAGCCAGGTCCCGTTCACGCGATCGAACGCAAGGTCATACGTGGCGCCTCTGCCGGTGAGCACGCGCCAGCACCGCATGCTCACCACATTGACAGCGTCCCACCACGCGCGCTCGACCGCCCACATCTGCACTATGCTGTCGATATCGTAGACGCGTGCGCGCCACAAAAACGCTGTCGGCGCGCGGCGCGCGGCGTCCCACGTTACGGTGACTGGCTCGATAACGCGTTTGCCGAGCCCCGCGCTCCCAGGATGTGCGAGTTCAGCTGCGCGTACGAACCACGGAGTCGTGCGCAGGTCCGTGATGACAGGCGTGCGGCCTTCTCGGCTAGAGAACAGATCGTCAGCGCGCCCCTCGGCGAGCGGTGCATATTGCTTGATAGCGGTGTTGCGACCCACGGGAGACCTCTCGACCGGAGGACCCTACTATACCGAACATGTGTTCGATATATCAAGAGGATCCTCCGGCGGTGAGAGGGTATCGCCGACCTCACGATCAGCGGCGACGAACTGTGTGCTCCCCTACGGCAAGCGGTACTTCAGCTTGAAGGCGACCAGGCACAACAGCCACCCTACGATGGTGAACGTTCCTGCGACCGCGAACGGGACGATATACGTCCCCGCCCTGTCGTAGAGAAGCGCTCCTGTCATCGGACCAAAGAACGCTGAAACACCGAACGCCGTGAAGATTCCTCCATACACGGCCCCGAGGTTCTTCGCCCCGAACGACACAGTCGCGAGGACGGGAAAGAGGCCTAGCGTGACGGCAAACCCGATACCGAGCACGAACGCGCATGCGTACAGCGTGACGGCGTTCGTCGCGACGGTGTTGAAAGCCAGGTAGGTCGCGGCGGTCACGACATAGGTCACAAGCATCACGTTGACAGGGCCAAACCGCTCCGCGACCAGACCCGCGATTGGCCTGCCAAACCCGTTTGCGAGACCAAAGAACACCATGGCGAGCGCAGCGTCAGCTGGCTCAAGACCGATGAGCTTTCCATACGGCGTCACGTGCGTCATCGCCATGAGCCCACCGAAGATGATGGCGGCGAAGCCGAGCCACAACAGGTAGAACAGCGGCGTCCGGAGGGCATCTTTAAGGGTTGTCTCCGAGCGGGACGCGAGGATGTTTACTCCGCCGTTGACCTTCGAAGCATTGCTCTGTGTGGTCGTTGGCGTCCAGTCAGGCGCCGGAAGCCTCATCAACCACGCGGCGAAGAACGTCACCGTGCTTGTCACGATCCCGAGGAGAAGGAACGTGTTTTCTATCCCGACGGTACCGATGAGTCTCGTGATCCAGGGAGCGAAAATAACCGACGCGATCCCGAATCCAACAAGTCCGAGCGTGATCGGAAACCCTGGCCGGTCCGGGAACCACTTCCTGATGGTGGGGACCGCGACACAGTACGCGAGCCCGCAGCCAAATCCTCCGATGACCCCATACGTAAACACCAGCCACCACGGGGACGCAACCGCGCCGACCTGCGAGGCAAGCAGGTATCCCACCAGGAACAGCGCACCTCCTGTTGCTGCGACCTTACGAGGTCCGTGCCGATCCTGAAGGATCCCGCCGACGATCATCGATATACTGAACACGGCCAGATAGATCGAGACGGGCAGCGCCGCCTGCGCACGAACCCAGCCAAACTGTGTCTCCAGCGGGACGATGAAGACGCCCCACGCGTATGCAATCCCACCCATCAAAGTCAGAAGCAGGCCAGCGACGGGAATCGTCCACCGGGAGAGTACATACGTAGGAGCGACGAGAACGGGTGTTGGCGTCGCGGCCTCGGCTTGAGAGACAGACATCGTGATCGTTCCTTCCCGAACGGCAAAGCGCAGCTCCAGTGTGCAGCTGTCCCGTGCCGCTCTGACTCGAGAGACCATTTCATGAGCCGACTGCCGTGCCGTCGTGTGCCTGAATACACTGCGGAGCGGAAGTCGTTGACAGAGCGTACGCAACAGGAGTGAGCAAGAGGAAGACACGTCCCGGCAGACGGTCACATGCTTCGGCCAAAGGTGCATGTGAAGCGGTTCGTGGTGATACGTGAACACTGGTTCACTCTAAGTAGCCGCTGGCCGAGGTTTCGGTACCGTTCGCCAAGCGCTACGCCAGATTAGAAGTGATGATGGTCTGTCACGATTGGGACGGGGCTACGCTTGCCACGCATCCTCACAGCTCAGGACCATCCTGACCATTAGGTTGTACGACAGGCTGCGCTTCTTGATCTGGTTGATCGTCCCTGACACGTATAGATCGAGCTTCGGAACGTAGAACAGTACCGCGCCGGATGCCCCTGAGTGCCCCACCATAAACGGCACCTTCCGAAAGATCGTGTAGTAGCGCGGGAGAGCGAACCGCATGAGGCCCACGCCGTACTCGAGCGGGGGGAATATCGGGGTCCATCGCTGCTGCATCTCATCAAGGTACTCGACTGGGAACAGATGTCCGCGCATGAACGCACGCAAAAAGACGAGGCCGTCTCCGGCGGTCGAAACCATGCCTCCGTCAGCGCGAACCGACGCCATCGCCTTGGGGATCCGCACCAGGCACGCGCCGTGCAACATCGCGGCCACACTGTCATATCGATCGATGGTTTCGCGGGTGAAGGGGTAGGTGTCGCTTAGCCCTAGCGGACTGAGGATGCGCTCAAAGAGCGCCTCCTCGTAGCTGCAACCAGTGACTGCCTCGATTACAGCGCCAAGAATCTGGAAGTTGGTGTCCGAGTAAAAGGCCTTACCAGGAGTTCCAGGTGCAAACCGCGGGATCAGTTCGCTCCTCGTGATTCGCAAGACATCGTCGAGCGTCCACGAGAAGTCCTCGCGCAACGCGTGAGTAATCTGGCTGGAACCGTCTCCCCTTCGTTGCTCGAAGTAATCCGCGATACCCGAGGTATGGCTCAGCAGCTGGCGAAGCGTGATCACACCGCTCGAATCGACCCCATTCAGGACATGGATGCCGCTCATCAGTGAATCGCCAACGTACGTGACCACCGGTACGTCGAGATCAACCGAACTCTCGTTGCGCAGCTGCATGACAAGCGCGGTCACATAGAGCTTCGTGGTGCTCGCGATGAAGTACTGCTCAGGAGAGCCAGTTGATTCCCACTGCCAGTCGAAGTTATGACTTGGCGAGGAAAGTGCGAACCGCACATCGTTCGTGTCGCTTCGAGCGTCATAGCGAGCGGCAAGCCTACCGAGCTTCGATTCAAGCGGCGCACTCTCACTGGCGCCCTTCATCGTGATGCCCCTCCATGACAGTCGAGATGCCCTCGTCGAACCTCTCATCAACTCCGCAACGCGTAACTGACCAAAGTCCCGACTCCTCTTACGGGCGGCCGGTAGCCAGCTCCACCACGATCCGCTCGGCGACATCGCGTCCCAGTGCGTGAGTGACCCCATTTACCTCGACGAGCAGCGGTCCCTTAAACGGCGCGACCTCGCTCACGATCACCTCGGTTCCCGGATACATGCCGATGGAGCCCAGGTACGTGAGCATCGCATCATCGTCTTCCGGAACTTGGAGAATACGTGTGGCGCCACCGCGGTCAACATCGCTCAGCAGGCGCCCTTCAACCTTCTTGATTGCGCCGAGCGCGTCCGGAATGGGGTGACCGTGCGGACAGAACTCGGGACTGTCGAGAAACTCTTGCAATGCGTGCAATACCCGCGGTGAGAGCGCGTGCTCGAGCGCGCATGCGTCTTCGTGAGCGTCGTCCCACTTGATACCTAGCACGTCGACGAGAAACCTCTCAGCGATACGGTGCCTTCGTATGATGTCGACCGCGATTGTGGTACCTTCGCCGGTAAGTACGACTCCGCCGTTTGACCGGGTGATCAGTCCACGCGATTCCAGTCGCTTCAGGGTCGCGGTCACCGTCGGTCCGGAGACGCCGAGTTGCTCGGCGATGGGGGTCGGGCGGACCTGACCGCGCTCTGATAGCTTGTAGATGACTTCGAGGTACTCTTCGAGTGTCGGGGTAGGCATAGCGGTCCCTCCCTTCACACGTGTGGCCGAGTCAGAGTGGTGTGTACTGACTGAATGACTTCTGTTAGGTCATTCTAAGGGATTCGGTCAGTACGTCCATAGGCCGACACGCGGTACTCGTGAGAAATTTGCCGTCTAGTCCTTGAATGGTACCGCTCGGCGTGCGTCTGCTACCGTTCGGCGTGTTCTGAAAGAAATCTTTGAAATCCTCTTGACCCTCGGTTCGCGTGCCTGTAGTGTGACAGCTGTCCCGAGAAGTCGGATCGAGCGAGTTCCGAGGGACGGCGTACCAGTAGCCGCCGGCGGGAAGCCGAGAGCAAGGGCACGACGCAAGTTGGCCTGAGCGACACGGTTTCGCAATGGAGGGAAACGGGAAGTCGTCCGGTAGGTACCACGCAGACGAGGTTTCTCGGGACACTCTTTGTTTGGCACAACTCCCCCACCCAGATACTTGCGCGCGGAGTCCGTGCCATACCCTCGCATCGCCGGTGTTACCTCCGGTACACGATTTTCGCGACCGGAGACTCCCACACCGCCACCTCCGTGACGGTCACCTCCGGACCCACACGCGCACTGAGCGCCTCGAATACGACTCGCGCGAGGTTTTCCGCTGTGGGATTGAGAGTGTCAAACGGCGTGACTTCGTTTAGGTACGCGTGGTCATACGGCTCGAGCACCGAAGCGAGATCGCTCTTCAGGCGCTTGAAGTCGTAGACAATACCAACCTCATCGAGGTGTTCGCCCCGCACGCAGACTTCGACGTCCCACGTGTGACCATGGAGCTCACGGCACTCTCCCGGGTACCCGTAAAGCGCGTGAGCCGCGTCGAAGTGCCCCTTGACGGTGAGCTCGTACACGTTGACCTCCTCAGAAGAGCGTTCCTTGTGGTCCGCGAGCATCGCCGGGCGCGTCACCCACGTCCGCCTCGGCATCCATGGCGTCGTTTGCCATTTGGTCCGCGTCACGGTTGTCCTCGCGACGCACGTGCGTGAACCGCACGCGTGTAAACCGTGAGGCGAGAGCCGAAGCCTCTAAGAAGAGAGGCTTGAGGTTCTCGTTCTTGACTCGATAGCGGCCGGTCATCTGCCGTACGATGAGTTCGCTGTCCGAGCGCACCTCGACCGAAACGCATCCCGCAGCCAGCGCGGCGGTCAGACCGCAGATGACGCCGTGGTATTCCGCTACGTTGTTGGTCGCCACGCCGAGAAATTTCCCGCCCGAAGACAGCGCTTTTCCCGTCTCGCCCACCAGGACCCACCCCGCCCCGGCCAAGCCTGGGTTGCCCCGCGCACCGCCGTCAGTGTAGATGACGCAAGCTGGACGGCCCTCACTCATCGTCAAAGCCTCGAACTACGATTAGACGCCTGCATGTCGGACACACGCCCACATCCGGCCCGCCGAGCAGCTCGTGCACTCGCTCACGTGGCAGGTCTACGCGACACGCGGTGCACATTGTGTTGTCCAGCCGCGCGGCGCCGATTCCTCCCTTGGCCGCGCGAACGGACTCGTAGCGTTCACGGAGAGCGGCGCCAAGGACCGTTGCGAGCGCGTCACGTTCTTGGCGCCGTCGCTCAAGGGTGCGCTGGAGCTCTCCTCCCTTAACACGGAACTCATCGATTAGCGCCGACTCCTGAGAGCTTAGCGCGGAAAGCGCAGCGTCGATCTTTTCCGCCTGCCCGAGGGCCTTTTCATGTCGTTCCATCGTCTGCAAGGCATCGTTTTCGAGCTTGTCCTTGCGCCGCTTGAGCGCGTCCATTTCGCGTGCCAAGTTGTGGACTTCCTTGGGGTTTGTGACTCCGCCAGAGTCGAGTACCGCCTGGACGCCGGTGATCTTTGCGTCAATCAAAGCGATCTCATCGTTGGTAGCCGCAATGGCCAGTTCGTGACGGTGGGCAAGCCCCTCCGCCTTTGCGCGCAACTGCCTGACCTGCTCGGCTTTGTGACGCAACTCGAGGATCGCGCGCTTTTCGGGAAGCTCATCGAGACGCTTCTCGTCGCGGCGGATCTCAAGGTCGTGCTCTTGCAGGTCGAGCAAGATACGCGCCTGGTGCATCCCACCATCTCCTGTCACGGTGTCCAGTACCCTGGTGCCGGGCGGTCAACAATCACGTTTGCGGAGTCGAGTCCCGGCGTTGTCCGTACCGCTTCGGCAAGTACGGGGACAAGCGGCCGCTCGGAGGCGTCGTGACCCAGCTCGATTATCGCGAGCCCGGCTTCGACGGCGCTCGCCGCGTCATGATAGCGCACCTCACCGGCAACGAGCGCTTCGGCTCCCGCCGAGAGTGCGGAATCCACGAGTGATCCCGCCGAGCCCGTTACCACCGCCACTCTCTGAACCCGGTGGTCATGCGTGCCGCGGACACGCGCCGCACAGCACGCAAGTCTTCCGGCGAGTGCGGCAAACTCCGAGAGCGTCATCGCCTGATCGAGATCGCATACGCGCCCCATCCGCGCGTCTCCGCGCGCAATCACTGCATCCGTCACGACCACGAGGGGCTCCTCGTAAGGGTGGGCGTCGCGAACAGCGGCGATCACCGACGGCGCAAGCGACCTGGGACACACCACTTCGAGGCGGGTCTCGTTCACGCTAGTGGGCGATCCGGGTGAGCCAATTGCGGGACGCGAACCATCCCTCGGAGTGAAAGATCCGGTTCCCTCGACAGAAAACGAGCATCCGTCGTATCGGCCGATTCTTCCCGCGCCAGCAGCCATCATAGCGCTTTTGACCTTTGCGAGGGCGTCGTGCGGGACGTACACCATCACAGACGACATCGGCAGCGCGGTCTGTTCGAGCGGGGCTCCACCCTCAAGACCGAGAAGTGCGGGCAGCGCGGTCGCGCCAGATGGGGCCCGGTCGAGATTGGTGTGGGCGACCACGACGGCGACACCTGCGGTCAATGCGTCGAAGAGCGGACCCGCGACGCTGGGAGTCAGGCGCTGCGGCGGGTCGAGAAACGGCGGATGGTGGGTAGCGATGACATTGGCCCCGAGCGCCAAAGCACGCGAGACGGCGCTACGAGTGAGATCGAGGGTCACGAGCACCCTTTCGCATCGTGACTCCGGATCGCCGGCGAGCAACCCGATCCGATCCCAGGACTCGGCCCACTCGGGCGGAAACGCATCGGCTACAGCGGACACGACGGATCCAACGGTGGGAACAACAGGCAAACTCGTGTGATTCACAGCGGCACCTCACGCTTCTCACGTCCGACGAAGTAGACGACGCGCGTATAGCCCGCGCGCACGAGCGCCTCGCGGACCGCATCAAGCCCAACACCGACCTCTTCGGGTGTGTGGGCGTCAGACGCGGTAGTGGCGGGGACTCCCGCTCTCGCGCACGCCGCAAGCAAGCCATGTCCAGGATAGATTTCGCTCACCGGTTTGCGCAGACCCGCGGAGGAAACTTCGATAGCCACACCCGTGCGTGCAAGCTGCGCGGCAACATCGTCGTACAGGGCAAGGGGCTCCTCGGCGGGCCTGTGACCGAACTTTTTGATGAGGTCAGGATGAGCGAGCACATCGTAGAGTCCGCTCGCGGCAGCGTCACAAAGCTCGGCAAAGTAGCGCTCCCACGCCTCGACGACGTCGCGCGAATCCCACATGTGGATGAGGTCGGGATCATCAAAGGTCCAGCCGTCGATCATGTGGACAGAGCCGAGGACGACGTCGAACTTGCGTCCTGCGAGCATGCCCTCGACGTGACCCGGGTGCGAGGGCAGCCAGTCGGCTTCGATCCCTACACACACGTGCACGCCGTCAGAGTTCGCCGCGACTTCGTGCAATTCCGCGAGATGGGTTTCGAATTCACTGATCGGCATCGCGTAGCACACTGCCGGGTCGAGGCCGGAAGGGAGCGGAAGGTGGTCGGTCAGTCCGATCACGTCGATACCGGCGATGCGGGCGGCCGCGACGTACTCCTCGGCGGTGCCTGTCGCATGACGGCATCGCCACGTGTGAGTGTGCAAGTCGATCCTCATCGCGTCTTGCTCGCCACCCCTCCTCCTACGACCGTGTCTCCCCGGTAGCATACGACAGCCTGCCCGGGTGCCACACCGGCAACCGGCATGTCGAGCTCGATACGCAGCGTGTCGACCCCATCGCCTCCACGCGGGCGCGCCGGTGTGAACGTGGCGATAGCCGAAACCGGTGCCATCCGATATCGCGTCTGTACGGTGACTTGCAGTCCTTCACGGTCAACGTCTTCGCCCAGTCCCCATACCGCGTCCGTCGCAACGACCAAGCGCTGTTCCAGGAGCGCTCTTGGCCCAACGTGCACCGTGTGTGCGGTCGCGTCGATCGCTGTGACGTAAAGCGGCTCTGACGAGGCGATTCCGAGTCCTTTTCGCTGGCCTACGGTGTAGCGGGCGATCCCGCGGTGGGAGCCGCGCACGACCCCGTGCTGATCGACGATCGGTCCTGCGGCAAGCGCATCCTTTACGCGAGCGCCTACGAACGCGGGCACTCCTGATGCGGGCACGAAGCATATCTCCTGCGAGTCGGCCCGCTCGGCGGTGGGCAGTCCCCAAGCGGCGGCTTTCGTGCGGACCTGCTCCTTGTGCATCTCCCCCACTGGGAAGACCACGTTATCGATCGCCGGGGACACGAGGCGATACAGGAAGTACGACTGGTCTTTGCCCGCGTCGGCGCCACGAGCGAGCCGCGCTTTTCCGGCGCCGTTACGTACGATTCGTGCGTAGTGTCCCGTAGCGAGCGCGTCCGCGCCGAGCGTTCTCACTCGTGCCAGGAGGACGGAAAACTTGACGTGGTCGTTACACGCGATGCAAGGGTTTGGCGTCATCCCCTGCGCGTACGCTCGTACAAACGGCTCGATAACGTGAGTCGAGAACACCTCACGCATGTTCAGCGTGTAGTGGGGCACGCCGAGCACATCACAGACACGACGCGCCGAGCGGACCGAGTCGTCTCCGCAGCACTGCCCGGGAGCGTCGCCTTCTGGCAAGAGCTGCATCGTGACACCGGTGACGTCGTGACCGGCCTCGACAAGGAGCGCCGCAGCAACCGACGAGTCAACCCCGCCACTCATCGCAACAAAAACTCTCATGGCGTGTCGGCTATCCTTCGACCTCGCACGCGTCGTCGTGATCCTCCGCGTGGGGATCGAAAGCCGGGTCGTCGTGGGCTATCGCGCCTGCCGCGATAGGCTCGCGTCCGTTGCGGACGAGAAAGTCGTCCACCGCCCTTTTCAGGCCGTCGGTCGCGAGCACGCTACAGTGCATTTTCGCAGGCGGCAGGCCGCCAAGTTCGTCGGCGACTTGCTTCTTGGTGATGGCTACCGCTTCCCCGAGCGTCATGCCACGTGCCATCTCAGTGACGATCGATGATGTGGCTATCGCCGCGCCGCATCCCAACGTCTGAAACCGGATGTCTTCGATGCGGTCATCTGCGACTTTAATCGAGATCTTCATCATGTCACCGCACACAGGGTTGCCTACCTCACCAACCCCGTCCGCGTCATCGAGTACCCCGACGTTGCGTGGATTGTTGAAGTGGTCCATGACTATGTCACTGTAGAGCACGGTACGATCCCTCTCTCTTCTGGGGTTTAGCGTTCCGGCGAACCGAACATCCGCCCATACACCGGCGACATCTCGCGAAGTCGCTTGACGATGGGCGGGAAGACCTCAAGAAAATACTCGACATCCGCGGCCGTTGTGAATCTTCCGGCCGACAAGCGCAGCGAGCCGTGGGCGAGTTCAGGAGGACATCCGATGGACAACAACACATGGCTCGGCTCCAGACTACCCGATGAGCACGCCGAGCCGGTCGACACGGCGATGCCCTTCGCGTCAAGTTGCAGTAGCATCGCCTCGCCTTCCACGCCCTTGATGATGAGGTGGGCGATGTTGGGCAGGCGCTCGGGATAAGAAGCGCTCAACTCCGTGTTCTCGAGCGTAGTGGTGATTCCTTCGACCAGGCGGTCCCTCAGAGCAGCCAAACGAGGGGACTCCTCGGCCATCTCGGCTGTCATGAACTCAGCGGCCGCGGCAAGACCGATCGCTCCCGCGACGTTTTGGGTCCCGCTTCTGCGTTTCGACTCCTGCCCGCCGCCACGAATGAGCGGGGCAAGCGGGGTGCGGCGCTTGATGTACAGCGCGCCGACACCCTTGGGCGCGTAGATCTTGTGTCCAGAAAAAGTGGCGGCGTCAACACCGAGTGCGCCGACGTCCAACGGCACCTTCCCGAGGGTCTGAGCGGCGTCGGTGTGCATGTACGCGCCACCCTCGTGCGCCACTTGGGCGATGCGGGCTATCGGCTGGAGCGTTCCGATCTCGTTGTTAGCGTGCATGACTGAAACGAGAACCGTGTCGGCGCGCATCGCGTCGCGGACATCGGCTGGATCGATGTAGCCTTCCGGACGCGGCTTGAGATAGGTCACGTCAAACCCGCGCTTCTCGAGTTCGTGCGCCGGCTCCAAAACCGCGTGGTGTTCGAATGCCGAGACAATCACGTGTCCGCCTTCTGGGCGTGCCCTGAGCGGAATGCCGAGAAGCGCCATGTTGTCGGCCTCAGTGCCGCCCGCGGTAAAGATGACCTCCCCGGGTTGCTCGGCGCCGATCACAGCTGCGAACCGCTCGCGAGCGTCCTCGAGGGCTGTGTACGCCTCCCGGCCCCGTTGATACAGACTGTTGGGATTGCCCCACTTCTCGGTGAGATACGGCATCATCGCATCGACGACGCGCGGGTCTACCGGCGTTGTTGCCGCGTAGTCCAAGTAGACATCACGAACCGCTTCCATCACGAGCCTCCCGAGTTCTTCGTGTCGCGAGCGGCGCGGGGAGCGTCAAGCCGCTCCTGGGCGCTTGCCAGCTCGGCGAGCGTAGTATTCTCAAACACTGAGCGGACCGCTTCGGTTGCACGCTCCCAGACAGCCGCCGCCGCACATGCCTCGTTCTTCCCGCACGAAGCGCCCCTGTCCCCGCCGCACACCGTGGTTTTCAGGGGTCCTTCGAGCGCTTCGACCACGTGCAGAACAGTGATCTGTGACGGATCACGAACGAGGATAAAGCCGCCCCGTGCTCCGCGGACAGCCGTGACGAGTCCGGCCTTGCGCAAGCCGGCGAATAGCTGCTCCAAGAACTTCGCCGGTATGACTTGACGCTCAGATATCTCGCGGGCGCTCACCGGGCTTACTCCACCACGGCACGCGAGATCCATCATCGCAAGCAGTCCGTACTCACTTTTGGCGGTAAGTCTCATTGACGCGGCTCCGGCACATTAATCCTTACCGATTCAGTATGATTTCTGCACGATACGCGCCGCTCACACGCGTGTCAAGGACACGCGTGAAAGGAGGATCGGGGCGGATAACGTTCAGGCGGTGGAATCGCCGGACTCGCGATTTGCGGAAGCGCTCAAGATGGAGAGCACCTCGCCGACGTCGATCCCAACGAGAGGACTCAGCAACACGAGGGCTCGAGCATGATCGATCGCCCCGCCTGCGACGAGAGTGCGAAGTTCCTGGAGATTGCCCACCGAAATTGTCCTCATCACGTCGTAGAGCCGACGGTGCCGGATGGCGACTTTGAACACGTCAGCCGCCTCCTGGGACTCTACAACAAGAAGTGCGGAGCTCTCGCTGTCAGCGGTCTCAAGCAGTCCCGCGATCTTATCTATCGCATCGGTTGCCGAGGCTACAGTGGGCACGCGTTCCACAATACGTGTGACGAGCGAGATGCCGGTAGGCGACAACCACACACCGCCTGGCGCGGTTTCAAAGCCCATGGCGCGCGCGAGCGCGTCTGCGCGGGCTCGCAATTCCGTTCTCGCACGAGTCACATCGTGGTCGTGTGGAGACTCGGGCGCAATCATGACATCCGGCAGCGCTTCGGCGAGATCTTCGCGTACCCGCCTCAGGGCGGCGGGATCGGCCAGTTCGCGCACGTCTGTGCCCAGGGCGTGTGATGCCTCCATCGTCAGCACCTCGGCAAGGCGAGGACTCCTGACCTTGAGCTCGATGCCAAAAATCTCCATCACCGTGTAGGCGTCGGAAGTCTCTTCATCGTGCGGCACACGGGAGTCTCCGAGAGCAGAGTTCACGTCTTGCGAGGTGTTCGCGGCGACGTCACGCTGGCCGGTATCGTCCATTGCGAATCTCCTATCGCCGCCACTCATCCAGAAATCTCACTCGTCGATAGTATACGACCGCACACAATCGCACACGGCCCCTTTACCGTATTGCTTCTACCGTTCGTCGAATCGAACACAGGGTCTCTTGTGTGCGCACGGTGCCTCTGATATGTTGTGACACCCGCCGCTCAGGCGGATCCCGTGCTCAACGGTCCACGGCTGACAACCACAGGGTGGTGAGAGCCCACTGGACACGGAGAAGGCCCCGCGACTGAATGGTTGCGGGGCTTTCTCGTAACCGGGCTACACGCCGAGCGCTCACGGAATCGTCTACGCGTTCAGTGTTCTCATTTGTTCGCGAGCGAGTCCATGAGACGCGCCATCTCGATAGCGCCGATCGCCGAGTCCCATCCCTTATTGCCCGACTTGGTGCCCGCCCGTTCGACCGCCTGCTCGATGGTGTCGGCGGTGATCACACCAAACAGCACAGGGACATCAGTGGCAAGCGAGGCCTGTGCTACTCCCTTGGCGACCTCGGCTGCTACGTAATCGAAGTGCGGGGTGCCCCCGCGTATGATCACGCCCAGCGCGATCACAGCGTCGTACCTGCCACTGGCGGCGAGGCGCTTGGCCACAAACGGCAGTTCGAAACCTCCGGGCACCCAGGCTACATCGATGTCTTCCGCATCGACGCCGTGGCGGTTGAGCGCATCTGCCGCGCCCGAGAGAAGGCGCGAGGACAGCAGCTCGTTGAAACGGCTGACCGCTATGCCAAACTTAAGACCGGTCCCGATCAGATCACCTTCGTAGACTGTCATGAACGCTCCTTTCGGCGGGGGGCGGATTCGTCCGCGAGTATGAGGGTATGCGCCATCTTCTCTCGCTTGGTGCGCAGGTAGGCGAGACTCTCGGGGCACGCGGGAACCTCGAGTGGAACCTGCTCGGTCACGGTAAGACCGTATCCTTCGAGTCCAATGATCTTGGTGGGGTTGTTTGTGAGCAGCCGCATTGACGTCAATCCTAAGTCGGCGAGAATCTGGGCGCCGATCCCATAATCCCGGAGGTCAGGAGCGAAGCCCAGTGCTTCGTTGGCCTCGACGGTATCGACTCCGCACTCTTGGAGCTCATAGGCTTTGAGCTTGTTCGCAAGCCCGATGCCGCGGCCCTCGTGGCCGACGATGTAGAGTATGACGCCACGCCCCTGGGACTGCACGCGGCGCATCGCTTCTTCGAGCTGGTCCCCGCAGTCGCACCTCAGACTGTGAAAGACATCGCCCGTCAGGCACTCGGAATGGACCCGGACGAGGACGTCTTCTGCTTTCGCGACATCTCCGACCACGAGAGCGACATGCGTCGAGCCGTCGAGCGTGGACGTATAACCGTGCGCGGTGAACTCGCCGTGCTTCGTGGGCAATCGGACTGTTGAGGTGCGCTCGACAAGACGCTCAGTACGCCTACGGTGACGGATGAGATCGGCGACGGTGATCATCAGCAAACCGTGTTCAGCCGCGAAGGCCTCAAGTTCGGGCACGCGGGCCATCGTGCCGCTTGCGTCCATGATCTCGCAGATGACACCTGCGGGATACAGACCCGAAAGCCGGGCGAGATCGACCGCCGCTTCTGTGTGACCGGCACGTTCGAGCACCCCGCCTGAGCGGGCGCGCAGCGGAAATATGTGACCGGGCATCGCGATGTCGTCCGCGGTAGTGGCAGGGTCGATGGCTACCCGGATCGTCTCTGCACGGTCCGGTGCCGAGATACCCGTCGTGATGCGGCCCTTTGCGCCGATCGAGACGTGAAAAGCGGTCTGCTGCGCCGATGTGTTGTCGCGGGTCATCGGCGGGATTCGCAGCTCGTCGAGGCGTTCACCTGTCATCGGCAGGCAGATCAGTCCCCTACCGTGGGTAGCCATGAAGTTGATCGCGTCAGCGGTGACCTTTTCGGCGGCCATGACGAGATCACCCTCGTTCTCGCGGTCGGCGTCGTCGACAACGATCACCATGCCTCCAGCGGCAATCTGGACTGCGGCCTCCTCAATAGAGGCGAACACATAGGTGTCGGCGGAGCGCACCCGGGTCACCTTCCGTCCGTAAGTTCGCGGAGCATGTCGCCGAGCCCGCGGCGGCCAGCGCGGGGCTCTTCGTCGTCGACACCGGCGTAGAGCGCCACGAAACGCTTCACGTACTTCGCGAGCATGTCCGCCTCGAGATTGACCGGCGTGCCTACCGTCTTGGCGCCAAGCGTCGTCGCCTGCTCGGTGTGAGGGATCACAGCCGCCGCGAAACCGTCTCTCCTCGTCTGCGCGACCGTCAGAGAGATGCCGTCGACCGCGATCGATCCCTTAGGCACGATGTAGTCCATAAGCTGCGGCGGCGCCGCGAACTGATAGACAGTTGAGTTGCCCGCCGGGTGTCGCATAACAAGCGATCCTATCGCGTCGATGTGGCCGGTCACGATGTGGCCGCCAAGACGATCTGACAACCTGAGTGCGCGCTCGAGGTTTACCTTGCCGCCTTGCCGCATGCCGCCCAGCGTGGTCTTTGACAGCGTCTCCTCGCTCACGTCGGCGATGAATGCGCCGCGAATGAACTTAATTACGGTAAGACACGCCCCATCGACAGCTATCGAGTCTCCAATCGACATATCCCGGCCAAACTCCGGCGCATACACCTCAAGCCGAGCGCCACCGGCGACCCGTTCGATCCGGGTGATGATTCCTTCAGATTCGACCAGACCAGTGAACATCGAGACTACCGACCTTCCTTTCCTGCGACACCCTCGCGCCGCTCCTTAGGTCTCCACACACTTACGGCATCAGTGCCTGCCACTCCGGATTCAACCGCGTACATAGGACGCGTGAGTCTAGAGGCCACATTCCCTACGTCTCCGAGATACATACCCGGAGCCGATACGCCTGCCATGCCGCCGGCGTGCACGATAACGAGCTCGTCAATCAAGTCCCCGTCCCACAAGGCAGTGAGCAATCTGGGGCCAGCCTCGACCAGCAAACGATCGACACCGCAGTGAGCTATCGCCTTCAAAGCGCCAGAGACACCCTCGGAGGGCAGGTATTCCAGCAGTCTGACCGTTTCGGGAGGCCCAGACACAGCGGTCCGAGCATGACACGCGAGCGCAACGGGACCGCGAGCGTCATCAAACAGCGGCACCATCGCTGGCACGTGATCGCGCGCGAGTACGATCCGCAGTGGCTGGTGCGGCGCGTCGATTCCGTCAGAGTCGCGCACCGTGAGCGTGGGCTTGTCGATCTCGGCGGTCCGCGCCCCTACGAGCACGGCGTCGGCCGCAGCGCGCAGCCGCATCGTCACCGCCAGCCCTCCGGGTCCTGTGATCTCGCTACGAATGCCATCCGCAAGCGTGAGGGCGCCGTCGAGAGATGAGGCGACCTTCACCTGGACCCATGGCAATCCCGACGCGACACGGGTGAGCCATGGGTCATTGAGCGTTTCGAATGGAGCCGGATCATCGGCGAACGTGACCTCAACACCTGCCTCAGCGAGACGTCGCGCTCCTCCCTGAGCAAGAGGTGTGGGGTCTGGCATCCCGATGAAAACGCGAGCCACGCGTGCGGCGATGAGCGCGTCTGCGCATGGTGGCGTGCGACCGTGGTGTGCGCATGGTTCGAGGGTGACGTATGCGTCCGCGCCATGCGCCATGCGGCCAGCTGATCTCAGAGCCGCGATCTCGGCATGCGGGCCGCCTTCGCTCTCGTGGTATCCCTCCCCGATGACGACGCCATCGCGTACCAAGACGCAACCCACCATCGGATTGGGAGCGGTCCTGCCGCGTCCCCGCTCGGCGAGCTGGTACGCTCGGCGAAGGTGCGGGTCAGCAACGGTCGACGACACGTCAGAAAACAGGCGCATACGCGCGTTCCTTCCTTCTCCCATCCAGACTGTTACTGTCGGCCCCGGAATTCAACCGGGTCGACCCCTTTCGGGGTTCGCGGGCTCTGACCGCCGGTGGGGACTTTCACCCCGCCCTGAAGAAAGTGCGTGCAGATTGTACTACACGATCGCCGATTCCGCCGCGTGCCGGATCTCGCGGAGAGCGCGCGCCGGATCATCGGCACAGAATACCGCGCTTCCGGACACCAGCACGCGCGCCCCCTCTGCCACGACGAGGGGCGCCGTTGCCAGGTCGATGCCTCCATCGACCTGGATAAGCGGAAAAACGCCTTCTTCGGCGCACATGTTCGCAAGCATGCGAACGCGTCGCGTCGTTCGCGGGATGAATGACTGTCCGCCAAAACCAGGGTTCACGCTCATGAGAAGCACCATGTCAACGTCGGCGATCACGTCGCGAATGTGCTCGATTGGAGTTGCGGGGTTAAGACTTACCGCCGGGTGCGCGCCAGACGCGCGGATGTGGCTCACGATCCTGTGGAGGTGCTCGCACGCCTCGACGTGCACGGTGATCCAGTCAGCGCCTGCTTCAAGATACTGATCGACGCTTACCTCGGCGTTGGAGATCATGAGGTGGACGTCGAGCGGGACGGTGGCGACGCGTTTGAGCGCCTTGACGACCGGCGGCCCGATGGTGAGGTTGGGTACGTAGTGCCCGTCCATCACGTCGACGTGAATGAAGTCCGCGCCAGCCTCTTGCACGAGGCGTACCGCCGCTCCAAGGTCGGTGAAGTCCGCCGAGAGGATCGACGGCGCCATCATGACACGTTCCGGCATGCGTGCCTCTCCTCCTCAGATGTCGATCAGGTCCATACCATGGAGCTCATCGGTCGCGTCGCGACCCATCAGCGCCGCGGCGGCGGATGCCAGGGGGGCTCCGTCGTGAACGATCGCGCGGACCTGGTGCGTGATCGGCATATCGACGCCATGCCGCACGCCGAGCTCGTCGACGGTAGCTGAGCTCACCGCACCCTCCGCGACCATATGCGTCTCGCGTTCGAACTGGGCCACCGTTCCTCCCCGCGCGATCCGCTCGCCGAGCGCCCGGTTGCGGCTGTGACGCGACGTGCACGTCGCGATGAGGTCACCCATCCCGGCCAGACCCATGTACGTGAGCGGATTGGCGCCAGCCGCCTTGCCCAGCCGACTCATCTCGGCAAGTCCTCTTGTCATGAGTGTGGCCTTGGTGTTGTCGCCAAAACCGAGGCCGTCAGACATGCCAGCCGCAACCGCGATAACGTTCTTGGACGCGCCAGCAAGCTCCACCCCCACGACGTCAAGGTTCGTGTACGCCCGAAACGATGACGTCATGAACGCCGAGCGCAAAGCGACACCGATCTTTTGATCGTACGCGGCGATGACAGTGGCAGAGGGTATCCCGACCGATACCTCCTCGGCATGGTTGGGTCCTGAGAGCACCGCAAACATCTCGCGGTGCCCGAGAACATCGGTGAGCACCTCAGTCATGCGATACAGCGAGCCGCGCTCGAGTCCCTTCGCGAGCGAGACCACCGGCGTGGACGTGTCCCAGTAGGGGCGAATCGACTCGGCGGCTTCACGGATGGACTTGGACGGCGTCGCTAACACGACCATCTCGGCATCTCGCAACGCCTGCTGGACATCGGTGGTCGCCCACACTTCCGGCGGGAGGACGACACCCGTAAGGTAGCGCGGGTTGCGGCGCACGGCGTTGAGCGCGTCGGCGACCTCAGCCGATCGAGCCCACAGTGCGGTTGATATACCCTTGCCGCCGAGGACAGATGCGATGGCCGTCCCCCACGAACCTGCGCCGATCACAGCCGCATGCTTCACTCCGCTTTCCCCTCCCGCTCCCGTACGGTCGCGACACCCTTCCCAACGCTGATTCTATCCTCTTGACCGCGAATGATGCGGCCGATGTTGGACCGGTGACGCCAGACCACAAGTGCGGCCGTTACGAGCGACAACACGATGAGCGCGGGCCGGTCACCGTAGAGGAGCACAACGAGTACCGGAAACTGGAGTGCGATGATGACGGAACCGAGACTCACAAGACGCGTGAGGTAGACGACAAGAACGAAAGACACGAATAAGACAGGCCACGCGAGCGGAGTGACGACAAGCAGCGCACCGGCGGCCGTGGCAACACCTTTACCACCAGTAAAACGCACGTACGGCGAGTACGAGTGTCCGAGCACCGCCGCAAGCATCGTGCCTAAGAGGACCCAGTCGTAAGCCGAGGGCGAGACATAGGCCGCATGGAAGAGTATCCCGAGTCCTACAGCCGCCGCTCCCTTCGCGATGTCGAGGGCGAACGTGGCAAGAGCCGCTCTCGCACCAAGGACTCGAAGCACGTTGGTGGCGCCTAAGTTTCCCGAACCGTGCTCGCGAACGTCTACGCCGTAGTAGCGTTTTCCAATGATGAGCGCGAACGGTATCGCGCCGATGAAGTACGCGGTAACCGCCCCGGCCGCGATCCGGATCGCGCCCTCATCAATCATTTCGTGTCCCTGCCCATCAGGTGTCCTTCGACTTAAACTTGAGCATGATAGGTGTGCCGGTTAAGTCGAACGCATCCCTAAGACGATTTTCCACGTAGCGTCTGAACGAGTCGTCGGCAAGCGAAGGGTGATTGGCAAAGAGCGTGAAGCCCGGTGGCTTCGTGCGTGTTTGTGTCATGTAGTTGATGCGGAGTGTTCGCGGCCCTTTGGTCACCGTGTGGCCGAACTCTCGCATCTCAGTGAGAACCCTGTTTAGGGCGCTCGTCGAGATTTCACGAGTGTACCCCTCCCACGCGGTGTCGATCGCCTGGAAGACCTTGTTGGCGCGCAAACCTGTGAGCGCGCTCACCCGCACGACGGGCGCGTAACTCACGAAGCCGAGCCGGTCAGTGAGCTGGTATTCAATCTCATCGCGCCACTCCTGACCGTCGACGATATCCCACTTGTTGAAAACGATGATCAGTCCGCAACCTCGCTCGGCTGCAAAGCGGGCGACTCGCTGGTCCTGATCGGTTATGCCCTCGGTGGCGTCGACCACGAGCAGCGCCACATCGGCCCGGTCTATCGCGCGCATCGCGCGAACAAAGCCGTAGTACTCGACGTCTTGGTCTATGCGTGCCTTACGCCGGATACCCGCGGTGTCAACAAAACGGTACGCCGTGCCGCCGCGGTCGACCAGCACGTCGAGCGTGTCTCGTGTGGTGCCTGCGGTCTCGCTCACGATCGCACGGTCTACTCCGGTCAGACGGTTGAGCAGCGAGGACTTGCCAGCGTTAGGCTTGCCTATGATCGCCACATCGATCGCGCCGCTCTCTTGATGCGGCTCAGTGTCAGGCAGAAGGGCCACCACGGCGTCTAGCAGATCACCCGTGCCGTGACCGTGAGTCGCCGAGACGGGCCACGGCTGCCCCAATCCGAGCGACCAGAACTCGTGAATCTCATCGTCACGGTTGGGGGTGTCCATCTTGTTCACCACGAGGAAGACGGGAGGTCTGGCGCGCTTGAGGAGCCGTGCGACCTCCTCGTCACCTGGAGTGACGCCAGTGGTGCCGTCGACGAGCGCGATAATGATGTCCGCCTCCCGGGTCGCGACCAACGCCTGGGCCTTGATCGACTCGGCAAACGGGTCGTTCGTGCCGGTCTCGATGCCCCCGGTGTCGATGAGCATGAACTCCCGGCCGTTCCAGTCGCCCCGGTGATAGGAGCGATCCCGGGTCACGCCGCGAGCCTCGTGGACTATTGCGTCCCCGGTCTGCGATATGCGATTGACGAGGGTCGACTTCCCAACGTTGGGTCGGCCGACGACAGCTACAATTGGCAGGGCCACGTGTTCACCAGGATTCTGGTCAAAGGGTGTGCGGTCTGGCTCGCGTCAAGTACGATCCGCGGCATTACACGATACCACGCACCCTGCGCCATCAGCACGCCGCCCGCCGCAACGCGCCGAGCAACCCTGCGGGCCGGGGATCGACGAATGCCACGTCCGTCCCATTCGTCGCGGCACGGATATCCTCAACGGTCATGTCATCGAGGGTCACGCCGTCTGCGTTAAGCATCACATCAGGGGCCACGTAGGCCGTTTGGCCGCACATCGCGTCTGCGGCGATGGCAGTAACGATGTCGGTTCCGGTAAGCAGCCCGGCGACGGTAACGTTGCCCCCGAACAGGCGATTTGGAGTGGCCAGCAAGCGCACCTTGCCAACACCGCCAACAGCTTCCAGCGCACCAGCGAGTGTGGAGGCGGCGAGCTCACCTGTCACGAGCGTCACCGACTCAGTCTCTGGCATGGCAAGGAGCGCCGACGTGAACTCCGCCTTAAGCTCGATCATCTCCTCGACAAACGCCGGAACGATGCCGATGCCGTTTTCGTACTGCGGGAAACTGTCGTACCACTCGGTACTTGGGAAGGGTGCACAGGCGTTGAGGTAGAACTCGTCAGCGAGGTATACCCACGTCACCCCGTCTTGCTGGCGCATCGCCAACTGCCAGGGCTGCACACGCTCGATCATACCGGACGCGGCGGCACGGTCTTCATACGAAGCCGAGTATCGCTCTTGGTGCGCCGTATAGCCGAGCGGGACGACACCCACCGAACGCACGCCTTCCCGCGCGGCGAGCCACGACAGTGTCGTGTCGAGCTCGTCTTGGTCGTTTACGCCTGGGACCGCAACGATCTGCACGTGGGTCTCAATACCTGCCTCCACGAGCGTATCGAACACCTCAAGGGCGCGGTCGGTCCCGCGAGCGCACACCAAACGTTCGCGAATGCGTGGAGTCACCGCGTGCAGCGAAACGTACAGCGGCGAGAGACGCCGCTGTACGATGCGTCGCACATCCGTGTCGTCCAGATTGGTCAAGGTGACGAAGTTTCCCTGAAGAAACGAGAGCCGGTAGTCGTCATCGCGCACGTAGAGCGCGCGCCGTAACCCCGGGGGCAGTTGCGACATGAAGCAGAATGCGCAGCTGTTGACGCAGGTGCGCACGCCGTCAAAGACCACCTCGGCAAACTCGATTCCCCACGCCTCTCCCGGCGCGCGAGTAAGTTCGAGACCGGTGCGCCCGTATGAATCACCTGCGGAATCGGGGCGCAGTAGCAGTAGTGAGACCGCCGGACCGTCCGTATGCCACAGCCAGTCGACAAGATCCCGAAGCAGGTGCCCGTTCGCACGATCGATGATGTCGCCGACACGTACCCCCGCGCGCGCCGCGGGAGAGCCGCGATCAACCGCGGCTACGAGTGCGCCCTGAGCGCACGCCGCGCCCATGCCGTATCGACGGCGGCCGTCCACTACGCTATCCAAGTGACTCGATGGCCGCTATCACGCCACGCATCTGCTCGCCCGGGGTCGAAGCGCCGGCCGTCACGCCAACGACGTTAGCGCCTGCAAACCAGGCGGGATCGAGCTCCTCGGCGGTCTCCACATGGTAAGTGCGCGGGTTGACCGCTGCGGATATCTCGGCGAGGCGACTCGTGTTGCCCGAGTTGTGACCGCCGACAACGACCATGACGTCGACTTCTCGAGCAAGCGTGTCGGCGGCGCTCTGGCGTTGCGTCGTGGCCGAGCAGATCGTGTTAAAGACGCGCAACTCCGAAACGCGTGGCAAGAGCGCCTCTATCACTGCCGAAAGACGCGCGGGCGGCTGTGTGGTCTGGACGACGACTCCCACTCTCCCGCGACGCATCCGTTCAGGCACCTCAGAAGGTTCCTGGACGGTGATCGCGCCGCCGCCCGCATGTGCGCGAATCCCTGCTACCTCGGGGTGGTCTGACTCACCTACGATCACGACGATGTACCCTTCGTCGTGCAAAAGCCGAGCCGCGTCGTGCGCCTTGCTGACGAACGGACACGTCGCATCGATCACGTTCAGCCCGCGCGCCTTGGCTGCGGCTATCACCGTGGGCTCGACTCCGTGCGAGCGGATGACGAGGGTTCCGTCATCGACGTCGTCAAGTTCTCGTACAACCTGAACGCCGCGCGCCTCTAGTGCGGCAACGGCCTGAGGGTTGTGTATGAGCGGGCCGAGGGTCAGTACGCGCGCGTGGCCCTCGGCGGCTTCTTGCGCAAGTCGCAACGCGCGCTCGACGCCGTAGCATACGCCCGCGTGCCGAGCCACCTTGACGTGCATCGCTATCGCTCCCTCGCCTGTGAACGCGCCGTGGCGATCGACTCCATGATAGCGGCAGTCATCGCGGATACGCGCTCCTTTCGTCCACCGGTGGCGAATGCGGCCGGATGGATGGGGGGACCGTACACGAACGTGACTCGCGGAAACCGGGGAAGCCGAGTCCCAGGCGGCATTGCCGCTTCCGTGCCTGCGATCCCTACAGGGATAACCGGCACATCTGCTCGCATCGCGATGAAGGCTACCCCCTCGTTGGCTTCTCCAAAAGAATCGTCCGCAACACGGTGCCGAGTCCCTTCAGGAAAGATGCCGACGAGTTTGCCCTCTTGAAGCAGGGTAGTGGCGTTGGAAATCGCGCTCCTGTCAGGTTCTCCGCGACGTACGGGTATCGCCCATAGCCGCGGAAGCACCCATCCCACTACTGGCACGGTCCACAGATCGGCCTTTGCCATGAAGTGGATCGGACGAGTGGCCCCACACCACAACAACACCGGGTCGAGGTAGGAAACGTGGTTGCCAGCGATGAGGGCGCCGGTCGCGGGCACGTGATGGGCGCCGATGAAACGGGTGCGGTAGATCGCAAGGACGAGCCTGGCGACAGATGCCCTGAGTATGCGCGCCATAAGCCACTTCATCGGTGTCGCTCCTCCACAAGGGAGGCGATCTTTGCGACGACTTGGGCAACCGATAGCCCGGTCGTATCGAGTTCAACGGCGTCAGCGGCGATCAAGAGCGGAGACGCGTCGCGAGTAGAGTCCGCCTCATCGCGGTTCGCGATGCCCGCGAGCACATCAGCGTTTTCTACGGCATGACCCCGGCCGGTCATCTCGGCGTGACGTCTTCTCGCTCGCTCTTGGGGAGAAGCGGTGAGGAAGACCTTAACAGCGGCGTGCGGGAAGACGACCGTGCCGACGTCGCGGCCCTCGGCGACCAACACCGGCTCGGCTGAAGCGATCTGTCTTTGACGGCTGACGAGTATGGCGCGAACGCCCGGCGTCTTTGCGACCGCGCTCACGGCGGCATCAACTTCTGGCGTGCGAATCGCGGATGTCACGTCTACGCCGTCAAGAAGCACCGCTGTCGGCAACGGGGAGCCGCCGGTGTGCTCGAAGGTGATAGTGAGTGCAGCGGACAAACGGGTGAGGGCCTCCGTGTCATCGAGGGATATCCCACTCTGGAGAGCGGCAAGGGCGACCGCCCGGTACATAGCTCCGGTATCGAGGTAGTGCGCGCCGATGGCCGTGGCGAGCATTTTGGCGACGGTCGATTTGCCCGAAGCAGCCGGGCCGTCGATCGCGACGATCATCGTGGTCCTGTCCGTCCAAAGGTGGGAAGGCCGCCGAATCATACCACGCCAGGGCGCGTGTTCTCTTGGCGTTCCCATACGCCGTCCTCTCCTACCGGTCCAGCCCCCTAAGTGCCGCGATGTCCCGCGCAAATCCTGGGTATGACACCTCAACGGCGTCGAAACGGATCACTTCAACGGGTTGCTCGGCCGCAATTCCCGCAAGCGCCCACACCATCGCGAGCCGGTGATCACCCATGCTGTCGAGCACGACCCCGCCCTTGAGTCGCGCTGGACCCCGCACGTATAGCGTGTCTTTCTCGGCGCGGGCGTCGACTCCAAGAATGCGAAGGCCATCAACAATGGCGGCAAGCCTGTCGGATTCCTTGACTCGCAACTCACCTACGCCGAGAAAGACGGTCTCGCCCTCGGCGGCGGACGCAAGGAGCGCGAGCACGGGGATCTCGTCGACGAGCGAAGGAACCTCCTCGGCGGTAACGATCGTGGGCATCAGGTGCGGCGAGTGGCGAACCGTGATGGAACCGGCGGGCTCTCCTCCGTACTCAGCGTCAGGAACCGTTGTGATCGATGCGCCCATGCGCCGCATCACCTCTATGAAGCCTGTACGGGTTGGGTTCAGGGCGACGTCATCGATGCGGACCTCGCTTCCCGGGACGAGTGCGGCGGCCACAGCTATGAACGCCGCCGAAGAGGGGTCTCCAGGGACGCGAACACAAGCGGCCGACGGTGTCACCGGACCGTCGACCCACGAGGAGTTGCTGTCCCAGTCGCTTCCCACCGTCACACCGAACGCGGGAAGCAGGCGTTCTGTGTGATCTCGCGACCGCGCAGGTTCGCGGACAACTGTGCGTCCGTTAGCACGAATACCGGCGAGCAGTATCGCTGTCTTGACCTGAGCGCTCGCGACGGGAGATTCGTACACGAGCGGTTCGAGCGTTCCACCACGGATTGTAACGGGAAGGTGTCCCCCGGTGGCTACGCACGTCGCGCCCATCAGGGCAAGCGGCCACGTGACCCTGCTCATCGGACGCCGGGAGAGCGACTCGTCGCCTATGAGCGTGACCTCGACATCCCACCCAGCCATCACGCCGAGCAACAGGCGCGCCGTAGTGCCGCTGTTCCCGCAGTCGATCGGACCTGAGGGTCGCGCGGGACCCGTTGCCCCCCATCCGGTGACCGACGCCTCAATCGAGCCATCTTGGGCCACGTGATCCTCTACGCGCGCTCCGAGCATCTGGCAGGCGTCTATGGTCGACCGGACGTCCGCACTGTCAAGAAGACCGCACAGAACCGACGTCCCTTCTGCCATTGCCGAAAAGAGCACCGCCCGGTGAGAGAGGGACTTATCACCAGGGACGCGAAGCACGCCTGAAAGCCCCTTGTCACTGGCGAAACGTGAAAAACGCATGAACCCTCACCCCTCCTTGCGGATGTCGATGGCGCCCACCCGGGGCGAGTAGCCGATCTCGACAAGTTCGGCAACGAAGGCGTCGATGTCACCCTCATCGGTCAGAACGAGGAGAAGATCCGCGCTCGCCTCCGAGCGATGATCGATCTCGATGCCCTCGATGTTGCAGCCGTGTCTGCCTGCGGCCATGGTCACCTCGGCCACTACACCTGGCCTGTCGAGCACCGGAACGGCCACCTCGGTAAGTTGCGCGGTAGCCGGAACCCACTGGGCCGGAAGCGAACGGCGGATGTCGGCAGCCTCGGCAAGCCACGCCCGCGTGGCCTCGACGTCTCCAGCTTGGAGCGCTGTTGTGAATCGCTCGAGTTGATCGCAAAACTCCCCGATCCCTGAGATGACCGCGGGAGCGTTGTCAAGACAGATGCCCGTCCACAACTCGGGACTGCCCGCCGCTACTCGAGTGGTGTCCTTGAAGCCGCCAGCCGCGAGGCGAAGGGTGTCGGATCGCCCAATCGCGTGGTGCGCGACGAGGTTTACGAGCGCCGAGGCGGCGACGTGCGGGACGTGGCTGACTATAGCGACAACGTCGTCGTGCGCGTGCGCGTCGACCGACACGACACGACAGCCAAACTGGGAGACAAGCGCGTGCACACCGCGGAATGCGGCCATGTCGGTACGCTCCGTGGGCGTCAGCACGTAGTACGCGCCTTCAAACAGGTTCGGGTCGGACGCCTCGACGCCACTACGCTCTGAACCTGCCATGGGGTGTCCACCGACAAACGATGCGCCCGATCTCAGGTAACGCTCGGCGGCATCCACGATCCCCTTCTTTGTCGATGCGACATCGGTCACGACCCCGCGGTATCCCATAGAACCGAGCCGAAGCAGCCACTCCTCTGCGCGCGCAGCGGGTGTCGCGAGCACGACAAGGTCGACCCCTTCCTCTCCGAGCCACGCTTGCGTGCCCAAACCATCCGGAAGGGACGCGGTGTCGATGACGCCGTGGTCACACGCCCACGAGAGGGCTCTCTTGTCGATGTCAATCCCCACAACTGTGGGCGGGTTATCCAAACGTTTGGCCGCGGCCGCGAACGAGCCCCCGATGAGCCCTACACCTATCACCGCTATCGAACGAAAACGCACGATCCCACCTCCCGGCACGTGATTAACGCGACTGCTTCGGTCAGCCTCCAGCATCGGCGAGATCCGAGTGTCGCTACCAGCCGCCCATAGTGTCGATGGCCGCTTGAAAGGCGGCTACCGTCGTGGCGGTGTCTTCGGGGGTACCAACCCCCACCCGCAACGCGGGCGCGGTCCCGAAGTCTCGAACGATGACCCCTTCGCAAAGGAGCGCATCGAACGCTTCGACCGGCCGGTCCGTATGCACATAGATGAAGTTTGTCTGGGACGGGACATACGGTATGCCGAGACGGTCGAAGCATGAATAGAGGTACGTCTTCTGCTCCTGATTCTCCTCTTTGCGGCGGATGACCTCGGCCTCATCGGCGAGCGAGTAAAACGCGGCGACTTGTGCCACGGTGTTGACGTTGAACGGTTCACGGAGCTTGTGTATCGCCGAGGCGAGCGGCGCGGGAACGACACCGTATCCGATACGAGCGCCCGCGAGAGAGTAGATCTTCGAGAACGTCCGCAACACCGCGATCGGGCGTTTCCCGTCGAAGTAGGCTAGGCCGTCAGGGTATTCGGGATCATCAACGAACTCAAAGTACGCCTCGTCGACAATGAGCATCACATGCGCGGGGAGACGAGTCAAAAACGCCTCAAACGACTGGCGATCATAGATCGTACCGGTGGGATTGTTGGGATTGCACAAGAACACGATGCGGGTGCGTTCGGTGATCGCGGCGGCCATCGCCTCAAGGTCATGAACCTCACCGTGAGCAAGTGGCACCTTGACTGCCGTGCCGCCGAACATCTGAGTCACCATCGGGTAGACGACAAAACTCGGCCACGCGAAAACAACCTCGTCACCTGGGCGGATGAACGCCTGGGCGATGAGACGGATGAGCTCGTTGGAACCGCTGCCAACAACGAGGTTCTCATCGGCGACAGTGAGGCGGGCGCACAGCTCACGGCGTAAAGCGCGCGCCGCGCCATCTGGATAGCGGTTGAGACGAGGCAGCACGGCCTCCATCGCTCTAATCGCCGAGGGAAACGGTCCGCACGGGTGCTCGTTGCTCGAAAGTTTGAGGATCCTGTCTTTGCCGGAGCGCTCGCGAACTTCGCTCACCCGCAAGCCAGGTGCGTACGGCACCATCGGTTCGAGCTCTGCGCGTATCGCCGTCTCCCAGTCCATGCGCTCCCCTGCGTTGCGGCGCACCCGCCTACCGTGGACTAGGATTGTGGCAGGTGCGCGAACGTGCGACAAGGCCGCGCCAGCCGCGAGATGTACGCCGCCAGGGTTACCCGATCGTGCGGAACTCCTCGACCATTCCGTGCCCGTCAAGCACGCGGATCTCGGCCACCGATCCGTTTTGTATGTGAAACGACCAGATCGCTTGGCGTGGCAGTCCAAGGAGGTGGGCTATGGCGGAACGAAACACCCCGCCGTGCGTGACGATGGCCACGCGATCGAACGCGTGAGGGACCGCATCGAGCGTTCTGGCGACGCGGTCGTATATCTCGTTGCGAGACTCTCCGCCAATGGCCACCGGCGCGTCCGGCGACGCAAAGTCAAACTGCACACCCCGCTCGGACGTCTCAGCGTACGTGAGTCCCTCGGCAAGCCCGAAGTCAAGCTCGGTGAAGCGCACATCGACGATCGGATCGACTCCGAGGCGTACGGAGGCCTGCTCGGCGACCACACGGGCGCGTCTGAGGGGACTTGTGTACAGCGCGGCAGGCCGGAACGAGACGATGTGTTCGGCGAGCAGGGTCGCCTGAATGTTCCCGCGCTCGGTAAACGGCGTGTTACCTCGGCCGACGTATCTGCCTTCCACGTTCGCGACTGTTTCGGGATGCCTGACCAGCAGGAATCGGACATCGGTACTCACGTCACCACCACCATCGTCGCTGCCAGCAAGATGAGCGCCTCTGTAACGAGTATGCTCGCGCCCATGACGTCGCCTGTCACTCCCCCGGCTCGTGTGGCAAGCACGTGTCCCACAGAAGCGGCCACAAGCACGCCAAAGAGTAACCAGCCGAGTCCGGTAGCTCCGCCGTAGTGGAGAAGTACGACACCGCAGGCGAAAAGGACACTCACCGTCCCGGCAACGCCGGCAACACGGGGACGACCGATCACGGACGAACCGAGCCCACCCGGTCGCGCAGGAACGCCGAACCAGCATGCGAACGTGGCGGAGAGGCGTCCAATAACGGGGACGATTGCCACGAAGGCGAGCTTCAGCTCGAGCGCCAAGTTCCCGGAAGCGAGAATGGTGGCGATAGCCGCGCTCTGAGCTAAGGCGACAAGAACAATCGAAACGGCGCCAAACGCGCCGATCGCGCTGTCCTTCATTATCTCGAGCCGTTCTTCGGTTGTCTCTCCTCCACCGATCCCATCCGCGGTGTCCGCGAGACCATCCCAGTGCAAGAACCTTGTGGCGAGCGCCCACGCGCCGAGGATACACGCGGCAAGCGGCCATGCGAGCGAAACGGCCACATCACCGCGCGCTTCCGCATGCACCGCCGCATTCGCGAGCACCTCCGCCAAAAGCACGATCACGCCAGCCATCACGCCGAGCAACGCTCCGGCAAGAGGGAACCACCCTGCGACATCGGGTCGCGACTCAGGTTGGAGGCGCGTGCGAAGGGGCGCGACGGTGAGCAACGTGAGCGCTAACGCTGCATCGCGAAATGGACGTGACGGCGGCGAAACTTTAGCTGCCTTCGTTTCGTTCACAAGGCGCTCACTCACTTGGCCACGAAAGCTCGCACGGCGCGGCGGTAAGATCGATCAACCTGCCGGCCACCGCGAGGTAGGCGGCATCGGCAACCCGTACGAGCGTCACACCGGCTCGGCCAAGGCAATCTCGAAACACCCGTCCGCTCGCATAGGCGGGAACCACCCCCGAGCCAACTTCGTTGGTGACAACGATCGTGTCTCCCGCTCGGCACACGACCCAAGATATCGTCTCATTGAGCGCCGCGTCGAACGCTGCTTCGAACCCGGCGGGGTCATCGTCGAGGGCTACGGGCAACTCATCCATGAGCCGTGCGGCGAGCGTACCGAGGCAGTCGATAACGAGAAGGGCGTCTGTGGGAATCTCACCGCGCCAGGTTGTCGCGTCACCCGCCTCGATGACGGCGAACTCAGGGGGCCGCAAAGCGCGATGGTGTGCAATCCGCGCGGCCATCTCCTGGTCAGAGTCCCCATCCGCGAACACGACAGTCACCACACGATCTCCCGCCGCCTGACGGGACTCCGCGAGGCGCTGGGCAGCAGCGGATTTGCCGCTACGCGCTCCTCCCGTGATCACGACGAGGGCCACACGTCACCGCCCTTCACGGTCTGGCCTGCGACGCCGTCGTGTGCTGAACTCTTCAGAAGCACGACTTCATCGGCCGTGAGAACCCGATAGGACCCAACGGCAAGATCACCAAGATGAAGCGGCCCAAACGAGATTCTCTTAAGCGAGAGAACCGTGTGGCCGATCGCCTCGAACATGCGGCGCACCTGACGGTTGCGTCCCTCCCGGATGGCGATCTCGACACACGATTGCGTACATGCGATGTCGATCGCGCGAACGCGAGCGGGCGCGGTGGGGCCGTCGTCAAGTTCGACTCCTTGACGTAGTCGCGCCAGCGCCTCCTCATCAGGAGCGCCCTGGACGCTCGCTAGATAGATCTTCTCGACGTGATAGCGCGGATGCATCAGCCAGTGCGCGAGATCGCCGTCGGTCGTGAAGAACAACAGGCCAGTCGTGTCCCGGTCAAGCCTGCCCACCGGGAAAAGGCCCGCCGGCTCGCGCGGCACGAGTCCGGCCACGGACGGACGCCCCTGCGGATCGTCCATTGTCGTGATGACACCCGCGGGCTTGTTTAACATGACGTATGTCGGCTCGGCCTCAAGCGAGACGGTTTTGCCATCGAGGGCCACGATGTCGGTAAGCGGATCGACCTTTGCGCCGAGCTGGGTCACTACCACACCGTTTACCGTGACGCGTCCGGCGGTCATGAGGTCCTCGCTCCCCCGCCGCGACGCGACACCGGCGCGCGCGAGAAATCGCTGAAGGCGCATCGGGACGATCCGCTCGGCCAAAGGGACACGCCTCCTAGTCGATTCTCATTACGTCGTCATCTTGCTCACTTGGAGACGAAAACTCTACATCTTCGGTCCCGGGTTCGTCCTCCTCCGTCACCGGCGCACCAAAGGTGGGAGTCCCAAGTCGTTCCCGTATCCGCTCTTCGACTCGGGGGTCGGGGGCGAAATCCTCAAGGGGAGGGAGGGCCGAGAGATCCTTCAAACCGAACTTCTCTAGGAAGGTTCGTGTCGTGCCAAAGAGGATCGCGTTGCCCGCGTCTGGATTGCGTCCCATCTCACGCACGAGACCCTTCTCGATCAACGACGAGATCACCGCCTCGCTGTTGACGCCGCGTACAGCGTTCACTCCAGCGCGAGTGACCGGTTGGTGGTACGCGATGACCGCGAGGGCCTCGAGCGCCGCTTGCGACAGGCGGCGGGTGTCCCACGACAAGACGTAGCGCTCGATATGATCGTGGTACGCGGGGTGCGTGTAGAGACGCCATCCTCCCGCGACTTCGCGTAGCTGAAATCCACGTTCTTCGGCCCGGTACTCTTCGGCGATCGCCGCAAGCGTCGAGGAGACGACCGCGTGCGGCACTTCGAGGATCTGAGCTATCGTGGCAGTTGAGACGGGTTCATCCGAGACGAAGAGCAACGCTTCGACCGCGCCCCTAACAACGGGATCGAGCGATTCCATCATGGCACCTCCGGGGTCCGTGCGTGCGGCGGTGACGAAGCGACCACGCCGTCTAAGCATGCGATGACAAGGATGTCGTCGAACAAGCGGTCCTGACGCAGGTCCACCCGTCCGCGCTTGTAGAGCTCGAGAATCGCCAGCAGGGTTACGACGATGGTCTCGGGTGTAGCTCCCTCACCGAGCAGCTCGGTGAAACGGGCCGAGCCCCTCGATGCGAGGGTGCGCGAAACGCTCTCCGTGTGCAGCTCGAGGCTAATGGGAGCGGCCGCGACGTGCTCCGCGTGCAGGAGGAACACTTCGCGCTTGTAGATCAGGTCCGCACAGATGACCGCGAACCCGCGAAGCGTAAAGCCGTCGAGGAAGTCCGGCATCAATCCGAGGAATCGATCTTCGAGACCAGCCTGACGCGGGTGCGTGCGACCCTCCGCTTCCATACGGGCGGCAAGCTCGGCGGCGACACTCTTGAACTGCCTGTATGCGAGCAGACGCGCTACAAGCAGTTCGCGGGCTTCCTCAGGTGAGAGGTCATCGATCTCGTCACCCGCGTAGTGTTCCTCGGCGGGGAGCAAAGCGGCCGCCTTGATCTCAAGAAGCGTCGCGGCGATGAGGAGGAAGTCGCTCGCCACATCGAGGTCGAGATCACGGAAGCGCTCCACGTACTCGAGGTACTGACCGGTAACTTCAGTGATCGAGATTGTCCGCACATCGACCTTGTGACGGCTTACGAGGTGCAGTAGCAGGTCAAACGGCCCCTCAAACGCATCAGTCTTGACCCGGTAGCCCACGAGAAAACCCTATGCGCCGTCGTCGATGCGAACAAGACGGCGGCACGCCTCGACAACCTCGCGTGTCACGGGACGCGCCTTCGCGGCGCCTGCCTCAAGCACTTCCCACGCGAATCCGGGCCGTGCCGCGAGCTCAGCGCGGCGTGCCCTGAATTCGCCGAGATACTCGATGAGATCGGCGGCCATCTTCTTCTTGTGTGCGACGCAACCGCACTCCGCGGCACGGCAGCACGCGTCCCACTCGGCAATGTCCGCCGGATCGCTCGAGACGAGCTTGTGGATCTGATGGAGCGGACAGATGTCCGGATCGCCCGGATCGGTTTTTAGCTTGCGCGCTGGATCGGTGATCATCCCGCGCACCTTGCTTTCGATCTCTTCTGCCGAGTCAGAAAGGAAGATGGCGTTGCCGTATGACTTGCTCATCTTCCTGCCGTCGGTACCGGGAACGCGCGCGCCTTCTTTGGCGATGAGCGCCTGAGGCTCGACCAGGTAGGCGCCGTAGGTGTTGTTGAAACGCCGAACCACCTCGCGCGTAAGCTCGAGATGCGGTAGCTGGTCTTCACCAACCGGCACGACATCAGCAAGCACGATCGTGATGTCTGCCGCTTGAAGGAGCGGATACATGAAAAAGCCCAAGTTGCCGAGATCCTTGTCGGTAACCTGCTCGCGCTGTTCCTTATAGCTTGGAACGCGCTCGAGCCACGGCATGGGGGTCACCATCGAGAAGTAAAGCGTAAGCTCAGCTACCTCGGGAACGTCGGACTGACGGTAGATCGTACAGCGCTGCGGATCGAGTCCGGCCGCGCACCAATCGAGCACCATCTCCTCAGTGAACCGGCGAACACGCGTCGTATCCGCCCAATCGCTCGTCAGGGCGTGCCAATCGGCGATGAAGTAAAACGCGTCGTAGTCGTCTTGGAGCGTGAGCATGTTTTGCAGGTTGCCAAACCAGTGGCCGAGGTGGAGTTTGCCCGTCGGCCTGTACCCGGTCAGTACGCGCTTCTTGGTCATCGGTTCGTCTCGCTTCTCGCTTGCGGCCGCACCGTGTGACGGCGCGCTCTCACGTCGTTGGGATTGTAGCGCAGTTGACGCGGCGCGAGGCGGCTACGAGCCGCTTTCAGAAACTAAGTCCCGTGAACAGCTCGGTTAGCGGCACGGTGGTTACTCCCATATACCAGCCGAGAGGATCGAACCCGAGAAACTCCGGAAGAAGCCAGAGGCCGGCTATGAGGATGACGAACCCGTAGCGCTCGACCTGGTCGTAGATGTCCATTCCCCGATCCGAAAGAAAGAGAGGCAACACCCGCGACCCGTCGAGCGGCGGAAGCGGGATGAGGTTGAAGAACATGAGAGCGAGATTCATGAACGCGAACATGAGCAAGACGTAGCTCACGATCCCGGCGTCGGACATGCGAAAGAGCATCCCCGCGATCGCGGCCATGATCAGGTTCGATGCCGGTCCGGCGATTCCAGTCAGGAACAAGCCTTGACGGTAGTTCTTGAACCGATTCGGGTTGATGGGAACCGGCTTGGCGTATCCAAACGCAAACCCAAAGATAGCGACCATGATTAGGGGAAGGAGCAGGGTTCCCCACGGGTCGATGTGACGCACGGGATTGAGGCTCAAACGTCCCTTGTCCTTGGCGGTCGAATCGCCAAGCAGGTACGCCATCCACCCGTGAGCGACCTCATGGATGACGATGGCGGGCACGAGCACGGCAAACCGAATGGCAATCTGGGTAAGGTCCACTGACAGGGCTCCTACTTCTCGGCGATCGGGACACCATGTCTCTCGGTCGCGCGGGACACAAGGCGTCGCAGATGGGCAAGCTCGTCGTCCCTGCCAACGACGATTCCGTCGAGCCGGGCGTTGAGCGCTTGCGCGAGTATACCCGAGAACACCGCCGATGGCGGCAGTCCCATCTCTATGAGATCCGCGCCACTCACGCCAGGCTTGAGCCGCGCCAAAACGCGAACAAACCGCTCGATACGCTCCCGTGCCAGCGTGCCTCCCACGCCCCACAGGTACACGAGCGCTTCGTCAGGGACCGGTTCGAGCAATCGGTAGAGTCGCGAGTCACGCATCTTGCGGCGATCTTTGAGCCGCCTTCCAAGAAAGTCGGCCCTCTCGGCAAGCTCAAGCGCGGGAAGGCCGTACTCTCGGCCGAACCTCATGTACTTGAGCCATCGCTCTGCGTTCTGACGTCCGCAGCCAGCGACGAGCGAGGCGACGAGCGCGACACGGCGGCGGGGCGTCTTGCTGAAGGCGTCAGCGACCGCGCGATACGCGCGCTCAGTGGCGTACAACCCGTCGATCACCCGGTGACTCTCGGTCCCGTCAGGCACAAACACGCCGAGTACCCCGAGATCATCGAGGCGCACGAACACGGTTGCTGGAGAGTCCTCATCGATGATGTCAAGCATCTCCTCGCGGATCCGCGCGCCCGAGACTTCATCGATCACGCCCATCTCAACCGTACGACGGGCGAGCTCCTCGGTCGCTCCGTCCATCTTGAATCCGAAGCGCTCCTCAAAGCGGGCCGCGCGCAGCACGCGTGTGGGGTCTTCGACAAAGGAAAGCGAGTGTAATACGCGCAGCGTTTTGCGCTCCAGATCGCGCAAACCGCCAAACGGGTCGGCGATGGCCCCGAAACACTCGGCGTTCACGCACGCCGCGATCGCGTTTACCGTGAAGTCGCGCCGGAACAGGTCTTGCCTGAGCGAGGACCGCTCTACCGTTGGCAGCGCACCGGGACGCGTGTAGTACTCGGTGCGAGCGCTCGTCACATCCACGTACAGGCGCTTGGACACCACGACAACCGCAGTACCGAAGCGCCGGTGTATTTTCACCCGCGCACCGAGACGCGCCGCGGCCTCCTGCGCGAAGGTGACGCCATCGCCTTCGACGACTACGTCGATGTCGAGGTTTTGGCGGCCGAGCAACATGTCTCTGACGAACCCACCTACAGCGTGTACGCGAACACCTCGCTCGTCTCCCAGACGGCCGAGGACACGCAGCGAACCGGTCGCCTCTTCGGGCAACAACGATTCGATTGAGGACAGGAAGCGCTGCGTCGAGCGGGCGCGAGCCTGCGGAACCCGGCGGTCGAGATACTCCTCCCCATGCTCAGCGCGCAAAAGGTCTTTGCGGGTGACGATACCGATGATGTCGCCGTCAGCGACAACCGGCAGACGTCCGATGCCCTTGGTCGCAAGGAGCCGCTCGATGGAGACAAGATCAGCGTCGGGATGGATTGTCACGATGTCCCGTGCCATGAAACCGCGCACAGGCGCGTGTGAGAGGTTGTGGCGCGCTGCCTTGTCGACGTCCTTCCGAGTGACGATGCCAACGATCGTCGCATCCTCAAGCACGGGCAACCCGCCGTGTCCCCACCGCGACATGATCTCGAACGCCTCGGCCATGGTTGCGCCAGGAGGCACGAACCTTACCGGGCTTGAAGCGATGTCCTTGGCTCGCAGCGGAGGTCTGACGCAAGCGTGCAGCGCCTCACGGATCCGCTCAATCGCTTCGGCGACCGGCACGTCGCGCATAGCCGCGGAGGCCGCCTGCGGATGTCCGCCGCCGCCGATCCGAGCCATCACCTCGCCAACATCGACCCCGTGGACCCTGCTGCGCGCCACCACCTGCACGCGCTCGGCCATACCCACTATCGCGATCGCCACCCGGTGTCCCATGTCTTCGACGATGTAGTGAGTGAGCACGCTCGCCGAGTCCACGTACTCCTCGGCGTGGGCGGTGCCTACCGCAATCCGTTGACCGTTCACATCCCACACCTGAAGTGAAGCGGTGAGCTGGTCGAGCAGCGCGCTTTGCTGCGGGTCGAGGGTGCGCATGAGGAACTGGTTGAGCACCTCCATGTCGGCGCCAGCGGCCATCAGATAGGCGACGGCCTCCGCGTCGTAGGCCGTGGCATTGGGGTAGGTGAGCGATCCGGTGTCCTCGTGGATGCCGAGAAGCAGTAAGGAAGCTTCCAGTGGGGCAAGCGCTATGGCCTGCCGGTGGATCTCGTGCACGAGTATCGAAGTCGTGGCGCCAACTTCAAGACTGCGATCGTCCACCCCTTCAAGATCGCCTTCAGCGGGCGGATGATGGTCGTAGACGATGACATCTACCCCTGGCCTGAGCGCTACCTTCCCCAGCTCACCAATCCGCGCGGGATCGCGCGTGTCGACGACGATGAGACGCTCGACCGCCCCGAGATCAAGTCCGCGCAAATCGACGAAGTCGAGAAAGTCCTCGTGCAAGTTGTGAAACGCACGCACGTTGGCGTTTTGGGTGCCGAGAAACACGCCGCGAGACCCCGGGAAGAGCTTCGCGGCCGCGACCGTCGCGGCGTATGCGTCGAAATCCGGGTTTGCGTGTCCCACCACGAGTTGCACGGTACGGCTCCTACCCCTTAAGAAAGAGCGGTGGCGGCTCGGTCCTCACATCGCTGATGGTGATCGCCGAGAGCAGCATCGCTTCAGCCTCAGCGCACCGAGCGTCCGTCGCGGCGTGTACGGTCGCGATACGCTCGCCGCGCTCGACCGCATCTCCGATGCGTGGCTCAAGCACGAGCCCCGCAGCCGGGTCGATCACGTCCGTGGGGGTCGCCCGGCCTGCGCCCGCGAGCATCGCCGCACGACCGATCGCCTCGGCGTTTGTGGCTGTCACGTATCCGGCGCGTGTCGCGCGGACCTCGTGCGTCACCCATGCGCGAGGCAGGCGTTCCGGGTTCTCAACGATGTAGGGATCACCGCCCTGAGCCGCAATCCAGCGCGTCATCACTCGAACGCCTTCACCGGATCGCAGTGCGCGCTCGGCCATGGCGCGTCCCTCGCGCTCATCGGCTGCCACACCGCCGAGCAGGGCCATCTTGCCCGTCAACGCAAGGCATACCTCGGTCAGGTCCGGCGGTCCCTCACCTTTGAGCGTCCTTATCGCTTCAGCGACTTCAAGCGCGTTACCCACCGCCGTGCCAAGCGGCTGATCCATCCCGGTCATCACCGAGTGTACCTGCTTGCCAAGTGCCTCTCCTGTGCGCACGAGCGCATCCGCGAGCGCCTCGGCGTCTTTGATCGTCTTCATGAAGGCGCCCGACCCGACCTTCACGTCGAGAAGGATCGCATCGGCCCCACCCGCTATCTTCTTAGAGATGATCGAGCCCACGATAAGCGGGATGGACGGCACTGTCGCGGTGACATCCCGGAGGGCGTACATCTTCTTGTCGGCCGGGTCGATGTCGGGCGATTGAGCAATGACGGCTATTCCAACCTCACGCACCTGCTCGATGAACTCCTCGGCGTCAAGTTCGACACGCATCCCGGGTATCGCCTCGAGTTTGTCGAGGGTACCTCCCGTGTGCCCAAGTCCGCGCCCGCTCATCTTGGCGACAGGAACGCCGAGAGCAGCGACGAGCGGGGCGACCACCAGGGTTGTCGTATCGGCCACACCCCCCGTCGAGTGCTTGTCGACCTTCACACCGTGAATCTCCGAAAGGTCGACCACGCGCCCCGAGCGCACCATCGCACCGGTCAGCGCTACGGTCTCATCGGCGGTAAGCCCGTTCAAGAGCGCGGCCATTAGCCACGCGCTCATCTGGTAGTCGGGCATCTGGCCTGTCGCAAACGCCGAGACGATCCGCTCAATCTGCTCGGGAGTGTGTTCCGCGCCGTCACGCTTTGATGCGATGAGCTGCTCGAACGTCACGATGCTCCTTTCGTGTCGGGCGCGTGCAGCACGTCGGCGAGAAACGATCTCCCGCGCCCGCACGCGCCCGCAAGACCGTAAAAGTCGAGCACTGTCTCACCGACGTCGGAAAACGTCGACCTCACCCCTAGGTCGACACCGGAATCGACACCCTTGACCTTGGCGATAACTGGAGTGTACTCCCGGCTGTGGTCGGTTGACGGCATGGTCGGGTCACACCCGTGATCGGCGGTGATTATGAGCAGGTCGCCGTCGATCATCGCGTCAAGGAGCTCGGGGATCCTTGCATCGACCGCTTCGAGGCCGCGAGCGTAGCCCTCGGCGTCGTTGCGGTGTCCCCAGATCATGTCGAAGTCAACAAGGTTGGCAAAGACAAAACCCGGGGTGAGAGACGCGACGCGCTCGATGAGGTTGTCGAATCCGTGCATGTTGTCCTCAGAATGAGGGCTTTCGCATATCCCCTGCCACGCGAAGATCTCCCCTATCTTGCCGATCCCGTACGACACGATTCCTCTATCAGCGAGGCGATCGAGGACGGTGGGCTCGAAGGGCGCCACCGCGAAGTCCCGGCGGCGGTGAGTCCGCACATAGGCGCCTGCCGGATCAGGCCCGATGAAGGGTCGTGCGATGACGCGTCCAACCGCGTGTTCACCCACGCACACCGCTTCTCGAGCGATAGAACACATCTCGTAGAGCCGCTCGACGCTGATCACATCCTCGTGCGCGGCAATCTGGAAGACTGAGTCGGCCGATGTGTAGACGATCGGCTTGCCTGTCCTCACGTGTTCATCGCCAAGCTCTTGTATGATCGCCGTCCCGCTGGCCGGAGTGTTGCCGAGCCACCCTTCCCCGGTCTCACGTGTGAAGGCGTCCATCACCGCGACTGGAAAACCTTGCGGGTACGTGGGAAACGGCTGCGTGAGGTGGAGTCCCATCATCTCCCAATGACCCGTGGTGGTGTCTTTGCCCGCACTCGCCTCAGCGTTGCGTCCCCACGACGCGAGTGCCCTTGAACGCCGCGGCACGCCAAGAATCTCTGTCACGTTGCCAAGCCCCATCGCGCCGAGGTTAGGCATGTTGAGCCCGCCTGCCGCGCGAGCGGTGTTCGCAAGCGTGTTCGCGCCTTCATCTCCGTAGAGGTGAGCGTCGGGCAACGCGCCGACGCCCACGCTGTCGAGCACGAGCACGACCGCGCGCGGGTCTCTTCGCACTGTCACATCACAACCCTTGCTACCTCAGCAAGACTCGTGTGCCCGGCCGCAACCTTGTCGAGCGCGTCCCTGCGCAACGTGACCATCCCCCTCTTTATCGCAAGAGTCCGAAGCTGGTCAGCGGGAGCATTCGTCATGAAGAGCCGGGTCAGGCTCTCATCGATGTGCATGACCTCGAAGAGTCCCATTCGCCCGCGGTATCCGGAGTCCCCGCACTGTGCGCAGCCCACCGGTTCGTACACAGTGAGGTCAGCGGCCTCCCGCTTGTCAAAGCCGGCGGCCGCGATCTCCGCCGCATCGAGCTTCACCGGGCGCTTGCACGCCTCGCAAAGCTTACGCGCGAGTCGCTGAGCGATCACGCCGAGAAGGGACGAGCCGGTGATGTAAGTGGGCACGCCCATGTCGACAAGGCGCGTCAGCGCCGAGGGCGCATCGTTGGTGTGGATCGACGAGAGGACGAGGTGCCCGGTAAGCGCCGCCCGGATGGCGATCTCAGCTGTCTCTGGATCCCTGATCTCACCGACCATCACGATGTCGGGATCGGAGCGCAGCACCGTCCTAAGACCGCTCGCGAAGGTCAGTCCGATCTTGGTGTTGACGCCAATCTGTGTGACGCCAGTCATCTGGTACTCGACCGGTTCTTCGATCGTGATGATCTTGCGCGACGGGTCGTTGAGCTTCTGGAGCGCGGCGTACATCGTCGTGGACTTGCCCGAACCGGTGGGACCAGAGACAAGGAGGGCACCGTACGGACGGGTGAGGAGGTCAGAGAGTGTTTCGAGGTGGGTGGTGTTCATTCCGAGGTCGGTCAGGGAGTGAAACGAGAACTCGGCGTTGAGTATGCGTATGACGAGACTCTCACCAAAGGGCGTTGGAACGCCTGCGACACGCAAGTCGATCGGACGTTCTTCGATCCTGAGCGCGATCTTGCCGTCTTGGGGCCGGCGACGCTCCGCGATGTCCATCTCGGCCATGATCTTGATCCGGCTTGTAATCCCCGCACGCGCCGCCAGCGGGAGCGACATGACCTCGTGGAGCACACCGTCGACCCGGTAGCGGACTCGAACACCGCTTATCCCTGGCTCGATGTGTATGTCGCTCGCCCGCTCGAGTACCGCCTCTCGTATAAGCTGGTTGACGAGACGGACGATCGGAACGTCCTCCCCGCCAACAAGGACCTGCGTGTCCGCCTCGGCCCTCACCGATTCGGCGTCCTCGACTGCGTCCACCACGCCCTGGAACGCGTCTGCGGCCGAGATGTACTTCTCTATCGCGTAGCGGATGTGGGATGGAGACGCAACGACGGGAACGACGCGATACCCTGTCCGGACCTCCACCTCGTCAGCGGTCTCGATGTCGAGGGGGTCCGCCATCGCGAGCACGAGCGCGCCGTCGCGCAACTCGATGGGGACAACGTGCCGCATGAGCGCAACACGTGCGGGCAGGAGGCTCGCGGCCGAGCGGTCTACCCGGTACGTGGTGAGGTCAACGTACTCGTACCCTTTCTGAAGAGCGAGCGTGTCAGCGATCTGTTCCTCGCTCGCCACGCCCATGTCGACGAGGATCTGGCCAAGCTTCCCGCCAAGTCTGAGCTGCTCGGCAAGCGCGGCGCTCATGTCCTCCATCGAAACGAGGCCCGAGTTCACGAGGATCTCGCCGAGTCTCTCACGTGTGTACGTCACCTAGGCCGTCACCCCCGCCACCGGACGACACTCAGTATCCACTCGATTAACAGGAGCGCCACGGCGGTGATCGCCGCGTCGGAGTCGAAAACGCCGCCGTACGGAGTACGCGGCGAGGTGACGCCCAGCGGTGGGGTCACGTACTCCGTCAGCTCCACGACCACACTTCCCAGGTCGGTCGCGGCAAGCACTCCAAAGAACGCGATCACGACTCGCGCGATAAGTGCGATCGCGAGGAGTAAAACCACGTTGGCGGCGATGTTTAGAATCGTGCGGGTGGCGCCATCAACGCTCACAGGCCCTCGTCTCGTTCACGGGTCACGTGTGTCTACGCCGATTATGCGGGTTGCGAGGACGTGTGACCACCTCGCTCGAAGGGCGTACGCCGATTAACGAATGCTGTCGGAGATGATCCGGCCGAGCATACTCTCGGCAATCACCTGAGGCGGCGGGAGCGGCCCCTCTATCAGCATTCGAGCCGACTCGATCCGGTCCTCGCGGTAATCAGGTAGCGACTCCAGGTGTTTTTGAAGACGCTCAAGTAGCTGGGGGGATATCTCGCGCGACGCTTGTGTGTCCCGTGCGCCAGACGATGTTTGCAGGTAGCGGGCGGCGTGCCCGACTTGTTCGCGTGAAATTTTCATACTGTGGTACGTATCGGCTTTGCGCAGTAACTTCTTGACCCTTAACCCGTATGAATATCTTATGAATCGGATGGTTTTTCATCGTCAGCGGGCTGGGTGTCTGGAGTAGAGCCGCACGGCTTGAGCGATGTGCTCAGAAAAGGTTGAGCCCCAAGGCCGGCACCTTGAGGCTCAGGGGTAAGGGGTTGCATTCGCATGCAACACAACGACATTGTAATGCGACACTCCGGCAGGTGCAAGGAAAATTTCGTGAAACTGAGCGCGAACCGCTGGGGAAATTGCCACTTCAAAACCTATTTCAGTCAGACAAATGTGAGGGTCCTGACTATCCAGCTGAGCCCAGTGGCGAGCGGAACGATGCCGGCCGCCAGCAGCAGAAAAGACAGCACGAACAGCGCGGCAAGCGCGGGTCTATCAGGACAGGCTGTCTCGCAGACTAGCGCCTCAGCATCGCCGGCGTCGCCAGCATTCCCTGCATCACCGGATGACGCCGAGAAGTAAATCGCCTTCAGCACCGCGCCGTAGTAGCCAAACGACACTACGGACGCGATCACGCCGATGAGCGCAAGCCACCACAGACCGGCGGACACCGCTACTCCAAGCAGCAGGAATTTACCCCAGAACCCGGCGGTGAGCGGCATCCCAACGAGGGAGAAGAGCGCGATTGTAAGGGCGAACCCGAGCAACGGGCTCTGGCGGCCAATACCCGCCATCCCCTCGATCGATCCGTCCCACGCCGGACGCAACGCCCGCACGCATCCTGCGGCCAGATACGCGCCAGCGGCGGCGATCGCGTAGAAGATGAGCATCGCCGCTAGCGCGTTCATCGCCTGAGGACCGGTTGCGAGCGCAATCAGCGCGAAGCCAACGTGTGCGACGCCCGAATACCCAAGCATCCTGGTGTAGGAACGTTGCACGAGGCCGCCAAAGACCCCGAACGCCATCGAACCGGCAGCGAGCGCACCAAACACCCAGAGGTAGATCACTGGGTTGACATGCGAGAAGACCGCGAGCGGGAATAGCAGCATCATCGCGACGCCAGCGGCGAGTTTAGGTATGCCCGCCAGCAACGCCGAGGCGTGCGGTGGCGCGCTTTCAAACGCGTCAGGTGCCCACGAATGGAACGGAAACGCCCCGAGCTTGTAGGAGAAAGCCGCTACGAGGAGCGCGAACGCGGTGGTGACGCCTTGACCGGAGATCTCGCGGGTCTGGACGTTGAGCGATACGTACGACGTCGACGCTCCATACAACCCAAACAATACCGCCAGACCGAGCACGAACAGTCCGGTCGCGACCGCGCCTTGGATAAAGAACTTGATCGCGGCTTCCGTGGATGCTGGCGTCCGGGCGGACCACACAAGCGCGTAACTCGCGACCGCCATCACCTCCAGGCAAATCAACACAATCAGCAGATCAGCAGCGTGTGAGAGCGCGGCCGCGGCGGCGAGCGCAACGGTGGCGAGCGCGGCAAGCCCTCCGCCCATCTCGGCGGATGTGAAGTATCGCCACGATCCAAGCATCACCACCGCGCCTGTTGCGAACACGACGGTGCCCACTGCCGAGAATCCCGCTCCGCTCACAGCAATGTCGCCGGAAAGTGAGCCCGGACGCGCCACGGCGAGCGCGGACAGTGCCGCGGCGACGGCAAGACCCGTGGCGCAGGCCGCTACCGCAAGTCCACGCCGCGAAAACGCGTCAAACACCAACGCGATGACGGCCGCCGCCGTGGCGGCAATATGCGGAGCGAAAACCGTGATGAGAGCTACCTGCTCCACGTCATCCACCCGCCGTCATCGACGCGAGCACTCGGAAGACATCGCCAGTGGCACCTGTGACAACACCTGGCCACACCCCCACAGCGACTATCGCAACGCCGAGAAGAAGCGTGCCAGCAAGATCGCGAACGCCGACATCGGCAATCCCGCTCCACTCCCCGCTCGCCTGACCCCAAACCGTCTCGCGAACCGCGCGAAGGTTGTACGCGGCCGCCAGCACAACTCCCGCAGCGGCCGGCGCCATCCAGTACGACCACGCGCCAAACGCGGAGACCAGCGCAAGCAGCTCCCCGGGAAAGCCGGAAAGTCCTGGCAGTCCAAGTGAGGCAAGCGCGCCAAACGTGAAGAGCGCAGCCCACCTCGGCATGGTGACGCCAAGACCTCCGAAGCGCTCCATGCTACGGGTCCCGGTTCGCTCGTAGAGCTGCCCGGCGAGCAGGAAGAGCAGAGGCGCGATGAGGCCGTGACTCACCATGACAAGCATGGCGGCGAGATAGCCGTTCTCGGTCCCAGATGAGATGGCAAGAAGCACGAATCCCATGTGCGAAACGCTCGATAGCGCAATGAGGCGCTTCAAATCAATCTGCGCGAACGCGAGGGATGCCCCGTACACGATTCCAATGCCGCCGAGGATGGCGAGTGCCCCACGCGCGTCGATAAACACGTCTGGCGCGATCGGGATCGCGACACGCATGAAACCATATCCGCCCATCTTGAGCAGAAGGCCCGCAAGCAGGATGGAACCGGCTGTCGGCGCCTCCACATGGGCGTCGGCAAGCCACGTATGCAGCGGGACGGCGGGAATCTTCACGAGCATGCCCGCGGCGATCAGCCAAAACACAAGTGCCGGATCGGAGATGCTCCCGGCCGATCCGACAATGGCTTCAATCGAGGTCTGGCCCGTCTGGAAAATCGCGACAAGAATGCCGACAAGCATGAGGGCGCTCCCCGCGAAGGTGTAGATGAAGAACTTCATCGCGGCGTGCTTTCGCCCCTCGTGGCCCCACACGCCGATGAGGAAGTACATCGGGATCAGCACAGCCTCCCAAAACACATAGAGGAGCACGATGTCAGCGGCAAGAAAGACGCCGGCTATCGCAGCTTGCAGGCCGAGCAGAAGCGCGTGGTGCGCGACGGCCCGCTTCTCGACATTCCACGATGCAAGCACCGCAACCGGGCCGAGCAGGGCGCCAAGCGCAAGCAACGGCGCGCTCATCCCGTCGATGCGAAGCGACCAGAACGAAAAGGCGTCGGTCGGTATCGCGGTCCCCACAACAGCCGTTCCATCAAGCAACCAGTGGGGCGCGAGTGAGGCGAGCAGAAGCGCCGGTCCAAAGGACACGCACAGCGAGATCACGCGCGCAAAACGAGGCGCGCGTGCGCCAATCACCACAACCGCGATCGCGCCTGCGAGCGGGAGTAAGACCAACAGATCGACCGCGAGCATGGTCTTAGAGCCCCCTTCCGATGAGCGCGACGAGCGTGAGCAGAGCAACAGCGCCAGCGCCCGTCATCGTGGCGTACCACTGTCCGTCGCCGGACTGCAGCGCAGAAAATCCGCTACCCACAACGCGAGAGGCCGTCCCAGCGCCCTCGGCAATGCGGTCGATGACGCCGCGATCGATCCTCCGGTCCAGTAGTTGGACTACCGCCGCGGCGGGCCGAGTGATCATAGCGGCGACCAGCGTGTCCCAGCCAAAACCCGAGCGCGCCCAACTGGAGAGGCCAGCGTGTGAGGGCGGGTGCACTACCTCGCCCCTCACAAGGGAGCGGCGCGCGAAAAGCATCCCTATCACGCCGCCGGTCACCGCGAACGTCGTTGCGGCGGCGGCGATCGCGAGGTCGAGTTCAGCCGCGCCTCCGCCGATGAGCGCGAAGACCGGGCCACCTGCAAATCCAAGGATGGCCGCAAGAACGGCGAGCGCGACAAGCGGGCCACGCATCCGCAACCCGCCCTCGTGCGGAGACCCGTGCCCGCGATACGCGCCAAAGAAGACGAGCACCGTGGCGCGAGTGATATAGAGCGCGGTAAGCGCACTCGCCGCGAAAAGCGCGGCGCCCCACACTGCGTCAAAGCCCCACACAGCGTCCAGGATCTTGTCCTTACTGAAAAAGCCAGCGAACGGAGGGACGCCCGCGAGCGCCGCTGCGCCCACGAACCACGTCACGGCCGTGAGCGGCATCAGCCGAGCGATCCCGCCAGCGTGTCGCATCTCTTGGGTACCAGTAGAGTGGATCACGCTTCCGGCGCCAAGGAAGAGCAGCGCTTTGAATGAGGCGTGGGTTACTAGATGGAAGATCGCGGCGGCCCATGCGCCGGCACCGATGGCGGCGAACATGAAGCCGAGTTGGCTTATCGTCGAGTAGGCGAGCATCTTCTTGATGTCACTTTGCGCACACGCCGCCGCGGCGGCGAGGACCGCCGTAACGACTCCCGCCGCCAAGGTCGCCATGAGCGCTACCTCAGAAGCGCCCAACAGCGGCCACGCCCGCGCGAGCAGGAACACGCCTGCCGCCACCATCGTCGCCGCGTGTATGAGCGCGGAGACAGGGGTCGGACCCTCCATCGCGTCAGGCAGCCAGATGTGCAGCGGGAACTGCGCGGACTTGCCTACGGCACCCGCCAGCAGCAGCAGCGCAACCACGGTCACGGTCTCGGGAGCCATCCGAGGAACAGCGGCGGCCACAGCCGCAAACGACAAATCGCCCACTTCGGCGAAGAGCACCGCAAGGGCGATCAAGAGACCGACATCGCCGACGCGCGTCGTGAGGAATGCCTTCATTGCCGCAGAGGCCGCCTCGGCTTTGGTAAACCAGTAGCCGATGAGCAGGTATGAGCACGCCCCTACGAGCTCCCACCCGATAAACAGGCCGAGAAATCCGTCAGCGATCACGAGTAACGACATCGCTCCGGTGAACAGCGCGAGTAGCGCGAAATAGCGTGGACGCGCCTCGGCGAGCGCAAGGTACCCATCGGAGAACACAATGACGAGCAGCGCGACGATGCCCACCAGGCAGAGCATGACGGTCGCAAGCCCGTCTATCGCCCAGCCCACATCGAGTCCTACGCCAAGCCAAGGAAGCGCCCCTGCACCGATCGCCCCCTCGCCTCCAACAGGCGCGAACAACGCCGCTGAGACGCCGGTCGCCAGCACCCACGCTGGGGCGAGAGATGCGAGCAACGCAACACCCCTGCCGAGTCTGCGTCCCGCAAGCGCAACGGCGCACGCGACGGCTACCGGAACGGCGACCACGCTCCATCCGTGTGTCACGAGCGCCTCCACGCTACCCTCCCAACCCAGTGAGCTCATCGATGTTCGTTGACCGGAAACGCCGGGCTACAGCCACGACGAGCGCGAGGCCTATCGCCGCCTCGGCGGCGGCCAGCACGATGATCAGCATTGCGGTGACTTCGATCCGCGCGCCCGCCAGATCAAGATCGGCGATAGGCGCGCTCGATGCCGCCATCCCGATCAACAGGAGTGTCGCCGAGCCGAGCATCACCTCAATGGACGCCAGCACAGCCACAAGGTCTCGGCGGGTCAGCACTCCATAGAGCCCGACTGAGAACAGCAACATCGACACTACGAGGAGGCTCACTTCTCCCTCCCGCCCACAATCACAACCACCGCGACAAGAACTGCCAGCAGCAGCACGCCAGCCATCTCAAAGTGGGTGAGCATCGGACCAAGGAACACCTCGGCGATCCTGTCGGTGTCAGAGTCAATCGCGCCTTCCACGCCGCGGGGAGCGACGTCTTGAAGTGTCGAGACAACCATGAAAAACACCCCGCCGGCGACGGTGAGCGCGGCGACGTCGTGTCTGGTTTCAAGCCGAGGTGAGCCGTCGGAGCCCCGATGCACGAGCATGATGGCAAAGACAAACAGCACGAGCACGCCGCCAACATAGACAAACAGCTGTACCGCGCCCAGAAACACCGCACCCCAATAGACGAAGAAGCCGGCGAGTGCCAGAAGAAACGCGCCGAGCCCGATCATCATTCGCGTGATGTCCCGGGTGAACACCGTGATGAGTCCTCCGGCAATGGCGACGCCGGCAAGAACGGCATACACGATCGCGTCTCCCGTCATGATCCGGCCTTTCTGGCCTCGTGACACACAGCGTCACGCCCCGTGACCCGGGTGCCGATGCCATCGCGGAGCATCTCGTCGCGGTCGAGGACAGCAAGATCGCGGTGGTAGAAGGTCAGTTCGTAGCTACCGGTATGCGCAAGAGCGTCGGTCGGACACTGCTCGGCGCACAGTCCGCAGAAGCAGCACTTGGTCAGGTCGAGATCGTAGCGAGTGACGCACCTGCCGCCAGGATCGTCGATACGGTCAACTTCGATGGCGTAATCAGGACACGTTCGCGCGCAGAAGGTGCAGCCCACGCACACCTCGGATTGGCATCGCAAACACCGGGCGGCTTCGTTCAGCGCCTCGAGATGCGTGAAGCCAAGTTCGATGGGTCGAAAGTCCTTCGCACGCTCCTCGGCACGGGCCATGGGCATCACCGCTCGCAAGCGGGAGCTCTCCACGCCTGCGAGAGTGGCCTTCTGATACGCCGAGTAGAGCGGCACCGGACGCAACGTGCGCTCAGCGCGCAGGTCCTCGCCACGCAAGTGGCGATGGATCGAGATCGCCGCTTCGTGACCGGTCGCGATCGATCCGATCGCGCTTCCGGGTCCCGTCACGACCTCGCCGCACGCGAATACGCCTGGATGCGAGGTGGTAAACAGCGTCCCGTCGACCGGCAGCAGCCCACGCTCGGTCAGTCTGAGGTCTGATCCCGCGACCAGATCGGCGAGCGCGGGAGCCTGACCAACCGCGAACACCACGACGTCACACGCGATATCGGTATATCCCTCGCCAAATCGCGGCGCAAAGCGACCAGCGGCGTCGAACACCCCGAGGCACTCCCGCATCCTCATCCCCCTAACGAGCCCGCCGGATGTCGTGAGTACTTCTTCCGGGCCGAGAGAGCACATCGCGATGACACCCTCGTCGAGCGCTTCCTCGATCTCCCACGGATGGCACGGCATCTCATCATCTGCCTCGAGACATGCCAGACGCACCTCAGCGGCTCCCGTGCGGACAGCGCATCTCGCGACATCCACGGCGACATTGCCGCCGCCGATCACCAAGACGCGCTGGCCCTTTACCCCGGCATCGCCCTTCCAGTTGGCGGCCTTGAGGAACGGCAGGGCGCCCTCCACGCCGGTCGCATCGCTGCCAGGAAGGGGAATGATCCGGCTCTCCTGAAGACCCGCAGCGATGAGAACAGCGTCGTACTCGCCCATGAGGTAGTCGATGGGAACGTCGGTACCCACCTCGATACCGAGTTTCAGCTCGAGGCCCAGCCTCACCAAATATTCGATCTCTCCGAGCAAGATTTCCCGTGGCAGTCGGTACGCCGGAACACCCGAGTACAGCGCGCCTCCCGGGTGGCTGTCCTTCTCGTACACAGTCACCGAGTAGCCCAGGCTCATCAGGTCAAAGGCCGCCGCGAGTCCGCTCGGTCCAGAGCCGATGATTGCGACTCGCTCCTCGCGCGTCACCGGCAGCAAAGTGAGCCGCTCCTCGGCGACCTTGACAAACTCCTCGTACGCATGACGGTGCAGCGGCCTGATCGCGACGGGTTCGTCGTAGTAGCTGCGGCGGCACGCGGTCTCGCACGGGTGGTGACATATCCTGCCAAGAACACCCGGCAAGATGTTGCGCTCCCTGACGAGTTCGTACGCCTCGGCAGCCCTTCCCTCGGCGAGCAGATAGCCCTGTCCGCGAGCGTCTACGTTAGCAGGACAGTTTCCCACGCATGGCGGGAGCCGGTCAGCGGAGTAGAGCTCGTCGATGAGGTCGTTGTAGACGGGTGGCGACGCTTTGAGCAGGCCGATTTCGTCGCGGCCCAGAATTCCTCGTAGCCGGAGCGCTCCACGCCATCGCGGGGAAATGGTGACCTTCTCATGGGGGTAGCGAAGAGTCGTAGCGGGCTCAAGCGCTCGGCGGCCTGTGATCCCGTACCCGACGAGGAGCGAGCGCCACCTCTGGATGAATCCTGTCACGCCCGGGGAGAAGTCGTCGGTGACGCTCACCGTGATCGGCACGACGTCCGGCGTGCGATCGGGCGCGCCAACTTCGTGGTGGCGGGCACCGCCATTCAGCCGGGCGCCGGGCTCATCACCTCCACGTGAGAAGCGACCCCCTACAGCCACGGGAGCACCACCCCCACGAGGGCCAGCTGCACGAGCGCCATCGGCGTGAGCACCTTCCACGCAAGCCCCATGAGCTGGTCGGGACGCATCCGCGGAAACGTCCACTTGGTCCACACCATGAGGGTGGCTATGGCTGCGGAAAAGACGACAAACAGAGCGATCCCCGCAGCGCCCGGCAGCAACGAAAACGGGCCGAGGAAGAGCGCCGCTCCAAACACCGATGCCGCCAACAGTCCGCCGTACTCGGCCATCATGAAGATCGCCCAGCGGATCCCCGAGTAGTCCGCGAAGTAACCCGCCACAAGCTCAGACTCTGCTTCCGGCAGGTCGAAGGGGCCGCGGTTGAGCTCGGCTAGTGAAGAGATGAGGTAGACGACGAAGGCTATGGTGAGCAGTGGGATCCACCACCACCGCCACGCATCCACGATGTCGAGCGGGCGAAGGGAACCGGCTAGCAGCACGAGCGGGAGAACTGACAGCGTGCGCGGAAGCTCATACGAGATCATCTGCGCCGCGGCGCGGATACCTCCGATGGTGGCGTACGTGTTTCGCGACGACCACCCTGCGAGCAGCACTCCGATCACGGATACTGCCGGCACGGCCATGAAGAACAGTACGCCGACGCCCGTGTCGAGCGGAGCGAAGCCCTGGGCGTACGGAACAACCAGGAGTGACATCGCTACCGGTGCGAACACGATGAGCGGCGCTATGCGAAAGATGGTGACATCCGCAGCCCTCGGCGTGATGTCCTCCTTCAAGACGAGCTTCACCGTGTCGGCGAGCGTCTGCAGCAAGCCCGCCGGGCCAAGCTCCTGCGGACCTATTCGCATCTGAATGGCGCCGGAAACTTTGCGCTCCCACCACACGCCAAGAAGGGCGGCGAGCGCGATGAGCAGCGAAGCAGCAAAGCCCCACACAACGCCCCACACCAATCCGCTCACCGGTCCACCTCCCCGAATACCGGGTCGAGGCTTCCGAGTACGACGACAAGGTCTGAAAGCAGGTGGCCCTCGGCAAGCAGCGGCAACAGGGCGAGGTTGGAGAAAGCCGGTGAGCACACCTTCATGCGGTGGGGCCGCGTGGAACCGTCGGAGACAAGGTAGACGCCGAGAGTGCCGCGCGCCGACTCGATGTGGTCGTACGCCTCACCAGGACGAGGGGCGAGCAGTCGCGGTAGACCCTCCGCGCTGCACGGGCCTGGCTGCATCTGCGCAAGGGCCTGTTCGATGATCCGGCACGACTCGTAACACTCGAACAGGCGTACGCGGGCGCGATCGTAGGCGTCTCCGTTTGTGCCAGTAGGCACGTCAAAATCGAACCGCGGATAAACCGAGTACGGATCGTGCTTGCGTAAGTCCCAGTTGACACCGGAGCCTCGGGCAACCGGCCCGGTGGCGCCCCACGCGATCGCGTCGCTCGCGTCGAGCACGCCAACGCCCTTCAGGCGCCCCCGCGCGATGGCGTTGCCAAAGTACAAGCGATCGAGCTCGCCGAGCGCGCTGCGGTGCGCCGTGGTGAATTCAAGAAGGCGGCTCGTCCAGCCCTCGGGAAGATCGGACGCCACGCCGCCGGGGCGTACGTAGTTGTATGTGAGCCGCGCGCCGCAGAGCTCCTCGAACAACTCTACGATCCGTTCCCTCTGGTCGAATGCGTAGATGAAAAACGTAAACGCGCCCGTGTCGGCGCCCATGGAGCCGAGCGCCATCATGTGGCTCGCTATCCGCTGCATCTCGCACACGATGACGCGCAGGTACTCTCCGCGCTCCGGGACACGGATACCAGCGAGCCGTTCGACCGCCCGGCAGTACGCCCAGTTCGAGTACATCGAGCCCACGTAGTCGAGACGGTCGGTAAGCGGGACGACCTGGAGGTAGGTGCGGTTCTCGGCCATCTTCTCGATGCCGCGGTGCAGATAGCCGATAATCGGCTCGGCGCGTGTCACGATCTCGCCGTCGAGATGCACGACGACACGGCACACCCCATGCGTGGAGGGGTGCGACGGACCGATGTTGACAACGAGCTCCTCGGTGAAGCTCCCGTCGGCAGTCTCTACGTTACGCCTGCTTTCCACGCCGAGAGGCACGCACGCCCTCCTTTCTCGTCCTCAGATGTAGTCGGGTCGTTTGATGACACGCTCATCGTGGTAGTCCTTGCGAAGCGGGTGGCCCTCCCACTCATCGGGCAGCAAGATCCTGCGCAGATCGGGATGACCCTCGAAGACGATCCCAAACAGGTCATACGTCTCGCGCTCGTGCCAGTTCGCGGCGGGCCAGAGCGAAGTGAGGGACGCGACCCTTGCGTCTTGGCGGGGAAGAGCGCACTTGAGCGAGATTGAGGCCGACAGCGACTGGGAGTGGAGACGATTCACATACTCGAAGAACTCACCGCGATCGACGGCGGTTATCATCCCGAGCCGCTCGAACCCAAACTCCAGCAAGTTTGAGGCGGCAGCGTAGAGCGCGTCCCGCTCGACAGTGATCACACCGTCATCGAATTCGATCGAGAACAGCGGACACAGATCAGGAAACGTCGCGCACAGGTGGTCGCGAAGATCGGAAATGTTCATCCAACGCCACCACACTTACTGGACGGTTCGTCACCTGATGCGTCGTGGCCCGTGCTGCAGGGGCCGCCCGGGAGACTCAGCGGGCGGTCGTACCGAGCGCCCGGGGCAATCGACTCAGTCGCTATGATCTCGCGCAAGCGCAACACCGCGTCTTGAAGCGACTCGGGACGTGGCGGGCAGCCCACCACGTGCACGTCGACAGGGAGGATCTCGTCAACGCCGCGCACCACCGAGTAGGAATCGTAGTAGAAGATTCCGCCCGAAACGGCGCAGTTTCCCATCGCTATGACCCACTTAGGATCTGGCATCTGCTCGTAGAGACGCTTGACCGCCGGAGCCATTTTGCGGGTGATCGTGCCCGCGACAACCATGACGTCTGTGTGACGCGGGTCAGGACGGGGAAACGTGCCGTGCCGGTCGAAGTCAAACTTGTTGAACGACGCGGCGATGAGCTCCATGGCGCAACATGCCGTTCCCATGGGCATCATCCAAAGCGACGTCTTGCGTGCCCAGTCGAGCACGGCATCCATGCTCGTGAGAATGATCTCGCCGGAGCCGCGGTCAAGGGCGTTGCCAAGACGGTCGATCAGCGCCACGTGAGCACCCCTTTGCGCCACGCGTAGAGCAAGCCCACTCCGAGAAGAACTACAAACGCGCCAACCGCGACCACGCCGCTAAGACTTCCTCTGAGGCCGCTCGCGACCGCAAAAAGCATCGCCGCTTCGGCATCGAAGATGACAAGCAACAGCGCGATCGCGGTGAAACGCAGGCGGACGGGCGCTGACGGATGGCCGGCCTGAGGCATTCCGCACTCGTAGGGTTCAACCTTAAGGGCGGTGGGGTTGCGCGGCGAGAGTAGCGCGTTGGCGGCGAACACAACCAAGATAAACACGACGGCTGCCGTGGCTGAACCGATTACGAACAGTACGCTGTCGGCGTACGGCCCTTCCACGAATGCCCCCTGCCGTGTTGACTCTTCATGCGATGACCGACGGCATCATCGCATATCCAAACAACATTGTAAAGATTGTTACAATGTACGGTTATCGCAGGTGAAGGGCGTCACAACGTTACGGCCGAGCGAGCATCACGGGCGGGGTTAAGACCCGGCGTCGGCTCGCTCCACAGCATCGGCAGCGATCATCCATGCCTCTTCCGCCTGGGCCAACCGGGGCTTGATGTCGGCGTACTCACTCATTGCAACACTGAACTCACCTGCGTCTTCGTAGAAAGCGGGATCGGCCATCAGGGCGACGAGCTGATCGTGGCGATGTTGCAAGGCCGCCAGTTCGCGCTCGGCCCGCTCCAGGGCTGCCCGGCTGTCACGAGTTTCCCGGTAGCGGCGGTTTCTGTGCTCCGCTTCCTCCCGCTTGCGTTCTTTCGACTTGGGCAAGGACGGAGGCGCTGCGGCCTGGGGAGGTCCGGAGCCGCCAGCAACGTCAGTTGCCTGCGCATCGATCCGCGCCCGCACCGCCAGAAACTCGTCGTAGTCGCGATCGTACACGGTGGCTGTTCCATCACGCACGTCGACGATCTTGTTCGTCACGGCCCTAATCAGGTGCCGGTCGTGCGTAATGAGGACAATTGTACCCTCGAATGACTTGAGCGCCGCTTCGAGCACATCGGACGACGCGATGTCGAGATGGTTCGTGGGTTCATCGAGACACAGAAGCGGCGCGGGCTTCACAAGCATCTTGGCCAGCGCCAATCTGCACCGCTCCCCTCCCGAGAGTACCGCTACCTTCTTGTCAACATCATCGCCAGTGAACAGGAACGTGCCGAGCAGCCGTCTGACCTCGGATTGTGTCCAGCCGGGAGCCACCGAATCGAGCTCGTCGAAGACCCTCTTGGCCGGATCGAGCGCCTCGAGCTGGTGCTGGGCGAAGTAGGCCACATCTACGTTGACGCCCCAGACGCGCTCCCCCGCATCGGGTGCGAGAACGTCGGCGAGCATCTTGAGAAGGGTGGATTTTCCCGCACCGTTGGGTCCGGTGAGCGCAACCTTGTCACCACGGTAGAGTGCCAGATCGAGAGAGTCGTACACGACGTTATCGCCGTAGGCTTTGCGCACCCCCGAAAGCCGTACCACCTCGTCTCCCGTCCGTGGTGGTTGCGGAAACGCAAAGCGCACACTGCGTCGCTGCTCGGGTAGCTCGATACGCTCCATCCGCTCAAGCTTCTTTATCCTGTCTTTAGCCTGTGTCGCTTTGGTGTTCTTCGCGCGGAAGCGCTCGACAAATCTTTCCATATGCGCGATTTCGCGTTGTTGCTTGCGGTAGGCCGCTTCGAGTTGCTGAAGCGCGAGTGCCTTGGCGTCTAGATAGCGCTGGTAGGTGCCTGTGTACGTTGTGACGTGACGCTGATCGATGTCGGCGACGTGGTCAACAAGGCCCTCAAGAAACGCGCGGTCGTGACTGACAATCACGATGGCCCCCTCGTAGCTGCGCAAAAACGTCTCGAGCCACGTGACACTTTCAAGGTCGAGGTGGTTGGTTGGCTCGTCGAGGAGAAGGAGATCGGGGGTCGCCAGAAGCATCCTTGCTAGCGCGAGCCGCATGAGCCAGCCACCCGAGAACTCCTCGGCCATGCGGGAAAGGTCGCGCTCCTTAAATCCGAGACCGGTGAGAACCGCTCTCGCACGCGGCTCGATGGTGTAGCCGCCCTGATGTTCGAACCGCTCGCGCGCCGCACCGTATTCAGCGAGCAACCGCTCTTGCGCCGAACCGGCGGGGGTCTCGGCGATCTCGCTCTCAAGGAGGGTGAGACGGTGTTCAAGGGTGGTGACGCCAGACGCGGCCGTTAGCGCTTCTTCAAGGACGGTGCGCCCCGATATCTCGATCGCTTCCTGTGTAAGGTAGCCGATCACCACGTCCTTTGCCCTGGTGACAGTACCGCTGTCAGGGCTCTGCTGACCTGCGATGATCTCGAGCAACGTCGTCTTCCCGGATCCGTTGTGACCCAGAAGGGCGACCCTGTCGCGCGCGCCGACACGCAGCGACGCCCCCTCGAACAGGACGCGCGCGCCAAAGGTCTTGGTAACGGAGTCAACAGAGATGATCACGGTGACAGTCTACCAGGGAGTTACGCTAAAGCGCCCCTTCGAAGGCTCTCGGCGGAGAGTCCGAAAGGGCGCACTGTGATCGGTGGTGGTGGGCCGTGGTCGACGCGCTTCGAACGGTGCGTAGGCGTCAGTGAGTTGAGCCGCTAGCGAAGCGAGTCGGGTTGAACTACTGGTTAGTCCGCCCGCTCCAGATCATCAATCAACGCGCGGCACTCCTCGCGAAGCACCGGAGCGTCATGCTGCGCGATCGCCCAGACAACCTCGTCTCTGATCGCGATGTAGTCGTGCACGAGTTGATTGCGAAATCCCACGATCTTGCGTGCGTTGGAGATCTGGCCTGCCAACTCCGGGTTCTGTCGAGAGATGGCGTTCACGGCCTCGCCGATGATCGTGAACTCGCGCTCCACTGCAGAGCGGATCGTGCGGTTGGCAAGGTACGCCTCAACGTCCACGCCGCTGAGCGTAGCCACGACGGAATCGCATGCATCGACGATATCCCGCAGATAGGCGAGCGCGCTACGCCGCATACAACACCTGCTTCGACGCCTCGATATCCGCAAGGATATATGGATTCTTGATGGCGCCAGACATCACAAGGTCGACAGGGCCACCGAACATCTCACGCAGTTCACCGAGCATGGCGAAGTACGCCTCCGCAAGCGCATACGGATCACGCGCCTCGAAATCGACGAGCAAATCGACGTCACTCTTGCCGGGATCATAGTCATCGCGCAGCACTGAGCCGAAGACGTCCATGCGGACGACTCCGTACTTGCGACACAGAGCGGCTATCGCCTCGCGCTTGTCTTCGATGGCTGCGACCATGATGTACCTCCAAGAGGAATCCTACCCGCGATTCACGAGCGGTGCCAAGCGCGAGCCTGAAATACTCTCCTTAAGGACGGTCAAACGCTCTTGGGCGAAGAGCGACGCCAAGATGCGCGCAACAGACGCCATCGTCGCGGTTTGTCGCGGTGGATGCGCGGGTTAGGTGTCTCGCGTTGACCCCCCGAGGCGGACCCGCTCAACGAATTCTGCTGGCGACGCCACCGACACGCCGCAGCGGGACTGTGGGGGGAAGTGCGCCAGGTTCCCCGTGACCAGACAGTCAGCGCCGCAAGCCAAGGCGACTTCAAGGAACGGTTCATCGTCGGGGTCCGGAAGGCGCGCGGCGAGCAGCTGTGGAGCGGCGATCTCACCGGCAAAGACGATGTAGTCGAGCAGCGCAGCGACCGCATCAGGCTCGAAGCCGAACCTCGGTCTTGCGAGGACCTCGTCGTACTCTGCGAGTATGCGGGCATCGAGACACAGGGTCACCGCGCCAGAAGACACCATGCGGACGATCTCACCGGGAGGGCCGAATGGAGAGAGGAGCCCGGAGACGAGCACGTTGGTGTCGAGCACTATCCTCAACGGACACGGGCCTTGCGGACCGCAGCTACCTCCGCGTCGATCTCAGCTTGGGACAGCGCATCTGTTCCGCGGGCAACCGAGCGACGCTGCATAGCGGCAACCGCATCGACAGCGCGTGCCTGACGAAACGCCGCGAGTGACTCTTCCAGGTTGGACTCGTTGACCGCTGCCAATATGGCGACGGGTCGCCCATTGCTGGTGACGACCATCTCGCGCTCATCCGGCAGGTCGCGCCAGATGTCAGCAGACTTTCCGCGGAGATCCCGGACGCTGATGAACTTCATGATGTGCCTCCAATCGTGACACTATTGTGTACACGATGGTGACTCACGTCAAGAGAGCGCGTTCGCTTACGGGAGTCTCGCGCGTCCGGACTCGAATTACTCGTGTCGCTAACGCGCGGCGAGTGAGCGGTGGCCCACCCGCAGGCTTGATTCCCGCGCGCGCTGCCGCCCGCTGATGCTTGTTCTACTGATCAGACGTCTGCTTCATCCGGCTCGACATCGCAAACCTTGCCCATGGCGCGCTCGAACTTAGCCCGGTCACCACTGGTAGCGCGCTCTTCGAGGTACGCGACCGTCATGAGCGCCGCCATCTTCTCCGCGAGCGCGGTAGTGATGAGCTGGTTGATCGAGACGTTCTCTTCTTTTGCGAGTTCGCGCACCTTGTTGTGCAGCGACTCGGGCAGACGCAGACTGATGGTACTCATGATCGCTCACCTATCCTTCGCAACAGCTCGTCCGCTGGTGTAGTCGAACGCATTAGGCTTGACCTGCAGCCGCGGCCAGATCAGTGGCGGGCTCAGAGGGTGCCCTCGGGTTACAACCATTCTGCCTGCCACTCTCGTGCGCGCAGGCCTGATGCGCGTGTTCGACATCACTCAACTGCGACTGTACGGAACGACCACGTCCTTCATCATGGAGAAATGTCGCTTGTTGAACGTCACGAGCACCGCACCAACGGAATCGGCCGATGCGGCGACAATCGCATCAGCGAGTCCGGTGCCGTGGGCCGGTCGGTAGCGCTGTCTGCAGATACCTCCGAGACGGGCGAGCGCCCGGTCAACCGGGATGACCTCGAACGCGTCGAGGAACCGCTCGAGCGCCTCCTCCTCATCGATGCCTTTCGCGCCCGAGTACAACTCCGCCACCGTGATCGCCGAGACGTACAGTTCGTCTTCCAGGGATTCCACGTACCGGATCGCCTCGTCGCGCCCGCGCAGGTACTCAATGATCACATCAGTGTCGAGAAGGAGGCGCTTCGTCGTCATGAGCGGTCAGCCCCAGCATCCAGCCGATCCCACTCGCTTCGCAAAGCATCTGCGTCAAGCAAGTCCTGGCGATCCCTCCACAGTCCTTTCGCGCTGCGAATCAAATCGAGCCGACCCGCCGAACTCTCGCGGTCGATGAACCGGTCGACTGCTGTGCGAATCACTTCGCTCTGGGTCGTGCCCAGGCGTCGCGCGATCGCCTTGACCGCCTTCTGCTCACGATCCGTAAGGTAGATCTGAGTTCGCCGCATGATGCACCTCCGATGAATGTACATCGTGAGTATACATCGTAGCTGCGGTGGTGCCCAGTCTCTTGCATGTCCAACGTGCTAGGTATGACCAGCAATCCGGCCACGCCTGGATTCCAAGTCGCGAATACCTCACACGACCGGTTTGTCTGCGTCGATGCCTTTGTTAGTCATTGACGGCTAAGCGCACCTACGAGCGTGGAGACTCAGTCCTAGTGAGCGCATGACCTTCATGATCGTGCCGAGCTCAGGGTTACCCTCAGCAGAGAGCGACCTATAGAGCGACTCGCGCCCCAGTCCGGCCTCGCGCGCCACCTGGCTCATTCCTTTGGCCCGGGCGATGTCGCCGAGAGCAGCCGCAACCACACGTGGATCGTCTTCCTCGAACGCGGCCTCAAGGTAGCCGATCATATCGTCTTCGGTCTTGAGGTAGTCGACTGCGTCGAACAGCTTCGTCTTCGTGTGCGCCATCTCAGTCATCCTCTCCGAGTCCGGCGGCCAACTGCTTGGCCTTGGCGATGTCCTTATCCTGCGAGGACTTGTCCCCGCCTATGAGCAAGACCACAAACAGCTCGCCTCGCCGAGTGAAGTACACGCGGTACCCGGGGCCGTGCGGGACGCGCATCTCGCTCACTCCATCGCCGACCGGCTTCACGTCTCCGGGGTTCCCGAAGGAGAGCCGGGTGATCCGCGCGAGGATGCGCTGCCTGCCCTGGGCGTCGCGGAGCCGCGCCAGCCACTCGTCGAACTCGTCTGTTCTGCGAATCTCAATCACACGACGAGTGTATTCCACAGGCTACAACTAGTCAATCCTTCGGGGTCATCTGACTAACGATGAGTACGTAGTCCGCATAACAGCATCTGGCAACAAGATCATGCGTGACCAGGGTGCTTCTCGGGTCAAGGCGAGCGTGGCTGTGGTCGGGTGCTGCCCAAGCTCTCATGGACCTTCCCACCTGGAAACTCCCGCATGGCGTGCGGCGCAAGGAGTCGTCTGCGAAATAAACGTTACTGGCAGGTCGAGGCGGTAGCCAGGGCCGCGACGAGCGCATGGTCGCAGTTCGCGACAGCTGACACCGAAGGCAAGCGCCACCTTCTCAATGCCGCAGTTTTGAACGCCGAGCTCACCGACTGCGCTATCGGCTCCTACCAGCTAAAACGCCCCTTCGAATATCTCCGCGGAGACCCCGAAGGGGCGCACTGTGATCCATGGTGGGCGATACTGGATTTGAACCAGTGACTTCTACCGTGTGAAGGTAGCACTCTCCCGCTGAGTTAATCGCCCGCTTGGGTGCCGCGTTGGCGGCGAAAGTCATTCTACCATTCCCACACGTGAGTTCCAGAGGCTAACGCTGTGGGCTAACGCTGTGCCACCGCCATGCGTCGGCGATCATGGTATGCAGCTCGCCGCGCGCCGGTATCCAGCCGAGTTCCGCACGCGCACGATCCGCCGAGGCGACAAGCACGGCCGGGTCACCCGCTCTCCTCGGCCCGGTGCGTACTTCAATGTCGACTCCGGTGACCTCGGCGCAGGCGCGAACCACCTCGAGGTTGGAGTAGCCCTGTCCGTTGCCGAGGTTGAAGACGCCACCATCACCGCCGGCGTGAAGGTGTTCGAGGCCAAGACGGTGCGCCTCGGCAAGATCGCACACGTGGATGTAATCGCGGACGCACGTGCCATCGGGCGTGGAGTAATCGTCGCCAAATACCTCGAACTCGCGTTGCCCGCTTCCCATGGCCTGCAAGATGCGCGGAATGATGTGGGTCTCAGGATCGTGGGCCTCGCCGAGAGAGGCGTCCGGCCACGCGCCCGCGACGTTGAAGTACCGGAAGCGGACAGACCTGATTCCGTGAGCGGTTCCGTAGGCGTCAAGCATCTGCTCGAACATGAGCTTAGTGGCGCCGTAGGTGTTGATTGGCCGAGTGGGGGCGTCCTCGATGATGGGAACGCTCTCGGGCTCGCCGTAGACCGCCGCTGTGGAGCTAAACACAATGGCGGGGATGGTGTGGCGTCTCATCGCTTCGAGCATGAGCACCGGCCGAGCGGTGTTGACGTCGAAGTACGCACCCGGCTCGCGCTGCGACTCGGCAACCTCGATGAGACCCGCGAGGTGCATCACGGCGTCGCAACCGGGTAGCGCGTCGTCGAGAGCGGTAATGTCGCCGATGTCGCCACGCACGAATCGCGCGCGCGGGTCGACCGCCTCGGCGCGCCCACGCACCAGTGAGTCGAGCACCACGACATCGTGCCCGGAGTCGATCAGGTGACGCGCGGTGATCGAACCGATGTAGCCTGCGCCCCCAGTGACACAGATCCTCATGCGCGCCACATCAAGCATCCAATCCCTGAAGTGGAATTATGCCGCCCTGGAGTGCTGCCACCACCCGCCCGGCGACCTCACTATCCCATCGCTCCGGGCGCTCCCAGTCGCGCGACGAGGCGAGTGCATCTTCGATACCGGTGAGAACCGCCGACGTCTCCGCGGTCACGAGCCGGTTCGCGCCCACGGTGACGGTAATGCCGCGCTCAGTGTTGCGTCGCACGGTCACGCACGGCGTGCCGAGCACACACGACTCCTCCTGCACACCTCCAGAGTCAGTCACGATAGCGGCAGCGTCGCGCTGAAGCGCGAGCATGTCGAGGTAGCCAACGGGGTCAACCACGTACGTGCGCGCCTCATCGGTGAGTCCAGCCAAGGCAAGCAGCGGTTTCGTGCGCGGATGTGCCGGAAAGAGCACCGGTAGTTCTATCGCCATGAACGCGCTCGCAATGGCGGCGAGCCGCTCGGGGTGGTCGGTGTTCTCCGGCCGGTGCACCGTCGCGAGCACGTAGGATCCCGGCTCGAGCCCGTAGCCGCGGCACACTTCGCGGCTTTCGACCCGGACGGCATTGCGAAGCACGCTCTCGGCCATGATGTTGCCGACAAAGTGAATGCGGCGGCGTTCTACACCTTCGGCCACAAGGTTATCGTCGGCGTCGCGCCCAGGCGTGAGATGCATAGCGGAAAGCTGGTCGGCGACGAGGCGGTTGATCTCCTCGGGCATCGACATGTCGCCGGAACGCAGACCCGCCTCAAGGTGGACGACCGGGATGTGCAGCTTGCTCGCGGCAAGCGCTCCAGCGAGCGTGGAGTTCACGTCGCCCACGACCATGACGGCATCGGGGTTCTCGGCGATGAAGAGCTCCTCGAGCGCCATCATCGCCTTGCCAGTCTGCACCGCGTGCGTTCCCGACCCTACGCCGAGAAACCACGTGGGCTCAGGGATATCGAGGTCGGTGAAGAAGACGTCGCTCATGGCGGCGTCGTAGTGTTGACCGGTGTGTGCGAGGCGCGCCTCAATCCCGGCCGAGGCAAACGCGGGCATGAGCGGTCCCACCTTAATGAAGTTGGGGCGCGCGCCGACAACGACGATCAGCCGCATGTGATTCCTCTCGTAACGGCAACTGGCAGTACCGATGGTATCAGTTCGCTACGGAGCGATGCGTGAGATCTCGTCGACAACGTCGTTGGAAACCGCGGACGTGCCACCGTACACATGTACGGCGTTAATCCGGTGACGGTGTGTCTGCAGGAAGCCCGAGCTCGGCACTGGTAGCGAGCCGGTGTTGGTTAGCAGCAGGACACCGCCAGCCGCACCGGCAGACGAGCCGCCGGAAAGCGCGTCGGCGAAGCCGCGGCCAGTTGCTACCCCTACTACGCCGGTGTCAGCCCAGTGAAACCTGAGCGCGTACTCGGCAACCTTTGCCGCAGTCTCGAATCGATCCTTGCCGCCGATACGGTCGACCCGCTGGATGCCAGTAACACCTCTAAGCTCCGTGGCGACCGAATCGGCGATGGCCGCTGTTCCGCCAACCATGAGGGCCTCTTCGGCTTTGATAGAGGTAAGCGCCGTGCGTGTGCTGGAACTGAGGGGACCGAGCGGACGTGTCATGAGCACCGGAATCTTGCGTGCGTAGGCAAGCGGAGCAACCGCGAGCGCATCAGCGAAACCATCGTGACGGACGATGAACGCGATACCGTTCCAGTCGAGTCCCGCGCGGTTGACTTCCGCGATCGTCGCCGAAGCGACGGCAGCTGCAGTCGCAAAGCGATCAGAACCCCAGACGCGTTCGACGTTGACACGGCCAAACTCGCTTCTCAGCGCCGTCTCGACGTCCGCACCTACTGCCGAGGTACCCCCGATGATGAGAACCCTCTTCGCACCAAGACGGGTCATCTCAGCGAGGACTTCAGCAGGCAGACCCGTGCGCGGGGTAAGCAGTACCGGAGAGCCGTACGCTCCGGCAAGACCAGACGCAGCAAGGGCGTCGGGGAAGTCAGCACCCGTCGCGAGAATGACTGTCTCACACGACCCCGCTGCAAACGTTTTGCGCGAGATATCGACGGCGGTTAAGTAACGATCCTGTCCTGAGAGGCGCTGCACCGAGGCGTGCGTGCGCGGGCCAATCGACCACGTGAGAGCAAACGCACCAGCGCCACGAAACGAGCTAACCTGAACGTAGTAGACGCCGCCTGCGCCTACCGGAACATCATATGTGATCACGTCAGGATAGTATGGGAGCCTGCTTTGCGCGACCGGCAAACCGGTGTGAACCGACGCAGTGCCAGGCGCGAACAAGCGAAGGTCGAAGTCTGTGGTGCTCTCACCCGAAAGCGAGAGCGTGATGCGCTCGCCAACGAGGGCGGCGGGCAGCGCGTAGACATACGTGGCCCCGGTGCTACCCAACGCGTTCACCACGGGCGAGGCGCTCACGGCGACCCCGGGAATCTCTGCCTCGGCACCGGGAGCAGGCGTGGGCGCAACGGTTGCCGAGAGTTCATACAAGGGCGAACCTGAGGCCGCCCACACGTTCAGGTAGTACGTGCCGCCAGCACCGAGAGGCACGTCGTAGAAGAGAAACTCAGGATTGTCCGGTGTCGCCGCTCCGGCGACCGGGGTGTCGGTCGTGACGTCGGTCGCACCGGGTCCGAACAAAAATACGTCCGCATCTCCTCCGGTAGCGGACATGGCAACCGACAGGCGCTGTCCGCCAGCCACCTCGATCGCGTAGACGTGATCGGGCTCGGTTCCCCGATCGAGCTGTCCGGTCACCGATGGCGGTGTGTACGTCACACCAGGAATCGAGTGAATGGGCCCTAAGACAGGCGCCGCTGCGGTAGCAACGTTGAGCGTGTAGGCGCCGATCCCTGAGAATCGCTCGACTACAACGTAGTACGTCCCCGCGTGCGGCGCGCGCACGTCGTAGACGATGCGCTCGGGATACGCGTCGAGCAAAGAGGAAGCAACAACGCCCAAGGAGTGAGGTTGCCGGTAAAGGTAGAGGTCGAAGTTCGTACCCGACACACCGGTAAGCTCGATCGCGACGCGCTGATCGGCACTGAGAGTAATGCTGTAAACGTCCGAGGCCTCGTCCGCGGCGAGCAAGCCGACCGTTGCGCCAGGGCCTATCGGCACCGCCGAGGAGAACTCGGGCACCGAAAGAGCGGTCATACCACCCGTCAAGTCATCCCGCACCAAAGCGTCTGCGAGACGCGCCTGCTTTACGCCGACGGCGGACTCACCCGCGACAACACTTTGCGACGCAACCGCGGGCGCAACCGCAGGCACCACAGTCACAACCAGAGCGGCACACAGCAGCCCGCGCGCAACGACGGAAAAGATACTATCTCGCTTCGAGCGAGCCATTCCCCTCACTCCCCTCCATCCGAACCCTCGCGCACGGCGTATGGCGCGCCCTCAATCTACTCTACCCTACCGGAGCGCTCTGACATCGTCCAGGCTGCCGACACCCCGCACTGAACACTACACGCAAGATGGAAGGAGTTGGGGCGTGAGATACGTCAGCCCTTGCGGTACGGCCCGCGTCCCTCGCGCGCGACGAAGCCAGTCTCCCCTACCAGCTCCGGATGCGCTCGAAGCAGCCTCATGAGCGTGTCGGCGGTCTTGCTCTGAACGAAGAGGCCGCGCTCCCAACGGCCCACGGTCTTCTCTCCCACGCCAAGCAGTCGTTCGAGATCACCCTGAGTGAGACCGAGGTTCATCCTCAGCTCGCGGATTTCGTCGGGGCGAAGAAGGCCCGCTTCCTCGCGCGCGAGCTTGGAAGCTGCCGCCCGTATCGCATCCGTCTGACCCGCTGGATGGAATTCCTCTGCGCACGCGGTGCAGCGCTCGTAGTCGAACCCGCTGACCGTGTAGCGGCCCGTGCGCAGTTCGACCGTCACTGGTTCGCTTGTCGAAACGATCGACCGCGCGCCACAGATCGGACACGCCGGACCCACCGTCATTGTCGCCATGTCACACCCCTTAATGGGCTTCACCATCAGCACAGAAGCTTAGAACCACAAGACTATGCCCGTCCTCGGTCTCCGTGAGTTTCAGATAGCGACGACACCCATCGAACGTCGGCCGGTAGATGTCGAGCCACACACCTGGGCGTTCGAGGTGCTCCTGTGACTTGTGCAAGTCGCAAGAATCGAGCGCCTGAACACATGCCCGCAAGTCCGCTTCGGTCCACTCACGCCGATCCATGTATCGTCGCACCCGCCGAGGAATCACGTAGTGACCCTCTGCAATCCGTTCTTGTATCACGCGTAGCGGATAGTGCGCGCCAAACTTCTCACGCTTCCCTGCATGTGCCACGCCACACCCCTCGTCAGCCAAGCGAGAGGGGATCGCGCGCCCAATAGTAGCGTGGTATTCCTTTTCGCACAAGAGGGATAGGTACGCGAAGAGCGCCGCCGAGAATCGCTTACGCCTCTTGCCCCTCTCCCACCCCTCGCTGCCTCAACACCCCGAGCACGGTCTCACGCTCGAGCATCCAGCGGTCGGCGTCGCGCTCGAGAAAGCGCTCGACATCGGTGAGCACGTGGTCCCACGGCGCCTCCCTCATCCTCGCGTACAGAGCAGACCTCCACGCGCCCTCGTGCGCAAGCTCCGTCCGACCCGCCTGCACGCACGCGTTGGCGAGCAACACCTCATTGGGTTCCGGCCAGCTTGGGTCGCTCAGGTACCACACAAGGTCGTAGACGTCCCTGCCCTTGATCCATTCTCGCAGGAGCAACGCGGCGATCTTGCCGGCGAGGAGCGATGAGCGATCGTGGTGAGCAAGCCTGAGTGTCGCGTACCTGCGCACCGTCGTGACCTCGACGACGGCACCAGCCGGCGGGTTGGTATCCACTTCGATCTTGACCGAGAACGTCTTGTCCCGTTGCGGACTGAGTCCCAGCTCGTGTTCGAGCCCTACGAAGCGGACGAACGCCTTGTTGACGGTGGTCTTGGTGGCAACCTTCAAGGTCACGTTATACGCCTCGCGCTCGAACCGCGTGCGCACCGCCTCAAGCAGCGCCGTGAAGTCGTACTTCGCGGCATCTACCTCCAGAGCGAAGTCGAGATCTTCCGAGAACCGGGGGATCGCGTAGAGGAACCGCAACGCGGTGCCGCCGTGGAAGGCGAGGTACTCCCAGGCACCTCGGTCCTGCAACGTTTGGAGTACCCGCGCCTGCAGATACTCACGCATCACGTTGGTCGCCGCCTGCCGAGGAACCCCGCTGACGACACTCGCCAGGTACTCCTTCACTCTGTGAACTCCTCTCGCTCGATCCACGCGAGACCGACCACGTTCGCCGCGAAGCGTGCCACCTTGGGGCTCGCGAATCTCTCCGCGTGCTCCATGAGTCTCGATGCGTCGATCTCGTCGAGGTGCTGCAGTCGCAGTTCACGGGCGAACGCGGGATTGTTGGAGCCGGTTCGCAGGTACGCCAGGTCGAGGAGCGCCTTTTCCGGCGTCGCCACGAACGCAAACCTGCCGCCGGAAAGCTCCACGTGTTCGTATCCCCAGAACAGCGACTCCTTCACATGGTGATACACGAACGTACCAAACGGCGTCTTACGAGATGCTTGCCTGCCGGTGGTTAACGCTGTCGTGACGAAGACCGCTTCCGGGATCAGTCCGGCATCGGCGAGCACGGTCTCGAGACTCACGTACGAACCGGGCACCAACGTGTTCGAGACCTCGTAGGGATGAGGCTCTGTGCGCCGGTACGGCTCCGACAGCGCGTACACGCCACGCCGCAGCTGCACCACGAACCCGTCGGACGTCCAGCGGGACAACTGCTTGTGCACATTGCGGACGTCTGAACCGGGGCCGAGGAGCATGCCCGTCGTGAAGACAGGCTCGTCGCCCACTATCGCCAGGAGTTCTTCGCGTTTCATGGCAATAGGTTACCATATGTGGTAAGTTCATGCCATGAAACTCACGCTCCACAGTAGGCTTCATCGCGCGCGAGTACCGCCAGTTCAGCCACAGGAAGACGAGTCAGACGGCGACACACGCAAGATGGAAGGAGTTGGCGCGTGAGATACGTCAGCCCTTGCGGTACGGCCCACAGTCTTCTCTCCCACGCCAAGCAGTCGTTCGAGATCACCCTGAGTGAGACCGAGGCCATCCTCAGCTCAATGTAGGTTGGAGCCAGACGGTCGCCCCATGGTCCGAGTATAGCGGGCGGCACCGACAGGGGACTTCGCTGGGGCGCTCCCTAGAACAGGAACACCAGGTAGCCAACGTACGCGGCGATGAAGACGAGCCCGACGCTGCGGCCTACGTTTCCGCGCCAGACGAGCAGAGGCGCCAAGAGGAGCGACGTCCCCACCATGATCCACACATCGATCGATGCGATCTGCTCGGCGACCACCATAGGACTCACGAGCCCGGTCACGCCGAGAATCCCGAGGATATTGAAGATGTTGCTGCCCACAACGTTGCCCACCGCCACGTCGGGATGGCGGCGAATGGCGGCCACTATGCTCGTCGCCAGTTCAGGCAGGGACGTACCGGCCGCAACAAGGCTCAGTCCGATCACTGCTTCGGGCACGCCGTAATTGCGAGCGATCTCCGATGCCCCGTCCACGAGGAGCCTCGAGCCGATGACGAGTGCAGCAAGGCCCCCTATCAGGAAAGCGGCTCCTGCAAGCGGGGAACCGGTGGCAGGTACGTCGTCCGCCCCGTGCTCATGATAGGCAGCCGATGGGAGCGAAGGATTGCGCACCTCCGACCGGTACGAGAACACTACGTAAACGCCCAGGCCGAGAAGCAGCAGGGCGGCGGGAATCCGTCCGATATCACCCGTGACGACGATGAGCGCAAGCGCAAGCGCCGAGGCCAGCATCACCGCAGTGTCACGTCTCAACGCGCGCGGGTTCACGAGTATAGGGGTGATGACCGCGGAGACACCGAGCACCACGAGGATGTTGAAGATGTTGCTGCCAACTATGTTGCCGACAGCGATATCAGACGCGCCTTCAAGCGCGGCGCTCAAGCTTACGATGAGCTCGGGTGCGGATGTGCACCACGCGACGACTGTCATTCCTATAAGGAGCGAAGAGAGTCCGAAGCGCCGCGCGATCAGGACCGCGCCGCGCACGAGGAACTCGCCGCCGCCGAACAGCAACACCAGGCCTGCGGCGGCCGAAAGATACATGAGCATTGGACAGACTCCCTCCGGCACCATGGTCAGCGCGCATCCGGCCCGTGTCGGCCGGTTCCTGTGAATGCCCCAGGGTAGCGTTCGGGTGGGTGGGACGCAAGCAGCCGAGTTGCCTCACCAGGACCGTACTCGAAGCCGCCGAGCGTTCTCCTCCATCTCGCACCCATCGAGCGGCTCCCCGATCGAGGCGGCGGCAAGCTCGCACAGCAGCGGCACCAACACCCCAGCGTCGTCGCCGATACGCGCCTCGCGCGCGAGCGTCGCGATGCGGCCAGATAACTCCCCGTTTATCCACGGCAGACAGCTCAGTCGCACCACAGCGGGACACTCGGTGGGCAAGAGATCACCATCGGGCTGCACGAGGATCTCATGCAGCTTCTCTCCAGGGCGCAAGCCTGTGAACTCAATCGTGGTTGGCACGCCGCTCAGTACAATCATGCGACGCGCCAGTTCGACGATCTTCACCGGCTCGCCCATCTCGAGCACGAAGATGTCGCCTCCGTCGCTCATCGCTTGGGCCTGCAAGACGAGCCGAGCCGCCTCCGGAATGGTCATGAAGTATCGCGTGGCGTCCGGGTGGGTGACGCGAACAGGCCTTCCGTTGCGAAGCTGCTCCTCGAATATCGGAACAACGCTGCCTCGCGAGCCAAGCACGTTGCCAAAACGCACCGCAGTCGCGCGCAGACCGTTGCGGGCCGCCTCGAGCATGACGCGTTCGGCGACGGCCTTGGTGGCGCCCATGACGTTGCGGGGCTCGACCGCCTTGTCAGTGGAGATGAGCACGAAGTGCTCCACCTCGTGGTGCGCGCACGCAGCAAGCACGTTCATCGTGCCGATCACGTTCGCCCGCACGGCTTCAGCGGGCTCGGCCTCCATGAGCGGAACGTGCTTGTAGGCCGCCGCGTGAAAGACGACGCCGGGTGGCGTCGCAGCGAAGATGCGGTCGATCTTGCGGTCGTCGCGCACGTCGCAGATGTGCATACGCGCGACACCCGGCCACGTCGCCTCGATCTCGAGGTACATCTCGTAGAGGCGCGACTCGTCGATCTCGAGCAGGAGCAATCGCTCAGGCTGCATCTTGACGATCTGGCGGCACAGCTCTGAACCAATCGATCCGGCGGCCCCCGTCACCGCCACCACCTTGCCGGTGAGCGTACTCGATATGAGCTCAACGTCGATCTCGACCGGCTCCCTGCCGAGGAGGTCGTCCACAGTCACCTGGTGCAGGTCACTCAATCCCTTGAACTGCTCTTCGACCACGAATCCGGGGATGATACGCGTCTTTACGCCCGCACGCGTACACAGGTCGAGCACTTCACGCTTGCGCGCAGGCGTAAGCGATGGGATGGCGACAAATATCTCGTCGACGCCATGCTCCCGGACAACCTCTTCGAGCGCCGATATCGGACCGAGGATACGCGCCGCGTGCACAGTCATGCCGTGCTTTCGCGGGTCGTCGTCAACGAAGCCCACCACGTACATGCCAAGGTCGGGCCGATTCTCGATGTCGCGCAGCAGAAGTGAGCCGGCGTCACCCGCGCCCACGATGAGTACCCGCGTACCGCTGCGCATGCCCGCCTGACTCATGACCACCCACAGGCGCCCCATGGTCCGCAAAGCGCCAAGTCCCACAAACGCGATGACCCCCGTGATGAACACGACTCCAAACGGTACGAGCCTCGTGCCTTGGATCGGCGTGAGAGCGACATTGAGCGCGAACAACACGGCCATCGCGAGCCCCACCGCCAACGTCAATCGCGCTATCGCGTACACGCCGACGTGCCGCAGCACCATATTGTAGAGGCCGTTTAGCAGCAACATGCCGATGAACACGACGACCGCTACCGCCATGTACTCCCACAGGTAGCGCCTGAACACCTCGGGTACCGAGCCCTCGAAGCGCGCAAAGTACGCGAGCGCGACGGCCACCACCACAACGGTGGCATCGGCGAGCATCAACATAAGTATCTGTACGCGACGCGACGTATGCACCCGCTGCTTGGCCTTGAGAAGCCAGTTCCCCTGCGGCATTCCTTTGGTCCCCCGTCGGCTAGGTCGCGTCTTCTGTCGCCTGACGCATCACGTCCGCCATGACGTCAGCCGCATGTCGCATGTCGTTTTTGGTGAGCGTGGGATCCACCTGCAACATTACCGAGGTCTCGCCGAGCGCTCTGGCGACGGGCAGGCGCTCCGCCGGACCCCAGCCCCGCTCCACGAACGCGCGCTCGAGATAGATTTCCGGGCACGATCCCTGCGTGAGGACGACGCCTCGCGCGTTGACCTCATCGAGTATACGCGAACGATCCCACCCGGGCAGCAGCGCCTCCGGCCTGACGTACGCGTAGTACTTGTAGTATGCGTGGTAGGCACTGGCGGGCGGCACCGCGACTCGCAGACCCGGCACCTTCGCCAGTGCTTCGTCGAGCACGGCCGCGTTGTGCCTGCGGTCTGCAACCCACTGCCCGAGCTTGCGAATCTGCACGCGTCCCACCGCCGCCTGCACCTCGGTCATTCGCCAGTTCGTGCCAAACGAGCCGATGAGCCACTTGAACTCAAATCCCGGCTTGGCCGTTGCGGCCCGCATGGCGTCGAAGTCACGTCCATGGTCCTTGTACTCCCACGCGCTGCGCCAGACGTTCTCGTCGTCGCTGACGAGCATCCCGCCCTCACCACACGTGGTCATGATCTTGTCCTGACAAAACGAGAACGCCGACGCATGTCCAAAACTTCCCACCAAACGCCCCTGCCACCGCGCGCCATGCGCCTGCGCGCAGTCCTCGATGACCTTCACGTCCCGTTCCCGTGCAAGCGCCATGATCGCGCTCATATCGCACGGCCACCCGCCGAGGTGCACGACAATGACCGCCTTCGTGTCCGACGTCATCGCCTCGCCGAGCGTCTCGGCCGTCACCACTCCAGAGTCCGCATCGACATCGGCCACCAGCGGCCGAGCGCCCACCGCAACGACCGCGGTCGCCGTCCCGATGAAGGTGCGTGCGGGCACCACGACATCGTCACCCGGCCCTATGCCGAAAGCACGCAGCGCCAGCTCGAGCGCCACGGTGCCGTTGGCAAGCGTAATCGCGTGCTTCACGCCCAGGTAGGCCGCGAACTCCTTCTCGAACGCGCGACCCTGGCCGCCGGTCCAGTAGTTGACGCGGCCCGAGCGCAACACCGCTTGCGCGGCGCCGATCTCGTCAGGACCGAATGTGGGCCAGCTACTGGGCATCATCATCCACCGCGATGACACGCGCGGGAACGCCGACCGCAGTAGCGCCATCGGGCACATCCGCGGTAACGACCGCACCCGCACCGATCGTGCATCCCGCACCGACGCGTACGCCCGGTAACACTACCGCCCCCGCGCCACAGAAGCTCGCCTCCCCCACTGAACAGCCGCCCAGAAGCAGCACACCTGGAGCGATGTGACAGTGGGCACCTACAACGCTGTCGTGGGCAACGAGACATCCCACGTTCAAGATGACGTTGTCTGCGACCTTTGCGCCAGCGTTGACAACGACGTTCTGCATTGTCTGCACGCCCCTGCCGATGCTCGCGTAAGGACTAAGACTTGCCGAGGGATGCGCGAGCGAAACCAGAAGATCCGCATGAGCGAGGGAATCGTGCACGCGCCGCCGTGCGGTGACTTCGCCTATCGCTATCGTGAGACCATCGAACTTGATCTTCACAACGTCAGGAACGACAGGAGCGCCCGTGGGCTCATGCACGCCTCTCATTGCGTCGTCCTGGAACCCAGCGAGGCTGTGTCCGCACGCCACGATGAGGTCCGCGACCTCTTTGGAGTGCCCTCCAGCACCAATCACCGCGATCCTCACGCCAGTTGCACCCCTCGGTAGCCCGACTGTTCCATCGTCTTACTCGCTAGCACGCTCGTCACTCCCACGGAACTCAGGCATCGTCGCGTGTCCCTCGGCGTTTACGCCCCGCAGCGAAAGCACTTGTCCTGCCGTCATCCAGAGAATCTTCATGTCAAGCATGAACGACCGGTTGTCGACGTACCACACGTCTAGAGCCAGCCGCTCGTCCCATGATAGTGCATTGCGCCCGTTGACCTGCGCCCAGCCGGTGATGCCCGGACGGACTTCGTGCCGACGTGCCTGCTCGGGTGTGTAGCGGTCCAGATACTCGGGCAGTAGCGGCCGAGGCCCGACCAGACTCATATCGCCCCTGAGCACGTTCCAAAGCTCAGGAAGTTCGTCCAGTGAGGTGGAGCGCAAGAAGCGCCCGAGGCGCGTGAGGCGCTCCGCATCGGGAAGCAGTACGCCGTCAGGACCCCTCTCGCTCGTCATCGTGCGGAACTTGTACATGCGAAAGAGGCGGCCGTTCTTGCCTGGACGCTCTTGGACGAAAAGTACGGGGGAGCCGAGTCGTAGACGAACTAGAAACATCAGGGCCAACAGCAGCGGACTGAGCAACAGTAGGCCGATAGCGACGAGCACTGTGTCCAGGAGGCGCTTCATAGTCGAGTTCACCTTGTGCTCCACGGGTTACCGGTGTTCAGGCTTCCAGTACTTCTCGATAGATTGCCTCAAGCCCGGTCCAAATGCGTGCCTGAGCGAACTCCTCGACAACGCGCCTCCGGGCCGATTCTCCCATAGAGCGCGCTCGGTCGGGATTCTCCAACATCAAGCGAAGTGCAACAGTCAACTCCTCGGAATCGCCTGGCGAAACGACAAGCCCCGTTTCACCATCGACGACAGCATCACGAGCGCCGGTCGCAGTCGTGGTGACGGTTGGTATTCCTGAGGCGGCAGCCTCGAGTGGGGCGTTAGGGAAGCCTTCTCGATGGGTCGGTAAACACAGTACACACATCAACTGGTAGTAAGGTGCCGTCTCATCTACTAATCCCACTCTGATTATGCCTTCATGGCGCTGAAGCATCCGCATCGTCTGGGAAGGCAAGGCATCCTGACGCTCCACCTCCCCTACGATGAGCAGTCGCCTTGAGTGGTCTTCGGAGTACAGATGATCAAAAGCCTCAAGCAACTCGACCGCACCCTTGTCTCTTGTCAGTCGTCCAACGAAACCGACCGTTGGGGTACCTTCAGGAAGATCCAGCTCCGTTCGCATCGACTGAACGAGGTCAGACGTACAAGTGTCCACAGTGAATCGAGCACAGTCGACACCATTGCTGCTACCCGCCCCAATAACGTGCGCCTTCCGCTCCGCAACCACTCCTGATGCAACCGCTTCGCTACGAAGGCTATGGCTTACACAGATGACAACACTGGCGCAACTACATGAAATTCGTTCCGTCATCGCGAGAACGGCCCGCTTGATTCCCTTGGCTCCTTCTAAGCGAAGACCGCGCATCACGTAGACCCGGCCTTTCACCCGCAGCAGGTAAGCCGATATCATCCCGATGAGTCCTGCCTTAGGCGTTCCTGCGTTGACGACGTCGGGCTGTATGCTGCGAATGAGCGACAGCATTGCGCAAAGCGAGCGCATGTCGCGCAGTACTGACACCTCTCGACACATCGGGATCTCGTGCACCACGACTCCCTCACGTGCAGCAACAGCAGACAGCTCAGCGCCGGGCGCACATGCGAGATGCACGGCCCATCCCCGCTCCACGAAGTAGGCCATCTGGCCACGAAGTAGTGTTGCGGCGCTCATTGGAACAGTTACACAGTAAAGAAGCTTTGGCCCCGATATTGAAATAACCGAGCTGTCTTGGCCCCGAGCTAGCGGCGGCTGAGGTTTCGAATCATTGGGTTCGGTCACCGTGTCGGCCTAACCTGGCAGTTCGTTGCGTACCACTCAAGCGTCCGGCTCAAGCCATCCTTAAAGCAAACTGAGGGCTCATAGCCGAGCACGGTCTTTGCGCGTTCAATAGCGGCGTGCGAAAACCGAACATCGCCAACCCTCTCGTCAAGAAAGCGGGTCTCCCCTGTGTGTGAGGTAAGGGAAATCAGAGATTCAATGAGCTCAAGCAGTGAGATTCGAACGCCACATGCGACATTAACCACCGCCCCGTCGAGGCTATCGGCTTCCAGTGCAAGCAAGTTCGCTCGCACTACATTCTCGACAAAGGTGAAGTCTCTCGCCTGCGTGCCGTCTCCATGGACAGTGAATGGCTCTCCTTCGAGTGCGGCAGTCATGAACTTGGCGATGACACCCGAGTACTGCGAAGTCGGGTCCTGGCGGGGTCCGAATACGTTGAAGTAGCGGATGGCTAGTGTTTCCATACCGTAGATCTCTGAAAAAACACGGGTATAGTGCTCGCATGTAAGTTTCGACACCGCATACGGTGACCGAGGGTTTGGGGTCATGCCCTCATGCTTAGGGAGCTGCTCTCCGTCCCCGTAGACCGAAGAAGAGGATGCGAGTACGACCCGACGCACACCCGCCTTGTGTGCCGCACTCATCAGTTTCAGCGTACCGCCGACGTTCACATCGTTGGTCGTCACCGGCGCCTTAATCGACCGGGGAACCGATGGCAAGGCCGCCTGATGAAGAACCATGTCGACGCCGGCAACAGCCTCCTCGACCGTTTCGAGATCCCTGATGTCTCCCTCAATCAGCTCAATGTCACCCAGGCAGTGCGTGAGGTTCTCACGCCGCCCGGTGGCGAAGTTGTCAAGTACCCGGACACGGTACAGATCCCTAGCTAACAATCCATCAACAATGTTGGATCCAATGAATCCTGCACCGCCGGTAACGAGCACTGTCGATCGACTCATGCAGTTCTCCCTCGTTGTCCAAGAGCCCGTGACCACTCTCCCGTGCCCGACAGAAATATCTCAGTGCCGCTCGTTCGCGATAAGTAGTTCATCCTCAACCGTCGCCGCATCACCACTTTCATCGACAATTACACCTGCTCGCTCCATGCAGCGCGATAGGATTGGACCATATCTTTGATGTCGTAACGCTGCACGATCACTCCTCGGCACTCAAATTTGCGGCGAGTCCAATCGCTATCACGCTTCATCAGTTCGATAGCGGACACAATCGCATCAGCTAGAGCATCTGAATCTCGCGGGGGGACAACCCAGCCAGTCTGGCCAACAATGGTTCGAGCGTCGCCAACAGCGGTAGTCACACATGGGGTGCCACACGCCATTGCCTCACAGATGACATTAGGAAATGCTTCGGTCCGCGATGAGAGCACATGGATGTCGATTGCGTTCATGACGGCTGGAATGTCTTCTTGTCTGCCCAACAGCATCACACTGTCATTGACATTCCATGCTGCTAGCCGCTCTTGAATACCACGGTTGGCTGAGTCCAGGCCGTTCCCGACTAGGACACACGTGAACACAACCCCTCTTCGCGCGAGGGCGGAAAGTGCTTGAAGCAGGTTCTCATGGTCTTTGTCTGGGTGTAACCTGCCGACCATGCCCAGCACGGCTGCCTTTTCGTCCACGCCCCAATTTGTTCGCAGTCGCTCCCTAGCTGCCTCACTTGGGGCAAAATGCTGCAGATTATAGCCGTTCGGAACAACAATCATCTTGTCAGACGCGAAGCCTATGTCCCGATGCGCATCAAGCGCACTCTGGGCGCAACAGATGATTGTGGAAGGCACGACGTAGGAGAGGACTGCATTCAACCGCGCGATCATGCGTGTTGCACGAGAAGAGGTTGATTTGTCGAGGCGCGCATGGTGCACCCCCCAACATACGCGGCGAATGCCCGCAGCCTTCGCAACAATCCCTCCAATTAGGTCAGCATGGTACATCCAAGTCTGCACCACGTCAGGCTTCTCAGCTCGCATAATCTTCCAGAGACGAAGGGGCGCATCCACACGCAAACGCCCTTTTCGCATTCTCAAGCAATGCACGACGCTGCCGGCTCGCTCAAGCAGCCGACCGTATTTCCCTTCATCCATCAGAGACACTACAACATGAGCTTCTGGATTGCTGGCGATAATGAGTCGATACAGAGCTGACTCTGCACCCCCGTCGTTCAGTCCCGTGATTACGTGCAGAACCTTCATGGGCGCTCGGTGCCCTTGGGAACAGTCACACACAAAGATCCGCCAGCCGCTGCCATGGACAACACTAACCAGGTCACCTTTCTCGCCTCAAGGTTGAGAATGAAGGAGCTGACTACGAGAACTGCTCCCAGTAGAACCCAGTAGGCGCGAGAAGGGCCTCTCAACAAACAGCGCTGCCCAAGGGCCGAAGCAGCCAGCCCCACCCAAAGAAGCAGACCGACAACCCCGCCGCCGACCGCGACTGACAAGAAGGCGTTGTGAGCTGAGTGGAATCCCCCCAGTAGCCTTTCGGCCACAAATGGAAATGTGCCGGTACCAAAGCCAATAAGCGGACGATTCCAGAAACCCTCCAGGCCTGCGTTCCAGATTGGGATGCGATTTCCGAGCGTTCCTGAGCGGATCTCGTAAGGAATGGTCGCTGCCCGAGTGAAGCCGTCATGCGCGAGATCAACCACGAAGAGAGAGGCCAGAGCGACCAACAATACGGGAGCCCAGGACCGCCAGCGTCGACCAAGCCCAATACCAGTCAACAAGACCCATGCGATGATCATCCCGCTAACAAGCACTCCTAAGCGAGAACCGGTCAGAAAGACGGCAAGGAACGCAACAGGAATCACCCCCCAGCAAAGAAGTCTCATGACGCCTCCGCTGCGCCCACCAACATACCAGCCTATGACAATGGCGACATTCAAGTAGACTGCCAAGTCGTTAGGATCGAAACCTATTGCTGCATACCGCGCGTACACTACCTGTGTTCCTTCGACGAAAGCAGCAAGTGTTCCAAGGGCTGAAACCCACGAACCGAGAACATATGCAAACATCAACGCCTCGAGTCTCGCCTGATCAGCGACGTACAGGACAACAAGCACAGAAGCGATGAGCAACTGGGTATATGTGAACGCCATCGAAACCGTGATTGCCGGATGAATACTCCAGAAGAGACTGACCCAACTCCAGAGTACGAACACTAGTCCCCACACAAGATGGCGGTGCACACGGATTCTTCCCGTCGCCAATAGCGCAAGGAGCCCTATTGTAAACACCCCCAGACCAACCATTCTTGCAACGGTCCCTAGACCCGGGATTATGACCATGTTTTCCCAGGGAACCACGAACGCGTACACACACAAAGCCCCGAATGCAATCCTGCTCATGATTGACCCAGAAGTAGCGCTATGTAGCGCTCAGCCGATACCCCAGCCGTGTACGACCGAATGTCGAAGTCGTCTGAGGGGGTCTCAATCAATGCGGCAAGTATCTCGCTCGCAAGTGCATCCGGGTCCCCTGGCGGAACTAGCCTCCCCCAGCGCCCTCCTTCCAGGATCTCCGCTGGACCACTCGGGCAATCGGTGCTCACGACAGAACATCCGCACGCCAGTGCCTCAATCAACACGGACGGCAAGCCCTCCCACCTTGACGACAGCACGAACACTGAGGCTCTCTTCATGTATGCATACGGATTGACGACGAAGCCTGGCATCGCCAGGTCAGATCGAACACCCAGGTCTGAGGCGAGTTTTTCCAACTCTTGCCGCAATTCCCCCTCCCCAAGAATCATGAGCCGGCAAGCCCGCTTGCTGCGCACCTGCGCAAATGCACGAATCAGATTCTCGAAATCCTTGGCTAAGGTCAATCGGCCAGCGCCCAAGATCACCGGAGGGGAACTCGGACCGAACCACGGATCATCAATAGACTGTTGACACATCTCAACAAGCGTGGGGGTTACCACAGGGTTGTAAATCACATGCACTCTATCCCGCGGGACCCCTGTTGAGTCCACAAGGTCGTCTGCTACACCCTGAGAAACCGCAACAACGACATCAGCATACGAGTAGGCGAGCTTGCGCATGACCTTGACTACTCGCGCAGGGACACTCTTTGCGCTTTTCTCCGCAACGGACACGGTGCTGTGCTCAGAAACAACCAGCCGCAAAGGGACCCGAGCCATGTTGCGAGCTACAACAGCGATGACATTTGCATGCCCTAGCGCGGAGAGCATCGCGGCCGGACGCTCGCGGCGCAGATACTGCACCAGCATTGGTAGACTTAAGGCCACCCTAGATGCACCCAGATCTACAACCCTGACATTCTCTGCAACTTGGTCAATGTAGGGGCCTTCTGCCCGAACGAGAACCAAGTCGACCTTGTGCCCAGCATCCGCGAAGGCATTTGCGAGGCCAACAATGACCCGTTCCGCGCCTCCGCCGCGAAGCGAGGGGATGTAGATCGCTATCCGCTCACTCAAGACAACCCTCCGAGGCTGCACGAAAGCCGTTCACGGCAATTCGCGACATTCAGGAGAATGACCAACCCGCCATACACAATGCCCCCTAGAGCCACTTGGCCCAGTAGCGCTACGACACCCAACTGGTCCGAAACCTGGGCGACCGCGATAGCCATCCCTCCAGCAGCTATCAACACCTTGCTTGCATCATGCCACGGGAATCCCAGCACGAAAGCCCTTCTGCCGAGGAAGATACTCAAGAGCAGCGCAAGACCGTAGCTAACCACAGTAGCCCACGCGGCACCAACAAGCCCGTGCAAAGGAATCCACCATAGATTCAACAATACGTTAGCCATAGCGGCCGGTAGCATCACCCACAGCTGACCGATGGTCCGGTGGCCCATCTGAAATGCTAGATCGAAGTAGTACGATCTCACTCCTGACAAGAAGGTAGCAACCGTAACCAGCGGCAACAATACACTTGCTGCTTCGCGAAACTCCTCACCTAGGAGTACCGCCGAAATATTGGGAGAGAGAAGGATAAGGCCGATGCACGCAGGCAACCCAACAGCCAGCAACAACGTAGCATTGTTCCGCAATTGATCACGTGCTGCTATTACGCCTTCTGCTTCAAGTGCCTTGAGTGCAAGAGGATACGCAGCTAGATTCACTACAACCATCAGAGATGTAAGCGTCTGATTCGCAAGGTCGTAAGCCGGCGCGTAGACACCGGCGTCAGCGGTGGTCAGTAGCGCTGCAATCAAGAACCGATCAGATGCGCTGATTACGAATACAAGAGCAAACGTAGCTGTAAGCGGCCAACCGTATCTCAGTGTCCTTGCAAGCCATTGTCGATTCAGGCGCGGCCTCACTTGCCATGTCGAGTCTCGTAGTCCTGCGGCACCAAACAAGAGAGCCGCAACCAGCAAGCCAAGCAACGGGCCGAGCTCGCCAAGTTCAAATACCAGAACACCGACCGCTCCTAGAAGAAGTGCAGATGCGCTCTTCGCGACAGACAGTAGGCCGTACCGCATCGGCCTGAGCTGAATCCGACTCAGCGTGAGCACGGTTTCCATCCATGCCATCGCCCAGAGCAACGGAATGCCAATCATGATCAATTGACGAATTTGAGAGTCCAGAACGAAGAAAGCAGACCCGGCTCCCGCTACACCCGTCATTACGACGAGCAGTATGAAGGCACCTAAGGTAGTAGAGGCAAGATCCTTAAGCTCTTGTCCAGCTGCTGGGTGGAACCGGAGCAACGCCGCACGCATCCAGTGGAACAGCACCGCATTACCGAGACCAACTGCCGCAATCACCAGGGTATAGCTACCGTACTGGGCAGGCGACAGCAAGCGTGTATATACCGCAAGCCCCGCGAACCCGAAAAGGCCGGTCAGTAGGCGGATAATCAGGTACTGGCTAGCGTGCCGTAGCAACATGATGATCGGCTCGTTCAACCAAAATGCCACTGGCCAAAAGTGTGGCTGCTCTTAGCATCAAGATAAGAGGAATGGCAACCTTTGACGCAACCAGCCAAACCGTGTCACAAATCAACCACCGCTCGGAAGAGTGCAAACCGAGTCCGGCACCCACTCTTCGCCAATGCACGCTATCGCGCACCGGTAACCACATCGAGCAGCCCCCACCCAAAGTACTGGTCGAGGAAGTACGCTGTAAGTGCCGCGACCACCACAACAGCGAGGAACCCGAGTAGCCCGGCCATCACGCGGCCCACGAAGCCGAGGAACTTGCGCATCGGCGAGATCTCCGGCAGGTAGACTACCGCAGGCGGCGGGAACTGCTCGGCAGACCTCACGTTCACCGTCGCTTTCGCGCCCGAGTCGTGCCTCTTGCCACCCTTCTTGGCGGCCGCGCGACCACTTTCTGGCGCGTTGTAGTAATCAGCGTAGTAGTAGTCGCCAAAGTACCCAGCGTAGTAGCCCCCACCCGCCGCGCCGCCCTCAAGGCCCCACACTACGGAGCCCACGATGCGCGCGCCAACGTTCTCGAGCATCTCCGCGCCCTTCGCGGCGGCTTCGCGCGTAGTCACACCCGCGCGCGTTACCATGAGCACGCCGTCGGCCCAGCGCGCCACTGCCGCCGGATCCGCGACCGCGAGCAGCGGAGGCGTGTCGAGAATGACCCAATCGGCCCACTCGCCTAGCTCGGTGAGTAACTCGTGCATCTTCTGCGAACCCAGCAACTCGCTCGGGTTGGGCGGCATCTTTCCGCTCGTCATGACCAGCAAATTCTCATCTCCGGGACGCTGGAGCGCCGCCTTGATCGAGTGCGAGCCAAAGAGCACGTCGGAAAGCCCGATCATGTTTTGCAACCCGAAGAAGTCACCAGACGTCGGGCGACGGAAGTCGCAGCTCACGAGAACGACCTTCTTGCCGGCCTGGGCGAGCGATGCGGCAAGGTTCGCGGCCACCGTCGATTTGCCCTCCGCGGGCGCGGCACTCGTGACGAGCAGCGTCTTGATATCGTGTTCGAAGTTGATGAAATCGAGTGAGTTGCGCAGCGCTCGGTATGCCTCGGCAGCCGGCGAGCCGGGGTGCTGGACGATCGTGAGCCTGCGCTGCTCGCCCTTCTCAAACGTCTCGAGCGGGATCATCCCGAGCACCGGCGCGCCAAAGAGCTTCTCGGCCACCTCGGTCGATTTGATGGTGTTGTCCAGGTACTCGTAGAGAAACGCCATGCCAAGACCAAACACGAGTCCCACCGCGAGCCCAAGCGCGCCGTTGCGCAAAGGTTGGGGCGACAAGGGTGTCTCGTTCACAACCGCCGGGCTGACCACGCGTCCCGCGCCTGTTTCGAGTTGCTGCTGGATGCGCAGCGACTCGAGCTTCTCGGCGAGTGTGGTATAGAGACCGGCGAGGATGCGCAACTCCGCATCGAGCTCATCGGTCCTGCCCTCATCAGAGATGCGACGGCCCACCTCAAGGACCTGGTCCTGCGCGTCTTCGAGGCGCAGTTCTACCTCGGTGGCGGCGGCAGCGATGCTCTCGCGGCGCACCTGCTGCGACCAGTTAACAAAGCCCTCGGCCATCTGGTTGGCGATCGCGACCGCCATCTCGGGGTCGGGGTCGGTGGCGACAACACGGATGATGTTCGTCTGCCCCACAGCTGCGACGGTGACGCGCTCCAGGAGTTCGGCGGGGGTGGTGCGCAAGCCGAGCTCGCGAACGGTTTCCTCGGCGATTGGGCGCACCTGCATGAGCTGGACCTGTGTTTGCAGATTGCGCTCGGCCGGGCCGGTGAACTCGCCCACGGCAAAGCCAAGAAGCGCGGCGCCGGCGTCACGGTCGGTGATGAGGACCTTGGCCTCGCCCTCGTAAGTGGGCGTCTGCAAGAAACTCACGGCAAGCGCGGCGAGCGTCACGACCACGATAGCCTGGACGATCACCCACTTGCGGGCCTTGATGACCTGCAGGTAGTCCCTGAGTTCGAGCTCTTCCACTTACAGCTCTCGGAAGGACGTCAAGAACCAGTGCTTGACGCCGTTGATGTCCTTTGAGATCGCAACGATCTGGCCCGCGCTACGCGGCTTTGTTCCCCCGCCAAACTCAACATCGATCGTCACCGTGCCAGAGCCTGTGGACACACGGTTGACCTTCACGGTGCGGTAGCCGCCGTCGACAAACGCTGCAATAACGTCCTGACTCGCGGTCTGCTGCTCGACTATCGTGTCGATGACTGAGATGTCTCCCCTGCGACCGGCAGCACCGCGAGAGGCGTTGCCGTCACGCGTGATGCTCGAGAAAAACCATGCGCCGTCGTGTGCGCGTAGCACAACCGTGCCGGAAATCGGGTCATTGCCGTTGGTGGACACGCGCAGCCGAGCCTCGGTAGCCGTTGCGGACTGCGGAGTCAGGGAGAACGATGAAATCTTGCCACCCACGAGCTTGCCTATCTGCTCCTGGCTGTCGACCTGCTCCCAGTACATGCGCGCACGCGCGTCCGCAGGCACGGTCACGCCCGTTGCGGGCACCACCGTAGCCGGAGGAGTAGGCGCGGGGGCCTGTGAGGAGACGGGCGAGACCGGCGGCGCAGGCGCGGCAGGAGCTGTGGGGGTCTCCTCGGCGGCTGTGCCGTCCCCGGGGGGCGTTGGCGCTTCCGCATCCGGATCCTCGGTAGGCTTGGGCGGTACCGGGGCTGTTACCTGGGCGTTATCCCCGCCGCCAAGGATGTTGTCGACAAGATCGATCCCGCCCAGAAAGACGAACGCCCCGGCGAAGACCGCTGTGGCGAGCAAGACAGCCGCCACCGGTATCACAAGCGAACGCGGCTTCGCGGGCAATTGGCTCTTTGGCTCATCAGTCATGATGTTACACCCCTCTACCCGCGCGCACGCGGTACGTTGATGAAGCCACGATAGTATACCATCAGCGAAGAATACGTCGAAGACTCTCGAGGGCCTCAGGTGAAAGGTCGGTCGTCACCCCTGCCGTTTGCGGTTCCAATTCGGCGACCGCACTGGCAAGTGCTTCGGTGAAACGCTCCGCTACCCTCTCGCGTTGCGAATCGGTAAGATACGCCGCCCCCTTGAGGTATTCGCACGTCTCGACACCTTCTAGCACCTGCCTTCCGGCAGGAAACGACAGTAACCGTTCGCCCGTGAACACGTCAACCGGGCGGGGCGATTCAAACTCGAGTCCGCCAGCGGCGTCGACCCACTGGGCCCACACGTCAGCATCGAGTATCACATACGCCGGGTGGGTTCCGTCGCCGAGGCGCGCGATAGCGGCCGCGACCGCCGGTCCGCCTCCAAACGCGTAGGCGTCACGAAGCTCGTTGTACGTGGTGCCAGGGATGGTGACCTCGGTAAGCGGGTCGTAGGAGCGAACCGATCCATCGGCCACGGTTACCACCGCCACCAGAGGCGTTACAATCCCGCCGTCCTCGCCCTCGCACGCAAGCGCGATCACTACCTCGTCTGGCAGCGTGGCACGGTCGCCGTCAAGCACCCCTGAGGCGAGCACGTAGACAACCGCCACGACCGTGATGACAAGTGCCGCTCCGACGCCTCCCGCAACAGCCCTGCCAACACCCCTGCCCTGGCCCATCTCACTCCCCTACAAACGCAAGGATCCCCGCTGCGATTCCCTCGGCCAGTTTGTCCTGGTAGTGAGGGCTCGAGAGTAGGCGATCCTCGACCGGGTTGGTCATGAACCCGCATTCTATCAGTACGCTTGGAACTGTCGCCCAGTTGAACCCGGTGAGGTCGGTCCGGGGCTTGAGGCCCAGGTCGCCCGCGCCGGTCGAAGCCACCACCGCGTCGTGGACGAGGCGCGCCGCCCGCTCGCTGGGGCCCGCGATACCGCCGGTCCAGCGGTTGGGCCCCGGAAAGAGCGTCGCGATTCCCGCGCGCGCGGGGTCTGTGCTGCCGTCGGCGTGGATACGCACGAACAGGTCCGCGCCGGCCTCGTTGGCCATCCGGGCGCGCTCGGAGTTGGAGATGTTGACGTCGTTGGTGGTACGCGTCATCACCACCGTCACGCCCGCTGCCTCGAGACGCGCTTTGAGGTTCATCGATATCTGGAGCGCGATCTCGTACTCGGGCACGCGCGTCTCAACGCCGGTGGTTCCGCCAGTCACACGCGCTTTCGTCTCCGTTGCGCCCGGGCCTACCGGTTCGCGCCGGTTGTCGCCGCGCGACTGATGCCCGGGATCGATGCACACGACAACACCGGTGAGCAGTGAGGTTGCCGTCGTGCCCGTCTCGGCAGGAACAACAAGCGTGACCGCCATGCCCTCGGGCAAGAGCATTCCCGCCGAGGGTTCCTGCGAACGCACCTTACGCGCCTCGCCTACCGCGTCAGCCGCAACCGAAACATCGTCGGCGACCTTGACAACCAGACCGGCCGCCTCGAGTACCACGTACGCCTCGGCAAGCGTGCGCCCAACAACGTCGGGCACCTCAATGGCTTTGGGGGTCTGCGTGGCGGCTGTTGAGCTACCGGCGGCGGTTTCGGTCGCAGCAAGCGCTGATGGCTGGGCATCAAGCGTCTGGGGCGAAGCGTCGCTATCCTGGCTCAAAGCGAGGACGAGGGTAGCGGTGGCGAGGAGTCCAACGCATCCCACGACCGCAAGCACGACCATCGTGCGTCGTGCGCGTTCGGTGCGGGAGCGTTGCCCCCTGTCGGTGCGAGATCGTCTCATAGTGTGTGTGATGGTGGGTGGTGCGTTGTGGTGGGCCCGGCAGGATTCGAACCTGCAACCAAGGGATTATGAGTCCCCTGCTCCACCATTGAGCTACGGGCCCTCTTGGGTAGACTCGAACTATCGCGACATGCGCCGCACGGGTGACTATAGCGAATCGGCGCGCGTGTTGCACCCCGCGAAGCGCTTGAGTATACTGCGCGGTGGCGCCGCACCCGCTCTGCGGCGTTCCTGCTTTCCTCGGTAGCTCAATGGTAGAGCATCCGGCTGTTAACCGGAGGGTTGTAGGTTCGAGTCCTACCCGAGGAGCCAGAAACCTTTCCAGGCCGCCCACCCAGGCGGCCTGTCGCATTGTGTTAGGCGATAAGCGATACGTTGTGCACAATCTGGAAATACTCTGAGTGTGCAAGTGCGACCGGGAGGCGCCATGAGCCCACGTGTGCTAGTCGCCGACGACGACACGTCGAGCCGCTACCTGCTCGAATCCATCCTGTCCTCGGCAGGCTACGATGTCGAGTCCGTGCCCGACGGCGAACAAGCCCTCTCAGCCGCCCACAGGCAACCTCCAGACCTCATCGTCACCGACATCCTCATGCCCAACATGGATGGTTACGCGCTGTGCCGCGCGTGGCGTTCCGACCAGCGTCTTTCCGCCATCCCCCTTGTGTACTACACCGCCAACTACACCGATCCTGACGACGAGCGGTTCGCCTTGAGCCTCGGCGCGGACCGTTTCCTCCTCAAACCGCTGGACCCCGACGTCCTTCTCGCCGAGGTCGACTCCGTCCTCCAATTCACCAGATCCGGGGACCTTACCCGCCGGATGCTCCCGTCGGAAGACGAGACCGAGGTTCTCAAGGAGTACAACGCCCGTCTCGTGAGCAAGCTCGAGCAGCAGCTCATCGAGGTCCAGCGCGTCAACGAATCGCTCACGCTGCTCGTAGACGGCACGATTGAGGCGATCGCCAAACTTGTCGAGGCACGCGATCCATACACTTCCGGACACCAGGAACGCGTCGCCGACCTTGGCGCGGCTATCGCAGCCGAGATGGGATACGACTCTCACTTCCAGCGCGGAATCCGGATGGCGGGCCTGCTGCATGACATCGGCAAGATCTACGTCCCCGCCGAGATCCTCACAAAACCACGGCGTCTCACCGAAGTCGAGTTCAACATCGTCAAACTTCACCCCGAGGTCGCCTACGATGTTCTCGCCCCCATCGAGTTCCCGTGGCCAATCGCCGAGTACATCTACCAGCACCACGAGCGCGCCGATGGCTCGGGCTACCCGCTTGGGATCAAGGATGATGCGATCGTTGACGGCGCGCGGATCCTCGCTGTCGCCGACGTGGTCGAGGCGATGTCGTCGCATCGCCCCTACAAGCTCGCCGTCGGACTCGATGCCGCGTTAGACGAGATCGACTCTAACGCAGGCATTCTCTACGACCGGGATGTTGCCGTAGCGTGCCTACAACTCTTCCGGGTGCACCACTACGTGATCCCTGAGTCGTCGAGCTCCCCGCTCGCATTGTGAGGCTCGAAACCGCACGCGCGGCGGCTGACCCCTCCTGCGACCTACTCCAGGTAATCCTTGAGTCTGCTGCTGCGCGACGGGTGGCGCAGCTTACAAAGCGTCTTGCTCTCGATCTGGCGGATGCGCTCGCGCGTGACCCCAAACTCCCGGCCCACTTCCTCAAGCGTGCGTGGATGACCGTCGGTGAGCCCGAACCTTAGCTCGATAACCTTGCGTTCCCGCTCCGACAAGCTGTCGAGAACACGGGAGAGTTGTTCTTGAAGCATCGAGAAGCTCGCCGCCTCGGGAGGCACGACCGCGTCACTGTCCTCGATGAAGTCACCGAGCTGGGAGTCTTCCTCCTCGCCTATCGGCGTCTCAAGACTCACCGGTTCCTGAGAGATCTTTAAGATCTCGCGCACGCGTTCGGCGGTCATCTCCATCTTCTCGCCGATCTCATCGGGGCTTGGCTCTCTGCCAAGCTCTTGCAGCAGCTGACGCTGCACGCGGATGAGCTTGTTGATCGTCTCGACCATGTGCACCGGGATGCGGATGGTGCGCGCCTGATCGGCGATAGCCCGGGTAATGGCCTGACGGATCCACCACGTGGCGTATGTCGAGAACTTGAAACCCTTTGTGTAGTCAAACTTCTCAACTGCACGGATGAGTCCGAGGTTTCCCTCCTGGATGAGGTCGAGAAAGAGCATCCCGCGTCCCACGTAGCGCTTCGCTATCGAGACCACGAGACGCAGGTTCGCCTCCACGAGTTGCTGCTTGGCGTCGAGGCCCACCGCCTCGATGCGGGTAAGGCGGCGCCGCTCAGGGCGCTCAAGCGCAACACCGAGTTCCTCGGCCTTCTCGATTTTGTCAGTCGCTTCGAGGCCCGCTTCGATCTTCATCGCAAGATCGATCTCTTGCGCAGCGGTGAGTAGCGGAACCTTGCCGATCTCTTTCAAGTACATCCGCACGGGATCACCCGTCAGCGGAGCGAGCGCGGAGCTATCCGTCCGGCGCTTGGTCTTCTTCTTGGTGGCCTTGGCGGGTTTGGGAAGCGGGATGTCTATGTGCTCCTTCTCAGTGCCGGGGATGTCATCGCCGATGTCGTCGGAGTCGGAGTCGTCGGCGTGCTCTGTGGCGGTGCCTACGACGTCACCAACGCCCGGCTCTTCGACAACAACGATACCGACGTCACGGAAGTACCCGTACACGCTCTCGATCTGCTCTTCAGACAGATCGATGTGCCCGATCGCACCCTGGATCTCTTCATCGGTGAGTTTACCCTTTGCGGCACCCGTCTTTGCGAGTTTCTTCACCTCGGCAAACTCGACGGCCTCAAGAGACTTGGCCGCGGTGGTCTTCTTGCGTTCGGTCTTGATCGGTTCTGTCACTCGAAACCCCACACTTCCGCTTCCTTTGGGAGCACACCGCGACGAAGCGAGTCACGCTCCGACTGCAATGCGACAACACGTCTGAACTGTTCATCGGCATCGGTTGCGTCTCCTGAAGTATCAGACTCCCGATACCGTGCCGTGCTCTCCCTGATTTGTCGCTCGAGCGCGAACTCCTTGAGCTTAGTCACCAGGTCACGAACAACCGAGTCTACATCTCCAGACGCGGGCACGTCCATGAGAAGCCCGGAAAACACACTGCCGGCGTACGTGTCCCGCTCGGCTACCGCCCGATACAACTCATCGGTCGTCGCGCTTGACGGCATCGCGCACACCGTCTCGATGAGAAGGCGCGACACTGGATCAACAAGCAGGTCGGTATCTAGCAAGCGGCGTGCCCCCATGCGCAGATCCGGAACCGCCGCCGCAACGCTCACGAGCGCGCGCTCCGCGCGTGTGGAGGGATCGATGTGCTCGTGGGAGCGCTCGGAGTCTGAAGCTCGGCCTCCCGTAGGGGGTGCGTCCCGAGTATCCGCGTCTGATCCTCGCGACGCGGGCTTCGCGTTATCGATGGCGGCGAGCGCCGTGACGTAGTCGATCCGCAAGCGATCGGCTAGATGGTTCGCGTAGTCTTGAGCAAGCAGCGTACCCTTGACTGGTGCGATGACCTGGGCGGCGTCCCGCAGGGCTCTCGCTCGGCCTTCGGCCGCGGAAAGATCGTGCGTCGAGAGCCGCTGATCGATCGCGAACCGCAAGAGCGGCTCGGCGGCAGCGATCACCTCGTGCATCGCAGCGGCGCCACGCGTCGCCACAAGCTCCGCGGGGTCGAGTCCGTCGGGGAGCAGCGCGACTTTGAGATCGATCTCCCTTCTGCCGGGCGACGCTAAGGCGGCGTCGATGAACTCGGCCGCGCGTGCGGCGGCCCTCAGTCCCGCTGCGTCACCGTCGAAGAGGTAGACAATGTTCTCGGTGAATCGCGCGAGCAAGTTGACGTGCTGGCGCGTAAGGGCGGTGCCAAGAGTCGCGACCACGTGTGTGATCCCCGCCTCATGAAGCGCGATCACGTCGGTGTAGCCTTCGACCACGACCGCGGTCTTTTCGGCGATGATCGCGTTTTTGGCCCGGTCGATGGCGTACACGTTTTCCGACTTGCGAAATACCGGAGTGTCCGAGGAGTTCAGGTACTTAGGTTCACCTCCGCCGACCACACGTCCCCCAAATGCGATGACGCGGCCGTGGACGTCGCGAATGGGAAACATAATGCGACCGTAGAAGCGGTCAACAAGGCGTTTGTCCGGGGACTCCCTGACATAGGCGAGATTGGCCGCGACGATCTCATCGACCGTGAACCCCTCAGCGGCGAGCCTCTTTGTGAGCGCGTTTGAACCGGGAGCGAAGCCGAGCGTGAACCGGCGTGCGACTTCGATACCGAACCCGCGAGCCGCCAGGTACTCGCGAGCCGCGGCCGCCTCGGGAGCGGAGGAGTGCGTGAGCAGGTGGTGGTAGTACTCGGCGGCGTCCTCGCACGCGGCTATCAAGCGCTCGCGCTGTCCCCGGTGAGGGCCCGCGGCGTCCTCGGCGATCTCGATATGCGCGCGCTCGGCGAGCAGTCGTACAGCTTCAGGGAACTCGAGGTTCTCTCGGCGCATAAGGAAGCCAAACACATCCCCGCCCGCGGCGCACCCGAAGCAGTGCCACATCTGAGTAGCCGGGTCGACCTTAAACGACGGCGTCTTCTCGGAATGAAACGGGCACAACCCCCAATACAGGCGTCCCTTCTTGTTGAGGACCACGCTTTCAGAGATGAGGGCGATGACATCGGTCGCGTCACGCACCCGCGCGACATCCGATTCAGGGATCCGTCCCACGCGCCCTCCTTTCGACAGTCACACTGCAACGTACCCCAGGCGGGGCCGCGCTAATACGACGAGGCTCCCGGGTGAGCGCTCGGCCACCCGGGAGCTCCCGGCGTCATGTCCAGGCTGCGACGAGCGCACTCGCTCGACAGCCGCGTAACTCTGAGTGCGCTACCTGCCGAGGAACCCTCCGCCCATCGCCACGAAGAGCGGGACAAACACGAGGCTTACGATGGTCATGAGCTTGATCAAAATGTTCATCGAAGGGCCCGAGGTGTCTTTGAAAGGGTCACCAACCGTGTCACCAACAACAGCTGCCTTGTGAGCCTCAGAGCCTTTGCCGCCGTGGTTGCCGGCCTCGATGTACTTCTTAGCGTTGTCCCACGCGCCACCGGCGTTTGCCATGAAGATGGCGAGCAGGAAACCGGTCACGAGCGCTCCGGCGAGCAAACCCGAGAGCATGTCGACCGACACCATGCCCACGACGAGCGGAGCGGCCACGGCGATGACGCCGGGAACGACCATCTCCTTGAGTGAGGCCTTGGTCGAGATGTCGACACAGGCGGCGTAATCCGGCTTGCCGGTACCCTCCATGATGCCGGGGATCTCTCGGAACTGCCTGCGGACCTCTTCGATCATCGAGAACGCCGCGCGACCCACCGCGTTCATAGTCAGCGCTCCAAACAAGAACGGAAGCATCCCGCCGATGAACAAGCCCACGATGACGTAGGGGTTGTCCAGGCCCATGTTCAGCGGCGCGGCACCCTCGCCGATAAGGCCGGCGTTGACTTGGGTGCGGAAGGCGACAAAGAGTGCGAGTGCGGTAAGGCCCGCCGAGCCAATCGCAAAGCCCTTGGCGATGGCAGCGGTGGTATTGCCTACGCTGTCGAGACTGTCGGTGATCTTGCGGATGGGAGCACCCATCCCGGCCATCTCGGCGATGCCTCCGGCGTTGTCGGCCACAGGACCGTACGCGTCTACGCCCACGGTGATCGCAATGATGGAAAGCATGCCCAGCGCGGCAAGACCGATGCCGTAGATGCCGCCACCGTCATACGCCGCCTCACCGGCCGCAAACGAGATGATGATTCCGGCCGACACTACGAAGATCGGAGCGGCGGTCGACATCATGCCCGTACCGATACCGGCGATGATGTTGGTCGCGGTACCCGTCACAGAGGCCTCGGCAATCTTGCGGGTGGGACGGAAGTGATCGGAGCAGAAGTACTCGGTGATCTTGCCGATCGCGATTCCGGCGGAAAGACCGGCGACGACGGCTGCGAAAAACCACATCCGCGCGGGATCTGAGCCCTCGCGAGTCGACCAGTGCCAAAACAGGTAACCCATCGCGCCTAGCTGCAGCGCCGCGGCAACGTACGTGCCCATGTTCAGGGCTGAGTGCAGGTTCGCACCCTCCTTCGCACGGACAGCGAACAGGCCGATGATCGACGTTACGATGCCGAGCGCGGCGATGAGCAGAGGTGCCGTAGCGCCATAGACGAAGTCGATGGAGTCAAAACCGACGGTTATTCCCCACAGGGAGATAGCGAGAACGACGGGTGCGATGATCGAGCCGACAAACGACTCGAAGAGGTCCGCTCCCATGCCGGCGACGTCGCCTACGTTGTCGCCAACGTTGTCCGCGATGACAGCGGGGTTGCGTGGGTCGTCCTCGGGGATGCCCGCCTCGACCTTACCCACAAGGTCTGCGCCCACATCCGCGGCTTTCGTGTAGATACCGCCACCCACACGGGCAAAGAGCGCGATCGAGCTCGCACCCATGGCAAAACCGTTGACTACCTCCGGCTGCGGAGTATCGCCTGAAAGGATCAGGAAGATAATCCAAAGCGAGATACCGCCGAGACCAAACGAAGCGACCGTGAGGCCCATCGTAAGACCGGAACGGAATGCGACAGTGAGCGCCTTGTGAACGCCTATAGTCGCAGCTTGTGCGGTACGTGTGTTGGCGCGAGTCGCTACGTACATACCAAAGTAGCCCGCTGCGGCCGACAGAATGGCGCCCGTAAGGAACGCGACTGCTGTGAGCGGCGGCATCGCCGGGACGATCCAGATAATGATCGCTACAACGGCGGCGAAGATGACGAGCACGCGATACTCGCGGAGAAGGAACGCCAACGCGCCCTGTTGCGTCGCCTCAGAGATCTCTTGCATCTTCTCGGTGCCAGGATCCTGCTTGAGGACCCACGAAGCGAGATAGACTGCGACCGCGATTCCAAGAACCGCGGAGGCCGGTGCGGCCCACGCTATCCAGTCAGCCATTAGGCGTGCCTCTCCTTCCACATGCTTCAGCAGAGTGTACGAACAGTGCCCACCTTCCGTGCGGGCGTTCCGGTGAATAGTAAGCGAAGCGAAGGTGGCGGGCAATAAACCGCCCTACGCCGCCGTACACCCGCCCCTACACCCGCCACGCCCTCGGCACGAACAGGTGCTGAAACGAGCGGATCGCGAACCGGTCGGTCATGCCTGCGATGTAATCCGTGACCGTCTGCGCCAGATCGACCTCGGTACTCTCGACGCGGTACTCGTCGGGAAGATCGTCCGGGTTCTTAAGGTAGTGCCGGAACAGCGCTTGAACCACTCGGTAAGCTTTGGGCTCCTCTGCCTTCGCCTCGCCCCCGAGGTACACCGCGTCAAACAGCCACGACCGCAGGTCCATCATTGCGTCCCAGACTGGCTTGCTCATCCGGATCTCGGGGGCATCCAGCGAGGTCGCCACCATGTCGTTCACCATTGTCGTGACCCGCGCCGCATGGTTGTGGCCCAGTACGTCTGTAGGACCCGTGGGCAGCTCGTCTTCGCGGATCACGCCGGCGCGAATGGCGTCGTCAATGTCGTGGTTTATGTAGGCGATACGATCCGCTGTCGCGACGATCTGTCCCTCAAGGGTAGACGCTCGGCCCGATCCGGTGTGGTGGGATATCCCGTCGCGCACCTCCCACGTAAGGTTGAGACCCTTGCCTCCATACTCGAGTCGCTCAACGATGCGAAGTGACTGCACGTTGTGCCGGAAGCGAGGCGGAGCACCCGCGGGGTCGCCAAACATCTCGGCCAACGCGTCATTAAGCGCGTCCTCACCAATGTGACCAAAAGGCGTGTGGCCGAGGTCGTGCGCGAGCGCGATCGCTTCGGTGAGATCCTCGTTCAATCGCAGCGCGCGCGCAATCGACCGCGCGATCTGCGCGACCTCAAGCGTGTGGGTGAGCCGGGTGCGGTAGTGGTCCCCCGCTGGCGCAAGGAAGACTTGTGTCTTGTGCGAGAGGCGGCGAAACGCTTTGCAGTGAATGATCCTGTCACGGTCCCGCTGGTACTCCGTGCGCAACGGATCAAGGTCGATCGCGCGCTCACGCCCACGCGTGCGTGCCGAGAACGCCGCGCGCGGCTGAAGCCGGAGGTGTTCCTCGGCCTCGTAGGATTCACGGGTGAGAATGGGACTGCTCACAGGCGCCAGATCACCTTGCTACCGGTTCTCCGAGGCGGCCGCGCGCTCAGCGAGTACCGCCTGTGCGGCCGCCAGACGCGCGAGCGGCACACGATACGGCGAGCACGACACATAGTCGAGGCCGATCGCGTGGAACACTCGCACCGATGCGGGATCGCCACCGTGCTCGCCGCACACACCGAGCTTGAGCGCAGGGTTGCCCTCGCGCCCGCGCACGCAACCCATCTCCACGAGCGCGGCCACACCGTCATCGACGGTCTCGAAAGGATTGAGTGGAAGTATCTTGCGCTCAAGGTAGCGGGGAAGGAACTTCGACTCGATGTCGTCGCGTGAAAAGCCAAACGTCGTCTGGGTGAGGTCGTTGGTGCCAAATGAGAAGAAGTCAGCGGATCGCGCGATACGATCCGCGAGCACCGCCGCACGTGGAAGTTCGATCATCGTTCCTATCGAGATGTCGATCTGTACTCCGCACTCGGCCTGGACCTCGGCGAGGACACGCTCACTTTCCGATCGGAGCACCTCAAGTTCCGCGGAGAGCGACACGAGCGGGATCATGATCTCCGGTTGCGGATCTTTACCCGCGCGCTTGAGCTCGCATGCAGCGCGAACGATCGCACGTACTTGCATCTCGTAGATCTCCGGGTACATGATCCCCAACCGGCACCCGCGAAGCCCGAGCATCGGATTGGCCTCGGACAGGTGGTCGATGCGCTCGAGCAGCGCGCGCTTGTCCGCGAGCTCCCCGGCGTTTGCACCAAGGCACTCGGCGCGCGTTATCTCGACAGCTAGTTCGCGGGGGTCATCGAGAAACTCGTGGAGCGGCGGGTCGAGCAGGCGCACCGTCACCGGAAGCCCGTCCATCGCCTCAAAGATGCCGAGGAAATCTTCAACCTGAACATCGAGGAGCTTCGCGAGCGCTGCATCTCGGCTTCTTTGGTCAGCGGCCAAAATCATGTCCTGCACGATCGATTTGCGATCCCCGAGGAACATGTGCTCGGTACGGCACAGCCCTATTCCGGCGGCACCGAACTTCCGGCCGAGCGCGGCGTCTTCGGGTGTATCGGCGTTGGCTCGAACGCCAAGGCGGCGATACTCATCGGCCCACCCGAGAATTGTGTCGAAGTCGTCTGACATCTCCGGCGAGACGAGCTCAACGGCGCCGAGCACCACGATGCCGGTCGTCCCGTCGATCGAGATGACGTCGCCCTCCGTGAGCGTGACGTCGGTGCCCGCAACGGTGACCTTCCGTGCGGCAGCGTCGATGCGGAGCGCCTCGGCGCCGCACACGCACGGCTTGCCCATGCCGCGAGCGACCACCGCAGCGTGCGACGTCTTGCCGCCATGCGAGGTAAGTATCCCCTTCGCGGCGACCATGCCATGCAGGTCATCGGGGTTGGTTTCCCAGCGAACAAGAATCACGTCACGGCCCTCGGAAGCGGCCTTCTCGGCGGCGTCAGCGGTGAAGACGACCTCGCCCACCGCCGCGCCTGGTGAGGCGTTAAGGCCTTTTGTGAGCACGTCGTACTGAGCGTCAAGGTCGAACTGCGGGTGGAGAAGCTGGTCGAGTTGCTCGGGATTGATCCGCACGATCGCTTCCTCGCGAGTGATCAACCCTTCGGCCACCATGTCGACGGCGATCTTGAGCGCCGCGCGCGCGGTGCGCTTGCCAACCCGTGTCTGAAGCATCCACAGCGTGCCCTGCTCGATGGTGAACTCGATGTCGCACATGTCACGGTAGTGATTCTCAAGCGTCACGAACACGCGCTCGAGCTCGGCGGCGACCTCGGGCATCACGTCGTGCAGCTCGGCGATGGGTGAAGTGTTGCGGATACCAGCCACAACGTCTTCTCCCTGGGCGTTGACGAGGAAGTCTCCGTAATACTCGTGTGCGCCATCGGCCGGGTTTCGCGTGAACGCTACCCCCGTGGCCGAACTGTCACCCTTGTTGCCAAAGACCATCGTCTGCACGTTGACCGCGGTGCCAAGGTCGTCGGGGATCTTTTCCATGCGGCGGTAATCGATCGCTCGGCGGTTGTTCCACGACTTGAATACCGCCTCAATCGCGAGGCGGAGTTGAACGTCGACATCTTGTGGGAACTCGACACTTCCCGCGACGGCAAGCTCGGGAAACACATCCGCCGAGACGTGCGACGCCACGATTCCCTTGAACTGATCTGCAAGCTCTCGCAGGTCGTCAGCGGTAAGATCGGTGTCATTTTTCACTCCGCGATCGAACTTCATTTTGTTCATCGCGTTTTCGAACAGGTCACCCTCAACGCCAAGCACGACCTTTGAAAACATCTGGATGAAGCGGCGGTAGCTATCCCACGCGAAGCGCTCGTTTCCCGTCTGCGCTATAACGCCCTGGATAGACGTGTCGTTCAAGCCAAGGTTGAGCACCGTGTCCATCATTCCCGGCATCGAGAACGGTGATCCGGAGCGAACCGAAACGAGCAGGGGATCGGCAGGGTCGCCGAGTTTCTTGCCCATCTGGGCCTCGAGGTCGGCGACGTGACCGGCGATCTCGTCTGAAAGTCCTGCGGGAAACGCTGGCGGGTCTGAGGCATAGTACTCAACGCACGCCTGGCACGTGATCGTGAAGCCGGGCGGCACCGGCAGCCCTAACTTGGTCATTTCGGCGAGGTTGGCGCCCTTGCCACCAAGGACGAACTTCATCGATGAGTCGCCCTCACGGAACGCGTACACACGCTTGACTTCAGACACGATGGCTATCTCCCTTACGTCTGGGTTCCCGGCGCCTTGCATGATACCGCAGCGCTATGCGCCGCATGTGTGGTGCGTATGGTCTCCTGTGACTGTGGGCACTCGCGACAGAAGGATCAATCCAGGGTGGCGAATCCACCCTGCACGTAGCGGATGATCTCTTGAGCCGCCTCCTCGATCGCGCGGTTCTCGGTGTGAATCACGATGCAGCCGAGGGTCCGCATGAATGCACGTGCTTCCTCCAACTCCCGCTCAACAGCTTCCCGGTTAGCGTACCCGGACACGAAAGCGCCGATCTCGCGCATCCGCTCGGAACGAATGTCCACCAAGACATCGACGCTCGTCACGAGGCCAAACACCCGCCTGGGGTCAACGTCGTGAAGCTCGGGAGGCGGTACGAGCCCGGAAGCGAGAGGCACGTTGGCGACCCGCCACCCTTTGAACGCAAGGTACATGGAAAGCGGCGTCTTACTCGTGCGTGACACGCCGATAAGAACGATGTCCGCTTCGGTCAGCCCCTCGGGATTGCGGCCGTCATCGTGCTTGACCGCGAACTCCATCGCCTCGATGCGATCGAAGTACCCCTGGTCGGTGCGGCGAACAGCTCCGGCCTCACCGGTTGGGGCGAGCCCGGCGACCTCGCGTAGCAAACGCACCGCTGGACCGATCAGATCGACCCCGCGCACGCCACCCTCACACAAGAGCTCCATCTCAGAACAGAGCGCTGCGTCCACAAGCGTGTAAAAGAAGATGCAGTCGCGGCCGCAGTGCGTCTCGACCGTCTCCCGCAGCTCTTCCGGAGTTGTGACTTTGGGCAACCTCTCTATGCGAAATGAACCACGGGCGAACTGCGCTTTCGCGGCGCGCGCCACCATCTCTCCCGTCTCACCGAGAGAGTCCGAGATCACATGAATGGTTATCGGCCCGGACGGTGCGCCCGGTCCACCCAGCAAGTCCACGCGCTACCCCGCAAGCTTCCCAAAATCGGCGAAACGTTCGAACAAAGCGACGAAGCGGTTCAACTGTTTCAACCGGTTGTCGCGCAAGGCCTCGTCCGGGTCCATGACGAGCACCGTGTCGAAGAACGCGTCGATTGGCCGTCGAAGCGACGCGAGCACAGCGAGCGCCTGGGGGTACTCGCCATTGGAGAGAAACTCGAACGCATTCTCCTCAGCGTCGCCGAGTGCGGCGGCGAGAGCGGACTCCTCGGCACCCATCAACGCGGGTACCGCAGCGATCCCGAGCTCGGGCCTGGAGAGGTTGCGAGCGCGAGTGAACGCTACCGAGAGGTCCTCCATCGCATCGCTCGCGGCGCGCATCGCCGTGAGCGCCCCGGCGCGCGCCAGGGCGTCGGCAGGATCGTTGGAGGCCGTTGCGAGCACGGCGGCAACGGTGTCGTAGGCATGACCACGATCGCGCAATACGCCTTCAAGCCGAGCCACGAAGAACTCCATAATCTGGGCGCTCACCGCAGCCGTGTCCACGTCGAGGGTATCGGCATAGCCGTCGAGCGCCGCACCGACCATGACGTCGAGGATGAGCTCGGGCCCGCTCATGACGATGTTCAGGATTCCCAGCGCGCCGCGTCTTAAGGCGTACGGATCCGCTGAGCCGGTAGGAGCCATGCCGATCGCGAAGATCCCGCATATCGTGTCGAGCTTGTCGGCCACAGAAACGAGACGGCCCGCCGTACTGACAGGCAGGCGATCCCCCGCGAACCGTGGCAGGTAGTGCTCGGGGA